>JAABUM010000418.1_pt1 | contig 76713 bp, 74 predicted proteins | sample 5559161 | NCBI WGS metagenome assembly JAABUM01 (sample SAMN10711868, study PRJNA513369) | rock metagenome | isolation source: Antarctica rocks | place: Antarctica: Victoria Land, Siegfried Peak nord
GGGCGCACCCGTTCCCACTGCTCATTGCTCAAGTCACTCTCGTAGCGCATCATCGTCCTTAGTCTGACCTACTTTGAATACACACTCTTAGAAACGAAAAGCGCCCCGCGAATCATCGCGGAGCGCTTTCAATTTTAACAATTTCACTTCCCAAATTTCTCTTTATCCCATTGCCGCACGTCCACCAACTTCCCTTCAATCGCCGCAGCAACGGCCATTGGAACACTCACTAAATGCGTGCGCCCACCTTTGCCTTGCCTGCCCTCGAAGTTGCGGTTCGAGGTCGAGGCGCAGCGTTCGCCGGGTTGCAGGATGTCGGGGTTCATGCCCAGGCACATCGAGCATCCGGCTTCGCGCCACTCGAATCCGGCTTCTTTGAACACCTTGTCGAGGCCTTCGGCTTCGGCTTGCATTTTCACCAGGCCCGAACCGGGAACGATCATCGCGCTGAGCGTCGAGGCGACGTGTTTGCCGCCTGCTAAGTGAGCGGCCAAACGCAAGTCTTCTATGCGCCCGTTGGTGCAACTGCCGATGAACACACGGTCGAGTGGCAAGCCTTCGAGTGGAGTTCCCGCTTCGAGGCCCATGTATTTGAGGGCGCCCGCGCAGGCTTTGGCGTCGGTTTCGTCGGCGAAATCGTGCGGCGCGGGCACAAGCGAATGGATGGAAGATGTCTGGCCGGGGTTGGTGCCCCACGAAACCATCGGTGCCAGTTCCTTTTCGGTGATGACAATGCGCGTGTCGTATTGCGCGTCTTCGTCGGTCTTGAGCGTGTTCCAAAAAGCGAGGGCTTCATCCCATCCCGCGCCTTGTGGGGCGTATTTGCGGTCTTTGAGATAAGCGAAAGTCGTCTCGTCCGGCGCGATCATTCCGGCGCGCGCGCCCGCTTCGATTGACATATTGCAAATCGTCATGCGCGCTTCCATCGACAGATGACGAATCGGAGCGCCGGTGTATTCGACGACGTAGCCCGTTGCGCCCGCTGTTCCGATTTTGCCGATGATGGCGAGGATGATGTCTTTGGCCGTCACGCCTGGTGGCAAAGCGCCACTTCCTTCGACGTGGATTTCCATCGTTTTGGGGCGACCCTGCGGCAAGGTTTGCGTCGCCAGAACGTGTTCGACTTCTGAAGTGCCGATGCCAAAGGCGAGCGAGCCAAAAGCGCCATGAGTCGAGGTGTGCGAGTCGCCGCAAACGATGGTCATACCCGGTTGCGTGATGCCCTGCTCCGGCCCGATGACGTGAACGATGCCCTGTCGGATGTCGCCCAAACCATAAAGTTCAATGCCAAATTCTTCGCAGTTTTTACGCAGCGTTTCCATTTGCTTGGCGGAAATCGCATCGAAAACCGGGAATGATCGGTCGGTCGTCGGCACGTTGTGATCCATCGTGGCGAGCGTCAAATCGGGGCGGCGCACTTTACGGCCACTCAAGCGAAGCCCCTCGAAAGCCTGGGGGGAAGTGACTTCGTGAACCAAGTGCAAGTCGATATAAAGCAGCGCGCGGTTTTCGTCTTCGTGAACGACGTGGCAGTCCCACAGCTTTTCAAAAAGCGTTGATGGTTGAGTTGACATGATTTTGGAAGGGCTTTAGTTTGGCGTTTTAAGCGTTTCCAGGTTCCAATAGCGGAGGTTTGGGGCGAAGTAGCGACACAGAAGGCGCAAAGATGCGGAAGACGCAAAGATCAAACAGAAGACAGAGGCAAAAAAGGGGCAATTCTCACCGAAAGGCAGACCACTTTTCTCAAACAGTTCTAAAAACCCTTGAACAGGGAAAACATTTATTATTCGATCACGCAAGTGCCGTCTTGAATTTCTGAGAAGTAAGTTGTGGGTGATGAGATTAGGGTGTTTGCTTTCACTACTCACCACCCGGAATCAGAACTTCAAAGCGGCACTTGCGCGCTTCTAACCTCCTGAGCTGCGACTTGAAAGGGGCTTTCAAATTGATTCTGTAGATTGTGTCACAAATAAAATCCGCGTTTTCAACAATCGCTGTTCCTCATTCTTTGTGTGCTCTAGGTCGCCAATCCATCAACGAAAAACGTCGGATGACAGGGTCGTCCAGCGCTTTTGATTTCAATTCACGATTCTGGTCGGAAGGATCGCGGGCACTTCTGTTGCCGGAGTTGCGGGCGCGGCGCCTTGCGCTTTTTGCGCGGCGATGCGGTCGTTCAACAGCTTTTTCATCTCGTCGGAGTAGGCGCTTTCCAAGGGTGTGCGACCGTATTGATCGGGATCGGTGGGACTGGCGCATCCATCCAGAAGGGCTTTGACCATTTCGACGTTGCCGTTGCGCACCGCCAGGCCAACAACCGATGTGCCTCCGCGCCCGCTTTGGGTTGACACTTTTTTGGTGGCAAGCAGGGCTTTGACAGATTCGACCTGACCTCGCTCGACGGCTACCGACAGCAAGCTCTGGCGTTCAACGCGCACCTTGGGATTGGCGCCTTTGGCCAAAAGCAAGGCCACGATGTCGCCCATGCCCTCAGCGTTGGAGTTGTAGCCCGCCGAATAAATCGCCGTCGCCAAAGGCGTTTTGCCGTCGCCGTCGAGCGCTTCGAGGTTGGCGTTGTGGGCCAAAAGCGCGTTCACCAAATCGGAACGACGCGCCAGCACCGCGCGGTGGAGCGGCGACAAATTGCCGGTGCCGCCACGCGCATTCACATCGGCACTTTTTTCGAGCAGGGTTTGGAATTGCGATAAATCGGCGTCTTTGTGAGTCGAAATGAGCAACGCCGTTTCGTTGTTCGTGCCGCGCGCGTTGACCTGCGCACCGTGGGAGAGCAGCAAAGAAAGCAATTCGGCGTCTCCGGCGCGCGCGGCCAGATGAAGCGGCGCATCGCCTTCGGGAGTGGCGATGCCCGCCCCAGCTTTATGCTTCAACAAAAACGCGGCCATGTTGCGCGAGCGGCGCGCGAAACGGGCACTTGGGTTTTTGAGCGCGGCATGAAGCGGCGTTTGGCCGCGCGAATCGCGCGCGTTGACATCGGCGCCGCGCTTGACCAGTTCGGTTGCCGCACCCAGGCTTCCCCACAGCGCCGCGATGTGGAGCGGAGTCGAGCCGTCGGGCAAGCGGAAGAACACCAAAAACGGTTTGGAGGCCAGCAGTTGGACGACTTTTTGGGTTTCGCCGCCCGCGATGGCATCGAACAGCGCGGTTGTCGAATCGGTTTTGGGCGAGCGGTCGCGGATGAGGTCGCGGCTTTCGGCATCGCGCGCAAGGATGGCCAGCAAAAGCGGCGAAAACCCGCCACCATCGCGCGCGTTGATGTCGGTTTTGTCGATGAGCGGCGCCAGTTGCAAACCGCGCGGAATCGCACTCGCTGAGGATAGAGCCGGGTAAGCGCCTGAAGACACATCGAATGTGCGGTCGAGCGCGACATCGCGCCGTAGCGCGATGTGTAGCGGCACATCGCCGCGCGCGTCGGGCAAGTTCGCTTTGGCGCCTGCACCAAGTAGCGCTTGCAACAAAACCGGGTTGAAAACCCCGCGCCCATCGCCACGCGCCGCGAGATGAAGCGGCGTATCTCCCACGGCATCTTGCGCGTTGACATCGGCTCCGCGATCTATGAGCGAGCGAACGACTTCGGGTTTGCCCGAACGCACCGCGCCGAAAAGCGCCGTCTGGCCCAGTTCGTTGCGCCGCTTGAGGTCGACTTTCGCCAGAACCAACTTGAGGACATCGGCACTGACACCTGTTAACGCCACATCGAGTGGCGTTTGACCGGAGCGATTGGCCGTGTAGATGCTCGCGTCGTGCTCCAGAAGCCACGCCACCCGCTCCTTCTGGCGGTCGTTTCCATTCGACAGGGCGCGTCCCAGCAAAGGCTGGCCGTAATTTTCGTCGATGGCGTTGACATCGGCTCCCTTGGCGACCAGCAAATCGGCGAGCGCTTTCCAACCAGCGTCGTAGCGGTCAAGCGCCTGCGCAAGCGGGCTGCTGTTGTAAGTCAGGGAGTTCGGGTCGGCGCCCTTTTCCAGCAAAAAACGCGCGACCTCGATTTGATTGTTGGAAACGGCGGCGCCCAAAGGGGTTTGATTTTCCGTCCCCGACAAAAAACTTGGATTCGCTGCGAGGATGGACTTCACCTGATCGAGACTGCCACTCGAAGCCGCCGAAATCAGCGTTTCCCTCGTAGCGGGCGGGGGTGTCGGTGTTGGCGCGAGTGGAACTGAAACGGCGGGCGCGGCCAGGGGCGCTTGAGCGTGAGTCGCAGACGCAAGCAGACCCAGAAGAACAACAACGGAAAGGCGGGACATGAAGGCTATCTTAACAAGAACAAAAGTGCTTTTGAAACGGTGCATCCTGTCAAACCAGTTGCGCTCCGGGTTAGCGACCCGGCGTTTGCGCCGCAAGTTTTGCATGAGAACTTTGCCACATCGAGAAGACACCAAATTTAACCCGAAGCTAAACCACCTGGCGGGCAGGACTCGTTAACTTGCCGAAGAGGGGACAATCACGAGTAGGATTGAAAACGCCAGATCGTCCCTTTGCGGCAACATCATGCAGCTTTCTTTTGCAAAACAGCGCCAAGACGCGGCGCCCATTCGGTTAAAAGCTTTTACCTTGATCGAGTTGTTGGTCGTCATCGCCATCATCGCTATTTTGGCGGCGATTCTGTTTCCTGTGTTCGCAAGAGCCAGGGAAAACGCGCGGCGCGCTTCGTGCGCCAGCAACTTGAAGCAGATGGGCATCGCGGTGCAGCAATACGTTCAAGACTACGATGAGAAGCTGCCCGGCATCTTTCAGCCTGCGCCTCGTGCGAACAAGCCGGACGTTTACATCATCTGCCAGCCCTACATCAAAAGCTTTCAAGTGTTCTTTTGCCCGGATCGGGCCGGTCAGCACTACAAAAGCGGCTCCAGAGCAGGGCAATCGATGTGCAACGACGGCGTGAACCCCACGCCCGATGTGTGCCCCGGTTATGGCTTTAACCAAGGCCCGGTCAGCGACTACGGCGTGGGTTTGGTGTTGGCCAACTCGGTGAATTCCAACCAACGCGAAGGCCGCGCCATCGCCTCGATTCCTGCCGCTTCGGAAGTGTTCGCGTTCGCTGACACTTACGACAACGGCGCGCAAGCCATCACCGCCGACAACATCCTGAGCGGCATCGGCTCCAGCCAGGAATATCCCAGCACCGGTTTTCCGTCCAGCCAGTTGCGCCACGATGGTCGCTTTAACATGGCTTATATGGACGGCCATGTGAAGTCGGTTTTGTTTAAAGCGGGCGTCAACGGCGGCGCCGAGTTCGGCTTTCCGCGCGACCCAAACTTGCAGTTGGACTACTGCGCCAACCCAGACGAAGCTATCACCGCCGCCGGAGCCGACAACGCCCGAGGCAACATGCCTTCCAAAGACGAACCGGCGGGCACGTCCTGCCGCCAACTGGTGCAAGACATCGAGTCCGGCACCACCTGGAACAACCAATGATTCTAATGAACCCTCGCTTTCTCAGCGTTTTCCTCGCCTGCGCCGCCACCGCGACCTCATTTTCGGCTCGCGCCGAGGGCCCGGTTGCCGAAGCACCCGTTGCTCAAGCGCCTGTTGCGCTTTTGGCTCCTCTTTCATCGCGTCCAAGCGTTGCTGTGGCTGGCAAAGGCCACTTCGACTTCATGAGTGGCGACGCGGCGATGGGGCGTCTTTTTGCGGCGCATCCTGGCGCCAAGGCGCTTACGGTTCTCGATTTGGCGAGCGGCCAGGTGCGTTCAATTGACACAGGCCAAGTGAATTGCGCGGTTGTGGACGAAGCCGACCAGAAGGTCTTCGCGGCAGGCGGCAACCAAAAAGTCGTGGTGCTCGACCGCAAAACGCTGAGCAAAACCGCCGAAATTCCGCTGTCCGGCCCGGCTGATGCCATCGCTCTCGACACCAAGCGAAGCCGCTTGTATATAGATCACGATGACGGAGCCGAAGCGTGGGTCGTGAACGCGCGCACTAATGTTCTCGAAGGCCGCGTCGTTTTGTCTGGGGTGCCAGAGTATTTGCTTTACGATGCCGCATCGGATCGGTTGTTCCAGAACATCAAAGACAAAGACGAAATCGAGGTCATCAACCCGGCCACGAACACCGTCGTCGCCCACTTCCCGACGGCGCCTCTCAAGTCGCCGCACGGTCTGGCCATCAACCCGCAAACGCATCGCCTGTTCGTCGCGGGCAACGGCAAAGTGGCTGTCCTCGACTCGCGCGATGGGCACCTCATCACCTCGCTCGACATCACGCCGGGCTACGTTGATCAAATCGCCTTCGACCCGGCGAGCCAGCGCTTATATTGCGCGTGCGGCGCTGGCACCGTCGCGGTCGTGCAAGAAACGGCGACGGGCGCGACGTTCCTGGGCACCGTGGCTACACACAACCGAACCCACACTCTCACGGTTGATCCGCGCGGCGATGTCTGGGTTGCTGCCGACACCCCAACAGGCGACACGCTTTTGCATTTCACTCCCAAGCCTGTCGCTCGCTAAGCGGCCAACAAAGACGGCGACCTTGAGCAAGGTCGCCGTCTTTCCAAATAAGTAACTCCACGAGGCGCAATTTCCGTCCACTTCCGATCGAGAAAGTTGAATGGGTCGAGAACAGGGGAAGTGGACGGGGGTTGCGCCCCGTGGAGTTACTTGATGAGGACGCATCTGACAAAAAGCGCCGAAGAACTTTCGTTCTCCGGCGCTTTTTTGTTGAATCTTGGTTTAGTAACGACGGTCGCGGCCACCGCCGCTTCCGCCACGACGGTCGCCGCCGCGTCCGCCGCCGCCACCGTAGCCGCCGCCGGAACGACCGCCTTCGGAGCCGTAGCCGCCACCGGAATCGCCGCCGCCGGACTCGTAGCCGCGCTCATAACGGGGAGCGCCACCGCTTCCGCCGCCATAGCCGCCGCCGGAACGACCTCCGCCGCCGCTTCCGCCGCCGAAGCCACCAGAACGACCGCCGCCGCCGCCGCCGCTTCCGCCACCGAAGCCGCCACCGCGATCTTCTTTAGGCCGCGCTTCGTTGACCGCGAGTTGCAAACCGTTGACCGTGTAACCGTTGAACATGTCAATGGCTTTCGTCGCTTCATCGTCCGAGTTCATCTCGACGAATCCAAAACCCTTGGAGCGATTGGAATCGCGTTCCATGATGACCTGTGCAAAGGTCACGGTTCCTGCCTGTCCGAACAATTCGGACAATTCCGCGTCGCGGAACGAATAGGGGAGTTTCCCCACAAACAAACGTTTTCCCATTATCTCTATCTATCCTTGCACCCAAAGGGTGTCAAAACCCGTTTGCCAAACAAACGATCCTCTGCGACGAGCTGAAAAATTCTTCGCCCAAAAGATGCGTTCAGTGTAACCCGATCGCGCTCTTGCAAGTCTGAACAAAAATGCCAAGCGTGAGCGAGTGCTTGCGGCAGCCACATTTGACGCGACTGATGCGAAACCTTTCATCCGAGTTGTATCCACGTCGCTTCGCCGAAACAGTTTTCAAACCTCTCCCCGACCTGACGCCGAAGTTGTCGAAACTCATCGGGATTCAGTTTTTCGCAGCGAAATACTTCCGCCACAAATGCGTCTGCATCCCACATCTCAGTCGCAACAATGCGCGTCCAATCGTCGGGAGGCAGACAAAATCCCATTTCCACACAAAGGTCTTTGAGCAGGAAACCTAGTTGTCGTTGGACTTGTTCCAAAGGGTCTGATTCCATTTGACCAAGGTTGTGCCCACTTTTTGCTTCGTTCTCGCTACAGCTTCACGTTCTTGTCTCAACTCGAACTGCGGTTGAGCGCTGACAAAACCGCGCGAATCGAAGCGCGTTCAATCGAGGCATCGACTCCTGCACCCCAGAATGTCTGGCCAGCACGTTCGATTTGAATATACGCCGCCGCTTGTGCGCCCGCACCGCTTTGCAACGAATGCTCGCTGTAGGATTTGAACTCGAAACCGTCGAGTCCGACGTTTTGCAGCGCCGCTACAAACGCTGCAATTGGCCCGTTGCCTTGGCCAACAAGTTCGCGCAACTCGCCGTTTTCTCGCACGCGCGCCGCGACCCGCACGCCTTCGCTCCGCTCGAACGAGCGAAACGATTCGAGTTCAAATGGCGCGTTCGCGCGCAAATATTCCCGCTCGAACTCGGCATAAATCTCTTCCGCCGCGATTTCGCGCCCTAACTTGTCGGCGTATAGGTTGAGGATTTTGCCGAACTCAACTCGCATCGCTTTAGGCAAATCGAAGCCGTAGTTTTGTTCGAGCAAAAACGCCGCTCCGCCTTTGCCCGACTGCGAGTTGTAGCGGATGATCGCCTGATAATCGCGCCCGATATCTTTTGGATCAATCGGCAGATACGGCACTTCCCACAAGCCGTTGGGGTCTTGCGCCGCGAAGCCTTTGTTGATGGCGTCCTGATGACTGCCGGAAAATGCCGTGAACGTCAAATCGCCCGCATACGGTTGGCGCGAAGGCACTTCCATGCGCGTCGTGCGCTCGTAGATGTCCCGAACGCGCGGCAAATCCGAAAAGTCTAAACCCGACTCGATGCCCTGCGAAGTCAAATTGAGCGCAACCGTCACGACGTCCAGATTCCCCGTGCGCTCGCCGTTGCCAAACAATGTGCCTTCAACTCGCTCCGCGCCCGCGAGCAATCCAAGTTCAGTCGAAGCCACGCCAGTCCCTCGGTCGTTATGCGTGTGAAGCGAGATGATCGCCGACGCACGGTTCGACAAGTGGCGGCAAAACCACTCGATTTGATCGGCGTGAACATTGGGCGTCGAGCTTTCAACCGTTGTCGGCAAGTTCAAAATGATCTTGTCCCCAGTAGTTGGCTTCCAAATTTCCGAAACCGCTTCGCACACTTCGAGCGAATATTCGAGTTCCGTTAACACAAATGATTCTGGCGAATATTGCATCACCCAATCTGTGCCCGAATTCTCATCCGCGAGTTGTCGAATCAATCGTGCTCCGTTACAGGCGATTGTTTTGATTTCTTCTTTCGACATCCCAAACACGATCTTGCGCTGCGCTGGATTAGTCGAATTATAAAGATGAACGATGGCGCGTTTGGCACCTTGCAGCGCCTCGAACGAACGCCGAATCAATTCTTCGCGCGCCTGAACCAGAACCTGAACGCTTACATCATCAGGCACGCGATTCTCGTCGATCAAGCGGCGGCAAAAATCGAACTCGATTTGCGAAGCCGAAGGAAAGCCGATCTCGATTTCCTTGAAGCCGATTTCGCACAACAGCGCGAACATTTCGAGCTTCTCTTCCACGCTCATCGGAATGGCGAGGGCTTGGTTGCCATCGCGCAAATCAACTGAACACCAACGCGGCGCCATGGTGATTTGCTTGTCCGGCCACGTGCGGTCGGGCAAATAAACCGGCGGAAATGGCTGGTATTTGGCGGCGGGCGGAAGTTGCGCGCCCACCTTTGTGTTGTCTTGTTGTGTGTTAGTCATGGACGTTTTGCAAACCTCCTTAATAAAAAAGTTGAACTACGATGGATATAGCGAATTGTTCCAGCTACTACCGTTCCAATCGTAATATTTAACGCCAGGGATGTCCGGGCCACGATCATTTCTATAATCCGTCGTGTTTGCAGTCACGCTTAGGAAGCCATTCTCATCAACGGCGTTAAAATCGTATTTTTCACCTTGTGTGTAGTTCATCCAATCGCTAAAAACTTGTTCGTTTGCATTCGGCTGTGCCCATCCGTTGGGAAAAGCGATTAAACCAGAACTGTTTCCTACGTTTCCAAGCTTGTTAACGAACAACACTGGCCCCCTTTTCTTGGCGGGTTCTAGCCAACGCAAAGAGACATAATCTCGCTTCAACTTGTTAACGGAGCCTAAAGGAATCTCGCGCACAAGAGACCATTTTTTTTGAGGCGCCGATGGATTGGCCTCAACGACGAGAAGCGTGATTGGGCCTTTGCTTCCTGTATAGCCTTCAAACTTTGTGTTAATTGGTCGATCTTTCGCCGCAACTGTGCGCTCGAACAGAAGTAGCCAAACGTTTTTTCCATTATCGCCCACTGGTGCTGTGTAAGCGATTGTTAACGGGCCGCGCGCGGGCGAGGAAAACATCGCGCGCAATGAGGCGGGCGGCGATTGACGAACGAGATTTACGGGAAAAGAGGTCTCTCGCTGAACGGGAGAATCCACTTGTCCCGACTCTTTGCAGCCAGCAGCCAACAAAATAACCAGAAGTAGTGCAAAAAGTTTTTCCATTTTCAGCGTCTCCAATACCAACTTCTGATGCGCAGGTCAACGAAGTGAACGTGGTGTGAATGATTTCACATTTACCTCCGGCTATAACCCAACCAGTCAGGCAAATTATCTTCGCACCATTGCCGATACTCTTCCATCGTTTCAAACGAACGATATTTCGCATCATCTAAAACCGGTTTGTAAGTCTTGATAAACGCATATTTGAAGCGTTGTTTGAGTGGACGACGCGCCGCCGCTTCAAATTCGGCGAGCCATTCGCGGTTGATTTCGGACATGATCGCGCTTCTGTCAACCATAGATGAACACGAAGAACACGGATGATTCATCCGAAAAACATCCGTGTTTTCTGTGTTTATCTGTGGCTAAAACAAACTACTTTTTCATCCACGACATATCGCCGCGCAGTTTTTCGCCAACAGTCTCGATTTGGTGGTTCTTTTCGGCCCCTAAACGCTCGTCGAAGTTGTGGCGGCCACTCGCGTTTTCGGCCATCCACTCTTTGGCGAAACGGGCGCTTTGGATGTCGTCGAGCACGCGCTTCATTTCTTCTTTAGTCGAAGCATTGATGATGCGTTTGCCGACGGTTACGTCGCCCCATTTCGCGGTGTCGGAAATCGCGGCGCGCATTCCGGTGATGCCTTTCTCATACATCAAGTCCACGATGAGCTTCATCTCGTGCAAACACTCGAAATAGGCCATTTCCGGCGCGTAACCCGCCTCAACGAGAGTCTCAAATCCGGCGCGAACCAGTTCGCTCATGCCGCCGCACAAGACCGCTTGCTCGCCGAACAAGTCGGTTTCTGTCTCTTCGCGGAACGAGGTTTCATAAACCGCCGCGCGCGTCGCTCCCAAGCCTTTGGCATAAGCCAATCCGATTTTGCGAGCGTTGCCGGTCGCGTCTTGGTGAATGGCGATGAGAGCCGGAACGCCTTTGCCTTCTTCATATTGACGGCGCACAAACGGGCCGGGGCCTTTGGGCGCCACCATCAGCACGTCGATGTTATCTGCGGGCTTGATGTAACCGTAATGGATGTTGAAGCCGTGCGAGAAGAGCAATGCTTTGCCGGGTGTCAGGAATCGCTTGACCTGTTTGTCGTAGATTTCGGCTTGCAAGTGGTCTTGCGCCAAAATCTGGATGACATCGCCGCGCTCCGCCGCTTCTTCGGTTGAGACGACTTCCATGCCGTCTTGCTGGGCCAAATCGAACGATTTGCCCGGACGCGCACCGATGACGACGCGGATGCCGGAATCGCGCAGGCACAGCGATTGTCCTCTGCCCTGCGAGCCGTAGCCGATAACGGCGACCGTTTTGCCTTCCAGAACGCCCAGATCGGCGTCGGCGTCATAGTAAATTTGAGCCATGATCAGTAGTTTTTTTCTCCGTGTTCCGCGCGCCCAACCGATTCCAAGACATTCCCAGAACCGCGCCCAGCGCGATGAAAACCAAGCCTTCAAAGAGTAACAGCCCCAGCGAATCCATCCCGAACCGCGCTTGCAAAGCGCCGTGCAAAAGCCACAAGCCAAACACCAGCGGCCCCAAAAGAGCCGCCACGAGGCCGCGCGTCTTCTTGAAAACGAATCCCAACGCCGCGCCTACAAGTGCGATGAGGATGCTCGCTACGAGGACGATTAGTTGCGAAAATTCGGGCGAAATCAAGGGGCGAGTCATGGGAAGTTTGAAGTTGTAAGCGCTGGGTTTGAAGTTCGAGACCCAACGACTCAGCACTTGGAACCAACAGCGGCAAAGTCACAAAAAAACTCTCGTCCCCGCTTGGAATGGGACGAGAGCGCAGTTGCACTGGGGCTGTGTTGGTTGTTGCCAAGTTTGAAAGCGCTCTGCCATCGTGTCAACCAAACTGCGGGCGTGTTTCCCGATCATCCACTTTTTCGGCGGTTTGAAAATGAACTGGAATTGTCGCCGGAACTTTCAATCGAATGGGCGATGCGCGGGCGCGACTTCTTCTTTCGGCCATTACAAAGCGATTTGCGCGTCTTGTGGTGCCAACCCGAACGGCGTAACGTTGCGCCAGTTGTGTTTCAATCTCCCGTGAACCGGCGACACCTGCAACAGAGGCTTGCAAAAAACTTGGCAAGCAGAAACCTGTGGAGATTTTGGCCTTGGGACGAAGAACGAGAACTATTAATACGAAACGAATACGCATTGATACGCCGCACCGACGCGGATTTCTGGTTACGCCTCGATTGGCTTCATCCGTTCTTCGACAGCGGCGACGAGTGGCTATTTCGCGCCGATGTGCTCGGAGTCGAAAGAGCATTGGAGTCCTGCGGATTAGAATGGGATTTCGTTGCCGATTTGATGAGCCAAAGGGAAAACCAGTGGCACTGGCTTGAATGTGCGCGCGGCGACATGAGCGAACTCAAACACGGGTTGTGGGCTTACATGACGCTTTCCGGCCATTACTTGAACTCGTTTGAAAGGGGCGATTTGCGATTCAGATCGTTACTTCGAGTGCCGTATGATGCGCCCTCATTAGAGTGGCTCCAGTTGCGCCGTGTGGCCGAGTTGCTCGACGCCCACTTCACTTTACGCCTTAACCGCTTCGCCCGTCGCGTTTATAAACGTGATGGCCGACCCAAGAAGCGACCGGAAATCTACATCCGGCCCCAACTCGCGCCTTCGGCCCACGAACGACTCGAAGCGCTGCTCCTCTGGCGAGATTTTCTGCGCGGCAAAGTGTCCGACGCCGAAGCCGAAACGCTTTTACCGCGATGAACTCTTCTATTTTTCGCCGCTTCCCCAACGTGCTGGAGCCGTTTTCCCCCGAATCGTCGGCGCCCGCTTTTGAATGGCAACCCGAAGGAATCGACTTGCTGTTGCGCCCGCCTGGTGGCGATTTGCAAATCGTATGGGCGTATCTGGGGCGGCACGACCTCGCGGCGCTCATGCAAATTCCGCGCAGACTTCGCGTGAGCGGCAACAAAGTTCGAGGCGCTTTCAAAGCGCGGCGATTGTGGCGGATGTGGCCGCTTCCATCGGGCGAGACCGCGTTTTGCGCGGCGAGTTCGGCCTGCTCCGCTTTGGAAACGAACGCGAACTGGTTCGCTTTGAACTTCCCAAACGCGAGTTCAAGACCGCGCTGGAGGCGTTCGAGGCAAGCGGCGAACGCCTCGAGTCGCTGTTTGAGCGACTCGAACTCGACCCAGCTTCCGATTGGAATGCGGCGAAAAAGTGGCACTACTCGCACTTGAGCGCCTGGGGAAATTTGGAATTTGGGCGAGGAACGCCCGCAGAATTCGAACGGGTTGCGGGCGCGCTGACCCGGTTCTTCCTCGACCCAAATGGGCCGCAAGGTCATTGGCGGTGGCAGGCGTGCGCGTGGAATAGCGGCGAGCGCGTCGAGTTCGGCTGGATTTGTCCGTCGTTGGCGCGCGATCAGAGCCGCCAGAACGTCGTGGAGCGCGTCATGGAAGCGCACTTCGACATCAAGCTCGAAGCCGATGCGTGGCGCGGCTACGACTGGCGCGGCGACCCAGCGGAGCGCCTTTTGCCCCACTTGCAGTTCGAGGCGCCCACGATGCACGAACAAATGGAAGCGCAGTTGTTTTTGCGCGATTGGCTACGCGACAAAATGCCCGCTGGCGAAATCAAAGCCCTGCTTGAAACGCGAATTGTCGCTTAGAACGGGCTTCGCAAAATAAAAATGGGCCGCACAAACGTAAAAGCCGGAGCGAACTGAGTTCGCTCCGGCTTTTGGACTTCTTGGCGCAAATCTTAGCGCATCATGCGCATACGACGGCTCATGCGGCCACCGCGCATCATGCGGGTGCGACCACGCATGACGTGGGTGCCCAGATAGCGGTAGTGCGACGTGCGATAGGCACAGTAAGACACACTACGCGCCGTGCGATAGCGCACAACCGGACGGTAGGAGGTGGTCATGTAACGACGATAGCTCACGACCGGACGATAATGCACAACGCGGCGATAACGCGTGCGCATCACCGGACGATAGCGAACAGTGCGATAGCGACGCACATGAACGACCGGACGGTAGTGAACGCGGGTCACGCGCTGGTAGCGACGCACGCGCGTGACGGGACGAACCATCACAACACGGCGATAAGACGTCGAACGCACGCTGCGAACGCGGCCATACATCGTCATAGAGCGCATATGGCTCATGCGCATGCTGCGGCCCATACGCATACGTCCCATACGCATGCTGCTGCTCATGCGCATTCCGCGCATTCTTTTGGCGGCGACCGCCGGGGTCGTGTGGCTAAGCGCGCCAAACAACAAGGTCGCGCAAACCAAGGCACTCTTCAAAAACTTGTTCATCGGTTTTTCCTCTTACTAAATACCTGTTCTCACCAACGCGATACGCTGCCTTGGCTTTGCAAGGGCTTTGCAAAGGACAGACCGGAAACGTCATCTTGAATGCGTTTACTCATAAGTTGTATGAGTTTGTTTCCACTCGCTCCTACTTCAAAGTCCCGTTCGCCTGGCCTCGCTTCAGGTCGAGAGGGTGCAAAAGAAGTTCAATCGTTTGTGCCTGGGATATTTGAAAGGCGCCCGTGAGGGCGTCGTAGAAGCGAACGAGTGGCCCTCAACAAGCGAATGAGCACACTCCAAACCAGCTAAAACCACTGCTTCTACACCTTCTGCGGATTCAAAACAGCGTTCACCCAGTCCGTCGCAGCGTGAAAACGACGATTTCTGGCGGCACGCCCAAGCGAAATGGTGCGCCGATATGTCCCGCGCCTGTTGAAACGTAGAGTTGCGCGCGCCCGACTTGCCACCAGCCGCTTTGCCATGCACTTGAAATGGAATCGACGGGGTGCAACTGAAACGGCGGCGGCAAACGCGCCTGCCCGCCGTGCGTGTGACCGCTCAGCACAAGCGCGTTTCGCCCAGCAAACAGCGCTGCCAGACGCGGATTGTGGGAAAGCACGAGTTGCGCTTCATCGGGTTGGACGCCGTGCGTGGCGAGGCGCACATCGGGCGCGCCTTCGCGCAAATCATCGGTGCCAACCAGAGCCAAACCGTTCGCCAAGCGCGCGTTTTGATTACACAAAACGCGCACGCCCGCCGCTTCGAGATGGCGGGCAACCGGCGCGAAATCGCCGTGTTCTCGTTCGCCGCGCTCGCCCCGCCACAAATCATGATTGCCCGGAACCGCCCACGCGCCCAGCGGCGCCTTCAGTTCGCGCAGCAACGGCTCCAAACACCCCGCGTATCGCGTCACCGGCGGCGCCAAAGTGCGCACAAAAGGAAAGTAGGAGCCGCGCCGCGACACGAGGTCGCCAGTCAAAACGAGGAGGTCCGGATTTTGCATTTGCGCCAAACGCAAGATTCGCCGCGTGAGCGCGAAGGGCGTCACCATTCCGGCGTGCAAGTCGGACACTTGAACGACACGCATTCCCTCCGCTTGCGACGGCAGATTTGGAAGCGCCACATCGAAGCGTCGCACGCGCAGAAGCCAGGGCTCGCAAAAGCCCCAACCGGCGACGGCGCCCAGCGACAATGCTGACAGAAAACGAAGATTTGCACGCACCAAAAAAGGTTAGCGACTGCCACTTGGCAACGAACCGGGAGCGTAAGGGCAGGGCTTGAATTGCCTGTTGGGGACTCGCCCATCGCTTACGCTGCCGGTTCGTTGTTGCATCAACTGACTTTAGCGACACGCCGCGACGAACGCCTTCATCAACTGCTGCGTCGCGTGCGAATCGGGCGCGCGTTCGGGATGCCATTGCACGCCCAAAAAGAACGGCTCGAATTCCCACTCAACCGCTTCAACCACGCCATCGGGCGCAAAGCAAATCGCGCGTCCGCCCGGCGCCACGTCCGACACGCCTTGATGATGGTAGCTTGGAACCGTGAATTCTTCTTGGCCGATGATGCCGAACAACTTCGAGTCGCGGCGCAGTGCGACAACGTGTTGCGCGCCATCGGTGTGTAACAATTCCGTCCCGACTTGCAGTTTCAAATCTTGATACAACGCGCCGCCCTGATGCACGTTTTGAAACTGCAACCCATAGCAAATCCCCAACACCGGTTTTCGCGCTTCGATGAAGGCATCAACCAACTTCTGCTCAAAATTGGGCCGCCGTTCGTTCACGAAATCGAGTCCCGCGCCGTCGAGCGGCTCCTGATGATACCACTGCGTCGGCAAATCGGCGCCGCCAGAAAGCACCAAACCGTCAAACCGCCGCGCGGCTTCTTCGGCTTTGAATTCCCATTCATCGAGATAAAGCGGCGTTCCAACTCCGCCGCCGATTTTGATGGCGTTGAGGTAGCATTCGATGCGCCACTGATCTTTTTCATCGGCAGGCGGCGAAGGGTATGAAACGGATAAAGCGATTTTCATTGCGAGCAAGTTTGGCTTCAAAGTGTGTCTGGCACATGACAAGCGGGACTTGTGCCCTGTGAGGCACGCTTCAGGAAATCCGCCACGAAATCGTTTTCACGAAGACAAGCTCATCGCCATCAAAGCGCCATAAATCCGTTTGACCCATTCCGCCGCGCGAGGCATCTTGCCGGTGCCAGCGCCGCGTCAATTCGCCGTTTTCTAAATCGGACAAGAGGTGAACGCACTTCGAGTAAAGGTAGATAGCGCTTCCGTTGTTGCGCGGGCCGTTCAAATTTTTGATCGAGCGTTCGTGTCGCAAGCAGAACAGGTCGTCGCGCTCGAAGCCGAAATGGTCGAAAAAGGCGCGCCGCGTCGCGTCATCGGCCTCCCATAACGCCAAACGGCGCGGCGTTTTAGAGCGTTTTTGTTGCTTGAAAAATTGCAGCGCGACTTCATGTTTGGCGCGTTCAAGCGGCGAATCGAGCGGCGAAAGCGGGGATTCCTCCAGTTCTTCGGCTTGAGCCTGCGCGAAGATGGCGCGCCACTGCTCGGTTTTTTCGGCGTGTGTCATCGTGAGTTCTCAAACCAAAAAGAGGAAGAAGGGGAGAACCCTTCTTCCTCTCCCTTGTCCCCCTCTCTTGCAGCTTAGTCGCGGCGGCGCAAAAAAGAGGGCACGTCCACGTCGTCCATCGCGGGACGACCGCCGCTTTGTTGCTGACGGCCCAGGCTGCCCATCGCGTTGATGGCGCCTGAAGGCGTCGTCGGGAAGGACAGGTTGGCGGGCATATTTCCGTCGTAGCCCGTCGCCACGACGGTGACGATGATTTCGTCTTCCATCGCGGGATTGACGGCCAAGCCCCAGAACACGTTGGTGTCCGTCCCGCACTGGTCGCGGATGAGGCCGACGATTTCATCGACTTCGCCTAATCCCAAGTCGTCGCCCGCCGTCACGTTGATGAGCAACTTTTTGGCGCCGGAAATCGGGATTTCGAGATACGGCGAGGAAATCGCGCCATTGGCTGCATCGAGCGCGCGGTTTTCGCCGACGCCCTTGCCAATGCCCATGAGCGCGGGGCCAGCGTTGCCCATCACGGTGCGCACGTCTTGGAAGTCGAGGTTCACTTCGCCCGGAACGGTGATGAGGTCGCTGATGCCCTGCACGCCTTGACGGAGCACGTCATCGGCGGCAGCGAAGGCTTCACGGATTTTGATTTTGCGCGGCAACACTTCGAGCAACTTCTCGTTGGGCACCACGATGAACGAATCCACGACGTTGCGCAGTTTTTCGATGCCGTTGTCGCCCGAATCGCGGCGTTGCGGGCCTTCAAACTTGAACGGTTTGGTCACAACGGCCACTGTCAAAGCGCCGCTTTGACGAGCGATTTCAGCGACAACGGGCGCCGCGCCGGTTCCGGTTCCGCCGCCCATGCCGGCAGTGACGAACACCAGGTCAGATTTGGCGATGGCTTCGATGATTTCGTCGCGCGATTCTTCGGCGCTACGGTGGCCCGATTCGGGGTTGCCGCCCGCGCCAAGTCCTGCGGTGACGCCGGTGCCGATTTGAATTTTGTGCTCGGCCTGCGAACGGTCGAGCGCTTGTTTGTCGGTGTTGACGACGATGAATTCCACGCCGGTAACCCCGGCTTCGATCATGCGATTGACGGCGTTAGAGCCGCCGCCGCCGACGCCGATCACTTTGATTACGGCTTGCCCAGTGGGCCGACTTAGTGCCATTCTTGTGTTAAAAATCTCCTGAATTGCGAGCGTTCAAGCGCCCAAGAGCGAATGAACAGGGAAAACCCCAACGCGGGCGGGCAGTTTAACGGGTTGCTTCCCGCGCTTTCCCCGCATTTTGCAAGCGCCGCCCGCGAAGCCGAAATCGCTCGTCATAACTCCCGCCGCTACAACATGCGCACGCGACTCTTCGACCAAACCTTTGGCGCCGGAACACTCGCGCCTGGCAACCCGCGCACTCATAAACCCAGCCGCTTTTGGGCGCGGGCAGTTCGATGCCGTGCCGCGTTTTGGGTTGCCCGATTGCTTTGGCTTTGCGCCGGAACTCGCGCGTGTGGCCGCACGGCAAACCTTGTTCGTGGAGCCACAGATGAATCATCTCGTGCTTGAGGATTTCTCGAAGCGCCGCTTCGGGAGATGCACACTTGAAACCGCACACTTCAAAGGCGCATTCGGGTTTCCACACGTCGAACAAGAGCGGCACCGACAACGTGATGAGGCGCGTGCGCACGCGGATGTTGCCCGCGGCCCGTGTCAAACGGCGGCTCCACCGGATCGAGCACAGCGGCAGTTGACCGTCGAAAAACTCGCGGTTGAGCGATTGGTAGAGCGCGAGAAGTTCGGGTTCGGGTATCACAGCGGAAGTTTAGTTTTGGGATGGGCACCGCTTGATGAGCGCTTTCAGGTGGGAAGGCTCTCTGTCCTGTTTCGTCATTCTACTCGTTTTGTCGCCTGATACACCTTGGGTTATGACCCATCCAAATTTAATTCAAGTTGCGCGAAGCGATGAACAAATCGCGGGCTGCTTTCCTGTGATGTTCGAACTGCGCCCTCATCTGGTCGAAAACGAATTCTTGGCGCGTGTGCGTTCGATGGAGCGCGGCGGCTTCGAGATGGCGTTTCTCGAAGCGAATGGAGAAGTGCAATCGGTCGCCGGGTTTCGCGTGTTGGACAAGTTCGCAACGGGACGCTCTCTCTCTGTGGATGACCTCGTGACTCAAGCGACCGCGCGTTCGCAGGGCTGGGGCGATGCGCTGTTCGATTGGCTCATCGAAACAGCGCGCGGGCGCGATTGCGTTCACTTAGAACTCGATTCGGGCGTGCAACGCTTTGATGCGCACCGCTTTTACCTAAAACGCCGCATGATGATTAGCAGTCACCACTTTGTGATTTCAATTGGCAGCGAATGAATTCGCCGCAACGAACCGAATCCCGCCTTCGCGGATTAGTTGCCCAAGAGGAGCGACTTCGATAAGTTACGGGGAATTCATTCGACGAAACAAAAACGCCCCGTGAGATCACGGGGCGTTTTTGAGTTCTGTTCGAGTTAGCGGACAACGCCGCCGGTTTTATCGTCGCGGTTGTCGCCGGTGAGGGCGTCGGTGATTTTTTCCGAGATGCCGCGCGTGTCAGACCCGGCTGTGGTCGTGCCGCCGGTTTGAACGCCGGGCGCGGCGTTGCCCGGATGCGTCACGGCGCCGACGACGCCGTGAACCGCGCCCTCGACGCTGCTTCCGGCGTTATGCGCCGCGTTGGAAATCGTCGCGCCCGCATTCTGGGCCGCGCTGCGCACCGAATTGGCGGCACCCGCCATGGGTTCGTTGAGCACGGTGCCACCGGTTTTATCATCCATGTGGTCGCCAGTCAGCGCATCAGCGCCTTTTTCAAAAATGCCGCGCGTATCTTGGCCTCGCGTTGTGACGCCGCCGGTTTGAGCGCCGGGAATCTCGTTGCCGCCGCCCATGCGAACGCCCGCGACCGGTTCAGCGCCCAATCCGCCCACAGCAGGCGTGTCGGCGTTGAGGTCGGCGCCGCCAACCGAAGTTGTGCCGTGATACATATCGCGCGTATCAGCGATGTCCGTGTTGGGGTTCGACCCCATGCCCGCCGAAGCGCGAAACGCGTCGCCTTCAAAATTGTTGGCCGAAGCGTAGCCCTGTCCCGCGTTGTTCATGTTGGTCGCACCCGACACGTAAGAAACGGGCGTGCCCGCGTCCGCGCCGACTCCGGGTTGAGTTGTGGCCGCATAGGTTGCCGAACCTTCGTTGACAGCCGCGGTGTCGTCCGCCGCTTCGGTGGCATCTCCCGCCGCGCCGCCTGCAAGCGAACCGAGGGCGCCGCCAACAACCGCGCCAACCGGCCCGCCCAAAGCCGCGCCGATGGTGCCGCCGATGATCGCGCCGCTCGCCAAGCCTGTGTTACCTGCTTCAGTTGTCGCCGCGTCGCCGGTCACGACGTTGTGGCCGCCGATGTCGGTGCCCGTCACAGGCGCGCCGCTCGAAGCGTGAACGTTTGGCGCGGTGTAACCCGTTGTGCCGTAGCCGCTCTGGGTTGTGGCGCCGCCCCCGACGCCGGAAACGGTGTTGTCGTTGTCCACGCGGTCAACCGCCGCCACTGCCGCGCCCGATGCGCCTGCGCCCATCAAGCCGCCTGCGACGGCGCCCACAACGGTGCCGACTGGCCCCGCAACCGAGCCTGCCGCCGCGCCGACAGCGACGCCGCCCAAGCCGCCCAAAGCCGCGCCTTTTCCGGCGTCCCCTGTGGGGTTGTCATCGATCCCGTGCTGAATGTTATCGTTTGTTGCCATGATTGGTTTTATCGATTCTCCGTTTTCCCGACGCGCAGAATAGGTGCCAGGCTGATAACTGTAACAACGATCAGCGTTAAGCCTTGCCAGCCCCAAACCAAATGCCGCTCCGCTACCCAGGCAACTTGCGGGTCGTCTGGGTAGCGCGGAAGATGATGGTTGCCTGCCCTTGGTGCTACAGGGAATTTATAGGAGAAATCTGATAATTCTTTTGCACTATCTCTGCCGAATGCCTTTCTTGTCGGGGCGGCGGGCGAGTTGGGGCGAGGGGCGAACAATGAACCGGAAACGCAACTCCGCTTGAAGACTAAGCGCAGGGCGTTAGTTCAGTTCCGCCAGTTCGTCGCGCAGGCCCGAAGCGCCTTGATCTTGAATCGCCGCGTGCGTTTGCACTTCGTCGCTCAAATGCAGGTCGCGCAACAGCGGGTTGACCTGCGTGAAGTCGTCTTGAGGCGCGTAACCCACGAGTTCGCGGGCATCGGAAATGTCCAGCCGCTTGAAGCGGTTGTCGCTCAGCGCGTGCAAAATCGCAAAGCGCACGCCCTCGACTTCGATGCACTTCTCCATCAGTTGCAACAAATCGCGGCGCGAAACCCAGCCGTCCATGATGCTAAGTTCCGCTTTGAGCGCCGAACTTTCCGGCTGAAAAGCGCCGATGCGAAGCGCAATCACCGACACGCCTTCTTGAACCGCAAGGTATCGTCCCAACGCTTCGCCAAAGCACTTCGACACGCCATACAGATCGCCCGGATTGACCGGCTCACTCGTTTTGACTTGCACATCTTTGGGATAACCCGACACCGCGTGAATCGAAGAAGCGAAGATCACGCGCCGGCATCCGGCACTCTTGGCCGCGACAAACGCGTTGTAAGTGCCGGTGATGTTGTTTTCTACCACGCTGCTCCACGTTTGTTCGGGCGAAGGGTTGCCCGCCAGATGAACCAGGGTGTCCACGCCTTGGCAAGCATCTTTGAGAGCCTGCAAATCGGACAACTCGCCCACGACGGTGCGGCCCCACTGTTCAACCAACTTTAAGTCGTCGGCACTCCGGTCGAATAGAACGAGGTCGTATTTGTTGTGCGTATGCTCGGCGAAGTAGGAGCCGATGTTGCCCGCTCCGCCCGTGACGAGAACGCAGCGTTTGGTTGAACTGGGTGGGGACATGTTGGCTGGAGTTGTTTCAAAAGACTGGGCCACACCCAATGGCAGAGAAAATCGCGCGCCAAAACGAAGTCGAAACCGCTTGATTTCGAAGGGAAAACCGGCTATGCTTTGAATTCGCGTTTTTCAAAGAGCGCGCAAAAATGGCGATGGTAGCTCAGCTGGTTAGAGCGTCCGACTGTGACTCGGAAGGCCGTGGGTTCAAGTCCCATTCATCGCCTATTCAAATCAAAAGCTCGTTTCCCAAGTGGAAGCGGGCTTTTTGTTCGTTTGCGAGCGCCCATCAAGATAGCTTTGTGTGCTCATCCAGAAGAGCAGAGTGAAAAGAGTTGTTACCTCGATTGGAAGAGCAAGATAGCGCCGCCGGTTTATCTCCAAAAGTGGCAACCACGTATTCTTCCAATCAACTTCCGGCGCCCCACCGATTCACTGCCCAACCAGCAATCGTTCGCCCAGCACGCGGGGCAAACCGGCTTTGAAGATGGCGTCGCGGGCGGCGCGGGTGTCGTATTCGACGCAAAAGACATCGACCACGCGCTCGTCGGTTTCAAACAGGGCGAAGCGCGCGTCGGGGTTGTGGTCGCGCGGTTGGCCGCACGAGCCGGGGTTGAGCAGATAGCGTTCGCCGTCTTCCATTTCGACGCCGCCGCCGATTTCAAAGGTGGCGTGTTCGATGGGTGGCTGCGGGCTTTTCTGCAAATCGTCTTCGCGCGTCCAATACAAATCGGCGACGTGGGTGTGGCCGTAGAAACACAGCGGCTGCTCCATCCGTTCAAACGACAAAAGCGCGACTTGCGAGTTGGTGATGTATTCCTCCCACGGGCTGCGAAGCGACGCGTGAACGGCTTGAAAGCGCTCGTCGGGAAAGCTCATCTGCGCGGGGAGCGAGCCGATCCACTCGCGGTTTTGTGGCGTCAACTGCTGCCGCGTCCACAAAATCGCTTCGGTCGCCACGGTGTTGAACCACTCGATGGAGATGAGTCCCAGCGCGGCTGCGTCGTGGTTGCCGCTCAGACAAGCCACGTTCGCGTCGCGCAGAATTTCGCAGCATTCGTTGGGGAAAGCGCCGTAGCCCACGACATCGCCCAGACACACGATGCGATCAACGCGGCCCGCCGCATCAAGGGCCGCTTGCAGACCGTGCTTGTTGCCGTGAACATCGGATAAAACGAGGATTCTCATTGCAGTGGAATTTAACCGGAACAGGCAGTTTCCAACTCGAAAGCCCGAAGACACAGGACGCAAAACGACAAAGAGGACGCTACCCGCCAACCGATTCGTATTGGCGCAAGCCGCGCGCCCACATCAGCCGAACCGCCAAACCCAAAACGCCCATCCACAGCAATTGCCGCAACAGTCCCAGCGCGATGCTCTCGGCGGACAAACGGTTCATCAAGATGTCCATCGGAAAGCCGTAAAGCACGCTGAACGGTAAGATGTCGCCGACAACTTTCGCCCACGCCGGAAGCAGCGCTAAAGGCAGTAAACGTCCGGCGAACAGGCCCATCAGCACGCCCCAGATTTCGATCAAGCCGCCCGGTTCTTGCAGCCAAAACGCGGAAAGTCCGAGCATGAACTTGAGTTGCGACAAGATGACGTAGGCCAGCGTGCACGCGAGGAGAAAAGTCGCACCGCGCCCGAAATCAAGCGTCGGCACGCGGATGTAAGCGCGAAAGGCCCACCAAAGCAAGCCAAAGGCGGGCAGCATCATCGCGGTTTTGACGATCTGATAGCTCGACTCCCACGCGAAGCGGTAGCCGAAGTAACCGACGGGCCGCAGTAAAAACGGCGTGAGTTTGCCGTCGCGGATGGTCGTGGCGATTTCCCATTCCGGGTTGGGCGTGATGGCCACCGAAAGCGCCGTGACGAACAGATAATAGGTCAGCATCGCCGGCAAATCAAAGCCGCCCATCTGAGTTCCAGTGCGCCCTTCGTAAGCCGCGAGCCACACGAGCATGATCGTGAGCGAGGGCAGCACGGCATACAAAATCCACACAAGCGAATTGAAGCGGTAAACGAGCGAATCCTGCCAGCCTAAAACGGCGACTTTCCAGTAGGTTTTCATAATGTTTGATGTTGAAGAGGGACAATTGGATTTGTCCCTTGCAGAAACGCCGTTCACGGCGTCTTGTGCTGCGGCGTCTTGTGCTGCGGCGTCTTGTGCTCAGACATCGGGCATCCTCCGCTAAAGGACGCAAGACGCCGTGAACGGCATCTCTACAAGGGTGAATTGAGCGGTTATAAATCGAGGGGCTTCTCTGACAAATCAACACGAGAAACACTCAACCCGAACAACCCGGCGGGCGTTTGAAGTTCCAATCTCCACTATGAAACATTCTTTTGTTCCCGCGCTGGTTTTAGTCGGCGCCTTGAGCGCCTCGTCGTTCGGTCTGGCGCAAACCGCCCACGCGGTTGTGCTCAAGCAAAAGTGGCAGGCAGGACAAACGCTCATTTACAACGTTGACCTCGACGGCACGGCTAATTTACAAATGCCTTCGGACGCGCCCAGCGTTTTGGCGGGCGTGCCGCTCGAAGTGCAACTGCGCGGCAAAGGTATCGCCAACTTCAACACGCTTAAAGTCGATGAACTCGGGACGGGCACAGTCGCGGTTACGGTTCCGCAGTGGAACATGGACGCGCAGACTTTGGGGCAAAAAGCCAACTTTTCGCTGCACGACGGTCAAACCCAGTTCACGCTCAACGGCAAGCGCATCGCCATTGGCCCCGACGGGAAAAAGCCGTTGCCCACGCCGCCCGCGCTCAAAATTGCGGCCAATGGCCAACTCAAGGGCATCGAACAACTCGATGAAGCGGGCAAAGCCAAAGTCGCGCCCGCAACCGATGCGCCGGTGGCTCCCGAGGCCGCGCTCGACAAAGGCGCTTTAGCCGCAGCCGCGTTTTTGCGCGCGTTTCCGGCGCTGTGGCCTGCGCGTGATCTCAAAATCGGCGACACATGGGCAGCCAACGTGGATTTCCCAGCCCTGGCCCGTCCCGCGCAAAACGGTCAGCCGTCCAAACCGCTGGGCGTTTTCAACTTGAAACTCGAAGGCCAAGATGTGGTCGGCGGCCAAACCTTGCAGCGCGTGAGCATCAAAGGCGACATCGATGTGGACGGCAAAACCATCGACAAATTGACGCCACCAACCGCCACAACAGTTGCCGCAACCAAAGCTAAACCGCAACCGCGACTCGACCACGCCACCCAAACTGTGGAAGGCGAGATCTGGCTTGACGCGAACGCCGGTCAAGTCGCCAAAGCCGAATTGATTCTGGGAGGCCGCGCCCAGGCGCAAACGCCCAAACCCGATGGCACTCCCGGCGCGCCCGCGTGGGTCGATTTCACCGGCACGCTCAACATGAACTTGCAAGGCAAGTAATCGAGGAAGCTACGGCCCTTTGAAAAGCAACGCGAATCGTAAGCGAGTGCCGGGCTGAAAACGCGAAGCGCCTCCAGCTCAGAAGCGCCTTTGGTTCAAACAATGCGCCTTCAACGACTGGATGATGCACTCGCTTACAATTCGCGTTCAAATGGCTCTTGATAAAGTCGCCCTCTTGTTGTCAACATCAAAAACACAGCACTTATGAAATCTCCACTTCGCTTCGCTCCACTTCTGGCCTTGAGCGCGGGCCTGTTGGTCTGCGCTCCCGCGCCGTCCGCTCACGCCGGAATGTTTTCGGTTTCGCCTGACAAAGAAAAGAAACTCGGCCAGCAAGCGGGCGCCGAAATCGAACAAAGCTCGCCGATTGTGACCGGGCCGGTCGCCGATTGGGTCAACCGCATCGGGCAACGGTTGGCCAAGGCTTCCAATCCTGAGTTCGAGTATTCGTTTCACGTCATCGACTCACCCGAAATCAACGCCTTTTGTTTGCCCGGTGGCCACATTTTCGTTTACACAGGACTTCGCAAAGTTGTCAAAACCGACGATGAACTGGCGTCTGTTCTGGCGCACGAAATCACTCACGCCGAAGAGCACCACTACGCCAAACAATACGGCAAAAACTCCAAGCGCCAGGCGCTGTTGGGCCTTGGCTCGATTTTCGTTCCCATGTCGGCCCTCGCGCAAACCGTGCTGGGATTGGGCGATGCCAGCTTGTCGGCCCACTACTCGCGCGGAAGCGAAGCCGAAGCCGACCGAGAAGGCGCCGCGCGCATGAAACGCGCCGGGTTCGACCCAAGCGCGATGGTCACCGTTCTCACCCGCCTATCGAACGAAGATTCGGGAGATGGCCTCGACAGGTGGCTCAGCGACCACCCCGAAGGCAAAAAACGCGCGGCGGCAGTTCAAGCCCTCATCCCGATGCTTCCCACAGCTTCGGGCACAGCTCAAGCCGCTCGCTAAGCGCGCACAAACACAAAAGCGCGCCTCAACTTGTTTGTTGAGGCGCGCTTTTTGTCGGCTGAGATCGAAGGAATTCACGTTGCTGGATGCTCCCAAGCGTGTCAGAAACTAAAGCTTCCTGTGAACTTTAGCTTCTAAACCGTCTTGGCTCAAAGCCAAAACGTGACTTAACGGCTCGCCTGCGCCACGGCCAATCCCGAACGCGCGGCGCGAAGCCCCGCTTGCGCGGCGGCGACGTTTTCGCCGCGATTGAGTTGGTCTTGATAAGCGTTGATGGACGCTTGAAAGTCGTCGCTGGCTCTGGCCGAATCGCCGCGTTGCATGAGGAGCATCGCGCGCTGTTGATACAAATAGCCCGCATCACTTCCCGTCGCGTTGATGGCGCCGGTCAAGTTGTTGATGGCCTGATCGGTTTGGCCGGTGCGCGTCGCTGCCGCCGCGTCCCGTTCCTGACTGCGCGCGACCGAACCGGTGCGCGGCGGGGGCACGCGGATGATCTCGCTTCTCGTGATGTTGATCGTGTTGCGGCGCGGCCCTCCGCCGGGAGTGAGCGCGCTTCCCACTTGAATAGGCGGCGCGGCGGGCTGAGGGATGTCGATGCGCGGCGGCGGCAAAATGATGTTACCTCCGCTGCTCGATGGCGGCGCGGCGGGCGGCGGAACCGGAGCGGGAGCCACCGACACACGCGGAAAAACCGGGGCTACCACGCGCGGGCGAGCGATGGGAACCGGACGAGGAGCCGCGCCGCCACGAGGAGGCGTTACCGGGCCGACGCGAGGAGCCTGACGCGCGCTTGGCGCCGCAGCAACGGGCGCTGTGCCAGCAACGGGAGCGGCGGGCGGCGCGTTGGTCACGAGCACCGGAGAACCGGGATTGGAAGTGTTGGTCGTGGTTTGCGCTGTCACACCCGAAGCAGGAGCGGCAGACTGGGCAGGATCAACAACCACGTCGCTTGGCTCCATGACAACGGCGGGCGCACTCGCCACTCGATCCACCTCGTGCGTCACGGCCTGCGAGCGCGCCCAACTCAAAAATCCAAGGCTCAGGGCGCCCACGGCGATGAGAGGCAAGGTGCGTCCAAAAAACGATGGGCCGCGCAGCAAGAGTGCCCACAACGGCAGGCGCGGCGCAGACGCGGCGGGAAACCGGAAATCGAGAGGTCGAACGCCACTCGTCGGCGCGACTTGCGGCGCAAACCGGTCGGAAGCGCGCGGCACAGGCGCAAAACCAAACACAGGAGCCGTCACAGGAGCGCGGCGGTCACGCGTTCGCCGCTCGGTGGCGACGGGCAAATTGACCTGGCGCCGCGCGCCCTGGCGTCGCTCCGTGGAAGGCAAAGCGCCTGCTGGAAGCGCCGTTTGAGCCGCCGCTTCCTGGCCTACAACCGCGAGGGTTTCGGGGTCGAGCGCTTGAGCCAGACTCGACACGGCGGGCTTGCCCGCGCCGCTATGCCCATCAATTGCTCCTCCGGCCAGCGTTTGCCAGAACGGGTCGGTTTCGTGGTCGGGCGGCGGCTCCGGCGCGAATGTGGGCGCATACGCCGACAGCGACGAGGGCGCGTCTTCTTCAAATGAGGATACAGGAGCGCCTTCAACGGAATCCGCCGTTTCCTCGTCGCCAATTGCCTCGCTCGCGCGGAGCGAGGCGCTCGTTGGCGGCAAGCGCGCTTCGATGGCAGGCAGGCTTTGTTCGCGCGCCTCTTCAACGTCGGAGGGCGCGCCAGCTCCGGCTCCGGCAATGGCATCACCGACTGCTTCGGTTTGAGCGACACTGGCTGCGTCGGACGCGCTCATCGGCTCTTCAAGAGCGCCTTCGGACGCCATTGAAAGAGACGGCAGTATCTGATCGTCGTTATACAGCTCATCGGGATTGAAGTTGAACGCGGGCGCCCTGTCAAGACGAGCGCGCAAACGCATCAAACTTTCGCGTTCAAGCGGGCTGTTCGGCGACAAACTCATCACGCGCTCATAAGCCGAAACCGCGCCGCGCACATCGCCGTTTCGCTCCAGCAAGGTGCCAAGCATCGCAAAGGGCGCGGCGTTGCTGGCGTCGAGCGTAGACGCTTGACGGCACGCCAAGATCGCCGCGCTTAGATCGCCGCGTTCGCTCAGGTGCAACGCGCGATCAAGCAACTGGCGCGCGCGGCGCGCATCGATTTCTTGAGGAGAAGTCAGCGCATCGTCGCCCTCGTCTGGCTCTGCCGGAGCCGCGACTTTGGCGCGCGCTTCGGGAGCACGCAACAGTTGCCCGCAGTGACGGCAAAACTTGGAATCGGGCGTATTGCTCGTGCCGCACGCCGGACACGCGAGAGGGGCGGGCGTTGGGATGGAAAGGGTTTCTTCTTGGGGCGACATGGGAATAAAACTGCTCCTATTCTACCCGTCTTGTGACGCACTCTAACCCCGCAGGCTCAAACAATTCACCATGTCTTTGGAACTCTTCACTCAAACCGTTGGCCCCGCCGCTACCAAGGCGTATCTACTTCACGAAACCCGCGCCAAGGCCCTCGTTATCATCGACCCCTCGGTTGGCGCCGACCAACTGTTCGAGCGCGCCCGAAATCTGGTTTCGGACGGCGCCCGCTTCCAAGCGATCTGGAACACGCACGGTCATTTCGACCACGTCTACGACAACGCCCGCTGGAAAGCCGAATTCGGCGCGCCGATTTATGCCCATGCGGGCGACGCTTATTTTCTGGAACATCTGCGCGAACAATCGCTGTGGTTCGGCCTGAGCGCGCCCGAAGAGGTGCCCGTCGATGTCGAGCTGCACGAGGGTGCTGTGCTGCCCATCGGCGACGAATCGGCCTTGGTGTGGGAACTGCCCGGACACTCGCCCGGTTCGGTCGCATTTGGCTTTAGTGATTTCTGGATCACCGGCGATGTGCTTTTTCAAAATGGTGTGGGCCGCTTCGATTTGCCCGGCGCCGACCAGCGAACTTTAGCGCGCTCAATCGCGCGTTTGTGGACTTTGCCCGACGCCACGCGCATTCTGGCCGGTCACGGCGAGCCGACCACAATCGAACAAGAAAAGCGGGGTAACGCCGTTGCCCGCGCGCTATTGGAGGGATTTTGAAAACCGCGTCGCTCGTCCTCGCCGGAATTTTTGCTGCTACGGTTCCGGCTCAACCTCAACCGAGTTGGCAACTCGCGCCCTTTGGCTCGACCGACAAGCTGCTCGCCTCGCAAAGCGGGCATCTCGATGGGTGGAAACCGGTGCCGGTTCAACTCGATTGCGTGCGCGGCGAATATGTGAGCTTTCAATTCGTGGTTTCGGCAGGAGACGCGCCCATCGAATCGCTGGCGGTCGCGCCGACGCCTTTGGCCACTTTCGATGCGCAGTTCATCCGGCCCGAAGGCCTCGCGTTCTTCCGTGAAAACTTTGTGCGCGTCGCCCATCCTTCCGGCAACCGCATCCAAACGCCGAAGTGGTGGCCCGATGCCTTGATTCCTTTCTCGCTCGCGTCGCAACGAATCGAAGCCAAGGGAAGCGCGGTTTTCTGGGCGACTCTGCGCGTGCCGGACGATGCCGCGCCCGGCGATTATTTCGGCGAACTCGACATCACAGCCAACGGACAACCCAGGCGACTGGCGTTAACATTCCACGTCCGCCCGATATCTTTACCCAAGTCGAACTTTCGAGGAACAGTTGCGCTCTACTACGACACCTTGCGCGACTGGTATTCTAAAAACGGCAACAATTTCTCTGACGAAGAATGGGACGCACAAAAACGACGCTTTGCGGGAATGCTACTCGACTTCGGCTTGAATCCCTACGATCCGCCCTCCGCGTGGAATGACGCTTCCGTTGATGATTATTTGAAAAACCCGCGCGTTCACTCTGTGCGAATTCCTCCGCTTGATTCACCCGGTTTTTCGCTCGCTGTTGAAGCACTCAGGCGAACCGATACGGTTGCTAAATTTTTCTACTATTGGAACGACGAGCCACAAACAAAAGAACAGTTCGACGCCATTAAAGCCAATTCACAAAAGCTACGAGCGCTCCACATTCCTCAACTTGTAACGCATCATCCAACTCCTGAACTGTTGGATTCCGTTGACATCTGGTGTCCCAACATCACGGATGCGATGGGAAGCGGCCATCTCGATATTCCAGAACTCAAACGCGAACAACTAAAAGGTCATCCAACGTGGCTTTACACGATGGTTGTGCCCAAACATCCGTTCCCGACGTGGCTCCTCGACGACGATTCAACTGCGATTTTGAGTTTCGCGCCGCTCTGGTCAAAAGTCGGCGCGACGGGTTTCGTGTATTCGATGGCGCACGGTTGGGGGCCGAAACCGCTCGACAACCTCGAATCGTTCCAACAAACCAACGGCGACGGCACGCTGCTTTATCCATCCGAACTTGTTGGCGGCGTCGGCCCGATGCCTTCGATTCGCTTGATGCTCCTGCGCGACGCAATCGAAGACCTCGCGTTGTGGAACGAGGCGACGAAGCGAAACATCGCGCCCAATTTCTCGTTTCCAGTTACCCGAAGCGGCGCCCTGGTCTACAATCGAACGCCGCTTTTGAACGCGCTGGAATCGGGCAAACGCGCGGCTGTAAAACCACTAAAGGCGCCGCAGTTGTTCTCTCAAAAGCCGACGAGCACGACGTTTGGGCTTCCATTCGCGCGGGCATTGGGCGCCAGACGAAGCGTGGAAATCACGCTTAGAAACGGTGATGTGCGCGTGCGATTGGTCGGGCCAAAGTTGCAGCAGGATGAAGAACTCGTCGTGTTGCTGGCGCCTTTGGAGATTCAAAAACAAACCAACGTGTCGCGTTATTCTCTAGACTCGACAAAGGAAATCACGCTGTCGGTGCGCACTGATTCATCACAACCCGCCGCGCCTTTATCGAACCGGGCTTCCGTTTCTACGGATGGAACGGAAATGGTGTTTGCCCTGCCACCATCGCTGAGCCGCGTTCGCTTCAACGTTTTGCTGCGTTCGCCCCAGGGAACAATGCGCTTGTTTCCCGATGGCAACGACCCGTTTTCGATGCCGATTCTTCAGTTCACGGCGCCAAAACCGCGATAAATTTGGCCGCGAAACAGCACAAAAAAAACGAAAAACAAAAGCAGACAAGTGGCCTCGTCCCTATTTTCCATCCAACCCTTTCGTGTTTTTTGTGCTTTCTTGTGGCCAAAAACTCTGTTCCGAGCAAACGGGCCAACCACTGGAAAGCAAAGCGTCCGGCATACTTTCAGTCACCATGAACTTCGATTTGCCCAGCATTTCCGCCTTCGATCCCGAAGTCGCGCAGGCGATGCACGATGAACTGCATCGCCAACAAAACACCCTCGAGATGATAGCCAGCGAAAACTTCACTTCGCCCGCCGTGCTCGAAGCGCAAGGTTCGGTTTTGACCAACAAATACGCCGAGGGCTATCCCGGCAAGCGTTATTATGGAGGATGCGAGTTCGTCGACAAAGTCGAAGTTCTCGCCATCGAACGCGCCAAAAAGCTGTTCGGCGCCGAGCACGCCAACGTCCAGCCGCACGCCGGAAGCCAGGCGAATGCGGGCGTTTATCTGGCGGTGCTCAAACCCGGCGACACGATTTTGGGGATGAACCTCGCGGCGGGCGGGCACTTGACGCACGGCCACAAGATGAGTTTTTCCGGCAAAATCTACAACGCCGTCGCTTATGGACTGAACCGCGAAACCGAGCGCATCGACATGGACGAAGTGCGCGCCCTGGCTCTCGAACATCGTCCCAAAATGGTCATCGCCGGGTTTTCGGCATATCCGCGCCGTATCGACTGGGAAGCCTTTCGCCAAATCGCCGATGAAGTCGGCGCTTATTTTTTGGTCGATATAGCGCACGTCGCGGGCTTGGTCGCGGCGGGCGAATACCCTTCGCCAGTTCCCTTTGCCGATTTCGTGACGACAACGACGCACAAAACGCTGCGCGGCCCGCGTGCGGGACTCATTTTGTGCCGCGCTCAATACGCCGAAGCCATTGATAAAGCCATCATGCCCGGCATTCAGGGCGGCCCGTTGATGCACGCCATCGCCGGAAAAGCCGTCTGTTTTCAAGAAGCCCTCACGCCCGGTTTCAAGGAATACCAGCGCCAAATCCGCCGCAACGCCGACGCGCTCGCCACGGGCTTAATCGAAGGCGGCTTGCGTTTGGTGACGGGTGGAACGGAAAACCATCTCGTTTTGGTTGACCTGACGCCTGCTGATATTTCGGGCAAAGACGGCGAACACCTGCTCGAATCTATCGGCGTAACGTGCAACAAAAACCAGATTCCCTTCGACCCGCGCTCACCGTTTGTGACTTCGGGCGTTCGGTTGGGCACTCCGGCTTTGACTTCGCGCGGATTCAAAGAAGCCGACTTAACCGAAGTCGCTTCGATCATCACGAGCGCATTCAAAGTGCGCGATAACGAACCAGAAAAAGCCAAGCTGCGCGAACGAGTCGCCGATTTATGCGCGCACTTCCCGCTCTATGAAAGCGGTTCGACGCTGTATGGTTCGCCGGTGAAATAGAAGTCCAAAGCCCGCTAACAGTGGTGGGTTCGGGTTCATCCCATGCTCGATTTGCACTGCCACATCTTGCCGGCCACTGACGACGGGCCAGGCGACTTGGAAGAAAGCCTGAAACTTGTGCGCTTGGCTCCGAAAAAGTGCGCCCTTCGGGGCGAATTCGGCTGTGTTAAAGTGGGAAGCGACATGAAGAAGACCTTTTTGAAATCGTTTGTTGGAACAGCGATTGTGGTGGCAGCGCTTTTGTCGGGTTGCGGCGGCGGCGACCGGGAAAAAATTCTCATCGGCAACTGGGAAGTGCGCGACGGCTCTGGGAGCGGCGCGGGACTCAAAGCCTTCGACGATCCCGACAAGCTCAGGTCGAACTTGGCTACGCTCGCTCATTCTGACCTGTCGCTCAAAGACGACAAAACCTTCGCGCTGTCCGGCGCGATGACAGCGAGCGGCACCTGGGTCTTAGACAAAGAATCGGGCGCCCTGACTTTAACTCCCGCGAGCGGCTCGCCTATCGCGGCCAGCTTGAGTGAGGGCAATCAACAGATCTCCCTACCTAATCCAACCGGCACAGGCCCCGCCGTTGTGTTGCAAAAGAAAGATGAATAAAGTCAAAAAGCCCGTTCATCTCGAACGGGCTTTTTCTTTCAAGTTTTCGGAACTGCTTTCAAGCGCATTTCGGTGAAGTTGCACTAAGCAGGGCTTGCACCACAGCCAATCGAGCGAATTCCGTTGATTGGAAGAGGGCGCAAGCCCCGCTACGATGCAGGAGTTGTAAAAACCGCTTTAAGTGCAGTTGAGCGCATCCATCGCCAACTCTTCAACTAACGCCTCGAAGGACATTCCAACTGCGCGCGCGGCGTCGGGAACCAGGCTCGTTTCGGTCATGCCTGGCGAAGTGTTGATTTCGAGAAATACGGCGCCGCGTTCATCGGAAACCAGAAAATCGCTTCTCGTCACGCCGCGACAACCGAGAGCGCGATGGGCGCGCAAGGCCATGCCCGCGACTTCGACTTGCAGGCCGTCCGAGATGCGGGGCGGGATGAGATGCTCTGAGCCGCCGCGCGCGTATTTGGCCTCGAAGTCGTAAAACCCTTCGCCGAGTTTGGGCACGATCTCAATCGAAGGCAGGGCGCGGGCGCTCTCACCTTCGCCCATCACGGCGCACGTCACTTCGACGCCGGGAACAAACTCTTCAACTAAAGCGCCGCTGCCATCGGCCAGCGAAGCGCGAACGGCGTCTTCCAAACCGTTGCTCGATTGCAAAATCGAAACTCCAACCGAACTCCCGCCGCCTGCGGGTTTCACGACGCAGGGAAAAACGATGTCCTGATGGGCGAGTTCTTCAACTGAACCGACGAACCAACCGCGCGGCGAGGGCAGGCCAAGCGTGCCGAAATAGGCTTTGGCGAGCGGTTTGTCGATGGCGACCGAGCAGGCGCGCGCGCGGCTTCCCACAAAGGGCAAACCCGCGACTTCAAGCAGATGTTGCACAGTCCCGTCTTCGCCGCGCCCGCCGTGCAAAACCGGGAACACGAGGTCGAAGCCGTTGGTATAAAGCGACACGATGAGATCTTTCCACGCGAGCGGAAAAACCGGGACGTGCGGGCGCTTGCCCAAGGTCGAGGGGCGCGCAAGTGAAGCGATGGAGCCGGAAGTGTTCACGTCGAAACACGTCACGCGAAAGCGCGCCGGGTCGAGAGCCTGCGCAACCGCTCGGCCCGAATTGAGCGAAACGGAGCGTTCACTGGAATCGCCGCCGAGCAAGACGGCGACGCTTAATTTGGTTTGGAACATTCGAGCGCGCAAGTTTGGCGACTCGCGCACAAATGCGGTGCGACCGCAAGCGCGCGAGGGTTAAAATGGAGGGAATGAAACCGTTACTCTCTCTGGCTGATTTGTGGGGCTTCGATTGCTTTTGGCGGCGCAGCGCGAGCCGATGACGCCTGGATTACTTATGGCGGTTCGCCCTCGGCGCTCAAGGGAATCAAGGGAACGGGCACGGTTTCGATGCAATCGGAAGTGGTGTTGCTCGACATCGGGCCGCGCGATGTCAAGGCCGATTGCCAGTTCGTGTTCAAAAACACAGGCCCGGCCTGCACCCTTCGCATGGGCTTTCCAGACGGCGATTCACAGCGTGAGCAAGAACAGGAAGAATCTGGGAGCACCAAACTCAAAAGCGTCTTTTCGTCCTTCGACTCGTTTGTCGATGGACGGCGCGTGGAAACGGCGCTGGTGCGCGGCAAAGATTACGATTGGCACGCCAAAACCGTGTCGTTTGCGGCGAATGGAATCCGGCGCGTGCGCGAGGTTTACACCGTTCCGCTGGGCATGGATGACTCCGCGCAGCAAGAGCATTACACCGCGTATTATGTGTTGCAAACCGGCGCGAGTTGGCGCGGGCCGATTGGCCGCATGGAAGTCGTCGCCCGCTTTCGGCGCTCGCACCGCGCTCATCCAACGCCAGGCAACACCTTTCAAGATGTGCGGCCCGTGTCGCGTCACGCTTTAGGCGATGCGGCTTTTTATAAAGCGGCCTGGACTCGCCCCGCCGAAGAAGTCGTGGTGTATAACGGCCCTGGCGCGCCGCGCGTCGAGCACAACGTCTTGCGCTGGGTGCGCACAAATATCCGCCCGACCGAAAAAGACGATGTGTTTCTCACGTTCAAAATGAAGTAGGGCAACACGCTACGATTCAAAGGGTTTAAGCTCAGAAAACGGGCTGTCAACCCGGCCTTCTTCGGGTTCTGCCAATCTTTGCTGAGCTTGGCGCGTCAAAATCCAGCGCGGCGATTTCCAAAGCAAAGCAAAACAAACCACAAAACGCTGAACACTCCAACAGCCGCGCTGCCCAACACGCCCGAAAGGGTGCTGCTTTCGGGAATGGAAAAAAGCTGCTCCACCCCTCCAACAACAAGCCCCAAGAAAAGACAACCGACCATCATAATGGCCTTGAGCTTCAAGTGATCGAAGTCTCGTGTCCGCGAGTTGGGGTTCTTCATGGGCGTTGTGGTTCTTGTTCAATCTGTCCATGCGCCAGCAAACGAAATGCAGCGGTTGCCGTTCACCAAAACCTCGCTTCACGTTCCAGCTTGATGCCAGTCTGGTCTTCGACTTCTTCTTCGACATAGCGGGCCAGTTCGCGGATTTGCGTGGCGGTGGCGCCGCCCGCGTTGACGATGAAGTTGGCGTGAACTTCCGATACCAGCGCCGCGCCGCAATGACGGCCTTTCAAGCCGCATTGCTCGACCAAAGCGCCCGCGCCGACGCAGCCTTCGACTTTGGGGTTTTTCCAAATGCAACCGGCTGAGGCGGCGTTGGCTGGCTGGGTGCGCCCGCGCACTTCGAGCAACTGGCGCACGCCGTCTTTGTGAACGCGGGCCTGTTCAACTGACAACGGCTTGAGTGAAAAACGCGCTTCTGTAACGATGAGTTCGCCCAGCGACGAGCGGCGATAAGCGAACTCGACATCGCCCCGACCCAGTTCGTGGCGCACGCCGCGCCGATCAAAGGCCACGCATCCGGCGAAATCGGCGGCGCTGTCGCGGCCTTCAAAACCTTTCCCGTTGAAGCCGCGCGCGCCCGCGTTGCCCCACACCGAGCCACCAACACTTCCTGGAATGCCGCACGCCCACTCGAAGTTGCCCAGTTGGTTGTCGAGCGCGAAACGGGTGAGCTTGGGCAAAAACGCGGCACTTCCGGCTATCAAAACCGACTCTTCGACGCGCGAGAAATCAAAACCTTTGCCCAAATGCAACAGCGCGCCGTCCCAACCCTCGTTGGTGGGCACAACGTTTGAGCCGCTACCCAACACGTAAAGTGGGGCGCCAACCGTTTGATTGAGTTCCAAAAAAGCCACCAGTTCGGCTTCGTTTTGCGGCTCGACCCAGACCAGCGCGAGGCCGCCTGCGCGAATGGTTGTATGGCGCGCCAGCGATTCGCCCGTCCGCGCAAAAGGAAGCGCCAGCAGAGAAGACTGCCAGGAAGAAGATTGCATGGAATGGATGCCAACAGTGTGAGACGAAGCGGCTCACGCGAATAGGACTACTCACCTCGCCGCAAGTGGAAGCGCACTTGTTCGAGCAAGATGGCGCCTGCCTCAAGTGGCACTTCGACAATGGCACTTCGCGCGTTTTGAAGTAGCTCGAATTGGGATGAAGTTCTTCGCTCACAAATTCCCGTCGCGCGCGCGCAAGCCTTCCAAAATCATCGGCCCCAACCGCGTGATGTCGCCCGCGCCCATCGTTACAATCGCTTCGCCGGGTTGGACGCGCGCTAAAACCAGGTCGCGCGCTTCATCGAGATTCTCGGCCCACAAGATTTCTCTATCGGGTAGCGCCGCGCGCGCGGCATCGAACACGATTCGTCCCGAAACGCCTTCGATTGGCGTTTCAAAAGCCGAATACAATTGCGTGATAATCACCCGGTCGGCGGGCGAAAAACACGCGCCGAACTCGCGGCCCAACTGCTGAGTGCGCGAATAGCGGTGCGGCTGAAACACAACGGTGAGGGGCCGCGCGTAAAAATCGCGCGCGCCTTGAAGAGTCGCCAGCACTTCGGTCGGATGGTGCCCGTAGTCGTCAACCACCACGACTCCGTTCGCCTCACCCTTGCGTTCCATGCGGCGAAGCGTTCCGGCGAACGATTCGAGGGCGCGCGCAAAAGTCGCCAACTGCAAGGGGCTGTTCGAGTTACGCACCAGAAACACAGCGCCAATGGCCGCGAGCGCGTTCGACACGTTGTGGCGTCCGGCGACGGGCAAGGAAAACTCACCGCAGAGCGCCGAGCCGAAAAACAGCTCAAAACGCATCGCGCCCGGCGTCGAGCGGATGTTACGGGCGATCAACTGGCCGCTTGAAAAGCTATAAAACAGCGCCAAGGGATCGTCTTTAAAAGGCGACTTGCGAAGGCCGCCATCGCCATTGAGCACGGTTTTTTGCGACCCCGCGGCAAACGATTCAAAAGCGCGCCATAGCTCTTGAGGGTCGTCGTCGTAGTTTTCGAGATGCTCCGGCTCGACGTTTAAAATCACGCCGATTGCGGGCCGAAGCAGGGTGAACGAGCCGTCCGATTCGTCGGCTTCAACGACCACCAAATCCGGGTCGCCGACGTGCACGTTCGAGCCAAAGGGCGGATAAACCGCGCCCAAAATCGCGGTCGGATTCGCGCCCAAAACACAAAGAACGTGGGCGATCATCGCCGAAGTCGTCGATTTGCCGTGCGTGCCCGCCACGGCAACTGAAACCCCGGCGCGGTTGGACAGCGCCGCCAAAAGTTGCGAGCGATGAAAAACCGGCACGTTCGCTTCGCGTGCCGCAACGAGTTCGGGGTTGTCCTCGCTGATCGCCGACGATATGACCAGCGCTTGCGCGCCCTTGATGTTCCCGGCGTCGTGCCCTTGGAAAATCGTGGCGCCCGCTTCGAGGAGCGCGCGCGTTTGGGCGTTTGTGCTCGCATCCGAGCCGGAAACGCCGCAACCACGCGCCAGCAGAACATGACCAAGCGCGCTCATGCCAATGCCGCCCGCACCGACGACGTGCCAGTTGGTGGCTTGATCCACAAACTCCGCCGTGAGCGGCGAGGCGGCATCCAATTCTTTAAGTTCACTCCAACGCATGGCCGTTTATTTTAACGCTCAGTTGTTTTTGGTTTTTCCAAACGCTGCCAAACTTCCCGCCATGAAACGTGATTTGCGCGACCAGAAAGCCATCGCTGTGGTGTCGGGTGGCCTCGACTCGGTGACGCTGGCGCATTTGTTGGCGAGTTATGGCGCCGAGTTGCACTTGCTTGCCTTTGACTACGGGCAAAGGCACAAAAAAGAACTCGATTTCGCCCGCGAATGTGCGACTCGTTTGGGCGCGGAGTTCGACATCGTGGATTTAAGCGGATTTTCGCGCTTGATTTCCGGTTCGGCTTTGACGAACGACCAAATCGAAGTGCCGCATGGACACTACGCGGCGCCCACGATGGGAGCGACGGTTGTGCCCAACCGCAACGCAATTTTGCTGGCTTTAGCCTTTGGCGTGGCGGTCAACGAGGGCGCGCAAATCGTGGCGGTGGGCGTTCACGGCGGCGATCACTTCATCTATCCCGATTGCCGCCCCGCTTTCATTCAATTGTTCGACGCGATGCAACGCACTGCAATGGAAGGCTTCGCCGACCCGAATTTGCGGTTGCTGGCGCCGTTTCTGGAAACCGACAAAACAGGCATCGTGCGCATCGGTCACGAACTGGGCGTTCCATTCGCTTTCACTTGGAGTTGCTACAAAGGCGGCGCCAAACACTGCGGCAAGTGCGGCACTTGCGTTGAACGGCGCGAAGCGTTCGCCCTGGCCGATGTGGAAGACCCGACCGATTACGGAGAGAACGCAACGACTCGCGGATGAACTGTGAACGCTCACGCGGGAGACTCAGCGACTTACAGACGAGACGCGAACACTCGCGCATGACATTCCAACACCCGCGCGAGTTGTCAAGACCAATGGACAAGGCGTGAGAACGATCAATGATGCGGCTTCTGTTTAAATTCACGCGCTGGTTTTGGAGCGGCGCGCATCCCGTGCGGCAGTGGCGCTACTTTCTGGGTGGCGAGCGGCGCATCGAACACGGGCGTTTGCGGGCGTTTCGCTTGCGATTCGCGCCCTTTGCCCTGTCGCAAGCGGTGTTGGGGCTTCCGTGGGCGGGCGCGGCGCTTTTGGCGCCCTCAAGTGCCAAATCCCTGCTTCTAACTTTGGGCGCCCTCAAAGTTGTGGGAGGCGGCGCCATAGCGGGCGCGCTGATCCACCGCTTTTTCCCGATTCGCGCTGATGAACGCGAATTGCGCGGGCGCACCTTCATCGGTTTGTCGCGCCGCGTTGCGTGGCAAAACATCGAGTCGGTGCGCGAGCGCCGCTGGCTGTTCACCCCGTTTTTGCTGGTTTCCTCGCGCGGCGAACGGAACACGCTATGGCTGCCGCTTTTCTTGTGCGAGCAAAGCGAGTTCGAGCACGCGACCCAAACGTGGCTTTTGCCGGATCATCCGCTGCGCCGTTTTTTGGAAGAGCGGCGCGCACCGCAACCCCAGTCGTCAACAGAGAATTCATGCCCGACATCCTGATTTCCGAGATTTTCGGCCCCACCATTCAAGGCGAAGGCGCTTTGGCCGGACGGCTCACGGTCTTCGTGCGCACGGGCGGCTGCGATTTTCGCTGCGAGTGGTGTGATACGCTTTACGCGGTTTTGCCCGAATTCAAACGCGATTGGACGCGCATGAACGCCGAACAAATTGTTGCGCGCATCGAAGAACATTCGTTTGGCCAGCCGACTTTAGTGACGGTTTCTGGCGGCAATCCGGCGCTGCAACCGCTGGGCGAACTGCTCGATAGAGGGCACGCGCGCGGGCATCTGTTCGCTCTCGAAACGCAAGGGACAAAAGCGCCGGAGTGGTTGGGCCAATTGGACTTTTTGACGCTTTCGCCCAAACCGCCTTCTTCGCGGATGGAGTTCGATGAAGTAGCACTTCGCGCTTGCATCGAGACGGCGAAGGGCGGGCGAGCGGAGATTTCGATCAAAGTCGTGGTTTTTGACGAGGCCGATTACGAATTCGCGCGCCTGGTATGGCGCGCCTTTCCCGAAGTGCCATTTTTCCTGTCAGTGGGAACACAACCGGCGGCGCGAAGTGAGAGTAATGGAGGTGGGATTACTCGCGGTGTCGAGTGGCTCATCGAGCGGGCGGCGCGCGATGGATGGCGCGAAGCGGTGATCTTGCCGCAAATCCATGTGTTGCTGTGGGGACAAAAGCGCGGGGTGTAGGACAGGGATTCAAGGGGCACTCGATTTGCCATACTGAGCGCCCAGCCGTGCCGAAAAGCGGCGGCGCCTTCCGTGGGAACGGCGCGAACATGAAAGAGGACACATTATGAAAATTTTAGCTTTGGGAATGACGATGGGCGCTATGGCGCTTTCCACTTTGGGCGCGCAGGCGCAAACCATGGGCAACAGCACAACGGGAACCATGGGAACGGGAACCATGTCGGGCACCGCGGGCACCGGAACGATGGGTTCGGGCGATATGAGCGGCACGACCGGAACGACGGGCGGCTCGACTGGCACGATGAGTGGCGGCACGATGGGCAACGGCACCATGAGTGGCGGTATGACGGGCACGATGAGCACCGGTGGTTCAATGATGGGCGGCATGGGTGCGATGTCTGCGCCTATGCCGGTTTCTGGCACTGTGACGCGTTATTACGTTGACCGTGCGGGCTTTGTGTCGGCAATGGACGTTCAAACCACCGATGGCGCGCGCATGGTGCGCTTTTCGCCTTCGATGGCCCAGCGCTTGACCTCGATGTATCCCGTCGGTTCAACGATTTCTGGTTTCGTCACCTCGTCGGGCATGGGTTCGATGATGAGCTATGACCTCGCCGGAACTGGCACGATGATGCCCGCGCCGGGCATGATGATGCCGACGATGATCAACGACCTCGACATCCTGCGTTCAACGCCCTACGTCATGCTCGGCTCGAAAGAGATGTCTGTGACCGGCAAATTGACCGACTACATCGCCGATCCGAATTCGGGCCAAATCTTGGCTTTGGTTCTCGACAAGAACACCTTGGTGCGCGTCCCGGCGCAGAACCGCTTGGAGCAGTCGTCGCTAGCCCCCGAAGGCGTGCGCGATTTGTTGAAGGGCGCTCTTATTTCAGCCCGTGGCATGGACGAGGCACCTCGCTTTGGCGTGGTTTCGCCTTATGCGCGTCGCGTTGTGGCGAGCGGCATCTCAGTTGATGGCCGCACCTTGGGCACCTTCGGCTTTGGCCGCGTCATCGTGAGCCGCAAAAAGATGATGTCCATGATGAACGGTGGCATGATGAACGCCGATTATATGCCCTACATGGCTCCCGGCTCCGATAGCAGCATGACCGGTGGAATGACCGGAACCACAGGCACGAGCACAATGGGCACCGGAACGATGGACGGAACTGCCGGAACAGGCACAATGGGAAGCGGCACTCCCGGCACGATGGGCACAGGCACCACGGGCACGGGCACAACTGCTCAGTAAAGTCTTTCACTTCTCAACCCGCGCAACAGGATGTTGCGCGGGTTTTGTTTTAAGCGGCTCCCCTGTTTTCCCGGAGCAATACGGGAAGAGCCACGTAAACTTCCTCATCCATGACGCCCGATTTCGCGCCGCCCGCTTCCCAGCTTTCCCACTCACTCCCAGCGTGGAACGAGTTGCCGGGAGGGGCGCCCGCGTTTCCGCCCTACGTGCAATTGCTCCTCGAACGCGGCGGCGCGCTCTTCCAAGAACCCCTTACCTACGCCATTCCCACTCATCTGCAAGGCCAGTTACGCGTCGGCGATGTCGTTGCGGCGCCGCTTCGTTCGGGAACAGCCGTCGCTTTCGTCGTCGGCTGGGCGAAATCCTTGCCTTTCGATGCGCTCTCGGCGCGCGAAGTCGAAGCCAAACTTTCCGACGCGCCCTTGTTCGATGAACTGGCGCTGAAAATCGCGCGCTGGATGGCGAGCTATTACCATTGCCCGTTGCTCGACTGCTTACAAATGTGGATGCCCGCCGGAGCCACGCCCGAACTCGAGGCCCGCTATCAATTCTGCGCCGAGGAACCACTGCGCGCCTTGCGCGATTTGGCGCGCACACCGAAGTTATTCGCGCTCGCCGAAGCTTTGTGGAAGGGCAAGAAAGCGCTTTCGGCCCTTGAACTGGCCAAAGTTCTGAGTGCGCCCGTCGAACCCGGCGACTTGCGGCGCCTGTGCGAAATCGGCGTGGCCTCGGTCGTTCAAACTTCCAAAACGCAAATCAAGGCGCGCTTGCTGCCCGCCGTTCGCTTGACAGAAGAAGGCCGCGCCCTGCTCGAACTCGAAGGCGGAGCACTCAAACGGCGGGCGCCCAAACAATTTTTGGCGCTGGAAATGGTAGCGCGCAACCCTTCCGAGTGGGTGACGACGGGCGATTTGCTGCGCGATGGCGGCGTTGAAATCGCGCCGCTCAAAACGCTGTGCGCCAAAAAATTGCTCGAATGGGGCCACGTCGAAGCGCGGCGCGCGCCTAATGCGGCGGCGCAGGTTCACGCGGCGCGCGTGCAACTCACGGGCGAGCAACACAACGCGGTCGAGGGCATCGCCGAATCGCTGGAAAACCGCGTCGCGCCGCAGACGATTTTGCTGCAAGGCGTCACGGCTTCGGGCAAAACCGAGGTCTATCTGCACGCCATCGAACGCTGCTTGGCCCTGGGTCGCCGCGCTTTGGTTCTGGTGCCGGAAATCGCGCTCACGGCGCAGACCGTGGAGATTTTCCAAAAGCGCTTCGGTTCGCAAGTCGCCATTTTGCATTCGGCGCTGGGCGCGGGCGAACGCTTTGATGAGTGGCGCCGCGCCCAAAGCGGCGAAGCGCGCATCGTTGTCGGCGCGCGTTCGGCGGTGTTCGCGCCGATTCGCGAGTTGGGCCTGCTCATCATCGACGAAGAGCACGACGGCTCTTACAAGCAGGACAAAACGCCGCGCTATCACGCAAGGGAAGTCGCTTCCAAACGGTGCTCGATGGAAAACGCCGTGCTGTTACTGGGTTCGGCGACGCCCAGTTTGGAATCGTATTCACGGGCGACGCGCGGCGAATACGGGCATCTGCTCATGCCTCACCGCGCGACGAAACGCCCATTGCCCGAAGTGGAGATCGTGGACATGACCAACGAAACCAAAGCGGGCGTGTTGCCCGTCTTGTCGCGCCGTCTGGCCGATGATTTGGTTGCGTGCGTCGAACGCGGCGAACAGGCGATTTTGTTCCTCAACCGGCGCGGCTTTGCGACCTACGTTCAGTGCTTGGCCTGCGGCCACGCCGAAGGCTGCCCCAACTGCGACGTGTCGCTCACGCATCACAAAAACGAGGGCACGCTGCGGTGCCACCACTGCGACCATGTGAAACCGGTGCCAGGACGTTGTCCCAAATGCGACGGCTGGATGCTCGGCTTCAACGGTTCGGGGACAGAAAAAGTCGCGTGGGAAGTCGAACAACTGTTTTCCGAACGGGGCAAAGGCAAAGTCAACGTCTTGCGCCTCGACCGCGACACAACGCTTGCCAAAGGAGCGCACGCGCAGATTCTCGGCGAGTTTCGCGCGGGCCGCGCGTCGGTTCTCATTGGAACGCAGATGGTGACAAAGGGACTCGATTTTCCGCGCGTAACTTTGGTGGGCGTCATCTCGGCGGACACAGCCTTGAATGTTCCCGATTTTCGCGCGTCGGAGCGCACGTTTCAGTTGCTCGCTCAAGTCGCCGGACGCGCCGGACGCGGCGAAGTGGCGGGGCGCGTTTTGATTCAAACGCTTGCGGCAACCGATCCGGCGATCATCGCAGCGGCCAACCACGACTTCCAAAGCTTTGTCGACGGCGAAATCGAAGCGCGAATGCAGATCCCCAATCCGCCGTTTTCCCACGCGGTGAACGTGCTGTCAACTCACGAAGACGAAGCCGTTGCGCGCCACAAACTCGAACGATTGGCAACTCAATTCAACGACATCATCGCGCGAAACGGTGGCGGAACCGATTTGCTCGGCCCGGTTTCGTGCCCACTCGCGCGCGTAAAAAATAAGTTCCGCTTTCACTTGCTGTTACGCGACCGTTCCCGCCCGCGCTTGCACACGGTCTTGGGCGCTTATGATGCGCTCTCGCCCGAAGACAAAGAAGGGCTGATTCTGGATGTCGATGCGCTGTCGATTTTGTGATGGGCGGCGCTTTGGCCCCACCCAGTTGGCCCCGCCCGGTTTTGCGGTGACCGGCGGGCAAGCCCCACCCGGCTTCGCGCGGCTCAACTCCTCCACTGCGTGGAAAGGGAGTTGCGGCTGTTCTGTGGCGGGCACGATTGCTTTGCGCTCAAGTTCACCCGGAAAACCGCCTTTCCACGCAGCGGGGGAGCTGAGCCGCGTGAAGCCGGGTGGGGCCAAAACACAGCACCACTCGTCAATCCCGCTCTTTCTTCCATTCAAAAGTGACACGGCCAAAGCCAAACCTCCTTTCCGTTGAAACTTCTCCCCAAGTCCCGGTTCTACTCTTTCTCTTCCGTTTCATGTTTCGTCCGACTCGTTTACGCCCGACACTTGCCCTTTTGCGCGCGGTGTGGGGGCGCCGCTCCTTGCCTTTTTTCCTCGTGCGCTCGGCCAAACGGCACGGCGACGCCCTTGAACTACGTGGTTGGCGCCACCCGATCTGGCTGTTTTCGCACCCTGACCTGGTGCAACAGGTGCTGGTTGCCAACCCCGCGAAATGGAGCAAAGCGCGCGGCGTTGAGAAGACCAAAAAGATGCTCGGCGAGGGAATTCTCGGTTCAAGTGGCGAGTTGCATCGCTGTCGGCGGCGCATTTTGCAACCACTTTTTTCCTCTGCTCGCCTGCCAATTTACGCCGATACCATTGTGGAATGCGCCCTGGAAACGCGGGACGGGTGGCGAGATGAAGGGGTCGTGGACATGAACGCCCAGATGTCGCACATGGCCCTCGCCATCATTTCGCGTAGCGTGTTTGGCGCGTGCGCGGCGAGCGATTCGGCTAAAGTCGCGCGCGCCCTCGACGATGCGATGCGCCTCTTCAACGGCGCGATGACGCCTCTGGGAGATGTCTTCGAGCGCCTGCCCTGGATCGCACGCCGTTTAGCGAGGTCGCGCGCCGACCTCGATTCGGTCGTTTACGGCCTGTTGGAGAGGAGGCGAAGCGAAGGCGCGCACGGCGAAGATGTGCTGAGCGTTTTGCTGCGCGCGCGCGACGAAAACGGCGAGGCGTTGCCCGATGAAGCCATCCGCGACGAAGCAATGACGCTTTTGCTCGCGGGCCACGAAACAACGGCCAACGCCCTTTCTTTCGCGTGGAGTTTTCTGGGCCGCCACCCGCAAGCACGCCAAGGATTAGAGCACGAACTCGACACGATACTGAACGGGCGCCGCGCCACTTACGCTGATTTGGAACACCTCCCTTGGACGCGCGCTGTGCTCGCCGAAACGATGCGACTTTTGCCGCCCGCGTGGATGGTGGCGCGGCGCGCGCTTGAACCCATCGACATCGAGTTCAAGGGCCAATGTTTTCAAGTGCCGCGCGATGCGACGGTGCTGGTTTCGTCGTTCGTCTTGCACCGCGACGAAAGGTTCTGGCCCGAACCGCGCCGCTTCAACCCCCGGCGCTGGCTGGAACCCGGCTTTGCGCCGCCCAAGTGGAGCTACATCCCCTTTAGCGCAGGCTCCCGCTCGTGTTTGGCCGAAAATTTCGCGTGGATGGAAGCGATGCTTTGCCTCGCTACGCTCGCACAGGAGTTCCGCGCCGCGCCGATGAACCGGCTCCAACTCGAACCCAGCGTGACGCTGCGCCCGCGCGGGCCGTTGTGGATGAAGCTGGAGAGGCGGGCTATTGGGAGGAATTCAAAAATGAAACCAGAAAGCAAACACCTTGATATTCAACATTCTATCAAGGTGTAGAAAATGCTGTTAATCACTCCTCGACGCGTTGCATCCACCGGCGCCTAACCTGGCACCAAACCCAGCCCAACGCGACGCCGATCAAAGCCGACAGCCACACCTGCGACGCGAAATGCGCCGTGACTTCGACGCGCGAATAGCCGATTAGAATCGCGCCGCACAACGCCGGAACGCGTAGTTTGGGTTCGAGTTCGCCCACCAGAACCGCGACCAGAAACGCTGGAACGGTGTGGCCAGAGGGAAATCCCGAACCGCGCGAGGGAACAAGCGCACCGACATCATTCGGGCGCGGCCAAAACACCAGCCGTTTGAGCGACTCAACTACCAACGCGTAAAGTGCGAGCGCGCCCAAAGCCCAAGCCAATCGAAAAGGACGCGTTTCGCGCGGCGCCAGCGGGTTAAACAACAGAAAACTTACGCACAGCGCTTCAAAAACCAGATTGAACGGGCGCGACAACCCTTGGCCGACGCGCGTGCCCCAGGGTTCGCGCAAACCGCCGATTCGCGCCGTCCACCAAACGAGGGTGCCCAAGGCGGCGAGCGCGAGAAGATGGACAAAAACAGCGGAAATTGGGGTTCGTTTCATGGACTTCTAAAGCGCATCTCACTACCGTTGCATCAAGCGGGGCTGACGCCCTCTTCCAATCGGCGCTCATCTCTGACTGGAAGAGGGCGTCAGCCCCGCTTGACCAGACTTTCACCGTGATGCACTTCCACCCAGACACGCTTTAAAGCGAGCGTGACCAAGAGCAGGCACTGTCCCAAAATGGCGAACTGCGCGTTTCACGGACTTTTAAAGCGGGCGCGAGGAGGGCAGAAGCGGTTCATCTGGCCCGGATGCACGCCGCGCCCGCCAACAACTCGTGGACGAAGTGTTTGGCCAGAGCAGTTTTATCTGGCCCAGATCCACGCCGCCCCGCCGAGCAAAAGGCCCAAGGCATACAGCACGAGCACGGTTTTGACGGGCGACAAACCGCGTTCGAGCAGGCGATGATGCAGATGGCCCCGGTCGGCGCGCCAGAACGGTTGGCGCGCGCGCGTGCGGCGCCACACGGCCCATAGCGTGTCGAGAACCGGAATGCCCATCACCAACAGCGGTAACGCCAAAGTCGTAGCGGCGGCGGTTTTGGCAGCCGCCGCGAGAGAAATCGTGGCCAGCCAAAAGCCAAGTAAAAGCGCGCCCGCATCGCCCAGATAGATTTTGGCGGGATGAAAATTGAAGCGCAAAAATCCCAGGCACGCGCCGCAAAGAGCCGCACTCGCCGCCGCCGCCCATGGCGCTTTGGTCGATTCGATCAAGCACAAACTGCCCGCAGCGATGGCGCACACGCCCGCCGCCAAGCCGTCTACGCCGTCGATGAAGTTCACGCCGTTGGTCAGGCCCAGCACCCACAGCATCGTGAGCGCGTAGGATGTGGCATCGGGCAACAACTGTGTGCCCGCCGTGAACGGCAAAGCCGTGATGCGCACGCCCAACCCCCAGAGCAACGACGCAATGAGCAGTTGCCCGCCGAATTTTAAAACAGGCGGCAATTCCCACTTGTCATCGGCCATGCCGAGCAGAAGCATCAGAAAGCCACAACCCAAAAACGTCGAAGTGAGGTGCAGCGTTTGCGCGATTTGTCCGGTTTGGGCTTGCGACGAGGCCAACTGGCGAAAATCTACGCTTTGCGGTTGGCGCCACACCAAAGCCGCCGCCAGAACCGCCACGAAAACCGCGAGTCCGCCCCACTGCGCGACGGGCTGTTCGTGTTGGCGCCGCCCGCCTGGATGCGCCAGAGCGCCCATCTTCCACGCGAGCGAGCGAGCGAGCGGCGTGCAACACAAAGCCATCAACAGCGCGATGGCGAATGCAGCGAGGGGCGAACCTTTCACAGCGGACAACATAAAAATCCCAGTTTGCCGCGCTCTTCGAGCAAATCCTCAAAAAATCGCGTTTCAGAGCGCAGGATAAATGAAGAACGCCAACTGTCGCGCTTGTTCTGATCGCAAGCTGTTTTGGTGGTGTTCCGGTGGTATAAAACTACCAGCATGCTGAATGCAAGCGCCCAAGCGCAAAGGCTGGACGCGTTGCATATGTCCGGTAGGACATTTGGCGGGGTCGGATGCCAGTGGTTTTATACCACCGGAACACCACCAAAACGAAGGCGCCGACAATGATGCGCGCAACTCGACACCAACCGCCAACCATTTCTCCCAAACAGCGCGAGCGCCCAAAGACAAAGCGATGTCCCTGAACTTTGCCCCGTGCCCAGAATAGCGGGGCGTAACTCTTATAATTAAAAGGCTTTCGCGCGCTCGGCCTTTTTGTTCAAACGAACGCGCGCAAAAATTTTATGCCGTCTTCGTCGCAGCCCGGGCCATTCAACCGGCCATCATCATCCTCGTCGCCGCCCCCCCGCCGTTTGCGCTCGCCTTCCGAGCGATTCGGTTCGCCACCTGAAACCGAACTCCAAACACCGCCAATTGAAGACGCGCCGCAAACTCTTGAACCCGAACCTGCGCGTTCGAGTTCGACGCGCCCGCGAAAAAGCCGTCACGAGCGGCGCCGCTTTGAGCGCGAAGAGCATCGCTTCACGGCGCGTCCTGCGCCGCGCCGAACGGTTGAAACGCGCTTGCGCTCGCCTCGAACTTCAGTTGAGAACCGCGCGACAGGGGATGTGCCCATTCAGACCGAAGCGCCGCCTTCGCCCACGCTTGCGCGCATTCAAACGGCGCGCAAACGGTTTTGGCGCCGCTTCACCGGCTTCTTCATCGGGCTGTCACTCGCGGGTGCAGGCGCCGCGGCGCTGTGGGCGCCGCAATTCAACATCGAACAGGTGACGATCACCGGTTTGCACGCGACTTCACCTGTTTTGGTGCGGCCCATCGCGGCCCGGTTGCTGGGGCGCAACGTGTTTCGCGTGCCCAAAACGCCTATCATCCAAGCCGTCGAGCGAGTGCCAACAGTTGCCAAATCGCGCATTGTGTTGCGCGCGGGACTTCCGCCGCGCGTGGTATTGCAAGTGCGCGAACGCGAGCCAATGGCCCGCGTGGGCGACGGCACCAGTTGGTGGGTCGCCGACGCCCAAGGCGTGCCCTATCGAGCGGCCAACGCGCGTGACGCAGCTTTGCCGATGTTGAAGTGGCAAGGCGAAATTCAAACCATGAAGCGTTTCGATGTCGAGGCGTGGAACGACGCGGTGCGTTTGATCGAAGCCGTGGAGAGCGCGCAAAAAGCAACAACCCCGCTCCCACCCGTGCGAGAAATGACTTTGGACGCAAGCGGAGACGCGACTTTGTCTCTTCGGAAAGCGCCGCAAGTGCCGGTGCTCGTGCGTTTGGGCAACGATGGCTGGAGCGAAAAATTATCGCGCGCCTGTGTCGCTTTGGCCTATTTCCGGCGCACGCACCGCGACGCGCAGGAACTCAACCTCATCGCCCTCAAGCCCAACGGAACGCGTTGGACGCCGCGCCCCGTTTCGGCACCAAGCGGCGAAGCGCCCCGTTCCCAACCCGAATCGCGCGCCGGTTGAGCGCCCGTGCTCAACCCAAAGGGAATCCCGGAAGATTCCCCGAAAAAGAAGGGAAAACATCTGAAACCTATTAACTTTGAGGTGTTCTGGTAATAGTCGTGCCTCGCAAAGGCACGCTTTCTATGAACTTGTCGTCTTTGCCTTCCGTGCAGGGTTCGTCGCCCGATTTGGGCGCTCGCGCGGCGTCTCTTCCCCCGAACAATCCTGCGCGGCGGCGCTCGTTGCGTTCGTTATTGGGCACAATCACCGGCATCTGTTTTGTCTTCGGGGCGCTGCTGGCGGTTCAGTTGCGCACCATCAAAAACATTCAATCACAGCGCGTGCAGAAATCGCAAAACGATGCGCTTCAAAAACAAATCGCTGAAAAGAACCGCTTGACCGCTGTTAAGGCCCAGGGAGAAGCGCAAAAAGCCCGCGCGCAGTTGACGGCAGCACTTAACAAACTCAAGTCGAGCGGCACGGTTTCCGTCGCGCAAATCAACGCGCTCACTTCGCAAATTCGAGATTTGCAAGCCCTCGCGTGCCTGACGCCGGTGACGGGACGGGGCATCCGCATCGTGCTAAACGATAATCCGCAGGCGGGAAACGCGGCCGCCGACAAATCGCAGCCGCTAACTGGCATAGTTCACGATTACGATGTGTTGCAAGTCGTCAACGAACTGCGCTCGGCCAAAGCCCAGGCCATCGCCGTTAGCGGCGCCGACGGCAAACCGGTTCGCATCACGGCGACCACTCCCATCCGTTGCGTTGGGCCTGTGATCTTCATCAATTGGCAACCGGTCGCCGCGCCTTTTTCCATCGAAGCTATCGGCCAATCGGCCACCCTCAAATCGGCGCTGGAAATGCCCGGCGGCATCGTGGAAAACATGCGCAATTACAGCGTGGACGTGAAAGTCGCCACCGTGAACGGGCTAACTCTTCCTCCAGGAGATGCCGCTCCCAACATTTCCGCGTCTTCGTCAACGGGAATTCCAGCTTCGCTTTCCACTTCGGGCATCACGTCGCTGGCACCCAAAGGCACCTGACGGAAGCCGCCCGTTGTAGCACTTCGACTTAGCGCGATTGAGACACCTTTTTAGAGGACGCATGGCGTTTTGAAAACGAGTTCGAAAAGCCCGATTCTTCTTCGGGCCTGTTGATTGGAAGAGGACGTTAGTCCCGCTTGGTCATTGTCGCGGGACTAACGTCCTCTTCCAATTGGATTGCCTTTTGTTCAAGGTCTTTTTCAACTGACTTTCCAAACGCACTGGCTTTTCAACGCGCTCTGTTGGTATGAAGCCCATGAGGCGCACCTGTGTTCGTCTTTGTGTCTTCTTTTAAACGAACTGGTTTTCATGTTTTTACTTCCTTTTGTGGCGCTTGCTTTGGGATTCGCCGTGTTTTACAGCGTGGCGGGCGTCATCCCGCCCGCGAGCGAAACCTTTGCCCGTTATGCGGCGATTGCGCTTTTGGCGGGACTCGACACGGTGCTAGGCGGCGTGCGCGCTTGGATGAGCGATACCTTTGACGACGCGATTTTCATTTCCGGCTTTTTCCTCAACGCGTTACTCGCGGTGGGTTTGGTTGTGCTGGGCGAACGCCTTGGTTTGGAAGCGGGCTTTGGCGAGTCGCGCATTTCGATGATGATGATCGGCGCCGTCGTGCTGTTTTCCGGACGCATCCTCAACAACCTGGCGGCTTTGCGGCGCTTGGTCATCGAACGATTGCGCGCGCGACGGGCGCTTCGCGTGTCAAATGCGGCGGTTGGATCGGGATCGCAGGCCTGACAATTGGTTTTGAATTCGATGATTTCCTGCGGAAATTGGCCCATTCGCGGGACGTTTTGGTGCTCGCTCCCATTCAACCAACGGGCGGGGGGTTCGCTAAAATGGAAGGGGACGCGGCTTCGCGTTTCCCTGCGTCCTTTATGTCCCCCTCCCCCTCCGCTCCTCTTGTCGTGGGCCTCGACATCGGCACCACGAAGATCTGTGCCATTGTCGCGGGCGAAAATGAAAACGGGCTTTTGTCCGTGCTGGGTATTGGCGCGCGTCCGTCGAGTGGCGTGCGGCGCGGCATCGTCGTCGATGTTCCCGAAACCGTCGCCGCCATTAAAGACGCCCTCGCGCGCGCCTCGCACATGGCGGGCGTCGAAATCGAAGGCGTGGTCGCGGGCGTTACCGGCGACCACATCGTTTCGCAAAACCGAGTCGGAAGTGTGACAGTGGCTTCTCCTGGCGGCGAAGTCGGCGCTTTTGATGTCGAGCGCGCCCTCGCCGCGACGCTGCTCGAAATCGGGCGCGATGTCGAAGTCATTCACTGCTTGCCGCGCTCGTTTTCCCTGGACGGACAAAGTGGACTACGCAAACCCATCGGCTTGGTCGGCTCGCGTCTCGAAGTGCAAGCGCACGTCGTCACGGGCCAAAACTCTTTGTTGCGCAACACCTTCAGTTGCCTGAGCGGAGCGGGCGTGCGCGCTGACGCGCTCGTGCTGGAACCGCTCGCCACAGCCGAAGCCGTCTCGACGCGGGCCGAGCGCGATTTGGGCGTTTTGGTGCTCGACATCGGCGGCGGCACGAGCGATCTGGCGGCGTTTGTCGACGGAAGCGCGCTGTATTCCGCGGCGCTTCCGGTGGGCGGCAATCACGTCACGCGCGATATTTCCATCGGGCTTTCGACGCCTTTCGAGTTCGCCGAAACGCTCAAAGTCGGGTCGGGCGCGGCAACGCGCGACATGATTCCTCACGGCGAGGCGCTCGAAGTGCTTACAGCGGGCGGCGCCTCGCGTTTGCGCATTCCACGCGCGCTTTTAGGCGAAATCATCGAAGCGCGGATGCGCGAATTGTTCGAATTGTCGCTTCAAATGGCCGTTGAAAGCGGTTTGGCTGGGCGCGTGCCGGGCGGCTTGATTTTGTCGGGCGGCGGGGCGCTTTTGCCGGGAGCCATCGAGTTGGCGGGCAAAATCTTCGGTTTGCCGGTTCGATTGGGCGTGCCCGAAGGCGTCGCGGGATGGAGCGAACAAGTCGCTTCTCCTCAGTTCGCAACAGCCGTTGGGCTGTGCCGATTCGCCCTCGCGCAACAGCAACCCGAAGCGCGGCGAAACTCGCTCGCTTTGCCTTCGGCGCGCCGCGTGTGGAGCCTTTTGCCGCCAAACGTCGTGATGGCCCGTTCTGCGTTGCCTCAAGCGGAACTTGGAACAGAGAGCGAACCCGAAGCGCAGCGTTCGCCTGCACCCGTGTCTTTGGCTAACGATGGGGCGGAAGAATTTCCGGCGCAGATGCAGTTCGCACCGGCGCGCCCGGAAAATCTGCCCGTGATAGAAACGACACTTGAAACGGGGTCGCAACCGGCACCGTTCTCTTCTCGCAAGCTTCCCAGACCGCGCGAGTCGGCCCAACAAAAGGCCCAGGCCGCGCTTTTGGCTTCGACCAAACAGACGCGACCCGAACAACCGCAACCACAGCCGGTTTCGCTTGTGCCTTTAGTTGCACTCCCGGTAGTTGCACTCCCAGCATCGGAGGAAACAACGCCGCTGCTTGAAGCGAGCGAATTGCCAGACCGGAACTTGGAAAAGCCGGGAGTGGAAACGTCAGAAACGGCTACGGGAGCCTTTTCTTCGCGGCCAGTTGTAACCGAGCCTGTTCCGTTGCTGGCGATGAAAGACGAAGCAGTTCCCGTTTCAACTGCGTCCCAAACGCCCGTTTCAAAAGACCTGCCCGCGCCGCGCCCGGTTGACGCGCTCCGGCCCGTTGAAACGCCTCGCCTAACCGAAGCGCCCGCGCCGCGCGTGGTGGCCCTGCGCCCCGAACCGCCCGCCAAGCCGGAAGTTGAAGGGCCGCTGGGCTTGCCTGCGCCCCAAGAAGGCAAAAGCGGGCGATTGCGGTTGCAGGCGCTTCTGGCCCGCGCCATCACAGCGCTCGATGCTCCGCCCGCCTCTTCGGGTCAGGACGAAACAGCCAGAAGCCGGGCGAAACGCGACAATTCAAGTTCAAAGGGAGATTCGCCCGCGCTTCACTGGTGGCTCCGCTTTAAAACTTTCATCGGTTTTGGCGAAGAGTAATATCGAAGAATCGATTCTTCGATTCACATCAGGCCTTGAAGTCACTTTTAAACAGGTGCTTTGGAAGTCATGCCGAGCATGCGTCGTTGAAGAAGCGCTTAGCTCTTTGGATAGAGCACTCGCTTCCAAACGCGTTCAAACTGATTCCAAAAGAGCTTGAGCAGCACAAGCCCCTGCGAGCAGTATCGAAGTGCAACAAGCTTTTACAGCCGTTCAAGTCACCGTTTGGTCAAAACCCGCTTTGAATCGACAAGCGAAACTGCCGTTCTTCCAATCACGGCTTTTTCCTCTGCGTGGGCACTTAGCAAACTGTGTGGTAGCTCTGTTCGCGCGACTGCACACGAAGCCCCTGTCGATTTTCTGTTTTTCGGTCGCTGTTTTTCACGGGGCGTAGGTTCGTCTTCTTCTCGCGCCGCGCGGGGCGAATGTGCTAAACCGCGCCGCGTGTGTTGACTCACGAGCCATCGCCCCTTTCCCTTTCGCCATGACGAACCCGACCGCTCCTCCTTTTGCGCCGCTTCCCGTTCGCGCGCGCGGCACGCTTGAGATTTTCGACACGGCTTTCAAGCTGTTTCGCCGCTACGCGGGCGTGTTGCTCGGCTGGTCGTTTCTGTCGAGCGTCATCAACCTCATTCCTCTGGGGTTTTTTGGTTACGTGTTCACCCTGCCGCTTTTTTATGGCTGCGCGGCGTGTGTCATCGCTGCTGCCGTGCGCGGACAAAACGTAAGTTTTGGTCAGGTGTGGGGCTTCACCAAACCGCGTTATGGCGCGATTTTAGGCGTGTTGATTTTGGCCGGACTCCTGTTGTTCGCGCTGATGATCGGCGTTTCGCTGGGCGTGGCGCTGATAGGCGTTTCCTTTGCTTCGGCGGCGAGCAGCCTCGGCTGGGCGGCGACAATTCTCGCGTGGATTGTGGGCATTGTGGGCGGAGCGGTGGCGACTTCGCTGATTTTGGCGCTCGCCATCGGTTGGTTCACGCTCGCGCCATTGGTTGCGTGTTTGGAAGACCAACATCGCGGTTCCACCTCAATGAGCCGCGCGCTGAGTTTAATGAGCGGTCACTGGCGAAAAGCCTGCGCCGTCGCCGTGATTTTGGGTTTGGCGACGACCGCGATCATGATGATTTTGGGCAGTGCCATCGGCTTTTTGTTTTACGGCGGGTGGGACAAACTTCTCGGAGCCGACACTTCGGACTCAGCGACGATGGGACTTCTGACAAGTCTGGGCGGAGTATCAACTCTTTTTTACACCATCTCCATGCCGCTTTTGGCACTGGTAACGGGCGTGTTCTACCTCGACTTGCGCACCCGCAAGGAAGCCCTTGACCTCGAATGGACGAACTACGCCGCCAAACCCGAATCGCTCGATCAAGCGCCCGATGTCGCTTCGCCAAACGTGACCTCGCCAAACGCAATCACCCCTGGCCCTCTTGGCACCAACGCGCAGATAATGGCATCACCTTCGGCCTTGGATGCCGGAGTCATGCGTTTCCCCGCCATCAACCCAACGCCCGCTTCGGAGCCGCCCTCGCCCGTTCAAATGCCGTTTGTGCCACCTTCCCCAAACGCGCCACCGATTTACATCCCGGTGCCCCCACCCGCGATTCCAGCGCAAGCCAGCCCACTCGCTTCCTCCTCGGCTCAGTCATCGGGCGAAGACGCGCATGAACGTGAGGTGGATTCGTTCGCATCCTTCGCTTCGGAACTTCAAGAAACGCCCGTTCCAAATGCCGTAGCACCTTCTACCGAGTCGATTTCTCCAGCCACAACGCCGTCACCCGTTCCGTCCGCTGTTCCAACGACGTCCGCTGTTCCAACGACGCCTGCGGTTCCAACAACGCCTGCGGTTCCAACAACGCCTGCGGTTCCAGCCTCTGTGCCCGTCGCGCCGCCTGTTGAAACTTCGTCGTTTGCGCCGCCGCGTCGCGTCGTGCGTGCCGACGAAGACGAGGATGTTCCTTCGTCGTTTGGAAGTGGCGGGCGATGAGGAAACGGTTTCTCCTCGCGCTTTCCCTCGCTGTGCTGTGCGCGTCCGTTCGCGCGCAGACGCCCTCCGCTTCGCCTCTGTCCCGGCAGACGCCCGTCGCATCTGCGCCACCAACCGCTTCTCAAACACCCGCTGCTCCTCCTGCATCCACCGCGTCTCCTACGCCAACCGCCACCGCTGCAGCGACCAAAATTAAAACCCGAACGCTTTCCGCGCCGGCTTATCGGGCGCTACTTCAAAACGCGCTCGACCGCTTGAAAACTCTGGAAAAGCGGGCGCCCCTCGACGCGCGGCCCGTTCTCAAACCGCTGGACAATCCGTTTCTGGTCAAGCGCGCCGATGGGCAAAGTCAAAAGGTGAGCGGCGACGTGTGGAATCGCCTATTGTCGGGCCTTTACGGATCAAATGCGGCGAAGATGACGCGCACTCAGGCACGCTCGGTCGAAGGGAAACTGCAAAGTCATCTGCGTGCCCTTGGCGAGTGGACAAGCAAGCGAAATGGCGCTTACTACTCGGCGTTTGACGCGCAAAAAGTGGTCGGCGAAGCCGTGGAGAGCGGGCAAATCCGCATCGGGCCACCGCCCTCGCAGCAATGGCTCGCCGATGTGCAATCTTCCATCAGCAACGCCATTTCCAACTTCTTCAAGTGGCTGGCGGGTCTGCTGCCCACGCCCAAAGTGCCCGTCACCGGAGCGCGCGCGCCCGATTTGCCATGGCTGTGGTTCGTGTTCTGGGCGATTATGACGGCGCTGTTGGGACTGTTGCTTTTTCTGGCGGCGCGAGCGCTGTCGGGCGGCTCGTTTTCTTTTTGGGGTTGGGGCAAGCGGCGCAAAGGAGTCGAGGAACTGCGCGACGAAGACGCCGCTTTGTTTGGACTGGCGCCCGACGAACTGCGCGACCGCGCCGACGCTTTTGCCGCGAGCGGCAACTTCCGCGAGGCGCTTCGCCACCGCTTCATCTCGGTTTTGGTGCTCCTCGATGCGCGCGACTCCTGGCGCTACGACATCCGCCGCACAAACTGGGAACACATCGCGCTCCTGCGCCGCGACGACGCCAAACGCCCGCTTGTCGCGCCGCTGTCCGACTTGACGCGCGCCTTTGACCGCGTGCGTTACGGCGGCGCGTCCTGCGACGAAAACGGTTGGAACGAATTTCAAACCCGCGTGCGCGATGTCGAATCCCTCGTCGGCGGGCGGGCGCAACGATTGGAGGTAACCCATTCGTAGGGGTAGGCTTGCCATGTCCGCGTTGCCTTTGGGCGGGCGGCGGATAGAGCAGGCCATGTGTGGACGAACTTGAAATGAAACGCATCAACCGCACTCGATTCGTCGTGGGTTTTCTGGTCGCTCTGGTGGTGGTCATCGCGCTATCTTTGTCGCGGCGGGGCGATGACACCGTGCCAACGGCTCACCTGAGCGACACGTCGCCCGTTGGCGGGCGCGCGTTGGGTTTGGTGATGGAGCGGCTCGGTTATAAAACACAAAGCGCGGGCGAGCCGTTGGCCACGATGCCAGCCGACGCGCGCGTCTGGTTTTTGCTCGACGCGAACACCCGTTTTTCCGACCGGGAAGCGACGCTGTTGCTCGCCTGGGTTCAGGCCGGAAACACCCTGATTTTGGCATGTCCGGCGTCTTCGTCCTCGGTTTGGGGCACAAGTTCGGCGCGTCCCGGAGTGGACACGATCACCCATTCGTTGGGCGCCTCAGCTAACTATTCAGGGTTTGGCGCGGGCGCCGTGACTTTCAACGCCAACGGTTTGCCGCAAATGGCGCCGCTTTCCTTTGATGTCGTGTCCAACTATCGCGCGGGCGTGCCCAGTGCTTCGTCTTCGGGAGAAACGCTTTCGCTTTCGCAGGCGCACACGGGCATCGCCAGTTCGCGTTCGGCTGTCTCGGTTGCGCGCATGGACATCGGGCAGGGACGCGTTTTCATCTTTCCCGACGCGTGGATGCTATGTAACTACGGCTTAGCCCAGCCCTCTAACGCGACCTTTGTGGCCAACCTCATCCGCGTGCATAATCCCAACGCGGTTGGCACGGCCTATTTCGATGAGCGCTCGCACGACAATACGCTCGCGCCGCCCGAACCTGAAGATTGGCCCGCACGACTTCGCCAAAAACCCGTGGTGTTTGCCGTGTGGCAACTGCTCGTCGTCGGATTGGGTTGTCTGGCGCTGGTTTCGCGGCGATTGGGCGTGCCTGTGGCGCTCCCTTCGCAAGCGCCTGTGACACGCGCATCGGGATTTGCGCGCGCGATGGGCGCCTTGCTGCTCAAAGCCGGGCGGCCCAAAGCGGCCTCGCAAATCATCGGCGAGAGTTTTCGCGCCCGTTTAGCCCGCCGCGTCGCAATGTCGCCGCGAGAAAGCGACGAAGTTCTCGCGGCCCGCGCGCACGAAATCTCCGGCATCGCGCGCGAAACTTTGTCGCGCGCCCTCATTGCCTCGCGCGCGCCCGCAACCAACGAAACTTCGGCCCTGCGCGACGCACAAGCGATGGAGCGCATCCTGGAACAACTGGGCTAAACAATCCGCAGGGACATGGCTTGCCATGTCCGCACGTCTCTCCAAACCAGGGACATGGCTTGCTATGTCCCTACACAACATGACTTCTGAAATTCAATCCGGCGCGACGGCTCCGGTTCAACAACTCATCGAAGCGGTGCGCGGCGAAGCCGCCAAAGCCGTCGTCGGGCAAGACGAACTGATCGGCCAATTCCTTATCGCGCTGTTGGTGGGCGGCCACGTTTTGCTCGAAGGCGTGCCGGGTGTCGCCAAAACCCTGTCCAGCCGAACCCTTGCACACACGCTTTCTGCCGACTTCAAGCGCATCCAGTTCACGCCCGATTTGATGCCCTCCGACGTGACGGGAACGAGCGTTTTCGACGCGAGAAGCGGCGATTTTACGCTCAAAAAAGGCCCAATTTTCACGGACATTTTGCTCGCCGACGAGATCAATCGCACGCCGCCCAAAACGCAGGCCGCACTTTTGGAAGCGATGCAGGAACGGCGCGTCACAATAGACGGCGAAGGCCACGAACTGTCGCCCCTCTTCACCGTGTTGGCGACGCAAAACCCAATCGACCATGAAGGCACCTATCCGTTGCCCGAAGCGCAGGTGGATCGTTTCGTGATGAAGGTGCTCGTGAGTTATCCCAAACCCGCCGAAGAAATGGCGCTCTTGGAACGGGTTCACGCGGGATTCGACGGGCACGACCTGGCGCAAGCGGGAGTGCGCGCCGTCGCCTCGCCTGCTCAACTGATGGCCGCGCGCCGCGCCGTGCAGGGCGTCACCGTGAGCGATGGCATGATCCGCTACATCTTTTCAATCGTCGAACGCACGCGCAACATGGCGACGCTAACGCTGGGCGCCTCGCCGCGCGCAGGCATCGCGCTTTTGGGATGCGCCAAAGCTCTATCCGCGATGAACGGGCGCGACTACATCATCCCCGAAGACGTGAAAACCGTGGCATTGCCAGTTCTGCGTCACCGCCTGCTGCTACACGCCGAAAGCGAAATGGAAGGCTTGAAATCGGATGACATCATCCGCTCTATTCTGGGCGCGGTCGAAGTGCCGCGTTAAAAGAGACGAACGAAAGCCGCTTTCCTTTCGGAAGGCAGCTTTTGAACAATCGCTTCGTGAACGACAGGTTCATTAGAAAAATTAAGCCCGCGATTTCAATTGAAATCGCGGGCTTGATTGAAAAAGCAGTGGCGGTCTCTTCAGGCCGAGCCTGAAGAGACCGCCGTTGCCATTCGTGCTTTTACTGGTTGTATTTCGCGTCGAGTCCTCCCATGACGGTGAGGCCCTCTCCAGTGACATCGTTGCAGTTGATGGATTCCGCTTTGGGCAACGTGCAAGTGCTGCCTCTAAGCTTGCCCCACTGGCTGTAACCACCGGCAATGGTGGCGCTGGGGCGCATGGATTTGACGTGGCCATCGCAGAACAGGTTGTTCATCGTTCCCAGATGACCTGCAAAGCAGTTATCCCGATAGGCGTTGGAGTCCCAGTCATCCCAGCCGACGCCCTGTTCCCGGTTGTTGCTTCTTTCTGTAACCAAGATTTTCCTTGACACTTCGCTAATGAGCGAAAGCGGCATTCCTGTTGCCTTTGTGTAATCATTCTCTCCGCCCGGAGTCCAATCAGGTCTGGTGAGCAGATGGTTAACGGCATAAGAGGCAGGGGGTCGCGGTTGATTGGGGTCACTGTAACCCATCTCCTGGTTATTGATTGGGTTGGAAGGGCAAGCGAACAGTTGGATGCTTTTGGTGTAGGGCTGAAGAGCCTGACCCCAGTTCAAATATGCAGGACTGTTGAACCAACGGTCAAAAGGCAGTTTCCCATCGTAGTCTTGGGAGTATTGGATGAAGCTCAACCCGATCTGCTTGAGGTTGGACTGGCACGAAGCACGCCGGGCGTTTTCGCGTGCACGGGCGAAAACGGGGAACAGAATCGCTGCTAAAATGGCGATGATGGCGATAACTACGAGAAGCTCGATGAGAGTAAACGCGCGTGGTTGTGCGATGAAAGTGTGTTTCATTGAATTGAAGAGCATCCGATTAGATGCCATATGGAAAAGGGAACGACATGAGTATCCCCCGCTGCCAGCGCGTTTAAACATCTTTTGCCTGAGAATTCCCCGACAGTTCACCGCGCGCCTAAAACCAAGAGCGCAGCGAACGCCGCGAAAAGCAGCGAGTCGCACCTGTCCAGCACGCCGCCATGACCGGGTAACAAAATGCCGAGGTCTTTCACACCCAGTTCACGCTTGAAAAACGATTCGAGCAAGTCGCCTGTGGGCGCGGCCAAGCCGACGACGAGGCCCAGCAGAGCCGCCGTTGAAGTCGGCAAACCGAGAAAATGCGCGCCCACAGGCGCCACGAGAATGGCCGCAACCAAGCCGATGAGGAACCCTTCGCGCGTTTTTTTGGGCGAAAGCGGCGACAGCAAATGTTTGCCGAACCGCTTGCCGCCGTAATACGCGAGAGTGTCGCCCGTCCACACGCTCGCCAAAACCAGACAAAACCAGGCGCCGCTTGAAGGGGAATTGGAGCCGTTTGGAGCCGAGCGGAGCACCGGCAAAAGGGCGAACAGTGACACATACAGCGTGCAAAACAGCGTCGAGCACAGTGAGGCGAGGGAGATTTTGAAATCCTCGCGCCCACCAAATAAAACCGCGAGCACGCCCAGCGTTATCAAAATCCCAAGCGCCCACAATGCGCTCAAGCCGAAACACACGGCGTAGATGGTGGCCGGATACGCCACTTCGCCGATGATGCGCGCACCGCCATAATCGCGGCTCGACTTGAACGCGCGCGCCAGTTCGCTCAGGCCGATGACCGCCAGCAAAACGCAAAACGCTTTGAACCAGACGCCGCCCAACGCTACCAATACCAGCACGACGGGAATGCCCGCCAGAGCCGTCCACACGCGCGCTTCGATTCGTTGCATGATTTTGTAGGGGCGAACCTCGTGTTCGCCCTCTTGTTGCTCGGTCAACGATCCGATTGTCCTGTTATCTGGAACGCAAGAGGGCGAACACGAGGTTCGTCTCTACATCAGAGCCTCCAACATCGTGGGCAAATCTGTGAACACCAAGTCGGGGCGCAGTTCGCCCATCGCCGCGCGCGCCTCTTCCAACGATGTGACACCAGTTCCAACGCAAACCGTGCCGATGCCCGCGCGCGCGCCGCACGCGATGTCTGTGTCAAGCCGATCTCCCACGATGGCCGCTTCGTCGGGACGCAAGCCAAAGCGCTCTAAAATGCCAATCAGCATCGCCGGTTCGGGCTTGCCCATCGACAGCGGCGAAACACCCGACGCTGTTTCGATAGCGGCCACAATCGAACCGGCGCCGGGAACGACGCCGCCTTCGATAGGAAACGTCGCGTCGCGGTTGGTGGCGATGAACTTCGCTCCGCCCAGGATGAATCGCTGGGCCAGACGCAATTTCTCATACGTAAAACTCCGGTCGATGCCCGCGACCACGCACTCGACGCGTTCGACTTCGCCCGCGTTGTCAACGGTAAAAATCTGCGCTCCAACTTCGCGCAGAATCGTTTGCACGCCCTCTTCGCCCACGACAAAAACGCGCGCGCCCGGCAGATGCTCTCGCACATAAAACGCCGTCGCGGTCGCTGAAGTCACCACATCTTCGGGCACAGCTTGAATGCCCAGCGCTTGTAATCGCTCGGAAAAATATCCGGGCGCGCGCGACGAGTTATTGGTCGCAAATAGGCAGCGCTTGCCCAAGCTTCGCAATCGTTCCACTGCGCGCGCTGCGCCTTCGACCGGCGAATCTCCGCGCCAGATCACGCCGTCGAGATCGAATATCCACGTCGAAACGCATGTCAATGTGTCTGTCGTTAAAGCCACGCGGAGAATTTAGCGAAAAAGCGAGTTGAGGAAGAACCACCGCAGAAGCGCAGAAGAATCTCAAGAGAAGCAGAAAACCTCTTACTGCCTTTCTTGAAGTTTCTCCGCGCTTTTGCGGTGGTTCTTCCTCAACTCGCTTTGGTCGCGGCTTTCAGTTCGCGCGCATACGCTTTGACGTGGTCGATTTTCTGATTCGGCGTGCCCTGCGCCCGTTCAAATCGGTCGATGAGGGCCGAGGCGACGACGATGCCATCGACATCGGTTTGCTCGATGGTGCGGCGAATTTGCGTGGCGTCTGAAAAGCCAAAGCCTGCGCACACGGGCGTGTCGCACACCTCGCGTAGCGCCGAAACGAGGTCGCCGACTTCAAGGGGAACATCGGTGCGCGCGCCTGTGACGCCCAAACGCGCAACGGCGTAAACGAAACCCGACGCCGATTTAGCGACCCGTTCGACTCGCGCTCGGTCACTTGTAGGCGCGAGCAAAAAAATGGTGGACAATTCCTCTTCGCGGCCAGCTGCAACCCACGGCGCGCCTTCTTCGGGCGGCAAGTCGGAAATGATGACGCCATCGGCGCCCGCGTTTTTGGCGCGGCGCGCGAACTCCGAAAAACCCATCTGCCAAACCGGATTGATGTAGGTCATCGGCACCAGAGCCGCCTCGCTTTGGCCGCGCAAACGGGACAACAACCCAAACGCCGAATCCATCGTCGCCCCGGCTTTGAGCGCGCGCTCCGATGCGCGCTGAATGGTCGGCCCATCGGCGAGCGGATCGGTGAAGGGAATGCCGATTTCCAACACGTCGGCGCCCGCTTCGAGATACGCTAAAGCCAGCGCTTCAGTGGTTGCCATGTCGGGGTCGCCGCACGTCACAAAAGGGATGAACGCGCGTTCCTGGCGGGTTTTCAAATCGGCGAAAATGCGGGCCAAACGGAGCATAAAGAGGGGGCTTCGCCCCGACGGAAGCGAAACGGAGCCATTGTATTTTAGGAGGCGCGCCCATCCGGCGCCGTCGTTGGAAGGGAAAGCCAACTCTTTCCAACCGGATTTAGTGAGAAAGAGGCTGCTTTGCCCATGAATTCATCTTCCGCCCGTTCGAGTGAGTTGCCCACTGCTGAAGTGCGTCCAACAGGACGGCACTTGTGGACGGGCCTCGCCATAGGTGCAGGAGTGGGCGTTTTGTCCTCCTTGATTTCGACGTTGGGCGCTCGCTCTTGGTATGAAGCGCTCGTCAAACCGGAATGGGCGCCGCCAAGTCCGCTTTTGGCGCCGTTGCAACTGCTCGTTTTCCTTCTGGCGGGCGCGGGTTGGGCGTTTTTATCGGCGTCGGGGGCGCCTTTCGAGCGCAAGCGCATCGTGCTCCGCTGGTTCTGGGCGCAATTGGCGCTTGGACTTTTGTGGGCGCTTTGCTTTTTCGGCGCGCATTCGTCGGGCTGGGGCTACACCGTGATTTTGACGTGGTGGTGCGCCGTCGTCGCGCTTTTGTGGACGGGTTCGCGGCTGTCCCGCACGGCGTTTTTCCTGTTGTTACCACTTTTTGGGTGGGTGACGTTCGCGTCGGCGCTCAACTTCGGCATTTTAAGCTTCAATGTGCTCCGCCAAACATCGGCGGAGATGGACGCCGACCCGCGCAACGGCAACTCGCCCGCAGAACCGCCCATCATCGTGAAAAAGAAGTAACACGTGCGAGCTGCCATTTCCACAACTCATCTCATTGGAGTTGCATCGCAGCGGTGCAAAGGTTCGCTTTATATCTCATTCTAAATCGTTTGTTCGCTTGTAGGGACATGGCTTGTCATGTCCAAGTGAAACTGCGAGAGTAGACACGGCGAGCTGTGTCCCTACAAGTTGCGCTTACTTAAACAACTTGCCGCTTTTGCTCTGGCAGATGAATCCGCCGGAGCACTGTGCAACTATGATTACTTTTGTTTGCGCGCAAAAACATCGGTTTGTAGATTGGAAACGCGATCTAAGAACAAGATGCCATCGAGATGATCGATCTCGTGTTGCACGGCAACCGCCTCGAAATCATCGCAGGAAACCGTGTGCTCGATTCCTTGCATATCTTGAAAACGCACCGTCACCGATTGCGCGCGCCGCACGTTGGCCGTGAAATCTGGAAGCGACATACACCCTTCGCGTCCCAACCGCTGCCCTTCGCGCGCGATGATGCGCGGATTAACGAGCGCAAAAAACCCTTGCGATTGCGGCCCGAACTTGCGATGCCCCGACGTATCGACAACCGCGACGCGCACCATTTCGCCGATTTGCGGCGCCGCCACGCCCACCGAACCCGGCCCGCCGCGCATCGTGTCGGTCAGATCTTCCACCAGACGCCGCAAGGCTTCATCAAAGACTTCAACGGGGGCGCATGGTGCTTTAAGGCGCGCATCGGGCACCAAAAGAATCTCGCGTTGCATAACGGAGGAAAAGGGAACAGGAGACAGGGAAGAGGACGCTTCAAACAAGCCAAAACATCTTCGCTCTGGCTGCGACTACCTGTTCGCTGTTCCCTCTTTGCTGCTCAGAGAGTGTCTTCCTCCAAGGGTCGCAGCGAGATTTGTAAGTCGCTCAGAAGCGCGCGCAGTTCTTCTTCTAACAACTGCGCTTTTAATCCAACGGGAAGTTCGAGTTCCAAAATCATCACGTAAACCAGGCCCGCCGACGCGACGCGCGTTTGCACGTCGGTGACGTTGACTTCTTTGCCCGCCAGAACGCCCGTCAATCGCGCCAGAAGCCCGGTTTTTTCCGGCCCGTAAGCGGTCAAGATGAAACGTGGTTTCGCGCTCTGCTGTGACGGCGCATCGCTCGCCGACGAAACATCGACGTGCAAACCGAGCAAATGGCGTAGCGGCGACAGGCGCGTTTCGAGTTCTTGCGCTGTCAGATCGGGCGACTCGACCGCTAAAATCATGGCGAACTGCCCAGACAAACGGGTCATCGTGGTGTCTTCGATGTTGCAACCGCAATCGAACAACATTTGCGCGACCGCATGAGCCATGCCCGGACGGTCGGCGCCAACGGCGGAGAGGATGAGCATGATTTAGGGTTTAGGCTTGGAGCGTTCGCGTTTCACTTCCTTGATTTTGTCCGAAACGGTGATCCACAAACCGCCGACGAGAAACAGGCTAATCAGAAAGAGCGGCCAAACCACAAACCAGCCCAGCCACACGTTCCACGCGGGCATACGCTTGTGGCCGATCCACCAGACGACGGGCATTGCCATCGCCAACAGTTGGATGATGACAACAACGCCATAGGTTTGGTAGTGAGCGCGACGGCGCATAATGAATCTTGAAGTGTTCTATGCAGGACAACTAACTTACGCCGTTTCATCCAACACCCGTTTCAACAGTTCGTTAACCAAAGCCGGATTCGCTTTGCCGCGCGTTTCTTTCATCACGCCGCCAACCAGAGCGCCAAAGGCTTTTTCTTTGCCACCGCGATAATCTTCGACAATTTTGGGCAACTTCTCGACAACACTTTTGCAGATCGCTTCGAGTTCCGAAGTATCGCTCATCTGCTTGAGTCCCTTTGATTCGACGATCTGCGCCGCGTCTTGACCAGAAGCGAACATTTCATCAAAAACATCTTTGGCGATTTTCCCGGAAATTGTGCCGTCGTCTATTAAGTTGACGAGAGCACCCAGTTGCGCGGGTGCAACTTTGGATTCGCTGATGGTTTGGCTTGCGCTGTTGAGGCGTCCTAACAATTCGTTGGCGATCCAGTTAGCGACTGATTTCGTGTTCTTACTGGTTTGCAGAGTCGACTCAAAGTAACGCGCGATGTCGGGCGTTGCTGTTAGCACTTCGGCATCATAACGGTTCAAACCGAGATCGCTTTGAAAACGCGCCCGTTTGACGCGCGGAAGTTCCGGCATCTCCGATTTGACGCGCTCCAGCCACTCGTCGTCGATATGAAGCGGAGCTAAGTCCGGTTCGGGCATATACCGATAATCGTGGGCGTTTTCCTTGGAGCGCATCGCCTGCGTCGTGCCGCTTGCCTCGTCCCACAACATCGTTTGTTGCGAGACCGTGCCACCTTCGCGCAAGATTTTAGTTTGGCGTGTGACTTCGTATTTCAGCGAATCGCGCACGGACTTCATCGAGTTAAGGTTTTTGACCTCGACGCGCGTGCCGTATCCGGTCGAGCCTTCGGGCCGCAGCGAAACCGAGGCTTCAAAGCGCAGTCGGCCCTGCTCCATTTTGCAATCGGACACTTCCAAAAACAGCAGCATGTCGCGCAGTGTCGTCATGTAAGCCTCGGCTTCTTCAATTGTCCTCATGTCCGGCGCGGACACGATTTCCAAAAGCGGAATGCCCGCGCGGTTGAGGTCAATCAAAGAAGAGTCGGGATCGCCCAAGCTTTCGCCGTGCGTCGATTTACCGGTGTCCTCTTCCATGTGAACGTCGTTCATGCCGATGCGTTTGGTCGTGCCGTCGGGCAGTTCGATTTCCAAATAGCCGCCAAAACCCAAGCACTGGGCGCGCTGCGAGATTTGGTAACCCTTGGGCAAATCGGGGTAAAAATAGTGCTTGCGCTCGAAAAAACAGTCGCGCGAAATGTCGCTGTGCAGCGCCAAAACGCAGCGCAACGACAAATCGACCGCGCGTTCGTTGAGAACAGGCAAAGCGCCCGGAAGACCAAGAGTGACCGGATCAACGAGGGTGTTCGGTTCGGCTAAGGCTAAGTTCGGCGAAGCGACGAATTGTTTGGACTGGGTTAAAAGTTCGGCGTGGACTTCCATGCCGATGACGGTTTCAAAATTCATAAACGAGATGGTGCTTTAGTTTGAGGAAAGCGAGAGGTTGGCGAAAAAGGCAAACTGGGCGCATATAAAAACAATCACAACTTCTGAGAAAATATCTGTTCCTTTCAGGAGTTGTCCTCATCGCCGGAGCAACAGCACCTCTGCGGGGAGCGCCCGCCACTTCAAGCTCTGCGCAGCAGTTGGCGCAAGCCTCTTTTATTCCGCAAAACAAAAGCGGGGTCGAACGGTTGCGTCGGGCGAAGATCGATTGGAGCGCGCGTCGCGTCTCGATGCTCCATCCTGGCGCGAGCGCAACTGAGGTCGCGGGCGTTTTGAAACGCAGCCGATGGGCCATGAGGCACATCCCGGTTATTATGCCCAAACCCTCCATGTGGCCCGTTTTTGCGCGTCGGCAAACCCTTGGCGTTCAACCCGTGTGGATCGTTGAGGCGGCGGCTCTGGTGACGAACTTTGGCTACTGTCCAACGGGAATGACGCCTCAAGAGGTCACTCGAATTCAAGCCCGCAACCCGGAACGCTGTTTTCAAAGCGTGATCATCATTCAGGCGTATTGGCCCTTCAAAATTCTGGCGCGCCATGACACGGCTAATTGATTCGATGCACCCGAAGAACACGCGATCACGCTTTTTCGATGTGCCAATCAGGATGCGCGACAACTTTGATTTTGTCGCGCGGCACGCCCTGCTGAATCAAGTTCGGCGCGATGAAATTCATGCCGGCATCGGTGTCGTGAACCCAAATTTGGTCGCCGCGCAGTTCGAGATGGGCGGCGACGTGATTTTCGTATTCCTCGTAATAGCAGCCTCGATGCAACATCACGAATTGCCCTTCCTCTGGCCTAAACAGAAGCGTCGTTTCCATACCTTTGGGTGGGTTGCCATAGTAGCGAAAGGTGTCCTCAATAGCCTGCGCCCACTCTTCAAGGGGTAAAAGGGTTATTGTCTCCATTGAATAATTTCCTCTTTTTTCGGGTCAAACACAAGAAAGTTTAGGTTCAGTTCAGCGGCCAGAGATGGCCCGTCTTGCTGACGCGCCCCGAAGATCTTCTCAAACGCCGCCAGCGGCGCCGCCAAAAACAGCGTTATTTCGAGACCTTGCCGTTCCTACACGAAACGGTAGAGAAGGTATCGTCCTATCGCTTTTTCCAATTCTGCCATTTCCTCGAACGCAGTGCCTTTGATTTCAACCGCGATGCGGCGCCCATCCTTTTCGGCGATCACGTCAATGTAAATGGCACGCCCGTTGAAGCGAAGCGTTGGCTGGTCGCTCACGATCCGCTAACCGTCCTTCAAAAGAGCGTGCACAACCGCGTCGTGCAATTTGTCTTTAGCTGGCATCCCTACAACTCCGCGCGCCGCGTGTGCCACTGCGTGTTCTTTTCAAAAGCATCGGCGACTTTGAGTAGCGTCGTTTCATCCAGCAAACGTCCGATGAGTTGCAAACCAATCGGCAATCCGTTTTGAAAACCGCACGGCATCGACAACGCGGGAAGTCCGGCCATGTTGACGGGAATTGTGCACACATCGGCCAACTTCATCGCCATCGGGTCGCCCGCTTTGTCGCCGAGGGGAAACGCAACAGAGGGTGCGGTCGGCGTCGCCAACACGTCGCATTTCTCGAATGCTGAGTCGAAGTCGCGGCGAATAAGGGTGCGCACTTGCTGGGCCTTGAGGTAATACGCGTCGTAAAAACCGCTCGACAGCGCGTGCGTGCCGATCATGATGCGGTGCTGGACTTCGTGGCCAAAACCCGCCGCGCGGGATTTAGCGGCCATTTGAATCACATCGTCGCCCGGATCGCAGACGCGCAAACCGTATTTCACGCCGTCGTAACGCGCGAGATTAGAACTCGCCTCCGATGGCGCGATGATGTAGTAGCAAGCCAAAGCGTGTTCGGCGGTGGGCATCGAGACTTCGACGGCTTCCATGCCCAGCGATTGGAGTTCATCAACGGCCTTCATCACGGCCTCGGCGACCGGGCTTTCGACGCCCTGGCCGAAAAATTCGCGCGGAATGCCGACTTTCAAACCGCGCACGTCGCCCGTCAAAGCCGCGCGATAATCAGGCAAAGCGGCTTTGGAAGAAGTCGAGTCGCGCTGGTCGTGTCCGGCGATGGATTGCAGCAACAGCGCGGCATCTTCCACCGAGTTAGCGATTGGCCCGATTTGATCGAGCGACGAGGCAAAAGCGACCAAGCCGTAGCGCGACACCAAACCGTAAGTCGGTTTGAAGCCGACGCAACCGCAAAACGCGGCGGGCTGGCGAATCGAGCCGCCCGTGTCCGAGCCAAGCGACAAAGGAACTTGGCGCGCCGCAACCGTTGCCGTCGAGCCGCCCGACGAGCCGCCTGGAACGCGACTTAAGTCCCACGGATTGCGCGTCGGGCCAAACGCCGAGTTTTCGGTTGAACTGCCCATAGCGAACTCGTCCAGATTCGTTTTGCCCAGAAAAACCGCGCCGTCTTCGCGCAAACGTTCGACAACGTGCGCGTCATAAGGCGCGACAAAGTTCTCCAGCATTTTGCTGGAACACGTGGTTTTGACACCCTTGGTGCACAGGTTGTCTTTGAGCGCAAGTGGAACGCCGCCGAGTGGCCCGATGTTTTCGCCGTGCGCTAAGCGCGCATCGAGTTCATCGGCGCGCGCTTGAGCCATTTCTTTAGTGACTATCACAAAAGCGTGCAACTGCGGTTCGGTTTGCTCGATGCGCGCTAAAAAAGCATCGGTGACTTCGCGGCACGAGACTTCTTTCGCTTGTATTTGTTTCGCCAACTGCGCGGCAGAGGAATCGGTTAATGACATTGGAGTTGTGAGGGTTGAGTGACGAGTAGCAATTCAACGCTCGTCACTCATCGTTCAACAATTGAGTTAGTCGGCTTCAACGACGCGGGGAACTTGGAACATTCCATCGGCGCTTTCGGGCGCGTTTTGCAAGGCTTCTTCGCGCGATAAGCCGGGGCGCACTTCGTCGCGGCGGAGCACGTTAGAAATGGGCAGGGCGTGCATCGTTGGCTCGACGCCTTGGGTGTCGAGCTTTGAAAGCGCCTCGAAATAGCCGAGAATATCGCTCAGTTCGTTCTGGGCACGTTCGCGTTCGGCGTCGGAAAGCTGGAGGCGCGACAAAAGCGCGATGTGTTCGACTTCTTCGTTGGAAAGGCGCATGATATGTCGCTTGCAAATTTACAAAAGCCAGCGCCTCGATTCGCCCCGAGGCCCCGGTGCTTTTCATTGGGTTATCTGTTCGACTGCGCACGCACCAAGGGTTCGACTGCGCACGAACCAAGGGAAAGCGGACTCAACCAGCTTCACTTTCAGTTTGCGATTGCGCCCGCTTCCAGTTCCAGAGTTGCAACAAGGCGCGAAACGCGGCTTCGCCCTCGACTTTGCCAAAGCCCAGAAACGTGTCGCTTTTGGGCTTGGCCAGAAGTGCGCGGCGCCCGATTTCAACGGTTTTGCCGCCGTCGGAAGTGCGGTATTCGATGACGAGCGTTGCGGTGCTTGTTTGTGGGCGCAACGTCAAATCGAACACGGCGGGGAAGGGAAACGACTTGACTTGCGCCGTGCCCGCGCCTACACCTAATTCCTGCGCGCGCACCGACAAAATGCGCCCCGGTGTCGCTACAATCGACACCAGTTCTTCTTCGTTGGAAAAGGAGACGAGAACCGGTTCATCGGCGCCCAGTTGAGCGCGCACGGCGATTTTGGCGTCGTCGGGAATCGAGAAACGAACAGGGGCGAAGTCGGGCGGAAGGCCCCATTTTTCAGTAGCGTCCATTGAAGTGGTTAGCGATGATTTCCGAGAACGCGTTGAGGAGCGAGTGCATCGTTCAGCATACCTTTAGCACATCCTCATCACGATGCGCTGTGCGCAAACGAGTTCTCCCAACTTATCATCCAAAACTAAAAACTATGAAACATCTTTAACGCAGCGAAAGCCGATCCACATGTTGCGCGAGTCGGGCTTGCAAACCATGCGGTAGTAGGTGAACGCCAGGTTGTTGCTGCCATATCCGGGGCCGCCGCGCGCGACTTTGTAGGTTTTCTTGTTCAGATCGGGTTGTTTGATCGGCGCATTAGGGTAGGCGTCGAACCAACTGCTCGTCCATTCGGCGGCGTTGCCCGCCATATCGAGGGCACCATAAGGACTGGCGCCCGCCGTTTTGGAAGCGACTTCGCCCGCTCCCCCGCCCCACACGACTTTGGAATCGTCCCAATCGTTGCCCCAAGGGTATGAGCGGCCATCGACTCCACGCGCGCCGTGTTCCCATTCGGCTTCGGTAGGCAAACGCTTTCCGGCCCACTTCGCGTAGGCTGTGGCCTCATACCAGTTGACGCGCGTCACGGCGAAGTTGGCCTGACCTTCGGGGATTTTCCCATCCTTCCACTGCGGCGGCGGCGCATAACCGGTCGCGTCGCAAAAGGCTTTATATTGCGCGTTGGTCACTTCGGTTTTGTCGAGGAAAAACGCTTTAGTTTGTTCTGCGTGCTCCGGACGCGCGTCGTTGTTGGCGAGGGGCGTGTTGGTGCCTTGATTGTCGTCGGTGTTGTCGGTTGCGTTAGTGCCCATCTGAAACTCGCCTTCCGGCACGAGAACCATATTTTCAGGAGGCGTAAGCGCCGCGTCCTGAGCGCGCGCGCCCGGCGCCAAGGCCAAAACCGCCAAAATCCACGCGTGTGTTTTAAGAGTGCTCATCGAGATGTGTTTTGAGAGCCGGAGAAAGGTTTTGTGTCAAGCGTCGCGTTTGGATTGCCCCCGACGCAGAGCGCGCAGAAAAAAATTTGCAACTGTGCCTTGCCCAAAGATTCCTCTGCGTTTTCTGAGTCGGGGTCGATCCATCGAAAAACGATCCTAACTCAAGGCATTCCGTGTCCCCACGAGGCGGCCCACAAGTCATACCAATCTTTGCGCTCCAACTTCAGATCGGTTTTTTGCGACGCCTCGAAGATGTGTTGCGGGTTGGCCGATCCCACCACGGGAATGATGCCCGCCGGATGGGTTCGCAGCCACGCGAGCGCGATTTGCGTGCGAGTCGCGTCGTATTTGACGGCGAGCGTGCCGAGCAGGTCTTGCACGTCGCGTTCGCGGCCTTCTTCCGAATCGGACTTGCTCAGAACTCCTTTGGCGAGCGGCGCATAAGCGAGCGGCGTGATGTTGTGGGCCAGACAAAAATCGAGCGTGCCATCGCCGTATTCGTTCATGCCGCCAGAGTAACCGTTGAAAACGGGCGCCTGCCAGCCTTCGTAGAAGGGTTGCAAGCGTAACAAATGCAATTCCCACTGGTGTGTTTGGATGGGCACATCAAGGTATTGTTGCAGCGCCCGCATTTGTTCGGGAAAAAAGTTAGACACGCCGATAGCTTTGATGTGCCCCGCATCGAGCGCTTCTTGGAGCACCTTCGCCGTATCGCGCGGATGGGCGAGCGGATCGGGCCGGTGCAACTGGAACAAATCGAGGGTGTCCACGCCCATGCGTTGCCTTGAGCGTTCGATGCACTCCCTGAGATAAGCGGGCGAAAAATCGAAAAAGCCGGAGCGGATGCCGCCTTTGCTCCAGATTTGGATGTCGTCTCGCACATCGGGAAAAGCAGCCAAACAGTCTTTGAAGACCGTTTCACAGGTGCCGCCGCCGTAAATATCGGCGTGATCGAAAAGCGTGATGCCCGCCACTAGGGCGGCTTCAAAAGCCTCGATTGCGCGTTTGGTTCGGGCAGGCGTGAGATCATCCGGGTTCCAGGTTCCCGTTAGGCCCATGCAGCCCAGAGCGATTGGTTTGTGTCCATCAAACATAACGCGCTTAAGTGTGACGGCGGGCTAAAACGGCGTTAAGGACGTTCGAGTTCAAAGTCGATCCATCCTCGCAGCGGCACGCGAAAGGCTCGCACTTCCTCGTTCAACGGAAAGGGGTTTGGCTAAGAGTTAACGAACACTTCCGATGAGGAGAAGAACCTCTTCCCCTCGTCTGCGGGTGAAATAGAGGGATGTCTCAAACCCACTTTCCAATGAACAGGGAAAACAAAATGCAAAGTCAAAAAATTGCGCTCGTCACCGGTTCAAGCCGGGGTTTGGGCCGTGACATGGCGTTGGCTCTGGCCGCCAAAGAAGTGGATGTAGTCGTCACATATCGTTCCAAAGCCGACGAAGCCGAGGATGTTGTGAATCAAGTCAAGTCCATAGGGCGGCGCGCTGTCGCGTTGAAGCTGGATGTCGGCGATGTGAAATCGTTCGACGAGTTCGCGGGCGCAATGCGCCGTGTTTTAGGTGAGGTCTGGGGAACGGAACACTTCGATTTTTTGGTCAACAACGCGGGCGTTGGCATTCATGCGCCGTTCGCCGACACCACCGAAGAGCAGTTCGATGAGCTAATGAACGTTCATTTCAAAGGCGTTTTCTTCCTCACGCAAAAAATGTTGCCGCTCCTGAACGACGGCGGGCGCATCATCAATCTATCGAGCGGATTAACCCGGTTCACGTTGCCCGGAATATCGGCCTACGCCGCGATGAAGGGTGGCGTCGAGGTGCTCACCCGTTATCTGGCCAAAGAATTGGGCGCGCGCGGCATCACAGTCAACACCGTCGCTCCGGGCGCCATCGCAACCGATTTCGGCGGCGGCATGGTGCGCGACAACCCGCAGGTTAATCAAGGCGTCGCTTCGCAGACCGCGCTGGGACGGGCGGGCCTGCCAGGTGACATCGGCCCGATGATCGCCTCGCTTTTGTCCGACGACAACGGCTGGGTCAACGGCCAACGCATCGAAGTGTCGGGCGGCGCTTATCTGTAAAGGGTGGGCGGTTTTGCGGCGCAAAGAGCGCGAAGAGACGGCGGATACACAGGGAGTAGAAGAAAGGAAACAGCCCGTCAACGCGAAGTTGACGGGCTGTTTCCTTTTTTAACGAGGCACTTTGGGAACAACGCCAATACCTTTATCAGGTTGATCACCCGCATAAGCCCTGCTTTCAAACACTAATTTCCCATTGCGCTCAATGCGATAAATGCAAATGTAGCTCCTATCAGCAACAGCGAATCTATTGGCTGGTAGCACAGTTACATTTTGCGCAGATGAATACGAGTAAAAACTCTTGTCGTGGACAACTTCGGCGATGCGCGTAAGACCCGTTAGAAGCGCCCACGCCATCGCCAAACCGACGACCAGTATCGAAACAGACAACAAACGGTTCTGCAACGGTTAATCTTCCAACGTCGAAACATCGCCCGTGGCGGTTCCGAGTTCCTGAGCTTTCAAGACGCGGCGCATGATTTTGCCCGACCGCGTTTTTGGCAACGACGGCACGAACTCGATTTCGGCGGGCATGGCGATGGGCGACAGTTCGACGCGCACGTGCTTTTTCAACTGCGCCGCCAATTCGTCGCTCGCTTCAAAGCCCACGCGCAAGATCACGAAGGCTTTGATGGCTTCGCCCTTCAAAGGATCAGGTTTGCCAATCACAGCGCTTTCGGCCACAGCCGGATGACTCACCAAAGCCGATTCGACTTCGGCGGTGCCGATGCGATAGCCCGACACGTTCAGCACATCGTCGGTGCGACCGATGACGCGGATGTAGCCGTCTTCGTCCATCTTGGCGGCATCGCCCACCGAGTAATAACCGGGAATGGTGTTCCAGTAGTTCGCGTAGCGATCCGGGTCTTTGAAAATCGAGCGCATCATCGCGGGCCACTGCGAGTCGATGACCAGAAAACCTTGCTCGCCGCGCGGCACTTCCTGCCCCGTTTGATCGACGACTTTGGCGCGGATGCCCGGATAAGGTTTGCCCGGACTTCCCGGTTTGGAGGGATAGGACGGCACGGTTGAAATGAGGAACTGGCCCGTTTCGGTTTGCCACCACGTGTCAACTAAAGCGCACCTACTGTGGCCGATGTTTTTGTAAAACCACAGCCACGCTTCGGGGTTGATCGGCTCGCCTACGCTTCCCAGCACGCGAAGCGAACTCAGGTCGTATTTCGCCGGAAATTCGTCGCCAAAGCGCATCAAGGCGCGAATGGCGGTGGGCGTCGAATAGAAAATGGAGATTTTTTCTTCTTCGACGATTTTCCACCAGCGGCCCGCGTCGGGAAAATCGAGCGCGCCTTCGGCTAAAACAACGGTCGCGCCGTTGATGAGCGGGCCGTAAACGACATAAGAGTGCCCGGTAATCCAACCCGGATCAGCCGAGCAAAAGTAAACGTCGTCATCGTGAACATCAAAAGCGATGCGGTGCGTGTAGCTCGTGCCGACCGCGTAGCCGCCGTGAACGTGGCAGATGCCTTTGGGCTTGCCCGTCGTGCCCGACGTGTAAAGGTAGAAAAGCGGCGCTTCGCTTGACAAAACGGCGGGTTCGCATTCGCCTGATTGAGCCGCACACAACTCGTCCAGGTTCAGCGCACCGTCGGGCAATGGCGCGTCACCGCGTTGTTGCACGATCTGACGTTCGACGCATTCGACGTTCTCCGTTGCGTTGCGCACAATCGAAGCGAGGTCAACGCGTTTGCCGCGTCGCCAGCCGAGGTCGCTCGAAATCACGACTTTCGAGCCGCTATCTTCGATGCGTTGTTTGAGCGCGGGCGCCGAAAATCCGGCGTAAACGACGCAGTGAATGGCGCCCAGCCGGGCGCAGGCGAGCATCGCGGCGGGCAAATCGGGCGTGAGCGCCATGTAGATCGTCACGCGGTCGCCTTCTTTCACGCCCAGCGACTTCAGACCATTGGCCAAGCGGTTGACCCGTTCGAGCAGTTCGCGGTAGCTAACGGAATACGGTTTTTCGTCGCCTTCTTCGGGCACATAGCGGTAGGCGATTTTGTCACCGCGCCCGTCTCGGACATGGCGGTCAAGGGCGTTGACGGTGATATTGCACGTCGCGCCGACGAACCATTCGACTTTGGGAACTTCGCTTTGCCACGCCTTGACCGTGTGCCAAGGCGAAAACCATTCGAGAGAGAGCGCCTGTTCTTCCCAGAAGGCATCGGGATTGAGCGCGGCGCGCTCACGCAAAGCATCGAAATCGGAAACGATGGCTTTGGCGAGAACGTGTGGCGAAGGCAGAAACAATTCGTCGCCCTTGACATCCGGTTGCTCTTGGGTTAAGTTTGGTTTAAGAGTCATCAGGCCACGCAGTTTATGACACCAATTCGCTTTTCGGCACACGCCATCAACGAACGATTTAGATATTTTTACCCGCGATTGGTGCGTATGTAATCAGCCTGACCCACACGCATGATTCTTTATTTACGAGCGTGAAACTTCGCAGTAACCACGCGCTCAAGCAACCAGGTCATAACTTGAAAGGAATTCCGATTCCTGCACCAGCAACCCGCCTCGGCTTGCGGTGCGAACATCTTGCCTTATGAAGAACTCCAAACGGTTTGCCTTCACCCTGATAGAACTGCTCGTCGTCATCGCCATCATTGCGATTCTGGCCGCCATCCTGTTCCCCGTCTTCGCCCGTGCCCGCGAAAACGCCCGCCGCTCGTCGTGCCAGTCCAACCTCAAACAGATTGGCTTGGGCGTGATGCAATACATTCAGGACTACGATGAAAAGTATCCCTTTACTGGCTTCTACGTGAAGGGTTTATATTACCCGAGGCCCCGAAATCCGGGTAACTACATTGCTAATCCTGGCTTCTACTACGGAGCTTGGCGCTTTAGAGCCTGTCTCTGTAGTGTGGGTTTGGGTCAGACTGGAGTTGATGAGACGCGCATCCAAAGTGGTTTATCCCAGCGACTTGAGCGACGAGCAATGGCGTCTGGTGGCGCCTGTTCTTCGTAAAG
>JAABUM010000420.1_pt1 | contig 76186 bp, 69 predicted proteins | sample 5559161 | NCBI WGS metagenome assembly JAABUM01 (sample SAMN10711868, study PRJNA513369) | rock metagenome | isolation source: Antarctica rocks | place: Antarctica: Victoria Land, Siegfried Peak nord
GACCCGTACGCCATGCATCGCCAGATCCGCATCGAGGGCATGTGAAACCCGCCGGCCAGCGCAGCCGTCCGAGGTACTCCCGGCAGCTGTCGTCGTCAGGGAACCAAGACCGGAACTCTTGATAGGTCCGCGGGTAGTCCACGCCGCCTGTCGGCCGTTGATCCGTCGACACCGCCCAAACGTACTGCACTCAAGCAGATATGCAGGACACATGTTCGAGAACCTGGTGGAGATGGTGTCGCGGTTGGACCACGACGTCGCCAACGGGTCCGCGTGGTCGGACGGGTCCGGCGCGTCCGCCGGGTCCGCTGGGGCTGCTCTCTCTGACGCGGTTCGGGTGGATCAGCTGTCGGCATTGGAGCGGGTGAAGGCGGCATGTGCGGCGTTACAGGCGCGGATCACGGTGGACTTCGCGGAGTCACAGGAGCAGGCGGCGGTGGCGTGGCGGGCGCGGGCCAGGGAGTGCGCCGACGGCAGCGACTTCGACGGGTGGGTCGCCGCGCGGGAGGCGGCTCGCCGCGCCACCGTCCAGGTCCTAGAGGCCGGCCTGCCGTCCGGTGCCAACAGCCGCTCCGGGTCCGCACGGTGCTCGCGATCTTCGCGGCGGCCGGGGGCGGAGTTCGGGGTGGCGGGTCAGGTGGCGTTGGCGCGGCGGGAGTCCCCGACGCGGGGGTCGCGGCACCTGGCGTTGGCGGTGGCGCTGGTCCGGAATCTGCCCCACACTCTCGCCGCGTTAAAGGTGGGGGCGGTCAGTGAGTGGCGGGCGGAGATCATCGTCCGGGAAACCAGCATCCTGACCCCCGAGCAGCAGACCGCCGTCGACAGCGAGCTGTTCGACGGACCCGACCAGCTGGGCGCCGACGGGATCGGGATGTTGGGGGACCGGGAGCTGGCCCGCCGGGTGCGGGCGATCGCCTACCGCATCGACGCGCAGTCGGTCGTCGACCGGGCTCGGGGGGCTCAAGCGGACCGTCGGGTCACCATCCGGCCGGCGCCAGACACGATGTGCTATCTGACCGCCTACCTGCCCGTCGCCCAGGGCGTCGCCGTGCACGCCGCCCTCACGGTCGCCGCCGCCACCGCTCGGGCCGCCGGGGACGAACGGGGCAAGGGTCAGGTCATGGCCGACACGCTCGTGGAACGGGTCACCGGACAGGCGTCCGCGGAGGCGGTGCCGGTGGAGGTGCAGGTCGTCATCACGGACCGGGCACTGTTCAGCGGAGCGCTCGGATCCGGCCCCATTGACCAGGCGCCGGCGCAGATCCCCGGATATGGCACCGTCCCCGCCGCCTTCGCCCGCGACCTCATCCGGCCCGTCGACCCCGGAGTCCCCAGCCGTGACGATGTCCCTGCGGCGACGGTGTGGTTGCGGCGGCTCTACACCCACCCCGACGACGGGACACTGGTGGCGATGGAGTCCACCCGGCGCACGTTCACGGGCGGGCTGCGCCGGTTGCTGATCGCCCGAGACGGCACCTGCACCACGCCATGGTGTGACGCCCCGATCGCTCACCTCGACCACGTGGTCCCACACGCCGACGGCGGCCCCACCACCGCGCACAACGGCCGCGGGCTGTGCGCCCGCTGCAACTACACCCAGGAACGTCCCGGCTGGCGGGCCCGACCCGAGACCGCCCCACCCCACCGATGGCGGCGACACACCATCGTCACCACCACTCCCACCGGCCACCGGTACACCTCGAACGCGCCACCCGTGCTCCCCGGCGCGACGCGTGCCAAGGAACAGAGCCCGCTCGAACGCCACCTCGAAACGATCCTCGGGGCAGCCTGAGCTGGTGCCACCGGTGGTCCGGCGGAGCGGTCTCGGTCAGCCCATGGTCACGTTGGTGACGTACCCGTCTGCGGGGTAGTCCGCGATGATGAACGGGATGTCGCCGGAGATGGTGTAGCCGGGGTGGGCGGCCGCGAAGGCGTCTCAGTTCGCATAACGAACCGGACCGTAGTCCACGGCACACGTGCTCGACGTCGTGGTGACCGTGCCCCCCGTCGCGGCGTTGCCGCACGACGCCCAGTCAAGGAATGCGTAGCCCTCGGTCGTGCCGCCACCGTTCTCGTCGATCGGGATGCTGAAGCGTGGCGCACCCCCGTTGGGGGTGCCCGTCCACGAGAAGGTGAAGTCGACGGCGGACAGCGACTTTCCGTTCGGCTTCTTCCCGTTCACATACACCCCAGCCCCGGTTGAACCCCGACACCAGATGAGCGCCGTCCTTCGTCACGGTGCAGGAGGCACCTTCATCGGAGAAACAGCGGAGGTTCTTGGTCGCGCCGGCTGCGTCGGCCGTCGAGGCGCCGGCCAGGGCAATGCCCACGGCGAGAGCGGTGGCGGCGACGCGGCGTTGGGTCGTCTTCATGTGGATCCCCTTCGATGGTGGGGCCCCGAGATCGTCAGTCCACCTGACTCCCCGCCGATACCCTAGACACGGTACCGACCGGTTTGGGGGGATATCCGGCACGTCGACCAAGTACGTCGCGCCCCCGACAGTGGTACGCGTGGTGGGATGGAGTGATGACCACCCGTCTCCCGGTCCGCGTCGCGGGATCGCTGCTCGCGGTCCTGCTGACAGGGGGAGTGGCGCTGGGCGCATGTTCAACGACGGCGGACATCGCTTCCGGGAGCGCGTCGCCCGGCGAGGCGGTCGTTGCGTTCATGCACGCGCTCGGCAACAAGAGCTCGGACGCGGCGTGTGCCCAGGTGTCGACCGGTGGTCAGCGGCTACAGGACGCCGGTCTGAACCAGTGCAAGGAGGGCCTCGAGAAGGTGCTCGACGCCCTCAACGACCCGGCCGAGATCGCCAAGCTCCAGTCGGCCACGGTCACCGGCGCCACGATCACCGGCAACACGGCCACCGTGGCCAAGGGGCAGATCGTCGGCGTGCCGGACGGCTACCAGAACGACATCGACCTGGTGCGCATCGACGGCCGCTGGTACATCGACTCGAAGACATAGGGTCGGCCCCTCGCGCAGGCCGAGCGCTGGCTCGGTGGGTGATACTGAGGGCATGTACGGCAACGACGTCCTCGACCCCACAGAGCCGCTCAACGCGTCCGAGTCGGGGGACTACGAGGCCGCGGCCGCCGCCACCCGGGCCGCGGACGACGTGCTCCACCCCTCGTCCTTCGACGCTCTCGTCAAGGCCGACCTGCGGGTCGAGCCGCGCGACGAGATGCCCGACGCCTACCGCTCGACGCTGATCCGCCAGATCGCCCAGCACGCCCACTCCGAGATCATCGGTATGCAACCGGAGGGCGCCTGGATCACCCGAGCCCCCTCGTTGCGGCGCAAGGCGATCCTCATCGCCAAGGTGCAGGACGAGGCCGGCCACGGGCTCTATCTCTACTCCGCCGCCGAGACTCTTGGCGTCGACCGCTCGGAGCTGCTCGACAAGCTGCACAGCGGCCAGCAGAAGTACTCCTCGATCTTCAACTACCCGACCCTGACCTGGGCTGACTGCGGCGCGATCGGCTGGCTGGTCGACGGCGCCGCGATCATGAACCAGGTGCCCCTGTGCCGCTGCTCCTACGGGCCTTACGCCCGCGCGATGATCCGCGTCTGCAAGGAGGAGTCGTTCCATCAGCGGCAGGGCTTCGAGATCCTCTGGAACCTCGTCCGTGGCACGCGTGAGCAGAAGGCCATGGCCCAGGACGCCGCCGACCGCTGGTGGTGGCCGGCGCTGATGATGTTCGGCCCGCCCGACACCGGTGATGCGGCCGCGAAGGGCGGCCACACAGAGCAGTCGATGGCCTGGGGCATCAAGCGGTTCAGCAACGACGAGCTGCGTCAGCGCTTCGTCGACATGATGGTGCTGCAGGCCGACCGGCTCGGGCTCACCCTGCCCGACCCCGACCTGCGCTGGAACGCCGAGCGCGGCCACTGGGACTTCGGCCCCATCGACTGGGACGAGTTCTGGCGCGTCCTGCGGGGAGACGGCCCGGGCAACGCCGAACGCATCTCCCACCGCCGGCGTGCCCACGACGAGGGCGCCTGGGTACGCGAGGCCGCCAACGCGTACGCCGCCAAGCAGGCCGCGCGCGAACGGCAGGGCTCCGCCGCGTGACCCCCGAACCCGTTGCCCCGGAACGCAGCTGGCCGCTCTGGGAGGTCTTCGTGCGCGCCCGGCGGGGGCTTTCGCATACCCATGTCGGATCTCTGCACGCCCCCGACGCGACGATGGCCCTGCGTAACGCCCGCGACGTCTACACCAGGCGCCAGGAGGGCGTCTCGATCTGGGTCGTCGAGGCGTCGTCGATCACGGCCAGCAGCCCGGACGAGAAGGACTCCTTCTTCGACCCGGCCGCTGACAAGGTCTATCGGCACCCGACGTTCTACGACGTGCCCGAGGACGTCGAGTACCTCTGAACGACCGATTCGCCGATCGCGCGCGGATCACGATCGTCCGGCGGCACATCGGTGCGCACCTCGCGGATCGGTGCGCGGGTCCCCGAGAACAGCCGGGACGGCAGCGGTTTTCGGGCCAGCGCGGGTCGGTCGTATCGTCAGAACCGTGAGCGACGGCGCAGCAGCCCCGGTCCCGACCCCTGGCCGGGCGGTCGATACGTCCGTGCCGCAGGGCGACGCGCTGGCCGCGGTCTACCTCCTCGGGCTCGCCGACGACGCGATGGTCTACGCGCAACGGCTGGGGGAGTGGCTCACCAACGCGCCTCAGATCGAGGAGGACATGGCCTTGGCCAACATCAGCCTCGACCTGCTTGGTCAGGCCCGCGGCCTCTACCCCCGCGTCGGCGAGCTCGACGGCAGCGGGCGCTCGGAGGACGACTACGCGATGCTGCGCGACGAGCGCGCCTGGAGCAACGTTCATCTCGTCGAGCAGCCGCGCATCGACTTCGCGTTCGAGATGGCCCGGTTGCTGTGGTTCTCGAGCTACCAACGCGAGCTGTATGCCGCTGCCCTGGCCTCCACGGAGCCGACCCCGCGGGCCGTGGCCGAGAAGGCCGTGAAGGAGGTCCGCTACCACCAGGACCACGCCCGCCAGTGGGTCGTGCGCCTCGGAGACGGCACCGAGGAGTCGCACGAGCGGATGCAGGCGGCCCTCGAGGCCGTCCTGCCCTACGTCGCCGAGCTCTTCGACGACGACCCAGTTAGCCTCGCCGCGTCCGAGGTGGGCCTCGGAGCCCGGCCGTCGTCGCTACACGCCGCGGTGGACGCGGCCGTCGCCGAGGTGGTCGCCGAGGCAACCCTCAGCCTGCCCGACGGGTCGCGGTGGCGGTCGCGAGGCGGCCGGCAGGGCCGGCACTCGCGGCCGATGGGCTCACTCCTGGCCGAGCTGCAGCACCTCGCGCGGTCGCATCCGGGGGCGACGTGGTGACGACGCGCTCGACGCGCTCCGCCCTGGAGGACGCCCTCGGCGCCGTTCCCGACCCTGAGGTGCCGGTGCTGTCCATCGCCGACCTCGGCATCCTGCGCGAGGTCACCGTCGACGACGTGGCCGGCACGGTCGACGTGACGATCACCCCCACCTACTCCGGCTGTCCCGCCATGGCCGCGATCGCCGACCATGTCGCCCACGTATGCCGCACGGCCGGCTGGCGACCGCGCGTCACCACCCGCCTCAGTCCCGCGTGGACGACCGACTGGATGTCGGCGGCGGGACGGGAGAAGCTGCGCCGGTTCGGCATCGCCCCGCCCGGGGGGCACGCGCATACCGGCTCGGCCGACCCGGCCATGCAGGCCGGACCGGTCGTCGTGGCTCTGGCCCGTCGGGTCGTCGCGTGCCCGCGTTGCGGGTCGGACGACACGACCGAGCTGGCCCGTTTCGGCTCGACGGCGTGCAAGTCGCTGCGGCGCTGCGAGGCGTGCCGCGAGCCGTTCGACGAGTTCAAGACCATCTGACCATGGCGCTCGTCACCAGGCCGACCCGACAACGCGCCCGGTTCCACCCGCTGGCGGTCACCGACGTCGAACGCCTCACCGATGACGCCGTCGCCGTGACGTTCGAGGTGCCGAATGAGCTGCGGCCGGACTACCGGTTCGAGCCCGGTCAGCACCTCACCCTCCGCGCGACCATCGAGGGCGAGGACGTGCGTCAGTCCTACTCGATCTGCCAGTCGCGCTCCGGACGCGGAGGTGACGGCCGGCTCCGGGTGGCGTCCGCGGTGGTCCAAGGGGGCCGGATGTCGACGTGGCTCAACACGACCGTGCGCGCCGGTGACCAGATCGAGGTCATGACGCCGATGGGCAGCTTCACCTGCCCCACCCGGCCCGAGCTCGCGCGCCATCATGTGGCCGTCGCCGCCGGCTCGGGCATCACCCCAGTGCTGTCGCTGCTCTCGACGGTGCTCGAGGAGGAGCCGCTGAGCCGGGTCACCCTGCTGTTCGGCAACCGGCGGACGAGCACGGTGATGTTCCTCGAGGAGCTCGAGGACCTCAAGAACCGCTACCCCGACCGGTTCCAGCTCATCCACGTCCTGTCTCGTGAGCCCCAGGACGTCGCGCTGTTCTCCGGACGGCTCGACCCTGACCGGCTGGCCCGCATCCTTGACGCGGTCGTGCCCGTGGCGGGCGTCGACGAGTGGTACCTCTGCGGGCCGTTCGGCATGGTCACCGGTGCCCAGGCTCTGCTCCAGGACCGCGGTGTGGACCCGCACCACGTCCACCACGAGATCTTCCACGTCGTCGAGCAGGGCGACCCAGCGACCGGCCGGCCGAGGCCCCCGGTGGGCGTCGACGCGTCGCTGCCTCCTGCAGCGACCGTGACGGTGACGCTCGACGGGCGGACCACGGTCGTGCCGATGCCGTCGCTCGACGAGAGCATCCTCGACGCGACCCTTCGGCTCCGACCGGACGCGCCCTTCTCCTGCACCAACGGGGTATGCGGGACGTGCCGTGCCCGCCTCGTCGAGGGTGAGGTGCGGATGGACCGCAACTACGCGCTGGAGCCGGACGAGGTGGCGGCCGGGATGATCCTGGCCTGCCAGGCCCACCCGGTCAGCCCTACGGCCACCATCGAGTTCGACGCCTAGCCCGAACGTGCCGGGGTCACCCGCATCCGGGGTTCGATGCCCGCCTCCCAGCAAGGCCATGCAGACTGGGGGGCGATGAACGGGCCGAGGAGGGTGCGGATGCGGTGGCGACGCCCGTTCCGGCTGCGCCGGGTCGGGACTCTCGGATCGGCCCTGGTGCTGGTCGCCGCCGGTGCGGTGCTCCCGACCCACGAGGCGGTGGCGAGCCCGGCCTGCGCCGTCGACCGGCCGGGTCCGCATGCTTCCGGGGCGGCCCGATGCACCCTCCGCGTCGGCGGGGAGGAGCGCTCCTATCTGCTCTCGGTGCCGCCGTCCGACCATCCGGCCCCGCTGGTGGTGGCCTACCACGGGTTGTCCCAGACCGCCGGCGTCTTCGACACCCAGACCGGCCTGGTGTCGGCCACCCGCGAAGCGGGGCTGGTCCTCGCGCTGCCGGAGAGCGAGGGCCCGGCGTTCAACGACGGCCGGTTCGGTTCGGCCGGCCCGAAGGACGAGGCGTTCACGATCGCGCTGATCGACGTGCTGGTCCGCTCCCACATCGCCGACTCACGCCGCATCGTCGTGACGGGGTTCTCCAACGGTGCGGGGATGGCCATGACGATGGCCGCCAAGCACCCGCAGTCGATCGCCTCCCTGGTCTCGATCGACGGCTCGTTGATGGGCGCTCCCGGGTCACCCCGGCCCACGGGCCCGGTGCGGGCGTTCCTCGTGCACGGCACGGCCGATCGCGTCCAGCCGTGGAACGGCCGGGCGGCCCGCGGCCGCATGCTGCCGGCCTACATCCCCGTCTCCGAGACGGTCTCCGCCTGGGTCGACGCCGCCGGAGGAGGCCCCGCCGTGGTGAACCGTCTGCCGGGAAGCCTCGGCCGAGGGCCGGGGGAGGTGAGCACCTGGTCACCGGGTCGGTCCGGTGCGCGGGTGACGGCCTACACGATCTCGGGTATGGGGCACGTCTGGCCGGTCGCCGCGTCGGAGGTCGTCGACGCCACGGCCCTGGTCGTCCATGCGGCGTCGACCGTGCCGGTCGCGGCGGGCATCTCGGCCGCCCGCATCGACGCCGTGGCCATGAGCCAGGGCGTGCTCCTACGGCACTGAGGCCGCTTCACCACCCGCACCCACCGGGACCCGCCGGTGGGGCTGGATCCGGAACGCGACGGCGACCCCGACGACGAGCAGCACGAGCGACACCGTGAGCGGCACCCGCCAGCTGCCGTCCGTGGCGCCGAGCAGCAGCCCGAACACCAACGGGCTCAAGGTGCCGGCCAGCCCGAACCCGGTGTTCATGAAGCCGCTCGCCGCCCCCGCGTGCTCGGGGACCATGTCCATCGGCAGCGCCCACAGGGTCGAGTTGGTCAGCTCGAGCAGGAAGTATGCGGCCGCCAGGCTCACGGTGACGACGAGGAGCTGCTGGACGAGCAGGGCTGGGACGAGCGCCACCAAGGACCCGCCGAGGCCGATGACCAGCGGGAGCCGCCGAGCCATCCGCCGGCTGCGGCACCGACGCATCAGGGCGTCGGCGAGCCACCCGCCGACCAGGTCGCCCAGGGCGCCCGCGGCGAGGACGAGGCTGGTGTAGAGGGCGTAGGAGCCGACGTCGAGCCCGAACGAGCTATGGAAAACGTGGGCAGCCAGGTGATGTAGACCCAGAGCAGCCAGCCATAGCAGAAGTCGACGATGGCGACCGGGAGCAGGGCGGGGACGACGGTACGCCAGGGGGTCGGGGCCTGCCCGTCCGTGGCCGCCTCGCCGCGGGCCAGCTCCTCGAGCTCCACCGAACGGACCGCGGCGTGGTCGCGAGGGCGGTCGCGGAAGTAGGCGAACCAGCAGGCCGCCCAGAGCAGGGAGAGCCCGCCGACGACGTAGAAGCTGACCCGCCACGAGCTCACGGCGATGATTGCGCCCACCAGCAGGGGGGCCGCCGCGGCGCCCAGGCGCGAGGCCGCGTGCACCAGACCCTGGCCGGTGCCCCGCAGCTGAGCCGGCAGCCACCGCGACATCGCCGTCGTGGCCGTCGGGAACGCGGCGCTCTCACTGGCTCCGAGGGCCAGGCGGGCGGCGAAGAGCGTGCCGAGGCCGGACGAGGCACCGGTGCCCACCGTGGCGACCGTCCAGGCGCCCCCAGCCACGCGAGCGTCCGCCGCGCACCGAACCGGTCTCCGAGCCAGCCGCCCGGCATCTGCAGGAACGCGTAGGACAGGGCGAAGGCGGAGAAGACCAGACCCAGCTGGGCGTCGGAGAGGTGCAGGTCGCTCTTGATGAACGGGGCCGCGGTCGAGATGTTGCTGCGGTCGATGTACGCCAGGGCGTAGAAGATGCACAGCATGACCATCACCTTGCTGCGGACCCGGTGGCGCAGCCGAGGACGCGGAGCGGTCGTGGAGGTCTGGGTGTCTGTGACGCTGGGCATGGGTCACGCTCCCGTTGCGTGGTGAGGGCGGGTGCTGAGCCGGCGACGACCGGCCAGCGGCAGAGCGAGCGGGGTGCGGACGACGACGGCGGCGAAGGCGTACGACAGCGCGAGGGTTGCGCCCCAGGCGATCGCTCCGGAGAGCGTCGGGTCGAGCGACGAGTAGCCCCAGGCGAGGAGGGGTCCGAGCACGGTGTTGAGGAACAGGGGATGCACGAGGAAGACGCCGAACGAGACGATCGACGCCTGGTCGACGAACGCGGCGAGCCGGCTCCCCGGCCGGCGCCGCGCGGCATACACCCCACCGGCCGCGTAGAGGCCGAGCGTCACCGCCACCGTCCACGGCACGACCGATGGCTGGAGCGGGTCATAGGCCTGGAACACCGATCCGCTGCTGGGCACCTGATGGAGGTAGACGCCGACGTGCACGGCGGCCGTGGCCAGCAGGGCGGCCACCACGGCCCGGGGGTGTTCGACGACCCACCGGTGCAACCGCTCGTGGTGGACCGCCGCGAGCGCGCCGGTGACGAAGTAGAACTGGTAGGTCGGTGAGAGAACCAGGTCGTAGGCCCGCACCGTGGCCCACCCCCCGGTCCACGACGTGTAATGGGTCATCGCCAGGGTGGCGAGCTCCAGCGCACCGCTGACGAAGAACAGCGCCAGGTGGTGGCCGTGCGGCGGACCAACCAGAGCAGCGCCGGGAACAGCAGGTAGAGCTGGAGGGAGACGAGCAGGAAGTAGAGGTGGTAGTTGCCTGTTCCCGTCAGCAGCTCGTGGCCGAGCTGAGGGAGGTCACCCACCCGAGGCGTGGCGCCGAGGGCGATCCACCAGTAGATGACCGTCCAGACGACATAGGGCAGCCCGACGTAGAGGAACCGGCGCGGCCAGAAACGACGGAGCCGCACCGGGGTGGACCCCTGGGCGTAGCAGAACACGAAGGCGCTGAGGATGAAGAACGTCCCCCGGGTGAAGTGCAGGAGGGAGGCGAAGGCTCCGGTGGGGATGCTGTCGGGGCTCATCGTGGAGGTGACGGAGTGCACGCCGACGACGCAGACGAACGTCAGCAGCCGGACGACGTCCACCTCATAGAGGTGACGCCTCCCCGGCCGTCGGTCGGCGGATGCGGGGGAATCCAGGGCCGTCGGTGCCGGGGCAGGCGGGCGGGGGGCACCTCCCGGGCTCACGGGTTCACGCCCACGGCGGCGAGCGACTCCCGGTCCTGCGCGGCCACCAGTCGCCGGACCGGCTTTCCCGTCGGCCCGTGCGGCACCTCGGCCACGAGCCTGATCTCGACCGGCCGGCGTTCCCGGGGGAGCGCGGTCGCGCCCCGGGCGGTGAGCTGCTCCGCGAGATCGGGCGGCGCGTCCTGCGTGGGAACGACGTAGGCCACCGCCACCTCGCCGAGCACGGGGTCGGCGCGCCCGATGACGACGGCCTCGGCGACGGCGGGGTGGCCTCTGAGCACGTCCTCGACCTCCCGAGGGAACACCTTCTCGCCAGCGCGGTTGATGACGTCGCCCTCCCGGCCGGTCAGCGTCAGGTAGCCGTCGAGGTCGTACGAGCCGAGGTCTCCGGTGTCCAACCAGCCTTCGGCGTCGAACCGGTCGGCGCCCACGTCGAATGCGTAGCAAGGGATGACTCCCGGACCTCTGAGGACCACCCGCCCGACCCTGCCGGGTGCGGCGTCGGCGCCCTGCTCGTCCAGGACCCGCAGCTCGACGCCGACCGGCTTCCCGACCGTGCCCGGCCGCCGGTCGTGGAGCGGGTTCGCGGTGATCTGGCTGGCGGCCTCGGTCATCCCGTAGGACTCGATGACGGGCACGCCGTAGCGCTCCTCGAACCGGGCCATGACCGCGGGGGACAGGGGGGCCGAGGCCGACCGGACGAAACGCAGCGACGACGGGGCGACCGGCCCGGGCGGCTCATTGGCCAGGATGGCGATGATCGAGGGGGCGGCGTTGACCCAGGTCGTGGCCCGACGGCCGACCAGGTCCCAGAACCCGGTGCGGTGGAAGCGGCCGTCCAGGACCACCGTGCCGCCGGAGACCAGCGGCGCGAGCAGCCCGACCACCTCGCCGTTGACGTGATGGAGCGAGAGGGAGTTGAAGCCACGGTCCAGTGGTTCGAGCCCGTGCGCCTGAGCCACTGAGCGGGCGACGTGGAGCAGCTGCGCCTCGGGCAGGCGGACCGCCTTGCGTGGCCCCGTGGAGCCGGAGCTGAACAGCAAAGATGCTCCATCGGCGACCTCAGGCGGCTGGGCGGACTGTGGGGAGCCCGTCTCGCGGGGCGCCCGCGGCCACATCGTGGTCCCTGAGGCATGGAGCACGCGCGTCACCCCCTGAGGGGGACGCTGGTCGCCGACCACGACCACGGTGGTCGTCGCGCTCGCATCCACAAGCTGTCGCAGTGCCTCCGGTGGCGCGGCGGCATCGAGCGGCACAACCGTCGAGCCACCGGAGATCAGGGCGACAAACAGGACGCCAAACGCCACCGGGTTCCGCGGCGAGGAGGGCCACGCGGTGGCCGGCAAGGCCTTGGGTACGCCACTGCTCGACCACCGCCGCGAGCTCGGCCCGGGTGACGACGCGGTCGGTCCGCGCCCCCTCCAGCCACGGCACCTCAGGTGCGTCGGCCGCCTGGGCGGTCACCACGGCGGCAAGACACTGCCCGTCCTGGTCCGGCATCGCTCTCCTCTGGTCTCCCCGTCGGCCACCTTCCGGGAACGGAATCCGCGCCAGCCCGGCGTCTGCTGTGTCCCACCTGTGCAAAGGCACCGGCCGAACAGGCCCATCGCGAGATGGACCCAACCCATGGAACGGGTCACCTCGTGGCCCGCACGCCGCGGGTGGGCCCTAGCCGGACCAGTGGGGGCCGCGGCCGATGCGGATCGGGCCGGAAGCGGTCAGGGGGTCGACGGCGTCGCCCTTCTGCGTGGTGACGACTACTCCCGCGTCACGTAACCCCGCCGCGACCCGGCGCGCGTCGTCCATCACGGTGCGGAAGCGGTCACCGGCGACCACCCGCGCGGCGTCGCTGGGGCAGATGGTCGAGGTCGGCTCGCGGTGCCGCAGGAGGGCGCGCACCGTGGCCGCGAGGCGCTGGTCGAGCCCCTCGGGGGTCAGCGCGTCCCACCACGGGTCGCCCCGTTCGCCGAGGGCGACCTTCGCGTCCTGCACCCGGGTCCGCGCCGCGGCCATCGGCTCGTCCTTGTCCTTGTCTTCGTCCGGGTCCTCGTCCTCGTCCGGGGTCGCGGCCTCGGACGAGGGCCCGGTCGCAGAGGCCTTCTTGGCGTCGCGCACCGCGCGCCGCGCCGCCATCAGCTCCTTCACCAGCTCGGCCCTCAGCCGCTCCGGGATGCCCGGGTCGGTGGCGCGCCACCGCCGCCCGTCGACGACGATGAAACGTTCGTCGTCGGTGGTCACCGGGCCGACTCTACGAGGCGGCCCGCCGGTCGTAGGTGACCCACGCGAACCCGTCCCGCGTCTCGCGGGCCGACTCCGCCCATACCGCGTCGTCGACCGGCGGGAAGTGCACGTCGCCCTCCGGGGACCGGTCGACCTCGGTGATGAGCAGCCGGTGCGCCCACGGCATGGCCTGAGCGTAGATCTGGCCGCCGCCGCAGACGAAGACCTCGTCGGCCGGACCGGCCAGGGACAGCGCCTCCTCGAACGAGTGGGCGACCTCGACGCCAGCGCGCCGCCAGGAGGGGTCGCGGGTCACGACGATCGTGCGCCGACCCGGCAGGACCCGGCCGATCGACTCGAACGTCAGCCGCCCCATGACCATGACGTGGCCCATCGTCGTGCGCTTGAAGTACGCGAAGTCCTCAGGGATGCGCCACGGGATGTCCGGGCCGTGGCCGATGACCCCGTTGCGGGCCACGGCTGCGATGAGCGTCAGCTCGGTCATCGACGGGTCATCGGCGGGTCATCGGCGGGGCATCAGCAGTCTCAGACCGCGATCGGCGCCTTGATGGACGGGTGGGCGTCGTAGTCGACGAGCTCGAAGTCACCGAGGTCGAACTCGTCCAGGGCCTTGCCGGGAGCGATGCGCATCCGGGGGAGCGGCCGAGGGTCGCGGGTCAGCTGGAGCCGGGCCTGCTCGACATGGTTGAGGTACAGGTGCGCGTCGCCGAGGGTGTGGATGAGCTCGCCGGGCTCGAGGTCGCACACCTGGGCGACCATCATCGTGAGCAGCGCGTAGGACGCGATGTTGAACGGCACGCCCAGGAAGACGTCGGCGGAGCGCTGGTAGAGCTGGCAGGACAGGTGCCCCGGGTCACCGGACCGCTTCGCCGGCGCGACATAGAACTGGAACATCGTGTGGCACGGCGGCAGGGCCATCGAGTCGACGTCGGCGACGTTCCAGGCCGAGACGATGTGGCGCCGCGAGTCGGGGTCGGTGCGGATCGACTCCACGACGCGGGTGATCTGGTCGATGTGCTCGCCGTCGGGGGTCGGCCAGGACCGCCACTGGTAGCCGTAGACCGGCCCGAGGTTGCCGTCGGCGTCGGCCCACTCGTCCCAGATCGAGATGCCGCGCTCCTGCAGCCACCGGACGTTGGTGTCGCCGCGGAGGAACCACAGCAGCTCGCCGATGATGGAGCGCAGGTGCAGCTTCTTGGTCGTGAGCGCCGGAAAGCCGTCGGCCAGGTCGAAGCGCATCTGATGGCCGAACACGCTCAGCGTGCCGGTGCCGGTGCGGTCGCTCTTCTCGACCCCCGTCGTGAGCACCCGGTCGAGCAGGTCGAGGTACTGGCGCACCTCGGAAAAGTAGCACCGGTCAGCTGCCTGTGACCCACGTCACACGCCGTCGTCGAGGATCGGTGTAACGCTTCCCACTCCCGGGCGATGTAGGAGGTGTCGCGGCGCTACCCGGACCCCCGAGCGGGTAGCGCCGCGACATATCTGTCTCAAGGCCGCTACACCAGACTGGCCGGTGCCGGACGCGCCCGGCCCACGCCGCGGGCCGCGCCCGGATCACCTCGGCCGCAGCGCCACGGCCGAGGGCGTCGGCCACGAGCGATAGGTTGAGGGCCATGACCTCGTCGACCTCGCGCCGGGACTCGCCGTTCGGGCGGAAGCTCACCGCGGTGGTCACCCCCATGCGCGACGACGGGACCCTCGACCTCGACGGGCTGCAGAAGGTCGTGGCGCACCTGCTCGACACCGGTCACGACGGTGTCGTCGTCAACGGGACCACCGGTGAGTCGCCCACGACGAGCGACGAGGAGAAGGACCAGATCCTGCGTGCCGCCCTCGAGGCCGTGGGCGACCGTGGGCGGGTGGTGGCCGGGGTCGGCACCAACGACACCGCGCATACCGTGCGGGTCGCGCGGCAGGCCGCGGCCTCGGGCGCGCATGGTCTGCTCGTCGTCACTCCCTACTACAACAAGCCCACCCAGCCCGGTCTGGTCGCTCACTTCACGGCGGTCGCCGACGCGACCGACCTGCCGGTCATCCTCTACGACATCCCGCACCGGGCCGGCGTCCCGATCGAGAGCGACACCCTCATCCGCCTGGCGGAGCACCCCCGCATCCAGGCGGTCAAGGACGCCAAGGGCGACCTCTGGGCGGCGACCCGGGTGCTCAGCCAGACCGACCTGCTCTGGTTCTCGGGCGACGACGTCGCCCACCTGGCCCACCTCACGCAGGGGGCCACCGGTTACATCGGCGTCACGACCCACGTCGCCGGTGCCGAGTATGCATCGATGGTCGATGCCGTCGACGCGGGCGACCTCGAGTCCGCCATCGCCGTCCACCGGCGGCTCATCCCCCTCGTCGACGCGGTGATGACCACGTCGCAGGGGGCGATCATGGCCAAGGCCGCGCTCAAGGAGCTCGGCGTCATCGACTCGGCGGCCGTCCGGCTGCCGCTCGTCGAGTCGCCGCCCGAGCACCTCGAGAAGCTCCGTGCGGCATTCGCCACCGTCGGCGTGCCCGCCTCCACCTAACTCCCTAAGGATTCTGAAGTCCGTTGACTATCGCTCTTCCGGACCTCGCCGAACCCCCTCCGATCCCCGCTGACGCACTGCGCGTCGTCGCGCTCGGAGGCCTCGGTGAGGTCGGCCGCAACATGACCGTGCTCGAGACGCAGGGCCGCCTGCTCATCATCGATTGCGGGGTCCTCTTCCCCGAGGACCACCACCCCGGGATCGACCTGATCCTCCCCGACTTCGAGTACCTCGACGGTCGGCTCGACCAGGTCGAGGCCATCGTGCTCACGCACGGGCACGAGGACCACATCGGTGCGGTGCCGTTCCTGTTGCGCCGCAAGCCCGACATCCCGCTCATCGGCTCCCAGCTGACCCTCGCGCTCATCGAGGCCAAGCTCAAGGAGCACCGGATCAAGCCCTACACGCTGACGGTCAAGGAGGGGCAGCGCGAGCGGCTCGGTGCCTTCGACCTCGAGTTCGTCGCGGTCAACCACTCGATTCCCGACGCCCTCGCCGTCTTCGTCCGCACCCAGGCCGGCACGATCCTGCACACCGGCGACTTCAAGATGGACCAGCTGCCGCTCGACGGCCGACTCACCGACCTGCGCGCCTTCGCCCGGCTGGGGGAGGAGGGCGTCGACCTGTTCCTCACCGACTCGACCAACGCCGAGGTGCCCGGCTTCACGACACCCGAGCGGGAGATCGCACCGGCCATCGACAAGGTCTTCCGGCACGCACAGCGGCGGATCATCGTGGCCTGCTTCAGCTCGCACGTACACCGCGTGCAGCAGGTGCTCGACGCGGCCGACAAGGCCGGCCGCAAGGTGGCGATGGTCGGCCGGTCGATGGTGCGCAACATGGGCATCGCCGCCGAGCTCGGCTACCTCAAGGTGCCCGAAGGGGTGCTCGTCGACGTCAAGAAGCTCGACGACCTGCCCGACCAGAAGGTCGTTCTGATCTGCACCGGCTCGCAGGGCGAGCCGATGGCCGCCCTGTCGCGGATGGCCAACAAGGACCACCGGATCGAGGTCGGCGTCGGCGACACGGTGCTGCTCGCCAGCTCGCTCATCCCCGGCAACGAGAACGCCGTCTACCGCGTGATCAACGGCCTGATGATGCTCGGCGCCGACGTCGTCCACCGGGGCAACGCCAAGGTGCACGTCTCCGGCCACGCCAGTGCGGGTGAGCTGCTCTACTGCTACAACATCGTCAAGCCGCGCAACGTCATGCCGGTGCACGGCGAGTGGCGCCACATGGTCGCCAACGCCGAGCTGGCCATCGCCACCGGCGTCCCTCGCGACCGGGTGCTCGTCACCCCCGACGGTGGGGTCATCGACCTGGTCAAGGGCGTCGCCCGGCTCGTCGGCGCGGTCCCGTGCGGCTTCATCTACGTCGACGGCTCGTCGGTCGGTGAGACGACCGAGACTCTGCTGAAGGACCGCCGCATCCTGCGCGACGAGGGCTTCATCACGTGCATCGTCGTCATCGACGCCGCCACCGGCAAGATCGCGGCGGGTCCCGAGATCACGGCGCGCGGGTTCATGGAGGACCAGGCGGTCTTCGACGAGGTCATCCCGCGGGTTGAGCAGGCTCTCGCTGAGGCCACCGGCAACGGCGTGCGCGACGAGTACCAGCTGCAGCAGATCATCCGGCGCACCATCGGCGGCTGGGTCGGTGGCAAGATCAAGCGCCGCCCGATGATCATTCCAGTGGTCATCGAAGCCTGACCGTCGTCTGACCATGGCGGCTCTCCGCCGGCTGGCGACGACCGGCCTCTGCGTGGTGCTCGCCCTGATGCTCGCTGTCCTCACCTTCGCCTTCGCGCTGCGCTGGGTCGACGTCGCCACCCGGGAAGTCGCGGCGCTCCAGGCGGTTTTGCCCCTGTCGGGCGCCGGCATCGTCGCGGTGACGATCGTGGCCCTCGTATGCCGGTTCTGGCGCCTCCTGCTCGCCGGGGCGCTCGTCAGCGTGGCGGTCGCCGCGCTCGCGGTGGCGGCGCTGCTCCCGGCCTCGGTGCCGGCCACACCGGGGGCGCTACCGGTGACGGTGCTCTCGTCGAACCTGGAGTTCGGCGGGGCGGACGCCGGGCAGCTGGTCGCCGCGGTCCGCTCCCAGCACGCTGACGTCGCGGTGATGGTCGAGCTGACGCCCGCTGCGGTGTCGCGGCTGGAGGCGGCCGGCCTCGATACCGAGCTGCCCTACGCCGTGGGACGGGCCGAGGTGGGCTCCACCGGAGCGATGATCCGCAGTCGGTGGCCGCTGACCCTCCTCGACCAGGGCCGGGGCACCGGCGGCTCGCTGTTCTGGGAGCCCTATGCCAGCGTCCAGAGCCCGGCCGGCGTGTTCCGGGTCAAGGCGGTCCACACCCGGCAGCCGATCGCCTCGCCGAGCGGCTGGCAGCAGGACCTGCGGGTCATCGGCGACTGGCAGCGAGCGCAGCCCACGAGCGAGCCCCTCGTCCTCGCGGGCGACTTCAACGCCTCGATAGCCCACCCGGCATACCGGCTCATGGCTGACGGTCTGGTCGACGCGCACCGGGCGACCGGCCAGGGCTGGGTGCGGACCTGGCCGCAGGGACGTCGGGTGCCGCCCCTCGTGCAGCTCGACCACGTGCTCGAGCGGGGGTTCGAGGCCCTTGACGCCGGGGTCGTGGGAGTGGCCGGCACCGACCACGCCGCGGTCTGGGCCTGGCTCGCGCTGCCCTGAGCATCCGTCAACCAGGCGCGGCCCGGGCCTCAGGAGCTCGGGTAGGCCGAGCAAGCCCACGACAGCAGGCCAACCGGGTGCGGGCCAAGGCCTGACGACGGACGGGCGTGGCACCCTCCGAGGCGGCCACGCCCGTCGTCCCCCCGCGGCAGTCGGCCCCCCAGCCGCTGCGCAGGTGGAAGCCGGCTCAGCCGGCGCGGACCAGGACGTGCTGGGCCGTGACGTCCGCCGCCTTGGTGCCCTCGACGAGCACGGTCTGGCCGGTCTTGACGTCGGCGATCGTCGGCTTGTTGGCGCTCGCGGTCGCGCCCTTCTTCTGGTGCTGACGCACGGCCGTCTGGTCGGTGACGGCAAAGGTCATCGACGTGCCGTCGGCCGAGGCGACGGTGATCGACGAGGCCGAGACAGCCTTGACCGACCCCAGGATCGCCTCGTGGGTCACGGCGGCGTTGGTGCCGCTCTTGGTCACCCACTCCCCGTGCTGCAGGTTCTTGAGCTTGCCGAGGACCGCCTTGGCGGCGGTGCCGTCACCGGTCTTGGCCTTGCCCGTTCCCTTGGTCTTGGTGGCGGTGGTGCCGGGTGCGGCGGTCGTCGCGGTGCCGGTCGGGGTCGCGGTCGCGGCGGCCGGGCTGCTGACGCCCTCGGCGTGGGCGATGGCCATCCCAGCACCTCCGGCGAGAACGGCGACGGCGGCCAGACCGCCGATGGTGGCCTTCTTCCACATGGGTCCTGCTCCTTGCTTCCTTGGGGCTGATGGTGACCGGTCGGTCAGCGACCGGCCACCACCACCATGACGGCGCTGTGTTCGAGTGACGTCAGGCCACGGTCAAGGTTTGCGCGGTACCCCGTCAGAGGCGGTAGATCGCCCGAGGTCACCAGGGCCGGGAGAGGGTGAGGTCGCGGTCGTCGTCCTCGGCGACCCAGCCCTCGGCCGTACGCGTGTAGCGGCGGGACGGGCCGTGGGCCGCCAGCTGCGCCAACGCCTCGACGAGCCGGTCGATGTGCTCCGGTGTGTTGGCCAGACCGAGGCTCACCCGCACGGCCGTGGCGGGGATGTCGCCCCACGGATCCTCGAGGAGCTCGTCGACGAGGATGTGGGCGCAGAACTTGCCGTCGCGCACACCGATGCCGTGCTCCGCCGACAGGATCGCCGACACGAGCGAGGAGTCGAGACGCTCGATGGTGAAGGGCAGGACGGCGACCCGGTCATGGTCGTCACCGAAGATCGACCACGTGTCGACGCCGGGGATGGCGTCGAGCCCGCCGCGGAGCCGGGCCAGCAGGGCCGCCTCGTGCGCCTCGATGGCTTCCCGCTGCTTGGAGATGGTTGCGCACGCGGCAGCGACGGCGATGGCGCCGATGACGTTGGGGCTGCCACCCTCGTGACGGGCCGGGCCGGTGGCCCAGGTCGTGCCTGAGGTCGTGACCCGCTCGGTGGCGCCACCACCGCGCAGGTAGGGCCGGCCCTGGTCGAGCCAGTCTGCCCGGCCCGCAAGCACGCCGGCACCGAAGGGGGCGTAGAGCTTGTGGCCCGAGAAGACGACGTAGTCGACGCCGGAGGCCTCGAGGTCGATGGCCCGGTGCGAGGCCAGCTGCGCGGCGTCGAGCGCCACCCGGGCGCGGTAGCGGCGGGCGAGGGCGACGACGTCGGCGACCGGCCAGATCTCGCCGGTCACGTTGGAGGCACCGGCGACGACGACGAGCCGGTGGCGAGCACCCGACGCGGCCAAGGCGGTCTCCAGCTCCTCCAGGGCGTGGTCGACGCTCGAGGGCACTGGGAGCGTGGTGACAAGCACGCCATCGACCCCGTGCCAGGGCAGCAGCGTCGAGTGGTGCTCCGTCTCGAAGACGAAGGCCTCGGTGCCGCGGGGGAGGCAGCGGGCCAGCAGGTTGGTGCCGTCGGTCGTGTTGCGGGTGAACACGACATGGTCGCCCGTCCGGGCGCCGACGAAGCGGGCGACCTCCTCGCGGGCCTGCTCGTACCACGCGCTGGTGATCCGGCTGGCATACCCGTTGCCCCGGTGCACGGAGGAGTAGGTCAGCAGGGCGGTGTCGACGGCCGCCTTGACGGCGGTGAGGGCGGGAGTGGACGCGGCGTGGTCGAGGTTGGCGTAGTCGACCTCGCCGGTCAAGGTCGGGACGCGCAGGCCGGTGCCGACGACGGTGGGCAACCCGATCGGGTGAGCAGCCGGCGCCTCCTGCGGGTCGTCGTCGCGCACGACGTGCAACCGGCTGGCGACGGCGGGGTTGACCGGTGCGGTCAGGGCGCTGCGGTAGGTGTACTCGCTGCGAGCGGTCGACATGGCGTGCTCCGTAGGTCTGGAGGGACCTGCCGGGGGCGAGGTCCGCGCTTGCCCGACGCCGAGCTGGACGTGGGCCAGGTCGTCACCCGGAGCACCCCACCGCGGAAGGAGGGTTGCTGGCCAGCAAGCCGGGGCTGTGCGCTGGCACTCATGACCTGCGCCAACGGTAGGGGGACCGCGCCGACGATGTCCACCGGCGGGACGGGCCTCTCGCGGACTGAGACGCGTGCGGCTGAGGGTGTGGGGCGGGCCACGCAGACATCTGCGCACCGCCAATCGATCGGCGGATCGCGCGCGGTGATCCATCGCCTCGCTGCAGATCGGTGCGCACCTCGCCGATCGGTGCGCGGGTCCTGGGCGCCTCTGGGACGCGTGTGACGCGTGAGTCTGGGGTGACTTTCGCGTAGCGTTCGCCCCATGCCGTCCCGTCCCGCGTCCACCTCGTCGCGCCCGGCCACCGGGCGGGTGCCGTCGTCGCGTCAGGCGGCCGGCCGAGGTGGTCGTCCGGCGCCGCGAAAGCCCGCGCCCCGCAAGGGTTCGGCCCGTTCCGGGGGGCTGCCGTTGCCGCTGCGGGCGGTGCGCGGCACGTGGATGGGCGTCTCGCACCTGGCGGGTGGGGCCGTCCGCCGCATCGGCAGCACGGCCCGCGACCTCGACCCGGAGCACCGTCGTGACGGAGTGGGCTTCTTCCTCATCGGCCTGGCCGTCGTCGTCGCCGCCCGCGAGTGGTGGGGCGTGCCGGGGGTGCCCGGAAACATCATCCACGCCGTCGTGGCGGGCACCCTCGGCCGGGTCGGGTATGCGCTGCCGCTCGTCCTGCTCCTCTTCGGCCTCCGCCTGCTGCGCGCGCCCCACGACACGGCCGTGACCAACCGGCTGCTCATCGGAGCGACCGCGCTGACCTTCGCCGCGTGCGGGCTGGCCCACGTCGCTGACGGCATTCCCAACCCACCGGACGGGGCCGACCACATGCGGGCGGCCGGCGGCATCATCGGGTTCCTCGCGTCCAGCCCCCTCGCCGCGGCGGTGTCGACACCGGGCGCGGTCGTCATCCTCGTCCTGCTCGGGGTCTTCGGCCTTCTGGTCCTCACCGGCACTCCGCTGCGCCAGGTGCCGCAACGACTGCGTGAGCTGCGTGACCGGCTGCTGCACGGGCACGGTGGTCACGGCGGTGACTCCGACGGCGGCAGCGAGGGGTCTGCCGACAAGACCCAGCCGGTCAAGCCCGGGCGGGGCCGGCGAGGTGTGGTCGACCGGTCGGACGAGGACACCGATGCGCAGGAGGCGAGCGACCGCGAGGCCTTCGAGCAGGCGGCCGTCGTTGCGGCCGACCGCAAGGCGGCCCGGCGGCTGCGCCCCGGCGAGCGTCGACCCGACTCCGAGCGCACCGGCTCGCATGCCGTCTCGGCCACGGACGGCGAGCCCGACCCCTCGGCAACGTCAACGCATACCCCCGACGTCGGCCCCCGGCCAAGCCTGGTGCCGCCGCCCACCGCAGTGCTGCCCGCCCGCGTCGAGCAGCTGTCACTCACCGGAGACATCACCTACACGCTGCCCGACCCCGCGCTGCTCGCGCCCGGCGCCCCGCATCGCACCCGCAGCGCCGCCAACGACCGCGTCGTAGACGCGCTGACCGTCGTCTTCGACCAGTTCGAGATCGACGCCCAGGTCACCGGGTTCACCCGCGGCCCCACCGTGACCCGCTACGAGGTCGAGCTCGGCCCTGCCACCAAGGTCGAGCGGGTCACCGCCCTTTCCAAGAACATCGCGTATGCCGTGGCGTCGGCTGACGTGCGCATTCTCAGCCCGATCCCCGGCAAGTCGGCCATCGGCATCGAGATCCCCAACACCGACCGCGAGACGGTGTCGCTAGGTGACGTGATGCGCAGCCAGGTGGCCCGGAGCAACGAGCACCCGATGGTGATGGGCGTCGGCAAGGACGTCGAGGGCGGCTACGTCATCGCGAACCTCGCGAAGATGCCCCACCTGCTCGTGGCTGGGGCGACCGGTGCGGGCAAGTCGTCGTTCGTCAACTCGATGATCACGTCGATCCTCATGCGCGCGACACCCGACGAGGTGCGCATGGTGCTCGTCGACCCGAAGCGCGTGGAGCTCACGGCGTACGAGGGGATCCCGCACCTCATCACGCCGATCATCACGAACCCCAAGAAGGCCGCCGAGGCGCTGGCCTGGGTCGTGCGCGAGATGGACACCCGCTACGACGACCTCGCGGCGTTCGGGTTCAAGCACGTCGACGACTTCAACAAGGCGGTGCGCTCGGGCAAGGTCAAGCCGCTGCCCGGGTCGGAGCGGGTGATCACGCCCTACCCGTACCTGCTCGTGATCGTCGACGAGCTGGCCGACCTGATGATGGTGGCCCCCCGCGACGTCGAGGAGTCGATCGTCCGGATCACCCAGCTGGCGCGGGCGGCCGGTATCCACCTGGTGCTGGCCACGCAGCGGCCCTCGGTCGACGTGGTCACCGGCCTCATCAAGGCCAACGTCCCGTCGCGGATGGCCTTCGCCACGTCGTCGCTCGCCGACTCCCGAGTTGTCCTCGACCAGCCTGGCGCCGAGAAGCTCATCGGCCAGGGCGACGCGCTCTTCCTACCGATGGGCTCGAGCAAGGCGATCCGCGTGCAGGGCGCCTGGGTCACCGAGTCCGAGGTCAACGCGGTCGTCAAGAGCGTCACGCAGCAGCTCAAGCCGACCTACCGCGACGACGTCGTCGTGGTCGCGGCGAAGAAGCAGGTCGACGACGACATCGGTGACGACCTCGAGCTGCTGCTGCAGGCCACCGAGCTCGTGGTGACGACCCAGTTCGGCTCCACGTCGATGCTCCAGCGCAAGCTTCGGGTCGGGTTCGCCAAGGCCGGCCGGCTCATGGACCTGCTCGAGTCGCGGGGCATCGTCGGCCCGTCCGAGGGGTCGAAGGCCCGTGACGTGCTCGTCAAGGCCGACGACCTGCCGACGACCCTGGCGCTGCTGCGCGGTGATGACATCCCGGTCGACGCGCCGGCCGATGACAGTCCGGAGGAGCCCGCCGGCGCCCGTATGCCAGGTGGCCCCGGGGCCGGGCCGGTCGACCTCGTGACGCGCGACCGAGCAGATGGCCTCGAGGACACCGACGAGGTGTTTGACGCCGACGGTGGCGAGGACGCCTGGCAGCTGACTGGGCGTCGCGACTGACCGGTGCCCCCCGGGTCACCCTGGACGGCTGCTGGTGGTGCGGGGCTGGATCGGCGGATGGAGACCAGTGACTTCGGCCCGACGACGGGCGAGCTTTGAGCCCGGTGATGGCCGAGCAGGTCAGCCGCCGACCAGTCGGGACACGGTGTGGGGTCGGAGAGCTGCTCGTCACGGACGGACGCCCTAGACCAGCCGGGCCAGGCGCGGGCCACCGGTCAGCCTTACGACGCCGACCCGGCGGGTTCACCGGAGGTGCGGTCCTTGCCCTCGTCCACACGGTCGTCGGGGGCGGTCAGACGACGAAGCGGTAGCCGACCCCCGGCTCGGTGAGGAGGTAGCGCGGCGCCGCCGGGTCGGGTTCGAGCTTGCGCCGCAGCTGGCTGGCGTAGACCCGGAGGTAGTTCAGCTCGCGCCCGTACGCGGGTCCCCACGCGGCGCGCAGCAGCTCGGTATGCGTGACGAGGTGCCCGGGTCGCCGGGCGAGGGCCTCGAGGAGCCGCCACTCGGTGGGCGTGAGCCGGATGTCGTGACCGGCCCGGTCGGTCGCCAGCCGTTCCCCCATGTCGAGCGTGAAGTCTGCGGTCGTCACGACGAGCGACTCGTGGGCCTCGGCGCCCTCGGCCGCGCCCCTGCGTACGGCCGCCCGGATGCGGGCCAGGAACTCGTCCATCCCGAACGGCTTGGTCACATAGTCGTCGGCCCCGGCGTCGAGCGCCTCGACCTTGTCGTCGGAGTCGTGCCGCGCTGACAGCACGACGACGGGCACCGTCGACACCTCGCGTACACGACGCAGCACGTCGACGCCGTCGATGTCGGGCAGCCCGAGGTCGAGCACGATGACGTCGGGGACTCGCTCGCCCAGCACCTGAAGGGCCGACCGGCCGTCGGCGGCCGTCTCGACCTCGTAGTCGCGGGCCCGCAGGTTGATGCTCAGGGTGCGGCGAAGGTGCGGTTCGTCGTCGACGACGAGCACGACCGTCACCGGGTCACCGGCGCATTCTCTGGCGCAGACTCGGGTGCGGTCTCCGGCGCGAGCGTCGCGTGGACCGGGGCCATGGGGAGGTCGATGGCGATGGTCAGCCCGCCGCCGGGAGTGTCCTCGGCCCACAGCGTGCCGTCCATCGCCTCCGTCAGCCCGCGGGCGACGGCCAGCCCGAGACCGACGCCGTCTCCGCGCGGGGCGTCGCCCCCCCGCTGGAACGGGGCGAAGATCCGCTCCCGGGCGGCCGCATCGACGCCGGGTCCCCGGTCGACGATTCGGATCTGCACCCGGTCCTTGAGGCGGCCCGCCTGCACGACGACCTCGCGACGCCCGGGGGAGTGGCGCACGGCGTTCTCCAGCACGTTGGCCAGGACGCGGTCGAGCAGCCCGGCGTCGGCCCACACCGGCGGCAGCCCCTCGTCGAAGCGGGTCCGCACCCGGTCGGCGTCCGTGAGGGGCATCGTGGCCTGGGCCACGACATCGTCAAGGGACAGCTCGTCGGCGTGGGGCGCGATGCTGCCGGTCTGGATGCGCGACATGTCCAGCAGGTTGCCGATGAGCACGCCAAGCCGGTCGGCCGACGCCTCGACCGACTCGAGCAGTGCCGCCTCGTCCTCCGGGGAGAAGCGGACGTCCTGCTGGCGCAGGCTCGACACCGCCGCCTTGATGCCGGCCAGCGGCGTGCGCAGGTCGTGGGACACCGCCGCCAGCAGCGCGGTTCGCGACCGGTTGTCGCGCGCGAGGCCTCGGGCTCGGGACGCCTCCTCGAGAAGGCGACGGCGGGTGAGGACCGCCGCGGCGTGCGACGTGAAGGCGCCGACCAGCCGCTGCTCCTCGGCGGGGAGCACGGGGCCCACTAGCACGAGCTCCGCCTCGTCGTCGACCGGCTGGCGCACTGCGGCGTCGGACATGTCGTCGAGGTCGAAGGTCCCGACCGCTGAGACCACGGTCCACGGCTCGCGGATCGACGCCCGGGTCACGACCGCGGCCCCACGCATACCGAACGTCGAGCACGCTCGTTCGAGGAGCACCGGCATCGGGTCGGCCTCGGTGAGCAGCGACTGGGCGAGGGTCGCGAGGATCCGCGACTCCCGCTGGGCCCGCACCGCCGTGTCGCGCCGGCGAGCGGCGCGGTGCACGACCGAGGCCACCGACGCGGCGACGACGACGAAGACGACGAGCGCCAGGGCGTTCTGGGGGTTCTGGATGGTCAACGTGCCCACGGGTTCGGTGAAGAACCAGTTGATGACGAGCGAGGAGATCACCGCGCAGGCCAACGCCGGGAGCAGGCCGCCGACGAGTGCCGTCCCGACGGTGAGGGCGAGGAAGATGAGCACCTCGAGCGGCAGCTCGTGGTGTCCCGTCGTCGCGACGAGGAGGGCAGCCACCACCGCGACGCCGACGGTCGACAGGAGCCATCCGGTGACCCGACGGCGACGCCCCAGCCCTGAGCCACGATGCCAGGGCAGCTCGGCGCGGTCGGCGCTGTGGCCGACGAGATGGACGTCGATGTCGTCGGCGCCAGCCGCTACCTGCTCGCCGGTCCCGTTGTGCCACAACGACGACAGTCCGGTATGCCGGCCCGTGCCGATGACGATCTGGGTCGCGTTCACACCCCGGGCGAAGTCGAGGATGGCGTCGGCGACGTCGCTGCCGGCCACCTCGTGCATGACGCCGCCCAGCTCCTTGACGAGCTTCCGCTGCTCCGCCAGCGCGGCGGGGTCGGCGTCGACCAGCCCGTCCGGCCGGCTCACATGGCAGGCCAGCAGCTCGCTCCCTGCCCCGCGAGAGGCGATCTGCCCGGCCCGCCGCAGGACGGTCTCGCTCTCAGGGCCGCCGGTCAGGGCCACGACGATGCGCTCCCTCGTCGGCCAGGGCACCGAGATCCCGTGCGACGCCCGGTAGCGCTCGAGGGTCTCGTCGACGCGGTCGGCCAACCAGAGCAGGGCCAGCTCGCGCAGGGCGGAGAGGTTGCCGGGCCGGAAGTAGTTGGAGAGGGCCGCGTCGATCCGGGCCGCCGGGTAGATGTTGCCGTGAGCCATCCGTCGCCGCAGCGACTCCGGCGCCATGTCGACCAGCTCGATCTGGTCAGCCGACCGCACGACGTCGTCGGGCACGGTCTCGCGCTGCACGATGCCGGTGATCGCCTCGACGACGTCGTTCAGCGACTCGAGGTGCTGGATGTTGACCGTGGAGATGACGTCGATGCCGGCGGCGAGCAGCACCTCGATGTCCTCCCACCGCTTCGCCCGGGCGGAGCCGGGAGCGTTGGTGTGGGCCAGCTCGTCGACGAGGGCGACCTGCGGGCGGCGGGCGAGCACCGCGTCGACGTCGAGCTCGTGGAGGGTCGCGCCTCGGTGCTCGACCGTTCGGCGTGGCACGAGCTCGAGACCTTGGGCCTGGGCGCTGGTGAACGCGCGACTGTGGGTCTCCAGAAGGCCGACGACGACATCGGTGCCCCGGTCGGCCCGTCGGTGCGCCTCCGAGAGCATGGCAACGGTCTTCCCGACGCCAGGGGCGGCGCCGAGATAGATCCGTAGTCGTCCGCGGCTCACGGGACCATTGTCGCCGTCACTGCGTGACCGCGGTGGACAGCGCGAGGTTGAGCGCGGTGACGTTGACCCGCACCTCGCCGAGGAAGCCCAGCAGCCGCCCCTTGGTGGACGCCTGCACCAGCGCCGTCACGGTGGCGACCGGCAGGCCACGGGCCGCGGCGACCCGAGGCACCTGCCACTGCGCGTACTCGGGCGAGATGTCGGGGTCCAGACCGCTGGCGCTCGCGGTCAGCGCGTCGGCCGGAGGGGGGCCGGATGCCTGGGGGTTGGCCGCGCTCAGCGCCGCCTGCGCGTCGGACAGCGCCTTCGTCAGGTCGGCCGATGATGGCCCGAGGTTGGAGCCACCACTGGCCCCACCGGCATACTGGCTCGCCGACCGGCGGGTCTGGAACCACTGGGGATCCGTGGCGTTCTGTCCCAAGCTGCTCGACCCGACCACCGTGCCGGACCGGTCAAGCAGTGAGCCGTTGGCGCTCCCATGGGCCACCACCTGGCCGACACCGAGGACGACGACCGGGTAGGCGACGCCGCAGAGCAGCGTGAGGACGAGCAACATCCGTAGGGCGGGCTGCAGCTGGCGGACGAGGGCGGACAGGCTGAGAATGCTGGTCATGCTGGTCATGCTGGTCATGCTGGTCACGGGGGTCACGACATTCCGGGGAGAAGGGAGACGACGAGGTCGATGAGCTTGATCCCGATGAACGGGCTGACCACCCCGCCGACGCCGTAGACGAGCAGGTTGCGGCGCAGCATCGCGGCCGCGCCCTGCGGGGTGTAGCGAACACCCCTGAGTGCCAACGGGATCAGCGCGACGATGACGAGCGCGTTGAAGATGACGGCCGACAGCATCGCCGACGAGGGTGACGACAGGTGCATGACGTTGAGCGCCGCGAGCCCGGGGAAGACGCCGGTGAACATGGCCGGGATGATGGCGAAGTACTTGGCCACGTCATTGGCGATCGAGAACGTCGTCAGCGCCCCGCGGGTGATGAGCAGCTGCTTGCCGATCTCGACGATCTCGATGAGCTTGGTCGGGTCGGAGTCGAGGTCGACCATGTTGCCGGCCTCCTTCGCGGCCGAGGTGCCGGTGTTCATCGCGACGCCGACGTCGGCCTGGGCCAGGGCAGGGGCGTCATTGGTGCCGTCGCCGGTCATCGCGACGAGCCGCCCGCCCTCTTGCTCCTTGCGGATCAGGGCCATCTTGTCCTCGGGGGTCGCCTCCGCCAGGAAGTCGTCGACCCCCGCCTCGTCGGCGATCGCCTTGGCGGTCAGCGGGTTGTCTCCGGTGATCATGACGGTGCGGATGCCCATGGCCCGCAGCCGGTCGAACCGTTCACGCATCCCCGGCTTGACGACGTCCTTGAGGTGGACCACGCCGAGCACGTGAGCCGGTCGGTCGTCGTGGCGCTGGGCGACGACCAGGGGCGTCCCACCGCTGCTGGCGATCCGGTTGACGATGGCCGACAGGCCCGCGGGCTCCGACCCCCCGTGCTGGCGCACCCACTCCACGACCTGGCTGCTCGCCCCCTTCCGGATCCGGATGCCGGAGGTGAGGTCGACGCCGGACATCCGCGTCTGAGCGGTGAACTCGACGAACGTCGCCCCCGAGCGCTCCAGCTCCGCCACCGAGCCGACCCCCGTCGTCTGCAGGTCGGCGCGGGCCAGCGTGACGACCGAGCGACCCTCTGGGGTCTCGTCGGCCAGGCTGCTGAGGTATGCCGCGTGAGCCAGGTCGGTGGTCGGAACCCCATCCACGGCCCGGAACTCCACAGCCCGGCGGTTGCCGAGCGTGATCGTGCCGGTCTTGTCGAGCAGCAGCGTCGACACGTCGCCGGCCGCCTCGACCGCGCGACCGGACATGGCCAGCACGTTGCGCTGGACGAGCCGGTCCATACCGGCGATGCCGATCGCCGACAGCAGCGCCCCGATGGTGGTGGGGATCAGACAGACGAGCAGTGCGACCAGCACGACGATCTGCTGGGCTCCGCCGGAGTAGGACGCCATCGGCTGGAGGGCCATGACGACGAGCAGGAAGATGATGGTGAGGGTGGCCAACAGGATGTTGAGGGCGATCTCGTTCGGCGTCTTCTGACGGGCCGCCCCCTCGACGAGGGCGATCATCCGGTCGATGAAGGTCTCGCCCGGCTTGGTCGTGATCCGCACGACGATCCGGTCCGAGAGGACCGTCGTCCCTCCGGTCACGGCACAGCGGTCGCCTCCGGACTCCCGGATCACCGGCGCGGACTCGCCGGTGATGGCCGACTCGTCCACGGTGGCCAGGCCGTCGACGATGTCGCCGTCGCCCGGGATGACCTGCCCGGCCTCGACGACGACGAGGTCGCCGAGCCGCAGCTCCGACCCCGGCACTGGCTCCTCTGTGCCGGCCGTGCCGCCCGTGCGCCCGGACCCGCGTGGGTCGCTACCGACGAGGCGGCGAGCCATGGTCTCGGTACGCGCCGCTCGGAGCGTCGCGGCCTGCGCCTTCCCGCGTCCCTCGGCGACCGCCTCGGCCAGGTTGGCGAAGACCACCGTGACCCAGAGCCAGAGTGCGACGCCGATGGAGAACACCGAGGGGTGGATGACCGCAAGGATCGTCGTGAGCAGCGAGCCGACCCAGACGACGAAGATGACGGGGCTGGGGACGACGTGCCGGGGGTCGAGCTTGGCCAGCGCCTGCGGGAGGCCGGCGGTCAGGGACGCGAGATTCACTGGAGGGCCTCGGCAATCGGCCCGAGGGCCAGGGTGGGGACGTAGGTCAGGCCGGTGACGACCAGCGCCACACTGAGCAGCAGGGTGACGAACAGGGGGGTATGCGTCGGCATCGTGCCGGCGGTGGTCGGGCGTCGCTTCTGGGCCACGAGCCGCCCGGCGAGGGCGAGGACGAGGACGATGGGGACGAACCGGCCAAGGGCCATGGCTAGCGCGAGGGTGAGGTTGAGGTAGGGCTGGTCGGCGGTGAGGCCGGCGAACGCGCTGCCGTTGTTGTTCGCGGCCGACGTGTAGGCGTAGACCATCTCGGTCAGGCCGTGAGGACCGCCGGCGAGCAGGCCGCTCTGGGCGACGGGAAGCACGACGGCGATCCCGCTGAGCACGAGGACGAGGGCGGGTGTGACCAGGGTGAAGAGGGCGGCGAGGGTGATCTCGTGCCGGCTGATCGTCTTGCCGAGGAGCTCCGGGGTGCGACCGACCATCAGCCCGGCGATGAAGACCGTGATGATGGCGACGACGAGGGCGCCGTAGAGCCCGGATCCCGTTCCGCCGGGCGAGATCTCGCCCAGCATCATGTTCAGCAGCGCCACACCGCCGCCGGCCGCGCTGTAGCTCTCGTGCATCGAGTTGACCGCGCCGGTCGAGGTGCCGGTCGTCGAGGCGGCGAAGAGGGTGGAGCCCCAGATCCCGAAGCGGGTCTCCTTGCCCTCCATGCTGCCTGTGACACCGGAGCTCGCGGCGACCTCGGCCCAGGTGGTGAGGGCGACCGATGAGGTCCACAGGATGCCCATGAAGGCCGTGATCGCGTGACCCTGACGACGGTCGCCGACCATGAGCCCGTAGACGCGCGGAAGGGCGAACGGGATGACCAGCAACAAAAAGATCTCGACGAGGTTGGTCACCGCGTTGGGGTTCTCGAAGGGATGGGCGGAGTTGGCGTTGAAGTAGCCGCCGCCGTTGGTGCCCAGCTCCTTGATGGCCTCCTGGGAGGCGACCAGGCCCCCCTCGACGACCTGGCTGAAACCGGTGACGCCGGTGACCGTCGTCGGGGCCGAGAGGTTTTGGATGACCCCGCCGACGACGAGGACCACAGCCGCGATCGCCGCGCCGGGCACGAGGACTCGCGTGACGGTGCGGGTCAGGTCCACCCAGAAGTTGCCGATGAGCCGACCCTCGTGCCGGGCGATGGCGCGGATGAGGGCGACGGCCACCGCGATGCCGACGGCAGCGGAGGCGAAGTTCTGCACGGTGAGGCCCACGGTCTGGACGAGCTGCGACGTCCCGGTCTCACCCGCATACGACTGCCAGTTCGTGTTGGTGACGAAAGAGATTGCTGTGTTGACCGCGGTGTCGAGGTGCATCGACTCCCCGTGGTTCAGGGGTAGCACCCCCTGGGCGACGACGAGCAGGAACAGCAGCACGACACCGAGGAGCGAGAAGGCGAGCACCGATGCGGCGTAGACCGCCCAGGGCTGTTCCTGGCCGGGGTCGACCCGGCACGCGCGGTAGACGAGCCGCTCTGCGCGCCAGTGCCTCTCGCTGGTGAACACCCGAGCCAGGTATGCCCCCAGCGGCACGTGGGAGGCGGCGAGCAGGGCGACGAGCACAGCGATGGTCAGCAGCCCGGCGACGGTGTCCGACATCAGAACCGGTCCGGCTTGACGAGGGCGTAGACGAGGTAGCCGATGAGGGCGAGGCCGACGAGCCCTGCGGCGAGGTTTTCGATCACCCCGCCAGTCAAGGTCGATGCCGGTCCGGTTCCGTCACTGTTGACGCGCGGTTGACGCCTCTTGACGCGCTTTTGACGCCACGGCGACGGGCGGCGCCGTCAGCAGCAGCCGGCGTCGGTGCCGCGTACAGTCGCCGCGTGGAGGCGACATCGCGGGTGGGCCGCGCCGTGGATTTCGCCAAGGCCACCCCCTGCGCCGTCCTCCTCGCCGTCCAGCTGCTAGCCGTGCTCCTCTACCCGGTGCTGGAGGACGCCTCGGGCCCCGCCGGCGGGGTGGGCCGGTCGGTCATCAGCCTCATCGGCGTCTTCGTGCTGTTCCTCGCCGTCCTGGCCGTGCGCCGCACGCCGGCCCTGACGTGGATCTCCTGGGGCCTTGGCGTCCCGCTGGTCGTGCTCACGGTGGCGGAGGGCTTCTTCCCCCAGAACCAGACGCTGACGCTGTGGTCGGGCTTCATCCACGCGCTGTGTTACTTCTACACGGCCTACGGGATGGTCCGGTACATGTTCAACGACAACCGGGTCACCACTGACGAGCTCTACGCCACGGGTGCGGCCTTCACGGTCCTCGCCTGGGGCTTCGCGTTCCTCTACAGCGCGACCCAGATCATCTGGCCCCAGTCGTTCAGCGCCTACGCCAACACGGACCAGCCCCGCACCTGGTTCGACCTGCTCTACCTGTCGTTCACGACGCTCACGTCGACCGGTCTGTCCGACGTCGTCCCCGTCCAGGCGCACGCGCGGTCGTTCGTCATGATCGAGCAGGTCCTCGGGCTGATGTACGTCGCCTTCATCGTGTCGCGGCTCGTCGGCCTGCAGCTGCGGGCGATCAAGCGCCGGTAGCCGGCTCTCGTATGCCGTCCAGCTGGGCGATCGTGGCCAGGCTCGGCGCCCGCGACGAGAGATCGCGGGCCACGGCCTCGGCGTCTCGCAGCACCCGCAGGGCGTTGGCGTGCGCCAGCTTTCGGAGGTCCGCTTCGGACCAGCCCCGGTCGGCCAGGGCGTCGAGAAGCCGGGGGTAGCCCGACACGTCCTCCAGGCCGACGGGCATGGAGTCGGTGCCGTCGTGGTCGCCACCGAGACCCACGTGGTCGACGCCGGCCACTTCGCGAACGTGCTCGAGGTGACGCACGACGTCCCCGATCGACGCGGTCGGCTTGGGGTGTCGCGGGAGGTAGGACGCCACCCAGGCGGTGAAGGCCACCCAGTCGGTCTCTGCGACACCGTCGCGGGCCGCCGCCTCGGCCGCCTCCACCTGCCACCGCCGCGCCTCGTCGTTGACGAAGCTCGGGACGAAGGTGACCAGGCAGACCCCGCCGGCGGCCGCCATACGGACGAGGACGTCGTCCGGCACGTTGCGCACGACGTCGGTGACGGCCCGGGCACTGGAGTGGCTGAAGACCACCGGTGCGTCGGCGACGTCGAGGGCAGCGTGCATCGTGGCGGCGCTGACGTGGGACAGGTCGACGAGCATCCCCAGCCGGTTCATCTCGCGCACCACCTCGCGGCCGAACGGGGTGAGCCCGCCGGGTACGGGGACGTCGGTCGCCGAGCCGGCCCAGGGGGTGTTGTCGTTGTGGGTCAGGGTCAGGTAGCCGACGCCCAGCCGGTGCAACATCCGGAGCGCGCCGAGGGAACAGCCAATCGACTGCCCGCCTTCGGCCCCGACGAGCGAGGCGATCCGACCGGTTGCCCACGCCTTCTCGACCTGGTCAGCCGTCGTCACCAGGGCCAGGTCGCCGGGGTGGGCGTCCACCAGCCGATGGACCGTGTCGACCTGCTCGAGGGTGCGGGTGACCGCCTCGTGGGTGGGGAGGGTGCTCGGGACGAAGACCGACCAGAACTGAGCACCGACGCCGCCGGCCCGCAACCGGGCCAGGGTCGTCGTGGGGAGCGTCGTCGTGGGGAGGGTCGCCGCGCCCCCGGACGCGTCAGCGGGTCGTCCGAACGGGCCGACGTCCGAACCGGCCTCACGCCGCAGGGCCCACGGCAGGTCGTTGTGCCCGTCGAGCACCAGTCGGCCGACCCCTCGGAGGTCATCGGAGGTCATCGGACCCGCCCGTCCGCTCGTTCGTGGTGCCCGTCTGCACGAGCCCGATCATGGCAGGCGGCCACCGGTGACCCCCGTAGACTTCAGGCGTGACGGTCTCTGCCACACCTCGTCGTCGTGTCGCCCTCGTCACGCTGGGGTGCACGCGCAACGACGTCGACTCCGAGGAGCTGGCCGGTCGGCTCCAGGCGGAGGGGTGGGAGCTCGTCGACGACGCGGCCGACGCTGACGTCGCCGTGGTCAACACGTGCGGGTTCGTGGAGCAGGCCAAGAAGGACTCCATCGACGCCCTGCTCGAGGCGTCCGACCTGAAGTCGCCGGGGTCGGGGGCGCGCACCCAGGCGGTCGTGGCCGTCGGGTGTCTCGCCGAGCGATACGGCGAGCAGCTCGCGTCCCAACTGCCGGAGGCCGACGCCGTGCTCGGCTTCGACGCGTATGCGTCGATGTCCGACCACCTCGGCACCCTCCTGCGGGGCGGCAGGGTCGCCTCGCACACCCCGTCCGACCGCCGCAAGCTGCTGCCGTTGACGCCCGCCGCCCGGCCCGCACAGGCGGCGCTCGTGGCGACCCCCGGGCACGCCCAGCCGACCGGCTCGCCGTCGCACGCATACGGGCCGCCGGTCGTGCGCGCCCGCCTCGACGGCCGGCCGTGGGCGCCGCTGAAGATCGCCAGCGGCTGCGACCGGCGTTGCGCCTTCTGCGCGATCCCGATGTTCCGCGGCGCGTTCCTGTCCCGCCGGCCCGCCGACGTGCTGGCCGAGGCGCGCTGGCTGGCGGGGGAGGGCGTGCGCGAGGTGTTTCTCGTCAGCGAGAACTCGACGTCCTACGGCAAGGACCTCGGAGACCTGACCCTGCTGGAGTCGCTGCTGCCCGAGCTGACCGCCGTCGACGGCATCGATCGGGTGCGCGTCTCCTACCTGCAGCCGGCCGAGATCCGTCCCGGCCTGCTGCGGGCGATGGCCGAGACGCCGGGCGTCGTGCCCTACTACGACATCTCGTTCCAGCACGCGTCCGAGCCAGTCCTGCGCCGGATGCGCCGGTTCGGCAGTCGAGAGGCGTTCCTCGACCTGCTGGGCCGGGTCCGGGCCAGCGACCCGCAGGCGGGCATCCGCACCAACGTCATCGTCGGGTTCCCCGGTGAGACCGAGACCGACGTCGCCGAGCTCGAGGCCTTCCTCGGCGCGGCGCGGCTCGACGTCGTGGGCGTCTTCGGCTACTCCGACGAGGACGGCACCGAGGCCGAGACCTTCGACGCGAAGCTGCCGGACGCCGTCGTCGCCGAGCGGGTCGACCGGTTGACTTCGCTCGTCGAGGAGCTGACCTCATGGCGCGCCGAGGAGCGCGTCGGCGAGCAGGTGACGGTGCTGGTGGAGGAGCTGTCCGAGGCTGACGGCGATCTCGAGGTCACGGGACGCACCGGCTACCAGGGGCCGGACGTCGACGGCACGACGACCGTCCTGCTGGAGCCGGGTGACCCGGTGCCGGCGGTCGGCGACCTCGTGCCGGTCACCATTGTCGACAGCGTCGGGGTCGACCTCGTCGGGCGCCGGCGATGACCCCCACCGACCCCCCCGCGGTCGGACGGCGGGCGCCGAGCGCCTGGAACCTCCCCAACTACCTCACCGTCGCCCGGTTCCTTCTCGTCCCCGTCTTCGGCTGGCTGCTGCTGGCCGGTGACGGTCACGTGTGGGGCTACCGCCTGGCCGCTCTCGCGGTCTTCCTCCTGGCCATGGTCACGGACAGCATCGACGGCGACCTGGCGCGTCGGCGTGGACTCGTCACCGACTTCGGCAAGGTCGCCGACCCGATCGCCGACAAGGCCCTGATGGGCATGGCCCTCATCGGTCTGTCCCTCATCGGCCTCGTGCCGTGGTGGGTGACCGGCGTGATCCTGCTCCGTGAGGTGGGCATCACGGTCATGCGGTTCGTCGTCATCCGGCACGGCGTCATGCCCGCCGGCCGCGGTGGGAAGGCCAAGACCGCCCTGCAGGCGGCGGCGGTGGGGCTCCTGATCTTCCCGCTCGAGTCGCTGCCCGGATCAGGGGTGTGGCTGACCGCGGCCTACGTCGTGCTCGCCGCGGCCCTGGTGGTCACGGTCGTCACCGGCGTCGACTACCTCGTCAAAGCCCGGCGCCTCGTGGCCACCAGCGCCCGCACCGCGGCGGCTCAGGCGGCCCGCCGGTCAGCGCGCGACGGCAGCCACCCGGGGGGCGCAGGCAGCGCATGACCGACCTGGTCGGCCGCCTCGCCCGGCGGGGCGAGAGCGTCGGCTGTGCCGAGTCGCTGACCGGCGGGCTGGTCGTGGCCCGCCTCATCGAGACGCCGGGGGCGTCGGCCGTTGTGCGTGGCGGACTGGTGACGTACGCCACCGACCTCAAGGGCGCGCTGTTGGGCGTCGACACTGCGCTGCTCGCGGAGCAGGGGGCGGTGGGGCCGGAGGTGGCCCGGCAGATGGCTCTGGGCGCGCGGCGGGTGCTCGGGGCCGACTGGGGGCTGGCGACAACCGGAGTGGCAGGCCCCGATGCTCAGGACGGGATGCCGGTGGGCTGCGTCTTCGTGGCCGTGGCTGGAGGACCCGCCGATGGTCCGAGTGATGCTTCGAGGGCCGGCTCGACCGGTGCCGATGGCGATGGCGGTGTCGTCATCGTGGAGCGGCACGACCTGGCGGGCAGCCGTGCGGAGGTGCGTTCCGGTGCGGTGGACGTGGTCCTCGACCTGCTCCGCCGTCGCCTCGACGCGGCGGCGGAAGGTCTGCGCCCGTCCGCGCGTTGACCCCGACAGCGCCGCTGGAGCACTGTCCGCCCTCGGCGGAACCAACCGGCGGCGGCCGCGAGGGACGGGTTAAGGTGGACACGAAGGAACGACGGAAACGGGTGAGGAGGGTCTGGATGGTTCTGCTGCGACGTGAGCTGGGTGACGTGCTCCGTGAGGAGCGGCAGCATCAGGGCCGCACCCTGCGCGAGGTGTCCCAGTCGGCCTCCGTCTCCCTGGGCTACCTCAGTGAGGTCGAGCGCGGCGAGAAGGAAGCCTCCTCAGAGCTGCTCGGCTCCATCTGCAGCGCACTGGGCCTGCCCCTCTCCGACATCCTGCGCGAGGTCTCGACGCGGGTGGCCCGCACCGAGGCGATGAGCGCCCCGGTCGCGCTCCCGGTCGCCCCTCGCCGCGCGGGCTCCGTCATCGCCTCTGCCGCCTGACACCACAGCTGCCCGTCTCGTTGCTGCGGACTGACCCATGGCCAGGCTCGCGTCGCTGACCTGTAGGTGGCTGTCGGTGGCTGTCGGTGGCTGTCGGTGCCTTTCCGCGCCTTTCGGTGCCGCTGCTCGGCCCGCTCGTCGTCGCATCGTTGGGTCGCCGACCGGTTCTCCGTGCTCAGAGATGAAGGTCGACATCGGCGCCCCCACGGATGTCAGCCGGGTGCGGTCCGTCAGTCAGGCGGTCGGCCCGACGGGCACCATCCGTCTCGACACCAACGAGGGCTGTCGGCCCGAGGCGACGGTGGACGTGATCCGTGCCCTGGCGGCGGCGGACCTCGGGGTCGAGCCCGTCGACCAGCTCGTCGCCGGCGAGGACGTTGAGGGGTTCGCTCCGGTTGGCTCACGCAGATCGGGGTCGGCTCACGCAGACCAGGGTCGGCTCGTCGTGCGCGGTGAGCCGACCCGGACGCAGTGGAACCGACCCAGGCCGAGGAGATCCTCTGGAGTTCGAACCGACGGCGGCGAGCGCGATGCACGGCCGCGCCGACGCGTCGGGCCAGGCCCCCCGGGTCGTCGAGGACCGGCCACGTGACCCGGACGATCTCGTGGCCCTGCTCCCGAAGCCGGTCCCCGCGTCGCTTCTCGGTCCACGGGACCTGCTGCGAGGTGCGCCGGTAGCCGAACGCATCGGGCTGGTCAGCGGACCGACCGTAGGTCACCCTGCCGTTCAGCTCAGGCCCGGCCTGAGGCCGGGAAGCGCCTCGACCTCCTAGAGTTGGGGCAGCCTCGGGGCCTGAGTGTCGGCCGGTTTCGGTCGACGGTCTTCGTCCCTGATCACACCGGATCGAGAAGGGACGTCGCCATGGTCCTGTCGATCCTCTTCATGCTCGTCTGCAGCGCATTGGCGGTCGGTCTGCTTTATGTCGTCCGGCGCTTCTTCGCGCCTCCCGGCGGTTTCTACCACGACACCGAGGTCGCGGCGGGCATCTTCGGGGTGGTCGGCACCGGCTACGCAGTGCTCCTGGGATTTGTCATCTTCAGCGTCTTCGGCAGCTACAACGCCGCCCGGAAGTATGTGGCCCAAGAGGCGGTGGCCATGCGGCAGCTGGACTCGACGGCGGGCTACTTCCAGTCCGACGACGCGCGGAACCTACGCGCCGAGCTGATCTGCTACGGCCGGGCGGTCGTCAGCGACGAGTGGCCGGCGATGCAGACCGCCAGCGAGAGCCCCACCGTGACAGCCTGGGTGGCCAAGCTGGACGCCACGACACAGGCGATGCCGGTCAACACGGCGAAGGAGTCGGCCGCCTTGCAGAACTGGTTCAACCAGAGCAAGGACCGCCAGGAGGCGCGGCGCGGGCGGATTGCCGAGGCGGCCCCGTTCCTGCCGGTCTTCGTCTGGGGGATCCTCGTCGTCCTGCTGCTGGTCGTCCTGTTCTACCAGTGTCTCTTCGCTGAGCCCCGGCGACCGCTGTTCGCGCAGGCGGTAGGGGTGGGGGCCATGTCCCTGGTCCTCGTCGCGGCGCTGAGCCTGGCCTGGATCCTCGACCTGCCGTTCAACGACCGGGGCGCCATGATCAGCCCGGACCGCCTTCAGCGGGTGGTGCTGGATCTGGAGCAGGGCTATCGAGATCCGGCGTCGACGATCCCATGCGACGCGGCGGGGCAGCCCACCACCTGACGTTCCCGGCGACGGGCCTGGTCAGCGGCGGTGCGCTCAGTCGCCAGCGGCCGGGCCACTGCGTCACCGGCGGCGGGCCTGGGGTCAGCGGCGGCGCGCTCGGTCACCAGCGGCCTGGCCACTGCGTCGTTGGGACCCACTCTCGGCGGGCGTCGTCCCGAGCGGTCGCTGGTGCCGCCCGTCATCGGTCGGTCCGAGCCCACCCTGACACCGTGGGCAGTAGAACATCGTCCGCTCGCGCGGGGCATCGCCGATCATCGCGACCCGGACGGGCTCGCCGCATCGCCGGCACGGGAGCCCGGACCGGCCGTGGACGAACGCCGTCTCGCCCCACCGGTCACTGCCGGTCGTCGTCTGGATGGCGTGCCGCCGCCCCCGGTCGAGCAGCAGGTGGGCTCGTTCGACGATCGCCACCAGGCGCTCCTCGCCGAGCTCGGACGTAGACGTCCACGGCCCAAGCCCTTCGAGGAACAGGGTCTCGGCGGCATACAGCGTGCCGACCCCGGCGAGGTTGCGCTGGTCGAGAAGAGCCGCGCCGACCGTGGTCGCGGCCGCGTGCAACCGCCGGGCCGCCTCGACCGGGTCCCAGTCGGCGCCGAGCACGTCAGGCCCAAGATGACCGACGAGGCTGCCCTCGTCACCGGTTTCGACGACGTGGAGGTCGCCCAGCCGGGCGCCCAGAGCGGTCCAGGTGAGCGTGCCGACGACGGCCCGCAGCTGCCGGTTGGCCAGTGTTCGAGAGGTGACCGCGGACGTCGCCTCCACCCGCCACTGGCCCTCCATCCGCAGGTGCGAGTGGATCGTGACCCCGTTGGCCAGCCGGTGCAGGATGTTCTTCCCCCGTGAGACGACCTCGGTCGTCTCCACGCCCCGGAAGTCCAGTGTCGAGATCTCGGGCCACCGCAGGTCGGTCATGGTCAGCGGCGCGCCGGCGAGCGCCTGGTGAAGGCGGCTCGCGGTGCGGAACACCGTGTCGCCTTCAGGCATCGGGCGCTCCGGTCCCTCGCTGTGATCGGGGTCCCCGCATCGGCACGAAGCTCGTCGGCACGCGGCTCATCGGCACGGGGCTCGTCGGCACGGGGCTCATCGGCGCAGCCGCAGCCCGCGCGGCGTGGCGTGGAAACCGGCCCGGGCCAACGCCTCAGCCACCGGGTGCCCGGACCCCAGCACCTGACTGCCGTCGGTGCGCTCGACGGTCAGCCGGCCGAGGGCGCCCTCGCGGACGGCGAGGGCCAGGGCGTCGGCCGCCCGCTGAAGGCTGTCCTCGGAGACCGGCCAGGTCAGCAGCGACTTGCCGCCGCGCTCGACATACAGCACCAGGTCGCCGTCGACGGCGACGACCAGCGCGCCGGCCTTCCGGGCCGGCTGGTGGCCGCGACTGCCCTTGCCGCTCTTGGCCGCCGGTGCCTTGATCATCGATGCCTCCCTGGGGTCGACCTCGACGTCGTCACCTCCAGACCGGTCCGGCCAGGGCAGCGCCGCACCATACGGGTTGGCCGGGTCACAGGCGGCGAGGACGACGGCCAGGGGCTGGTCGTCGGAGCGCCGGGGGGCATCCAGAGGTCGACTCTGCGCGCGGAGCCGGTCGACGGCGCCGGTGGTGGCGAACTGGGCGGCCCCCAGCCCCTCGATGAAGTAGCCGCGACGGACGCGTCCGGACTCCTCGGCCGCGGCCAGGACCCGGTAGGCCGCAGCGAACCCGCCCGGCACCGACTCCGACATCGCACTGCCCCGCGTCACCACGCCGTAGCGGTCGAGCAGGATCTCCGCGGTGGCGTAGGCGACCACCGTGGCGTCGCTCTCGACCGGTGCGAACAGGGACCAGCGTCCGGCTGCGGAGGGTGGTCCGGACCGGGCCGGGAACGAGGGACGTCCAGGCCGGTTGGCCCCGCCGCCCGGCGCACCGGCGCGCGCCAGGCCGCTGAGCGGGCCCGGCCGAGCGGCATAACGACCACGTCGCGGTCCCTGCTGGACCCGGCGATGAGCGGTGCGGCCACCCCCCAGCAGCGCGCGGAGCGGCGCGAGAGTGTCGTTGGTGAGGTAACCACTCCAGGTGAGGTCCCAGAGGGCGGTGAGCAGGGCGCTGTCGTCGGTGCTGCCCACAGCGTCGGACAGGGTGCGGAAGAAGTACGCGCCGCCGCCGGCGAGAGTGTCGAGCACCGCGTCGTGCAGCTCGGACCGCTCAAGGCTCGGGTCTGGCGCCGGGGCGGTGAGGTGAGCGAGGTCGGAGAGATGCAGGGACACCCAGCCGTCATCGCCGGGGAGCGAGCCGTGCCCGCGCCACACGACATCGCCGCTGGACATCAGCTCATCGAGCATGGCCGGGGTGTAGCTCGCGACGCGCGACGGCAGCACCAGGGTCTCGAGAGCGCTGGCCGGCAGGACGGCTCCGGACAGCTGCTCCACGGCCCGGACCAGCCCCTCCTGTCCGCGCAACGACCCACCGACGCCCTGCCACGCAGGCAGGAAGCGGGCGAAGTCAGTGCTCGTGACGGGCTCGACCTCGGCCCGCAGGGCCGCGAGCGAGCGTCGACGGAGCGTCCGTAGCACCTGGGCGTCGCAGAAGTCGAGACCGCCCGACCCCGCGCCGGACGGGTCAGGACGCAGCTCGCCCTCGACCAGCCGGCCCGCGCCGACCAGGCGGCGCAGCGCGTCGGTGACGACCGCCTGCCCCAGCGCGTACCACTGGGCGACATCGCCGGCCGGGAAGGGTCCATGGGTGCGGGCGTAGCGGGCCACGAGATCGCCCAACGGGTCGCGGACCGGTTCGAGGAACGCATCGGGCACCCCCACAGGGAGGGAGACGCCGAGGGCGTCGCGCAGCCGGCTGGCGTCCTCGACGGCCGCCCAACGTTCCTCCCCGCCGACCCGGACCCGGATCACCTGGCGGGACCCCTCGAGATCGACGAGCCAGCCACCGACGGTGCGCCCGGGGCTGGCGGACTCGTCGAGGGCGGTGCGGGCGACGACGGCGTCGAGCGGCTGGGGGCCTAGGGCTCGCAGCAGGTCGACGACGTCCTCCGCGTCACGGCAGCGCCGAGACGGGTCGAGCCGCTGCAGCTCGGCCTCGGTGGTGGACACCGCCTCGGGGTCGAGGAGGTCGCGCAGGCTGAGGCCGTCACCGCGGCCGAGCAGCTCGGCCAGCAGGGTGGGGTCCAGGGACAGCGCGGCGGCCCGGCGTTCGGCCAGGGGCGAGTCACCCTCGTAGATGTACTGAGCCACGTAGCCGAAGGTGAGCGACCGGGCGAACGGCGACGGCGACGCCGTCTCGACGTCGACCGTGGAGACCTCGCGGGAGCGGATGCGGCGCATGAGATCGACGAGCCCCGGCACGTCGAAGACGTCCTGGACGCACTCGCGGACGGTCTCGAGAATGATGGGGAACGAGGGGAACTGGCTGGCCACCTCGAGCAGCTGCGCCGATCGCTGTCGCTGCTGCCACAGCGCCTGACGACGGTTGGGCTGACGGCGCGGGAGCAGCAATGCTCGGGCAGCACACTCGCGGAACCGGGACGCGAAGAGCGCCGAGCCGCCGATCTGTTCGGTGACGAGGTCGTGCACCTCCTCGGGATCGAGGAGCACGAGGGATATCAGCTCGGCCAGTCCGGACGGACCCCCGGAGCTCGAACCCGACCCCGATCCAGGTCCCGCGCCAGAACCGCCGCCCAAGGCGTCGCCGCCGCCCAAGGCGTCGAACTCGAGGTCGGGCAGCCGGAAGACGATGCCGTCGTCGCCGTGCATGGCCTGCACGTCGACCCCGAACCGCTCGCGCATCCGGGCCGAGACGCAGAGCGCCCACGGAGCGTGCACCGGGGCCCCGAACGGGGAGAGGACGGCGACCCGCCAGTCGCCCAGCTCGTCACGGAAACGCTCGACGACGATGGTGCGGTCGCTCGGCAGGTGCCGGGTCGCGGCCTTCTGCTCCTCGAGGTAGGCGAGCAGGTTGTCGGTGGCCCACTCGTCGAGTCCGGCGAGGGCCACCCGCTCCCGAGCCTTGGCCGGTGACAGGGCGCCCACCTCACGGACGAACGCGCCGACCGCCTGCCCGAGCTCGGACGGCCGGCCGAGCGAGTCGCCCTTCCAGAACGGCAGCTTGCCCGGCAACCCCGGCGCCGGGGTGACGAGCACCCGGTCGTGGGTGATGTCCTCGATGCGCCAGGAGGACGTGCCCAGCGTGAAGATGTCGCCCACCCGCGACTCGTAGACCATCTCCTCGTCGAGCTCACCGACCCGCCGGCCGGTGCCCTCGGACCCGGCGAGGAACACGACATACAGGCCTCGGTCGGGAATGGTGCCGCCGGAGGTCACCGCCAGCCGCTGCGCCCCCCGCCGGCCGGTGAGAGTGCCCGTGACCCGGTCCCACACGAGGCGGGGGCGCAGCTCGGCGAACTCGTCGCTGGGGTAGCGGCCGGCCAGCATGTCGAGCACGGACTCGAGGACCGACCTGGGCAGCCCAGCGAACGGGGCCGCCTTGCGCACCAGGGCTTCGAGGTCGTCGACCGCCCAGTCGTCGAGCGCACACATGGCTACGATCTGCTGAGCGAGGACGTCGAGCGGGTTGGCCGGCACGTGCATCGACTCGATCGCCCCGGCGCGCATCCGCTCGACGACGACGGCGGTCTGCACCAGGTCACCGCGGAACTTGGGGAACAACACCCCCCGGGACACCGCGCCCACCTGGTGGCCGGCGCGGCCAACGCGCTGCAGCCCGCTGGCCACGCTCGGCGGGGACTCGACCTGGACGACGAGGTCGACGGCACCCATGTCGATGCCGAGCTCGAGGCTGCTCGTCGCCACGACCGCGGGGAGCAGCCCGGCCTTGAGGGCGTTCTCGATCTCGGCCCGCTGCTCCTTGCTGACCGACCCGTGGTGCGCCCGGGCGAGCACCGCCGGAGCGCCCGCGGACGCGCCGGCCTGGGCCATCATCTCGGCGGGAGTGCGGGTTTGCCGCGTGGCTCCGCGCTCGCTGCCGGCCGCCGCGTGGGACCCCGCGTCGGATGTCCGGCCGGGGGCCTGACCACCGGGCGAGCCGGGACCGGTGTCGCCGGTGTCGGCCGTCGCGCCGGCCGCCTCCTCGGCCGCCAGGGTCAGCCGGTCGTCCCAGATCTCGTTGAGCCGGGTGGTGAGCCGTTCGGCCAGGCGCCGGGAGTTGGCGAAGACCAGCGTCGAGCGGTGCGCGGCGACGAGGTCGACGATGCGCTCCTCCACGTGCGGCCAGATCGAGGCCCGTCGCTGCTCGCCGGCGGCCGGCCCGGTGAGGTCCTCGGTCACCTCGCCCAGCGCGGACATGTCGGCGAGGGGCACGACGACCTCGAGGTCCCACTCCTTGGTGGAGACGGGCTGGACGACCTCGACCGAGCGACCACCCGAGAGGTACCTCGCGACCTCCTCGACGGGGCGCACCGTGGCCGACAGGCCGACGCGTTGCGCCGGCTTGGGCAGGAGCGCATCGAGCCGTTCGAGGCTGAGGGCCAGATGCGCGCCGCGCTTCGTGCCCGCCACCGCATGGACCTCGTCCAGGATCACCGTCTCGACCCCGAGGAGGGCCTCGCGCGCGCTCGAGGTGAGCATGAGGAAGAGCGACTCGGGGGTCGTGATGAGAATGTCTGAGGGTGCCTTCGTGAACGAGCGGCGCTCGGCGGCCGGGGTGTCGCCGGACCGCACCGCCACCCGGATGTCTGCGGGCTCCAGCCCGAGCCGCGTCGCGGCGTGGCCGATGCCGACCAGCGGTGAGCGCAGGTTGCGCTCGACGTCGACCGCCAGCGCCTTGAGCGGCGACACGTAGAGCACCCGGCAACGCTGCTGGGCCGTCTCCGGCGGCGCGCCGCTGGCCAGCCGGTCGATCGCCCAGAGGAAGGCGGAGAGCGTCTTACCCGACCCGGTGGGCGCGACGACCAATGCGTGGTGGCCCGAGCTGATCGCGGCCCAGGCCCCCTCCTGGGCCGGCGTGGGCGCCCGGAACGACCCACGAAACCAGGCCGCGGTCGCGGGGGAGAAGCGCTCCAGCACGTCGTTCGTCATCAGGTGGCTCAGCCTGCCACCCGCCACCGACAGCCACCCGTCGAGCGGGCGTCGAGCGCCCGCCCTGACCCGTGCTCCGGCTCACACCCGCCGCCCCGTGCGTTCCCAGGCCCACACCGCCACACCTCTCGCCGTGGACCGCCGGACCTTCCTCGACGCCGTGCCTCTCGGCACCGCGCGACCTCGACTCCGGTCGACGGCGGACCCGATGCGGTCGATGATCGACCACGGTCTCGGCCGAGCCTTGCCCACCGGGCCTGACCGCGGCACCCGGCACGAGGCATACTCGACCGCCGTGCGCCTCAGCCAGTTCTGGACCCTCATGGACGACGAGTTCGGTCCCAGGTATGCCGCGTCGCTCGCGCACGACCTGGCCCTCGACGCTCTGCGGGGTCGGACCGCAGACCAGGCGCTGACCGACGGCGTCCCGCCCCGGGAGGTGTGGCTCGCGCTGTGCGAGGCGCAGGACGTGCCGGCGGAGCGGCGTCACGGCAAGGAGCCTCGGGGCAGAAAGCGGTGAGGCTCCGTGGGCGGGCGCGGTTAGCGTGGGCCCCATGAGCGACGCGACCCGGCTGGACCTGCGCCGGCCCGACGCACAGACCGACCCGGCCGACGGCGTGCTGCTCAGGGCCAAGGGCCTGACCAAGACCTTCGGCGAGATCGCCGCGGTCGACGGTATCGACCTTGAGGTCCGTCGCGGCGAGGCGTTCGGGTTCCTCGGCCCCAACGGCGCCGGGAAATCCTCGACGATGAAGATGGTCGGGTGCGTCTCGCCGGCCACCTCGGGCGAGCTGAGGATCTTCGGGCTGGACCCGCTCACGGACGGCCCGGAGATCCGCGCCCGACTCGGAGTGGTGCCCCAGAAGGACACTCTCGACGAGGAGCTCACGGTCGAGGAGAACCTCTGGACCTACGGCCGTTACTTCGGCCTGCCGCGCGCCGAGGTCAAGCGGAGCGCCGCCCTGCTGCTCGAGTTCGCCCAGCTCTCGGACCGGGCGCGTGACCGCGTCGAGCCCCTCTCCGGGGGGATGAAGCGCCGGCTCACCATCGCCCGGTCGCTCATCAACGAGCCGCGCATCCTGCTCCTCGACGAACCCACCACCGGGCTCGACCCGCAGGCCAGGCACATCCTCTGGGACCGGCTGTTCCGCCTCAAGCGCCAGGGCGTGACGCTCATCCTCACGACGCACTACATGGACGAGGCCGAGCAGCTGTGCGACCGGCTCGTCGTCATGGACCACGGCCGCATCGTCGCCGAGGGCTCACCCCGCCAGCTCATCGAGAGGCACTCGAGGTGCTCGAGCTGCGCTTCGACATCGCGGCCGAGCCCGAGCCGGTCGACGAGACGGCGCGGCGGCTTGACGGGATCGGCGAGCGCCTCGAGGTGCTGCCCGACCGTGTCCTGGTCTACGCCGCTGACGGCGACGCCGCGCTCGCCGCGGTGAGCGCGCGCGACCTCCACCCGCTGTCCGCGCTCGTGCGCCGGTCCACGCTGGAGGACGTCTTCCTCCACCTCACCGGCCGCACGCTCATCGACTGAGCCGATGACGCATCCCGCCCTCGACCGCGCCTCGGAGGCGCCGTTCACGCACCGCCCCCCGGACGCGCCCTGGCGGCTCATCTACGAGTACCACCTGCGCGTCTACCGCCGCACCTGGCGCGGCAGCTTGACGACGAAGGTCCTCGCACCGCTGTTCCTCCTGCTGTCCATGGGTGTCGGGCTCGGCAGCCTTGTCAACCGATCGGCCGGCGGCATCGACGTCGACGGTCGAGCGGTGCCCTACCTGCTCTTCGTCGTCCCGGCCATCCTCGGCGTCACCGCCATGACGACAGCGATGGGCGAGTCGTCCTGGCCGGTGCTCGGCGCGATCACGTTCTTCGGCGGCTACAACGCGATGCTGGCCACCCCGGCCGAGGTGCTCGACATCCTCAAGGCGCACTGCGCCTACGTGCTCACCCAGGTGATGCTCGCCTCGTCGCTGTTCCTGGTCGTCGCCGGAGCGCTCGGCGGGTTCCAGTCGTGGCGGGCGCTCTGGTGTCTGCCGGTCGCGGTCCTGGTCGGCCTCGCCTTCACGACGCCCGTCACCGCCTTCACCGCCCGGCTGGAGGACGAGGGCGGGTTCAACGTGCTGTTCCGGCTGGGCCAGACCCCGCTGATGCTCTTCTCCGGCACGTTCTTCCCCGTCGGCCAGCTGCCCACCTGGCTCCAGCCCGTGGCCTGGGTCACCCCGCTCTGGCACGGTGTCGAGGCCGAACGCGCCCTCGCGCTGGGCACCGGCTCCCTCGTCGGCGTTCTCGGCCACCTCCTGGCGCTGGCCGGCTTCGCCGCGCTCGGCTGGTGGCTCGCCCTGCGCAGCCTGCGGAAGCGGCTGGTGACATGAGCAGCCCCGTGCTCAGCCGCATCTCGCGCTCGGTGCCGATCCCCGCCGGCGCGGGGCTCGCCCGGATGCTCGTCGAGCGCAACGGCGCCGCCTTCAAGCACGGCTGGCTGACGATCGTCACCGGCTTCGCCGAGCCGGTCTTCTACCTGTTCTCGCTCGGCATCGGGCTCGGCGCCCTCATCCGCACCGTCACCACCGACGGCGGGACGACGGTGCCGTATGCCGCCTTCGTCGCCCCAGCGTTGCTTGCCTCGTCGGCGATGAACGGGGCGATCTTCGACGCCACGTTCAACATGTTCTTCAAGCTGAAGTACAGCCGGCTCTACGACGCCGTGCTCGCTACCCGAATGGGCCCGCGGGACATCGCGATCGGTGAGATGGCGTGGTCCCTCCTGCGGGGGACGTTCTACTCCGCGGCCTTCCTGCTCGTGGCCTGGCTGGCCGGGGCCGTGTCGACGTGGTGGGCGCTGCTCGCGCTGCCGGCCGCCACGCTCATCGCCTTCGCCTTCTCCGCCGTGGGCATGTTCCGCACGACGTTCATGCGCTCCTGGGTCGACTTCGACTACGTCACCCTCGCGATCCTGCCGATGTTCCTCTTCTCGGCGACGTTCTTCCCGCTGGCCACCTACCCCGAGGCGATCCGGTGGCTGGTCCAGGTCACCCCGCTCTACCAGGGCGTGGTCCTCGAGCGGAGTCTCATGCTGGCCGAGACTGGGCCTGGGCTGCTGTGGTCAGTGCTCTACTTCGTCGTCCTCGGCCTGCTCGGGCTCGCTGGTACGGCCCGCCGCCTCGAGCGGCTCCTGCTCTCCTGACCGGGTTGCGACCGACCAGGGTGAGCCGCCGTGTCACTCCGCCGGCACCGTCACCTGGGCGACGGCGCGTGATGTCCGTGCGCCGCCGTTGATCCGCCGCTCGAGATACTCCGCCAGCTTGGACAGCAGGAAGTTGAGGACGACGTAGACCAGCGCGATGACGAGGTAGGTCTGGATGAGGTAGCCGGTGAAGGCGGTGAGGTTCGTGGCCGTCTTCATCAGCTCGGGATAGCTGGCGGCATACCCGAGGGTGGTGTCCTTCAGCAGGGCCACGATCTGGGTCACCAGGGCCGGGATGACGAGCCGGATCGCTTGGGGGAACACGATGCTGCGCAGGTTCTGGCTGTAGGTGAGGCCGATGCTGAGCCCGGCCTCCGACTGTCCCCTGGGCAGCGACGCGACGCCGGCCCGGAAGATCTCGGCGAGCACGGCGACGTTGACGAGGATCATCGGGATGACGAGCTTCCAGAAGATCGGCACGTTGACCCCCACGGCGGGCAGCCCCCCGACGAACAGGTAGACGAGCAGCAGCAGGGGCGTCGAGCGGAAGATCTCGATGTATGCCGTCGACAGCCACCGCACGGAAGTGGTGCGGCTGAGGCGCAGGACCGAGAAGAGCGCCCCCAACGGGATGCTGAAGACGGCGGCGACCGCGGCGGCCTGGAGGGTGCTGACGAGGCCACCGGCGATGTAGCGCAGGATCGGCGTCTCGGTGAACTGGGTCCACTTGGCCGGCTCGAGCTGGCCGTGTGAGCCGAACTGCACGAGCACTAGGGCGAGGATGCTCAGCAGGACCACCACGGTGGCGACGGTGGTGAGACGGATCCGGGCCCGCGCCTTGGGTCCTGGCTCGTCGAAGAGGACGCGGATGGCGCTCACCGGTGCACCGCCAGGCGCTTCTCGAGCCGGGCGCCGACCCCTCCGCTGAGCAGGGCGATGACGATGTAGATGACCGCGGCGATGCCGAACAGGGTGAGCCCTCCGGCGTACTGGAGGTTGAGGTACTGCACCCGGTAGGTCAGCTCGTCGACGTTGACGGCGGCGGCGAGTGAGGAGCCGAGCAGCTGGCCGATGAAGATGTTGACCAGCGGCTGGATCATCGAGCGGAGCGCCTGCGGCAGGACGACGAAGCGGATCGACTGGGTGAAGGTCAGGCCGATGGACCGCGCTGCTTCGGCGTTGCCCTCGGGCACGGCGTTGATCCCCGACCGCAGCGCCTCACAGGTGAACGCGCCGCCAATGAGCATCAGACAGATGACCGCCGAGCTGAAGAGCGAGAGCCGCACCCCGACGTCGGGAAGGCCGAAGACGACGACGATGAGCAGGGAGAGCAAGGGCATGTTGCGGAAGATCTCGACGTAGGCCGCTCCCACTGCCCGCAGCGGGGTGACGGGGCTGACCCGCATCACGGCGGTCACGACGCCGAGGATGAGCGAGCCGGTGAAACCGATGGCCGTGAGCAGCAGGGTGAACAGCAGCGAGTGACCGAACTCGCCGAGGTGGTCGAGGAAGATGTCCACGCGAGAGGTGGGGTGGGTCGCGGATGCGGATGGCGTTGCCGGAGACGGTCAGGCCGCGATCGCCGGCGGCTTGGCGTTAGCCGACTTCAGCACGGTGCCGACGGTCTGCGCCCAGAGCTTCTGCCACAGACCGGCGTCCTCGATGGTCTTGAGCCACGCGTTGATGAACGCCTTGGCGTCAGGGGAGCTCTTCGTGCATCCGATGCCGTAGTTGTCGGCTGAGAACGGCTCGCCGACCACCTTGACGCTGCTGTCCTTGAGCGCGGTCGAGAGCAGGATCGACTGGTCGAGGACGTAGGCGTCGCCGCGGCCCTGCTTGAGGGCGGCGACGCACTGGGCGTTCTCGGTGAAGAGGATCGGCTCGATGCTTGGCTGCTTCGCCTTCAGCGCGGTGATCGCGGTGGAGTTCGACTCGGTGATGACCTTCTTGCCGGTCAGGTTGTCGACGCTCGTGATGTCGGTATTGGAGGCGTTGACCATGATCGCCGTGCCGGATGCGTAGTAGGGGCCGGCGAAGGCGACCTTCTCGGCGCGCTTGGCGGTGATCGAGTAGGTCGCGACGACGACGTCCACGCTGTTGTTCTGGATCAGCGTCTCGCGTGTGTCGACGGTGGTCTGGGTGAGCGCCCACTTCGTGGAGTCGCCGATGATGTACTGCGCGAGCATCTGCACCATGCCGGCGTCGAAGCCCTGGGTCTTGCCCGTCGTCGGGTCGAGCAGGCTGAAGAGCGGGCCGGAGTCGGTGCCGCCCCACTTGAGGGTGCCCCTGTCCTTGATCGCCTTGGCCCAGGCGTTGCCGCTGATCGTCGCCGCGTCGGCCTTGGGGGCGCTGGTGATGATGGCCTCGTAGGCGTCGGAGCTGGCGGCGGCCGTCGCCCCGCCCCCGATCTTCGACGACGCGTCGCCGCCACTGGAGCAGGCGCCCAGGCCGAGGGCGGCCCCAGCGCCGGTGAAGAGCGCCAGGGTCTGGCGGCGCGTGAGGTTCTGGGGCAGCTGAGGCAGCTGGATCATGGGGACTCCTCGTGGTGGGACACCTGTCGTTCGACACTATCCACGCACTCCTGCAGACCCTGCGCGCCCGGGTGACCCGTGCCTGAGACGGCCGGCTCAACCGGTGCCGCCTCCCTCGCGTGTCGTCCGCCGATGTCGAACAGGTGTTCGGTAGGTTGTCCACACGGAGTGACTGCGTCGTCCCACGATCCACAAGGCTTGCTGACCGCCTGTTGGATGTCGGTGGTTGCTCCTAACGTCTGACCCGACGAACACGACCGACCGGCAGCACGGCAACACAGGCGGGTGGGGTACGGGTCGCAGGTGGACGGCAGACTTCGACACGAAAGCAAGGTGGGTGACATGGCGGCAGGTGCGCCGGATCGCGAGAAGGCGATCGCAACCGTTCTCGGCCAGATCGAGAAGCAGCACGGCAAGGGCGCGGTCATGCGCCTGGGTGATGACGTCCGGCCGCCCATCGCGGTGATCCCCACAGGGTCCATCGCGCTCGACGTGGCTCTCGGCATCGGCGGCCTCCCTCGGGGCCGCGTCGTCGAGATCTACGGCCCGGAGTCCTCCGGCAAGACGACGGTCGCCCTGCACGCGGTGGCCAACGCGCAGAAGGCCGGCGGCATCGCCGCCTTCATCGACGCGGAGCACGCCCTCGACCCCGAGTATGCGAAGGCGCTCGGCGTCGACACCGACGGACTGCTCGTGTCCCAGCCCGACACGGGGGAGCAGGCCCTCGAGATCGCCGACATGCTCATCCGGTCCGGCGCCATCGACATCATCGTCATCGACTCGGTGGCCGCGCTCGTGCCGCGCGCCGAGATCGAGGGCGAGATGGGTGACAGCCACGTCGGCCTCCAGGCCCGGCTCATGTCCCAGGCGCTGCGCAAGCTCACCGGCGCCCTCAACAACACCGGCACGACGATGATCTTCATCAACCAGCTCCGGGAGAAGATCGGAGTCATGTTCGGCTGCTTCTCCTACAGCACGCAGGTGACGCTGGCCGACGGGACGCAGGAGAAGATCGGAAAGCTCGTCAACGAGAAGCGCGCGGTGGAGGTGCGCACCTACGACCCAGCGACCGACCGCATCGTGGCGCGTCCGATCACGAACTGGTTCGACAACGGCCCGGCGACCCAGTTCCTTCAGGTCACCGTCGAGAAGTCCGGGGGCAACGGCCGCTCGCAGTTCGCGGCGACCGCGAACCACCTCGTCCGCACCCCGGGCGGATGGCGCGAGGCTGGCGAGCTCATCCCGGGTGACCGGGTCATGGCCAACGAGACGGCGCGTCTCAGCGGCCAGCAGTGGCAGGTGGTGCTGGGCGGCCTCATGGGCAAGGCCCATCTGGCCCCCAACACCCGTGGTCGCCACGGCGTCCGCTTCCGGATGGGCCACGGGGCCAAGCAGGTCGACTACCTCGACTGGAAGGCGTCCCTCTTCGGCAACGTCGGGCAGACGCGGTCGACCAACGCCAAGGGCGCGGCGTTCGTCGGCCTGACCGCCCTACCGGAGCTGGGTGAGCTGAGGGAGGTCGTCTACTGGGGTGACGGCAAGAAGCACCTCACGGACGACTACCTCAAGGCCTTGAGCCCGCTGGCCCTCGCCGTGTGGTTCATGGACGACGGGTCGTTCTCCGAGCGGTCCACGGGGCCCCAGGCTCGCACCGTGGGCGAGGGCGGACGCGTCGAGTTCTGCGTCGAGGCGATGGGCCCGGCCAGCCAGGTGCGGCTCGAGGAGTACCTGCGCGACGTTCACGGCGTCGAGTCCCGGCTCCACCCGCGCGGTGCGCGCCAGCAGGCCTACCTGACGATGACGACCGAGGGGAGTCGAGCGTTCCTCGAGCTTGTCGCCCCCTACGTCCACCCGTCGATGGACGGCAAGCTGTTGCCCCGTCTGCGGGGACAGTTCGCGGTGTCGCCCGACTTCACCGAGCCACGTCAGGTGCTTGTGCCCGCAAAGGTTCTCGACGTCCACGTCAAGCCCCGGACCAGGTCGATGCGTCGCTTCGACATCGAGGTCGGCGGCGAGTCGGGCACGCACAACTACTTCGTCGACGGGGTGATGGTCCACAACAGCCCCGAGACGACCTCGGGCGGCAAGGCGTTGAAGTTCTACGCCTCGGTCCGGCTCGACGTGCGGCGCATCGAGACGCTCAAGGACGGGTCTGACGCGGTCGGCAACCGGACCCGCGTCAAGGTGGTCAAGAACAAGGTCTCGCCGCCGTTTAAGCAGGCCGAGTTCGACATCATCTACGGCCAGGGCATCTCACGTGAGGGCGGTCTCATCGACATGGGCGTGGAACAGGGGTTCGTCCGTAAGGCCGGCGCTTGGTACACCTACGAGGGCGACCAGCTCGGGCAGGGCAAGGAGAACGCCCGCACCTTCCTGCGCGACAACCCAGACCTCGCCGACGAGATCGAGAAGAAGATCAAGGAGAAGCTCGGCGTCGGACCGCAGGTCGACAAGCCGGCCGTCGCCGACGTGCCGGTCGACTTCTGAGCCGATGACCGGTCAGCACGATCCGGGCCTGCACGCCGGTCCCGGACAGCACGCCGGTCCCGGACAGCACGCCGGTCCCACCGGGCAGACCGTCCGTGACCGGCTTGCCGTGGCGGCCCAGGTACTGGCCGCCGCGGAGGGCCGGTCCACCGGTTCGCCCTCCCGGGTCGAGCGGGGGCGGGGCGCACCCAGCGCCCCGCCGCCACCGGACCCAGCACGCAACGACCGCGAGCCCGACCCCGAGGACCTCGCCCGGGTCATCGTCCTGCGTCAGCTGTCGATGGCCCCCCGGAGCCGGCAGCAGCTGGCCGACAAGCTCCGTCAGCGCGGCTGCCCCGATGACGTGGTGACGCGTGTCCTCGATCGGATGACCGAGGTCGGGCTGGTCGACGACGAGGCGTACGCCGGGATGCTGGTCCGCTCGCAGCAGGCCGGGCGCGGGCTGGCTAAGAAGGCGCTGGCGCACCAGCTGCGCGCCAAGGGCGTGGCCGACGAGACCATCGACAGTGCTCTCGACGGCATCGACTCCTCGGCCGAGCGGCTGCGCGCCGAGGAGGTCGCCGCCAAGACGATGCGGCGACTGGCCGGGCTCGACCCGTCGGTCCAGGCCCGGCGGCTCGCCGGGGTGCTCGGCCGGAAGGGCTACCCGCCGTCGGTCGTCTACCCGGTCGTCCGCGACGCCGTCAACGAGGCCCCGGAGCGCCAACGCGACTGATATCGCACCACCCGCCGCCGGGTCGTCGCGACCCCCGGTGAGATGGCGGACACGCAGTCGCAATACGGGAGAAACGCCGTGGCCTCACGGTCAGGGCCATGGCCGGCGGCGGTGGGATGCCGTTCGACCCGACCAACGGGGTCTTCGTCGGGCTGGACCACGACGTCGTCGTGCGCGGGCGCGACGACAGCGACGTGCAGCCGATCAAGGGAACCACGCGGGCGGGGCGCAGAACGTCATCCCCTCCGTGTTCTCCGGCGCCACCGGCTCGACCCTGACAGTCGAGGTGGCCTCGGCTGCGCTGAGCACCCGGCCACACCGCATACCCTGGTGGGCGCGATGAGGACCTACGACGTGCGCACCCACGGGTGCCAGATGAACGTGCACGACAGCGAGCGGCTGGCCGGTCTCCTAGAGACCGCCGGCTACGTCGACGTCAACGCGCTGACGGGCTCTGAACGCCCCGACACCGCCGACGTCGTCGTGTTCAACACCTGTGCCGTCCGAGAGAACGCCGACAACAAGCTCTACGGCAACCTCGGGCAGCTGCGTCCGGCCAAGCTGCGCAACCCCGAGATGCAGATCGCCGTCGGCGGCTGCCTCGCCCAGAAGGACCGGAGCACCATCGTCGACCGGGCCCCCTGGGTCGACGTCGTCTTCGGCACCCACAACATCGCCTCCTTGCCGGTGCTGCTCGAGCGAGCCCGGCACAACCAGCGGGCCGAGGTCGAGATCCGCGAAGCGCTGGAGACCTTCCCCTCCACCCTGCCCACCCGCCGCGACTCCGCCTACGCCGGCTGGGTCTCGATCTCGGTGGGCTGCAACAACACCTGCACGTTCTGCATCGTTCCGAGCCTGCGTGGCAAGGAGATGGACCGGAGGCCCGGTGACGTGCTGGCCGAGGTCGAGGCCCTCGTTGGGCAGGGGGTCGTCGAGGTCACCCTCCTCGGCCAGAACGTCAACACCTACGGCGTCGAGTTCGGCGACCGGCTCGCGTTCGGCAAGCTGCTGCGCGCCTGCGGCGACATCGCCGGTCTCGAGCGGGTGCGCTTCACCAGTCCGCACCCGGCTGCGTTCACGACTGACGTCATCGCGGCGATGGCCGAGACCCCCAACGTCATGCCCAGCCTGCACATGCCGCTGCAGAGCGGGTCGGACCGGGTGCTCAAGGCGATGCGGCGGTCCTACCGGAGCGCGAGGTTCCTCGGCATCCTCGACGAGGTGCGCGACCGGATCCCCGACGCAGCGATCACGACCGACATCATCGTCGGGTTCCCGGGGGAGACCGACGCCGACTTCGGGGCCACCCTCGACGTCGTGGGCGCCGCCCGGTTCTCGAGCGCGTTCACCTTCCAGTACTCCATCCGCGCCGGCACCCCCGCGGCCGACCTGCCCGACCAGCTGCCGAAAGCCGTGGTGCAGAAACGCTACGAGCGGCTCGTCGCGGTGCAGGAGGAGGTCTCCTGGGCCGGCAACCGGCTGGTCGAGGGCCGCACGGTCGAGGTGCTAGTCGCGACCGGGGAGGGTCGCAAGGACCTGGTCACCCACCGGATGTCCGGCCGGGCCCGGGACAACCGCCTCGTTCATTTCGCGGTGCCGGAGGGGGCCGAGCGACCCCGACCGGGCGACGTCGTCACGGTCGGCGTCACCTACGGTGCGCCGCACCACCTGGTCGCCGACTCCGGCGACCAGGGTGGCGTCTACGCCGTCCGCAGGACCGCTGGAGGGGACGCGTGGGCCGCGCTGCAGGGCAGGGGGCAGCGCAAACCCGGGGTCTCACTGGGGATGCCGTCGCTGGGCCGCCCGGCGACGTCCGCCCCGGCATCCGCCTGCGCGGCCCCCTGACGCCGACGTCCTCCCGGTCATGCTCTGGACCGCACCGAGATCCGGCTCCATCCACCACGAACCGCGGGGTGACGCAGCCGGAGCTCTTCGCCGGGTCAGTCGATCGACCCGCCGTCCTGCCCGGACATGTAGGCGTCGGAGCTCCCGCCGCTGACGTCGGCCTCCTCGCCATCACCGCCGACGGCTTGGCCCGTGTCGATCTCGCCCACGGACGGCTCGTCCGGACCCTTCGCGCTCGCATCCATGAGGTCGTCCATGTCGACGTGGGCGTGGGAGGCGTCGTGCACGGGCGCGGACTCGGGCTGGATCATCTGCTCACCGTAGAGGCGGGGAACAGCCCGCTCAACTCGGGAACTGTGACCGATGGCCGGCCGCGGCTGGTTGACTTTGCGTATGCCCGTGCGCCCCGTCGTCATCGTCGGCGAACCGGTCCTGCATCGGCCCTCGGCCCGCGTCGAGGGGTTCGACGATGCGCTCCGCCGGCTCGTCGCTGACCTGTACGAGACCATGGACGCCGCCCACGGGGTCGGCCTCGCGGCACCCCAGGTCGACGTCCCGCTGCGGCTGTTCGTCTACGAGATGGTCAACGACGACGACGTCCCCGCCCGTGGGGTCGTCGTCAACCCGATGCTGACGTTGAGCCGGATCGCCGACGAGCGTCCCGACCCCGACATCGAGAGCGAGGGCTGCCTCTCGGTGCCCGGTGAGCACTTCCCCCTCAAGCGCGCCGACCACGTCACCGTCACCGGGTTCGACGCCGACGGCGAGCCATTGAGATTCGAGGCGACCGGCTGGTTCGCCCGCGTCATGCAGCACGAGTTCGACCACCTCAACGGCTTACTCTACGTCGACCGGCTGAACGGGAAGTGGTCGCGCCGCGCGAAGAAGGCGGTGCGGGCCAGCGGGTGGGGCACGCCCGGGCATACCTGGCTGCCGGGGGTCGACGTCGACCCCTTCGGCCACGACGACGTAGACGACGTGCACGACCTTGACGATCTGCACGGAGACGACGCCCGCGATGACGGCCACGAGGGCCGGTCGAGCCACGTGGACGCGACGGGGCACGACGACCGGCGTGCCTGACCCTGACGGCACCGACCACATGATCGTCGCCGTCGTCGGTGCGACCGCCACCGGGAAGTCCGACCTGGCGCTCGACCTGGCCGAACGGCTGCAGGGCGAAGTCGTCAACGCCGACGCGATGCAGCTCTACCGCGGGATGGACATCGGCACGGCCAAGCTACCCGTCGAGCAGCGGCGCGGGATCACCCACCACCAGCTGGACGTCCTGGACGTGCCCGACGAGGCGAGCGTCGCGGCGTACCAACGATTTACGCGCATTGACCTCGAAGCGATCCAGCGCCGCGGGCACACGCCGGTCCTCGTCGGAGGTTCTGGCCTCTACGTGCGGGCCGCTCTGGACGACCTCGACATCCCGCCGACCGACCCAGCGGTACGCGCCCGGCTCACGGCCGAGCTGGAAGCCCACGGGGTCGACGCCCTGAGGAGCCGGCTTCGGGACCGCGATCCCGTCGCCGCAGGAGCGATCGAGCCGAACAACGGTCGCCGGATCGTGCGGGCTCTGGAGGTGGTCGAGCTGACCGGCCGGCCGTTCTCGGCGACCATGCCCACCCGCCGGCATCTGCGCCCCACCGTGCTGCTCGGCCTGGTGACCGACCGGCCGGCGCTCGACGAGCGGATCGACGCTCGGGTCGCCCGGATGTGGGCCGACGGCTTGCTCGACGAGGTGACGACGCTCCTGGACCGCGGGCTGCGGCAGGGTCGCACGGCCTCGATGGCGCTGGGCTACCGTCAGGCGGTCGACCACCTCGACGGCCGGCTGACCGCAGCGGAGGCGCAGGAGCAGACCGCTCAGGCCACCCGCCGGTATGCCCGGCGCCAGGAGTCGTGGTTCCGCGCCGACCCGCGGGTGGTCTGGCTGCCAGCCGGGGCCCCCGACCTGCTCGACCGGACGCTCGCCGCGGTCCGTGTCGTCGAACGACCGAGCGGGGCTGACAAGATGACGCCATGACCGCCGTCCCGTTCACCAAGGGGCACGGGACGGAGAACGACTTCGTCCTCGTGCCCGACCTCGACGGCACCCGGCCGCTGTCGACCGCCACCGTGCGGTTCCTCGCCGACCGGCACGCCGGGCTCGGTGGTGACGGCGTTATCCGCGTCGTGCCGACCGCGCACGCCGACGAGGAGTCGGTGCGCGAGCAGGCCGCCGAGGCGACCTGGTTCATGGACTACCACAACGCCGACGGCTCGCCGGCGGAGATGTGCGGCAACGGTTCCCGGGTGTTCGCCGCCTATCTACGCCGCGAGGGCCTGGTCAACGGCGCCGAGTACCGCATCGCCACCCGGGGCGGCCCGAAGGTGGTCACGGTGACCGGAGACCACTACGCCGTCGACCTCGGGCCCTGGCGGGTCGTCGACCCAGACGGGGCCCGCGCGCGTGGGTTCGACGCCACCGTGCGCACGCACGGCGGCGTCGAGCTGCCGGCCCTGCGGCTCGACCTCGGCAACCCGCATACCGTCGTCATCCTGCCGCCGGACATCGACCTCGACGCCCTCGACCTCACCGAGCCTCCGGCCGTCTCGCCGACGCCGGGGAAGGGCACCAACGTCGAGCTGGTCCGGGCCATCGGTCCGGGTCACATCGCCATGCGCGTGCACGAGCGCGGCGTGGGGGAGACCCGCTCCTGCGGCACGGGCGCGGCGGCCGCCGCCCTCGCCACCCGCTGGTGGGAGGGCGAGAGCGACGGCAACACTCAGTGGGTGGTCGACGTGCCCGGCGGCCGGGTCGGGGTCCGCGCCCTCCCGGGTCAGCGGGTGGAGCTGTCGGGCCCGGCGGTCCTCGTCGCCGACGGCACGGTCACCTTGCCGGACTGACCCGAGCCGGCCTCCAGCGCCCACAGGTCCGAGCGGTGGACCTCGACGGCCATGACTAGCTCGAGCATCGAGATCCCCCCGAACACGGTGTGCGCGAAGGCGCCCCGACACCCAGGCAGGTCCCCCAGGCGGACAGCCGAGGGCCGGTGGGCACCCTGGCCGCCGCGGCCTGCCTGCTCGGCGTGGACGTCTTCACGCCCGGGGAGCGGGAGCCGGCCGAGCTGGTCCTCCTCTGGGGCGTCATGCTGCTGGTGTGGTTGGCCGGTTTCGGACTGAGACGCTACGAGGTCCGCACCGCGGCCGCCACCTGTCGAGCGGTCGAGGCGGAGGTGACGGCGGCCACGGAGGCGATGCAGGCCGTCGTCGACGAGCGCACCCGGATCGCCCGCGAGCTGATCGACATCGTCGCCCACGCGGTCAGCTCGATGGTGGTGCAGGCGGGAGCGGCCGAGCAGGACGCCCTGGAGGACCCACGAGCGGCTCAGCAGGCGTTGGAGAGCATCCGCGCCTACGGCGCCGACGCGTTGGTTAGCCGACCTCGGCGACGACGACGCGGCGCTCGACCTCGTCACCAGTTGGCTCGCCGGCCTGGCCGCGCAGCAGAACGCCAACGAGCCGGTGGGCCGCCGCTAGACCGAGCTGACCGATCGCACGACGCTCGCCCTGCCGGCTGGCCGGGCGCTGCGCCTTCGACGTCAGCCGCCTCAGCCGTCTCAGCCGTCGCGGGCGACCCGCAGAAGCCGGAAGCCCTTGGCGACCGCATACCGGTCGCACCGCATACCGAGCTCGTCGCTGCACCAGCGCTGGAGTGAGTCGGCTCCAAGATTCTTCTGCACGACGAGGTATGCCGCACCGCTGGGTGCCAGCCGCGGCAGCCAGTGTTCGAGCATCGCGTGCAGGGCGGGCTTGCCGACCCGGATCGGCGGGTTGGACCAGAGCAGGTCGAACCGCACGTGGTCGGCCACCTCGTCGGGGCTGGCGACCACCACCCCTGGCAGCTCGAGGGCCGCGGCGTTGTCACGGGTGAGATCGCGGGCGCGCTCGTTGACGTCGACGGCATAGACCGTTGTCTCGGGGCGAATCAGGGCCAGGGACAGGGCGATCGGGCCCCAGCCACAACCTAGGTCGAGGAAGGTCCCGTCTTCCGGCGGTGGGGGAGCCTCGCGTAGCAGCACCTGGGTGCCGGTATCCACGTGGGCCGGACTGAACACCCCGCCGGACGTGTGGACCTTGACCTCCCGGCCCGCCAACGTGACCAAGACGGTTCGCCTTCGGCCGGGGCCGGTCGGCGTGCTCGTGAAGTAGTGCTCGGCCGCCACGAGCCTCGACGCTACCGGGCGGGGACGCCCGGTGACGACCGGCGACCCGTGACGACATGTGGGAGATCCGTGGCGGCAAACTACCCGGGGCCGCATGATTCCCCCCGACATCAGGACCTCGGACAGCGCTCTCGGGGGAGGGCCTCATGGCTGACGTGGATCGAGGAACGCACCAGGACAGGGTCGGTCCGGCAGAACATCGCCCCAGCGGCCATGCTCTTCGCTGTTTCGATGACCTATCGACCAGACCAACGTGGCGGTCGCCACGCCCAACCTCATCGCGGAGCTGTCGCTCAGCCGCCCCGGTGCGCAATGGGTCGTCAACGCCTACCTGAAGGCGCGCGCGGCCGTCTTCGCCCTGGGCGGGCGGGTCGCCGACGTCGTCGGCCACCGCGAAGTCGTCAGGGCGGGAGTCGTCGACTTCGCCGTCTCGTCCGGGTTGTGCGGCGCCACGACGACCACCTCCATCGCCGAGACCTGGATCATCGTGCTCAGGATCGCCCAGGGAGTCTCGGCCGCCTTCATGGTCCCGCCGCGCTCGCCCTGGCCATGGCCCACGTCGAGAACCGGGCCACTAGGAGCGCATCGACCGGCGTGGGGCGGTGCTCGTGGCGGTCGCTTAGGGGTCGGCGGTCCTCGGGCTGCAGCAGACTCAGGCGTGGGGCTGGTCGAGACCATGGACGTGGGCCTGCATCGTCGCGGGGCTGGCCGTCCTCGTGGTGTTCGTCCGTGTCGAGCTACGGACCCCGAGTCCGTTGCTACGGCCGGAGATCTCCCGCAGTGGGGCGTTCCTCGTCGACAACGGGGTGCTGTTCTTCTCAATGGTCGCCTTCGTCCCCGTGTTCTTCTTCGCCAGCGTCGACGGGGCTGCGTCCCCGGCACGGTGGGCTCACCCGGTGGGGCTGGAAGGTGACGGACCTGCACTTCGGCGCACAGTGGTGGGCGGTCGTCATCGCCCGCGCGGGTATTGGGTTCCTCCTCGGTGGAGGTCTCTACGTTGCCGCCTTCCGGCCGGTCGGGCACGTGCGCGACGTGGGCCGCTGGCGCGCACCGCCACCCACGCCAGGAGGTGAGGAACCTCGTGGCGCCGGGCTCGTAGCGCTGGCATCGTGAGGGGATGCCTCCCTACGAGGAGCTCGTCGGTGAGGCCGAGTCGGCCGATATCACCGGGTGGGGCTTCGACTGGCTTGATGGCCGGGCCGTCGAACAGCGTCCGCCGTGGGGGTATGCGCGGTTGCTCGCCGACGCGCTGTCGACGGCCAGAGCCGGAGTCGACCTCGACACCGGTGGTGGGGAGGTCGTGAACGAAGCGTCCAACCTGCCGCCGACCATGGTGGTCACCGAGTCGTGGCCCCCAAACGTCCGTCGAGCGCGTGAGCTCTTAGAGACACGTGCGGTTCGCGTCGTGCCGACCGTGTCCGGTGAGCCGCTGCCGTTCCCGGACCGGAGCTTCGACCTGGTGACCGCGCGCCACCCCGTACGGCCGCAGTGGGGCGAGATTCACCGGGTCCTGCGTCCCGGCGGCCGCTACCTCGCCCAACACGTCGGCCCCACCTCGGCGTTCGAGCTCATTGAAATTTCTGGTCGGCCCGCTGCCGAGGGCCGCATACGACGGCCGTGCCCCGCACCGGGAGGTGGCCGCAGCAGAGGCGGCCGGGCTGACGGTGAGTGACCTGCGCACCGCGCGCTGCCGGATGGAGTTCTATGACGTCGGGGCGGTCGTCTGGATCCTGCGCAAATGCGTGTGGTGGGTCCCCGACTTCACCGCGACCGCCTACGAGCGCAGGCTTCGTGACCTCGACGCCCGGCTGCGAGCCGGGGAACCGTTCGTCGGGCATTCGACCCGGCACCTGATCGACGCATACCGATAGCGCGGCTCCCCTGGCGCCGACGACTCGTTGCGCCCGGTCTGAGCGAGGGACATACAGCCAGGTCCGTCATGAGCGCCGAGCAGCGACGTGGTCACCCGCTGCGGCCGGTCGGAGGGTGCCCCCGGCAGGATCGCCGTCCGGAGCGCCGGCACGTCCCCGCTCAGCTGCGCTCCGGTGGCCGTCCCGCGACTTTCCAGCGCCCCCTCGACGGCTGCCTCGACCTCACCCAGCCAGGACTCGACGTCGCCGTCGATCGGGGGAACGGTGCCACATCTTCGAACGCACCATGAACAACGTCGACGACAGCCGCTACTTCCCCGTCCAAGACCTCGGCCGTGCCCACGAGCGGAGCGAACCGATCCGCGATGAGGCACGCCCTCTGCCCAACGGAACTCCGAGCGCCGGCCGAGCGTTGAGCCCGGACGCCCCCAAACCCCTCGCGCTGAAGGTGGCCCCGTGTCCAACACCCTCACCACCGCCCCACCGCGCACCATGCACGAGCAAACCGAAAGGCTGATCGAGCTCGGCGTGCACGAGCTGGCCAGTCTTCAAGCCACGGAGCTCCGCACGGCCGCGCGAGCCGCGACCGCGCAGGACGGCCTGCTCGTCATCCACCCCGAACGGACGCCAGCGTCCGCACTCACGCCCCTGCTGAAGCATGGCAACAAGAAGGGGTTCGTCGTCGTCGACATGCCTGACGTCGACACCTTCACTCCCATAGTGGAATCCCCGATTCCACCATCGCCGATCTACTTCCTCAGCGACGTCGACCGCGGCGACGACATGGCCAACTGGAGTCCGAACGAAGCCCTCCCAGCCATCACCGGCCGGCAGCGAACTCCCCTCACCCTCTGTGAAGGAATCTTCTGGCTGCTGCAGCAGCCTGAACTGCTCGAACGCAACCACTGCTTCATGACGATTGGTTCGCGCCTGCGTAAGACCACCAACAAGCTCGACGCACGAACGCCCGCCATCTGGATCAGCAACGGGACCGGCCGCGACGGCACCGCAAACCGCGACGCTCCCAAGGTTGGCTGGTGCTGGGCCGGAAACCGCCACACCTGGCTCGGTTTCGCCTCCGCAGCAACGCGCCGCGCACCGAGTTCCTGAACACCAGCAGCAACCTGCGCTTCTCAACCGGGTCGCCACTTCAGTTCCCGCCGGCGGCGCCGTCAAATATCCCCAACCCACGGGCTGTCCGTCCAGCTTCCAGACCATCGCCTGCCGTGCGGTCCTCAGGTACTCGGGCAGCGTGGCCTTGGCGGTCTCGTTCAGGGCGTCACTCACACCTCAGAGCCCTTCATCGCCGACCGGTCGGAGCCCTGACCCACGCTCGACCGCCGCGAACGGCATAAAGGTTTCGCGGGGCGCGTTGACCTCATGTCACTCTTGAGGACCCGGCGCCGAGCCGGGACGAGCACCATCCAGCGACACCAAGGACACCATGACACGACGTTCAGAGCTGCTCGCCGAGCGGGCCGAGGCCATCAGCGCCGGCGCCGACGCGTTTGAGGACGGGTACCTCTCCGGGGAACCCACGGAGTACGACGGCGAACAGCTCGAGCGTGAGGAGCGCGCTGCGCTGCGCCGTGTGTCCGGTCTGTCCACCGAGCTGGAGGACGTGACCGAGGTCGAGTACCGGCAGCTACGGCTCGAGCGGGTCGTGCTAGCCGGGGTATGGACCGAGGGGACGTTGCAGGACGCGGAGAACTCCATCCGCGAGCTCTCGGCCCTCGCCGAGACCGCCGGCTCAACCGTGCTGGACGGAGTCATCCAGCGCCGCCAGCGCCCCGACGCCGCGACCTTCCTCGGCAAAGGCAAGGCCATCGAGCTGCGCGACATCGTGACCGCCGAGGGCGCCGACACCGTGGTCTGCGACGGGGAGCTGACCCCCGGCCAGCGGCGTGCTCTGGAGGACGTCGTCAAGGTCAAGGTCATCGACCGCACCGCCCTAATCCTCGACATCTTCGCCCAGCACGCCAAGAGTCGAGAGGGCAAGGCACAGGTCGAGCTCGCGCAGCTGCAGTACCTCCTCCCGCGCCTGCGCGGCTGGGGTGAGTCGATGTCCCGTCAGGCCGGTGGCCAGGCCGCCGGTGGACAGGGCATGGGCTCACGTGGCCCTGGTGAGACCAAGATCGAGCTGGACCGGCGCCGCATCAACAGCCGGATCGCCAAGCTCAAGCGTGAGATCGCCCACATGAAGACGACCCGTGATACCAAGCGGCACACCCGTGCGGCCGGCTTCGTGCCCAGCGTCGCGATCGCGGGTTATACCAACGCGGGTAAGTCGTCGCTGCTCAACCGGCTGACGGATGCCGGTGTCCTGGTAGAAAACTCGCTCTTCGCAACGCTGGACCCCACGGTCCGCCGCGCGGAAACGCCGGACGGTATGCCGTATACGCTCGCCGACACGGTCGGGTTCGTGCGGTCCCTGCCCACGCAGCTCATCGAGGCGTTCCGTTCGACCCTCGAGGAGGTGGCCGGAGCCGACCTGCTGCTCCACGTCGTCGACGGCAGCCACCCCGACCCGGAGGGCCAGATCTCCGCGGTCCGAGCCGTCCTCGCCGACCTCGAGGCCGCCGATGTCAAGGAGATCATCGTCGTCAACAAGGCCGACGCTGCGGACCCCGAGGTGCTCGACCGGCTGACCCGCCATGAGAAGCACTCGATCGTCGTCTCGGCCCGCACCGGTCGGGGGATCGACGTCCTGCGTGAGCTCATCGCCGGCGAGCTGCCCCGCCCCGACATCGAGGTCAAGGCCATGATCCCTTACGAGCGCGGCGATCTGGTCAACCGACTCCACACCGAGGCGGACGTGCTCAGCACCGAGCACCGCGAGGAGGGCACGCTCGTCCACGCCCGGGTGCACCCGCCCCTGCTCGCCGAGCTCGAGGCGTACGCCGTCTGAGCTCGGGCCCGCTGGGGTCAGCCAACGGAGATTGCGTCCAGCCGCTCGCGCGGGAAGCCGACCGCGACCACGGGGCGCGTAGTCGTTGGATGCCCCAGCGGCGGCTCGATCGACTCCACCACGGTGTCGCGGTCGGCCTGGTAGAAGTAGACGAGGGAGACGGGGTCGTCCTCGTCCGGGGCGTGCGGCCCGATCCGGAACTGACCCTGGGCCGGGGCGCCTGTTACGGCCACCGGTGGGTGCCAGTTGATGGGGATGGGATGCGTCGACGCGGCGGCGTGGCGGGCGAAGAAGTCATCTTCGACGTCGAGGGCTGCCGCGCAGATGCTCAGCAGCTCGTCGGCGAGGCGCTTCATCGTCCCCAGATAGACAGCGACCGCCCCTTTAAGAGCGGGCACCTCGGCGCGGAAGACGTTCTCCTGGAACCAAGAGCCGTCCACGGGAGCCGTGAGGCCGTCGGCACCGACGGAGCAGGACTGCCCAGGTCAGCGGCTCTCGGCGGTGCCTCCTCGGCGTAGGGGTCGGCGTAGGCGTTGGCCTCCACCCCCGAAGGCAGCCACCCCGCCCGGTGACCGACACGGCGTACCGGCGTTTGGTCTCGGTCGGCAGGGCGACGAAGTCGCGGGTGGCGGACCGCACCGCTGCGCGCTCGGAGGGGTCCACGTCCAGAGCGTCTGGATCGGGCGCCCGTGTCGCTCGCAGAGCGGGATGACGTCGACACGCCCAGCCTCGACGGCGACGACCCGGTCGTCGTACTGGTGCTGGAGGGCCTCGACGGAGGGTCGGTGACGGTCATGTCGTGGAGACTGGCACGCCATCGTTTCGTCGGAATGTCTTGGCGGACTCCGATTTACAGCACAGCTCAGAGCCGAGCGTCGAGCATGGTCACCGCCGGCATGAGCGTGGCGCCGAGGATGGCTCGATCGGCCGTGACGAACGTGAGCTGCTCCGTCGCGGCCTGCGCCACGAGCAACCGGTCGAACGGGTCACCGTGAGGAAGTCCCTCCACGGAGCGCACGCTCCAGGCGTGGTCGGGAGTCACCGGGAGCCAGGTCAGGTCCGCGTCGGCGACCTGCGTCAGCAGCTGCGAAGACGCATCGAGGCGGCCGCGCGCCACTTTGATGGCCACCTCCCAGACGCTGGCCGCGGAGACGTAGACCGTTCCGGCGTCTCTGATCCGCTCACGGGCGTGAGGACCCAGTGCAGATACGTCGTCCAGCAGCCAGATCAGGGCGTGCGTGTCGAGGAGCATCAGTCGCCCTCGAACATGCGAATGATCTCGGGATCGGGGTCGTCGAACGTCTCGTCGTCGTATTTCAGCGTGCCCTTGGCCGTACCGAAGACGATCTGCCGGGGGAGATGGGGGACCAGGTCGGCCACGGGCTTGCCGGCGCGGGCTACAATGACGCGCTCGCCGGCCTCGACGAGCTTCAAGAGCTCGGAGAGCGTGGACTTCGCTTCATGCACGTTCACCATCTTGGTCACCCCGCCAGGGTACGTCAGGAGGTGGACTAAGTCGGGCTAAGGCGGCACAGTATGCGGGTGACCACCGCGGAGCACGCCCGCCTGGCCGAGTCCCCGGCCGACTCCGACCCATGGCGCTTGTGGGGTCCATACGTCGCCGGCCGCCAGTGGGGGACCGTGCGTGAGGACTACTCCCCGGACGGCGACGCGTGGGACGCGTTCCCGTTCGACCACGCCCATCGGCGGGCATACCGGTGGGGGGAGGACGGCATCGCGGGGCTCTGCGACCGCTACGGGTTCCTCAACCTGGCCGTCGCGCTGTGGAACGGGCACGACGACCGGCTCAAGGAGCGGTTCTTCGGCCTGGGCAACCCCGAGGGCAACCACGGTGAGGACGTCAAGGAGTACTGGTGGCACCTCGACGCCACTCCCACGCACTCGTTCGCCCAGCTCGTCTACCGCTACCCGCAGGCGGCCTACCCCTATGACGACCTGCGCCGGAACGGCTCACTGGCCGCCCGCCCTCGCACGGAGGGGGAGTACGAGCTGTCCGACACCGGGGTGCTCGACGACGCCCGGTTCTTCGACGTGGTCGTCACCCACGCCAAGGCCACGCCGACCGATGTCGTCGTCACGATCACCGCCACCAACCACGGACCGGATCCGGCGCCGCTGCACCTCGTGCCGCAGCTGTGGTTCCGCAACACCTGGGCCTGGGGCCGCGACCCGCGGATGCCCTCGATCCACGCCCTGCACTGGCCGACCGTCGATGACCACACCGTGGTCGCCGTCCAGGCCGACCATGAGCAGCTCGGCCGCTACGTGCTGTTCGCCGAGGGTGAGCCCGAGCTGCTGCTCTGCGACAACGAGTCCGACAGCGAGAGCCTCTGGGGTGTGCCCAACCGCACCCTGCACCCGAAGGACGCCGTCGACCGCGCCATCGTGCACGGCGACGCGTCGGCGCTCGCCACTGACGGTCTCGGCACCAAGGCGGCGTTCCACTACGCCTTCGACGCCGTCCCTCCCGGCGGGAGCGTCACGGTGCGGCTACGCCTCACGACACCGCCGACCGCCGACCGTCCGTTCGCGACCGCCGCCTCGGTGCTCGCCGACCGGAAGGCGGACGCCGACGCGTTCTACGACGTGGTCGTCCCGGCGAGCGTCGGCGAGCCGGACCGGCATACCGCCCGGCGCGCCTTCGCCGGCCTGCTGTGGACCAAGCAGGTCTACCGCTACGACGTCGAGGACTGGCTGGCGGGCGACCCGGCGTCACCCCCGCCGCCGGCGTCGAGGCTCGCCCCCGAGCCGACGGGCCGCAACACCGCCTGGCGACACCTCTCGCTGGCCGATGTGATCTCCATGCCCGACGAGTGGGAGTACCCGTGGTTCGCCACGTGGGACCTCGCCTTCCACGCCGTCACGCTCTCCCACATCGACCCGGCGTTCGCGAAATCGCAGCTGCTCCTGCTCTGCCGAGAGTGGGCGCAGCACCCCAACGGCCAGCTACCCGCCTACGAGTGGGCCTTCTCCGACGTCAACCCACCCGTGCTCCCGTGGGCGGCCTGGCAGGTCTACGTGCACGACGGGTCGTGGGACCGAGACTTCCTCACCCGCGTGCTCACCAAGCTGCTGCTCAGCTTCACGTGGTGGGTCAACCGCAAGGACTCCGAGGGCTCCGACCTGTTCGAGGGCGGGTTCCTCGGGATGGACAACATCGGCGTCTTCGACCGGTCGCGCGAGGTGCCGGTCGGCTGGCGGCTTGAGCAGTCCGACGCCACCGCGTGGATGGCGTTCCAGTGCCTCTGGCTGATGCGAATCGCCCAGGAGCTCGGCCGTCACGACCACGCGTTCGACGACCTGGCGACGACGTTCCTCGAACGGTTCCTGGCCATCTGCCGCGCGATGCGATCGTTCGGCTCGCAGGGGGTCTCGTTGTGGGACAACGAAGACGGCTTCTTCTACGATGCGCTCGTCGGCCCCCAGGGCCAGGTCGAGCCTATGCGTGTGCGCTCGCTTGTCGGGCTGTTGCCGTTGCTGGCCATAGCCAACTGCCCCTCCTGGGTGCTCGACGAGCTGCCCGACTTCGCCGAGGCACTGCGCTGGCTCTCGCGGCATCGGCCCGACGAGGTGGCCAGCCTGACGACGACACATCCGGCCGTGGGCGACACCCTGACCTTCGCCGTCGTCGACGCGACGCGGATGAGCCGGTTGCTGGAGCGGCTCCTCGACGAAGGGGAGTTCCTCTCGCCGCACGGAGTCCGCTCGCTGTCCGCGGCCCACCGCGACGGCGTGAGCATCGACGTGGCGGGAATGTCGATGTCCCTGCGATACACCCCGGGCGACTCCGATACCGGCCTGTTCGGGGGCAACTCGAACTGGCGGGGGCCCGTGTGGATGCCGCTCAACGTCCTTCTCGTCGATGCTTTGCGCACGTATGCGGAGGGGCCGGCAGCGACGGCGCGGGTCGAGTTTCCCACGGGATCGGGTCAGCGGCTAGGGGTGGGCGAGATCGCGGACCGCCTGCAGGACCGGATCCTCGGCCTGTTCCGACCAGGACCCGACGGACGCCGGCCGAGCGACCCCCGTGACCTCAAGGGCGGTCCGCTGTGGACGCAGCATCCCACCTTCAGCGAGTACTTCCACGGTGACACGGGCGCGGGGCTCGGCGCCTCGCACCAGACGGGGTGGACGGCCCTGGTCGCCCACCTGGTCTGTCGTCAGGCGGTCGAGGAGACCGACCGCGGCTGATGCCGCCACGCGTACGAGCAGAAGGTCGTGACGGCACACAGGTAGAGCACGCCGAGGAAAAGGTGCGGCCCGACCACGCGCAGGCTGCCCAAGACGACTTGGAGGACGCCGACGACGAACAGGCTCGCCGCAAAGGCCATCGGCCAGTTCGGGCCGCCACGGCGGCGGTACAGCACCCCGACGACCACGCAGACCGCGGCAAGAGCGATGACCACCCGGGCGTTGGCGTTGTGCAGGGTCTCGAGGAGCTCGCTCTTGGGTCGGGCGATGAGCGATGCGCCCAGCCCAGAACCGAGGCCGGCCTGGCCGATCGCGTCGGCGAGCAGGACGGTGGAGAGGACCCGCAGGAGGAACGCCACGTCGGCGATTCTAGGCGGGTGGTCCGGGGTGGGTCGGACCGCCCGGCAGGATGACAGCGTGGACGTCCTCCCTGCCGGCGCGCTCGAGCAGGTCACCGGCCCCCTGCGCCTACGCCGCCCTCGCGCCGACGACCTGGCGGAGTACACGCTTCTGCACACCGACCCGCGCACCTACGCCCACGCGCCGGAGGCGATGCCGGGCGCCCTGACCTGTCGCATCCGGCTCGACGCCGACCTCGAGCACTGGAGGGACCACGGGTTCGGCTACCTCGCGGTCGAGGAGTTCCCCTCCGGTCGGCTGGCCGGCTGGGGGGGTCTGCAGTCCCACCCTCACCAACCGGACCTCAACCTCTACTGCCGGCTGAGCCCGGAACTGCTCGGCCGGGGGTATGGGCGGTTGCTCGCCCGCGCCCTCACGGTGAGCGCCGCCGAGTGGCTGCCCGACCGGGCCGTGCGAGCCTCCGTGCGCCGGTCCAACCCGGTCTCGCTGCGCACGTCGCTGTCGGCCGGGCTGGTGCGCATCGGGATCGACGAGCGCCCCGACGACCCGCCGGGAGCCGTGTCCGACCTGCTCGAGCTGCCGCGCATCACTGCCGTGCGCGAGGTCGACGAGGACCTGCGCGCCACGCTGCTCGACCTGTGGGTCCGGGTCAACGACTCCGGCGGGTCGGTGGGGTTCCCGCCGGGCGCATCCCGCAGCGACGTCGAACCCGTGTTCGGCGAGCACCTGGCCGAAACGCGGGACGGCCGCGCCGTCCTCGGGGTCCTGCGCGAGCCGGACGGCACGGTCGCCGGGTTCGCCTGGTGGCGGCGCAGACCGGAGCCGTTGTACGCCCACATCGCCACCCTGTGGCGGCTCCAGGTCGACCCCGAGCGACGGGGTCGCAACCTCGGCCGGCTGCTCCTCGGCGGGATGCATGCGCTCGCCCGCACCATGCCCGGCGTCGAGCTTCTGCGGCTCGACTACCGCAGCGGCTCCTGCCTCGGCGACTTCTACACACGGGCCGGTTGGGTCGAGACCGGCCGCCAGCCGTCCGGGCTCCGGCTCGGGCCCGGCGCCTACCGGGACGACGTCGCGATGATGCGCCGGGTCGACGGTGACCCGCTTGTCGGCGACGGGCAGACCTGACGCCGGGTGGGTTTCACGGGCCAGGTCGTCAGCCGACATACGAGTTCGGCACTTTCACCGACCGGTTCGACCGGCTCGACGAGGCACTGTCGATCATCGAGCCGATGTTGCGGGGGCAACGGCCGACCGTGAACGGCCAGTGGTACCAGACGGACTCGGCGATGAACGAGCCACGGATCCGAGGCGACCTGCCCATCCTCATCGGGGGCAGCGGCGAGAAGAAGACCTTCGGGCTGGCGGCGCGGTACGCCAGCCACCTCAACATCATCTGCGACCCGGCGGAGCTGCCGAAGAAGCTGGCGGCTCTGGACGAACGCTGCCGCGAGGTCGGCCGCGACCGCGCCGAGATCGAGACCAGCTTCCTGGCCTCCGTGGCGCTGGGCAAGGACCGGGACAGCGCGCTCCAGGCCCAGTCCGAGGCGCTGCAGCAGCGGGGCGTGGCGACCGGACAGATCGACCGGAGCGGCTGCGGGCCATGATGTCGCGGATGTTCGCTGGGCCGCCGGACGAGGTCGCCGCCGACGTCAAGCGACGCGTCCTCGATGCCGGGGTCGACGGCGTCATCATCAACATGCCCGCCGACGGTCACGTGCCCGGCCAGGTCCAGCAGGCCGGCGAGGCGCTGAGCGCCCTGGTCTCCTAGCGACGCCCCAGGCGGCGCTCCAGGCGGTGCGGCTGGGACTGTCGGGCGGCACGCATCCATGGTGAGCCCTCCACGGCCCGTTCGTACTCCGGACCGCACCGAGTTCCCGCTGTCGCCACCACGAACCGACGAGGGTGTGGACGGTCGCGGACGAGTCCGCGCCGCGGCATACCCTTGACCGGTGCCAGCCGACCTCGACGCCCTGCTCCAGGCGGCGGTGGCGGGGGTCGGCGGCAGCGACCGCCCGGGCCAGGTCGAGATGGCCCACGCTGTCGAGCACGCGATCAAGTCCGACGAGCACCTGCTCGTGCAGGCCGGCACCGGCACTGGCAAGTCACTGGCGTACCTCGTGCCGGCGGTGCAGCACGCCATGGCCAGCCGCAAGCCCGCGGTCGTCGCCACCGCGACCCTGGCCCTGCAGGCGCAGATCATCGACCGGGACATGCCCCGTGTCGCCGCCGCGCTGGCGCCGCTGGTCGGTCGACGCCCCACCTACGCACTGGTCAAGGGCCGACGCAACTACGTGTGCGTGCATAAGCTCGAGGGCGGGTTCCCGGCTGAGGATGAGGGACTGCTCAGCGTCAGCCAGGTCGACCGGAGCGCCTCTCGGCTCGGCGACGAGGTCGTCCGGCTCCGCGAGTGGGCGGGGGAGACCCGGTCCGGTGACCGCGACGAGCTGGTCCCCGGCGTGAGCGACCGCGCGTGGCGGCAGGTGTCGGTGTCGGCGCACGAGTGTCTGGGGCAGAAGTGCCCGTTGCTGGCCGAGTGCTTCGTCGAGCAGTCGCGGGACGCCGCGCGAGACGTGGACGTCATCGTGACGAACCACTCGTTCATGGCCATCGACGCCTTCGAGGGCCGCCAGATGCTGCCCGAGCACGACCTGCTCGTCGTCGACGAGGCGCACGAGCTGGTCGACCGGGTCACGGCGACCATCACCGACGAGCTGTCGCAGGGCATGGTGTCCGGCGCCGCCCGGCGCGCAGCCCGGCTCGCCGACGGCACGGACGAGGTTGAGGACGCTGCGGTGCTTCTCGGCGGGGTGCTCGAGGAGCTGCCCGAGGGCCGGATGGCGGGGCTCTCCGACGGGTTGGTCCTCGCCCTGAGCCGGGTCCGGGACACGACGCGGTCGGTGCAGTCGGAGCTGAAGCCACCGCTGGGAGAGCAGCCCGACGGGTCGCGGCAGGTGGCGCGGGCGGCGATCGACGAGATGTACGAGAACAGTGCCCGCATCCTCGAAGGCCGCGACCTCGATGTCGTCTGGCTCAGCAAGGACCCACGGCGCGGGCCCGTGCTGCGCGTCGCGCCGATGAGCGTGGCGATGTTGGTGCGGGACAAAGTGTTCGGCGACCGGACAGTCATCCTCACGAGCGCCACCCTCGAGCTCGGCGGCAGCTTCGACGCGGTCGCCGGCACCATCGGCCTCCGGGGGGAGGGTGCGCCGGACTGGCGCGGCCTCGACGTCGGCAGCCCGTTCGACTACCAGCGCCAGGCCATCGTCTACGTTGCCAAGGACCTTCCGGCGCCCGGCCGAGACGGCACGTCGCCACGGGTCCTCGACGAGATCGAGGCCCTCGTCCGGGCCGCCGGCGGGAGGACGCTCGGCCTGTTCTCCTCGACGCGGGCCGCCCAGAACGCCGCAGAGCAGCTGCGCGCCCGCTTCGCCACGGATGGCACCGACATTGACATCCTGTGCCAGGGAGAGGACCAGATAGCCACGCTGGTGCGCCAGTTCGCGCGCGAGCCGATGACCTGCCTGTTCGGCACCCTCACCCTCTGGCAGGGCGTCGACGTGCCCGGCTCGTCGTGCCAGCTGGTCGTCATCGACCGGATCCCGTTCCCGCGCCCCGACGACCCGCTCGCCTCGGCCCGCGCGGAGGCCATCGCCCGGATGGGCGGCAACGGGTTCATGGCCGTCTCCGCCACCCATGCGGCGCTGCGGCTGGCCCAGGGCTCCGGCCGCCTGGTCCGGCGTTCCGACGATCGCGGGGTGGTGGCCATCCTCGACTCACGCATGGTGTCGGCCCGGTACGCCGGTTTCCTGCAGCGCTCGTTGCCGCCGTTCTGGCCGACCACCGACCGTGACCTCGTCGTGGCCGCCCTGCGCCGGCTCGACGAGGTCGCCCCACCGCCCTTGGCGGTCGCCGACCCCGCCCTGCGCGGCATCGTCGGTGCGGTGGACGGGAAAGCGGACGGTGGGGTCACCCAGGGGGCGGAGGCGGCATCGACCGACCCCGGCGTGGACCACCGACCGGTCGCCGGCCCGCCGCCCACGCCCGTGTCGACCCGCTCGGCGGTCACGATCGGGCACGCCTGGACCGGCGACCAGGACGCCGAGCTGAGGGACGCCGTGGAAGCGGGCATCGACATGGACGACCTCATCGACCATCTCGAGCTGCCCCTGGACGTCGTTCGGGCCCGGCTCGACCAGCTCGGTCTCGAGCTGAACGACAGCCCGCGCCTGCTATGACCGACCGCCCTGTGCGCGGAGGGCCCCACCGCGATCACGCTTCCTCCTCTGTCGTCACCTCCGGTCGCTAGGGTCGAGCTCAGGGGTCGAGTCCTCGGAGCCGGATGGTGCGGCGCGCACAGGCACAGACGACACAGAAGCGGTGGTATGGCCGACCACGACAGCGCCCGGATGCGTGCGCCGCTGCTAGAACGGGAGAGCGAGCTCGCCCTGCTGCAGCGTCTGCAGCGCGCCGCCGGTGGCGCTGACGGCCGGGTCGTCGTGGTCGAGGGCCGCGCTGGGATGGGCAAGAGCTCGCTGCTCGCGGCGGCTCGACTCCGGGCCGAGGACGCCGGCTTCCTCGTCCTCCCGGCCCGGGGCAGCGACCTCGAGAGCACGTATGCGTTCGGCGTCGTCCGCCAGCTCTTCGAGACCCGGCTCGCCGCGTCGCCGACGTGGCTCCAAGGGTCGGCGGCCTCAGCACTCTCGGCCTTCGGCACCGGCACGGAGGTGGCCGGCCCGGGCTCGTTCGACGACGTCTCGCTGGCCGTCCTTCACGGGCTCTACTGGCTCACCGTCAACGCCTGCAGCGATCGTCCGGTCGCGCTCCTCGTCGATGACGCGCAGTGGTCCGACCTGCCGAGCCTGCGGTTCCTGGCCTACCTCGCGGCCCGGGTCGAGCGGATGCGCCTGCTCGTCCTCGTCGGGGTCCGCACCGGCGACCGGGTGGCCGCGTCGGTCCTGGTGAGCGCGATCTCGCAGGAGCCCTCGACGGTGACGGTGGAGCTCCAGCCGTTGACGGCTGACGGGGTGTCGACCGTGCTCGAGACCCGGCTCGGTGCTGAGCCGGACCGCGCCTTCGCCGCAGCCTGCCACCAGGCGACCGACGGCAACCCACTCCTGCTCAACGAGCTGGTCCGGACCATGCGCACGGAGGGCATCCGGCCCGACACCGCCCCCATCGGCGTCGTCGCCGACCTCAGCCCCCGGGCGGTGTCGCGGACGGTGCTCATGCGGCTTGCCCGCCTCGACGCCGAGGCGGTGGAGCTCGCCCGGGCCGTCGCCGTGCTGGGGGAGGGCGGCGACCTGCTCATCCTCTCGGGGGGCTCACTGGGATGAGTGCGCCAGCCATCGAACGGGCCGCCCGGACGCTGACCGGCTGGGAGATCCTGCGGCCCGACCCGCCCCTGGGCTTCGTCCACGCGATGGTGCGGGAGGCGGTCTACCACGATCTCTCGCCGCTGGAACGTGAGTCCCGGCACGCTCTGGCGGCCCGGCTGCTCCTCGATGCGGGCCGACCGGCCGAGGAGGTGGCGGCGCACGCCCTCGTCCTGCCACCGGCCGGACAGGACTGGGTGGTGCGAGCGCTCGCCGAGAGCGCTCGGGTGGCGATGCGTCGCGGCGCGCCCGACATCGCTGTCGCCCATCTGCGCCGGGCCGTCGTCGAGCCGCCGCCCGCAGACCAAGCCCTGCGGCTGGTCGGTGACCTGGGGTTGGCGGAGTCGCTGGCGAACCAGCCTCAGGCCGCCGCGCCCAACCTGGCGGCGGCCTACCGAGCCGCGAGCGACCCCCCCACCCGTGCTCACCTCGCCGAGGTTCTGGCGCGCATGCTGATCTTCACCAACCCCCCTCAGGACGCCGTGGACGTAGCCCGCGGGGCCGGCGCCGACCTGCCGAGCGGGGTGCAGGACGAGCGCGACGCGCTGACCGCGATCGACCTGTATGCGGTCAGCTTCGGCGCCGTGGACGACGGCGTGGCACTCGAGGCGGCATACGGCCCGTCGGCCACCGCCGGCCGGCCGGCCGGACCGGGCGGCCGGATGCTCGCGGCGGTCCGGGCGTGGGACGTCGCGCTCACCGGTGGCTCCGCCGCGTCGAGCGTCGCCGAGGCGCACACTGCTCTCGGGGGTGGCGAGCTCGTCCGCGACGACCCGTCGTTCATGGTCAACATCGCCGCCGGCGTGCTCGTGCTGGCCGACCGCGACGAGGCGCTCGGGGTCTGGGACGCCGCGCTGGCGGAGGGGCATACCCACGGGTCGATGCTGACGTTGACCGGCGTACGACTGTGGCAGGGCTGGGCATGGCTCCAGCGCGGCGACCTGGTCGAGGCGGAGCAGAGCCTGAGGTGGTATCTCGAGGCGACCGTCGACCGCGCCGGTGAGGGCGAGGTCGGGCTGGGCTACGGGCTCGGGTTCCTCGCCCGGACGCTCGTCGAACGCGGTGACATCGGGGCGGCCCGCCGGCTCGGCGTGCACGTCGGCGTCCGCAGCCCTGGGTCCGACGGCGACCTGCAGTACCGGCGGGCGATGGTCGAGCTGCTGCTGACCCAGGGCCGGTGGGCGGAGGCGCTCGAGGCGGTCGACGCCCTTCCGTTGCGTCGGCGGCCCGTGGTCAACCCGGCGTGGGCGCCGTTCGACGCGCTGGCCACGAGGGCCCTGTGTGCCCTCGGCCGCCCGGACGAGGCTCGTGTCCGGGCCGAGCGGGGCGTCGCCGCTGCGCGGCAGTGGGGATCGCCGAGCGCCCTCGGCCCGTCCCTGCGGGCGCTCGGGCTGGCCCTTGGGGCGCAGCGACCCGCCCGGTCATCTGGCTCCACCGATGACGCGGTCGACGTGTTCCGCGAGGCGGTGGCGTCGACCGACGGAAGCCTGGCCCGCCTGGAGCATGCGAAGTCCACGCTCGCCCTGGGCTCGGCCCTGCGCCGGCGCCGGGCGCCGTCCGACGCCCGGCCGGTGCTCGAGCTCGCGGTCGACCTGGCGACCGGCTGCGGGGCGGTCCCGCTCGCCGACCTCGCCGTGGCCGAGCTGCTGGCCTCGGGGGGGCGGCGGCGGGCGCGGGGCGGGCTCGGCATCGAGGCGCTCACACCGAGCGAGCGCCGGGTCGCCGACCTGGCCGCCACTGGCATGACCAACAAGGCCATCGCCCAAGAGCTCTTCATCACCCCCAAAACCGTCGAGATCCACCTGTCGCACACCTACCGCAAGCTGGGCGTCTCGTCTCGGGGGGAGCTGGCGCGCCTGGGGCTGTAGGGGTCCTGTAGTGGTGTTGCTGGATCTAGGGATGCACTGATCAAAGAGCCATTCCGAGAGTTACGAGCCCGGGGCCTGTCGGGGCGGGTTATCGAGTGACCCGGGGTGCCCTCAACCCGCCCGCAGTCCCCGGTTTCGGGGGCCTGCGGG
>JAABUM010000422.1_pt1 | contig 75937 bp, 68 predicted proteins | sample 5559161 | NCBI WGS metagenome assembly JAABUM01 (sample SAMN10711868, study PRJNA513369) | rock metagenome | isolation source: Antarctica rocks | place: Antarctica: Victoria Land, Siegfried Peak nord
ACCGACGACACCTCGATGGCCCTCTGCCTCGCGGAGAGCCTCATCCATAGGGGTGGCTTCGACGCGACCGATCAGCTCGAACGCTACCTACGCTGGTATCGCGACGGCCATCTGAGCAGCACCGGCGTCTGCTTCGACATCGGCAACGCGACCGCGGCCGCCCTGCACCGCTTCGAGCGCACCGGCGCGCCCTACTGCGGGTCCACCGATCCGCATGCGGCGGGGAACGGCTCGATCATGCGGCTGGCCCCGGTGCCGCTGGCCTTCGCGCCCGATCCGCGCGAGGCGATCCGCCGATCCGGGGAGAGTTCGCGCACGACGCACGGGGCCGCGACGACGGTCGACGCCTGCCGCTATCTCGGCGCGCTCCTCGTCGGCGCGGTCAACGGCGTCACGAAGGAGGCGCTGCTCGCCCCGCGCTACAGCCCGGTGCCGGGCCTCTGGGACGAGCAGCCGCTGGGCCCGGCGATCGCCGCGGTGGCCGCCGGATCGTTCAAGGACCGCGAGCCACCCGCGATCCGGGGCCGGGGCTACGTCGTGGCCTCGCTGGAAGCGGCGTTGTGGGCGTTCGACCGGAGCGACTCGTTCGTGGAGGGGTGCTTGCTGGCGGTCAACCTGGGCGAGGACGCCGATACGACCGCCGCCGTCTACGGCCAGCTCGCCGGGGCATATTACGGCGAGGCGGGTATCCCGGCCCACTGGCGCGAGCGCCTGGCGTTGCGCGACACCATCGCGGGCTTCGCAGGGGCGCTCGCCATGCTTGCCGGGCGAATGAAACGCTAGGCGATCGTGAGGAGGAAGCGCGATGCGTGATCAGGGCGACACAGCTCCAATGCTGGTCGTGTATGGGGCGGGGCTGACGGGCGAGTTGGTCGTCCTGCCGCGCGCCCGTGCCGAGGCGCCTGGCCACGCTGTACGCCGCGCGCCACGGCGCAACGACCTGGGGCGAGCTTCGCGAGCGTTTACCGCGGCGACATATGACGAGATCGTGACGCGCCGCGATCGGGACGAGGAGGGCGTATCGCCACGCCAGCTCCCGATGCGTCGTTCGAGGCTGGCGACTGGCCGGACTTCCCGGCGCAGACGATGCTCACCTGGCTCCCCGCCGATCCCCAGGGGCGCTACGGGACGATCACGGAGACGACGCTCAACGGGCCATACCTCGCGCTCGATGCCGGAACTAGAGGATACGCTCGTCGCCGAGCTCACCGCACGGGGGTATCGGCGCGAGGCCGATGCGGCGCTGGTGCGCCAGGCGCGGGGTGGTTGAGGATCAGGCCGTCGGCACGGCGGCACGAGTGAGCGAGGACGATGACAACGGGTATTGATGCGCGGCTATCCCGGCTACAACCGCTCGTCGGGCTGGCGGTCACCCACCGGCTGTGGGGCGCGGGCACGATCGTCGCGGTGCGCGGGACGAGCGCGCCGCAGTTCGTCGGCAGGATCGTGGTCGTGGTCGACTTCGCGTCCGGGACAAGCCGTGGCACGCCGTTCACCGTCGCCGACCTCTGGGGCGGCGAGCGCTTCGTCCGGCCTCCGCTCCCCGCCCCGCTCGCGGGGGTCGGCGCGTTCCTCGACACGCTCCTCACCGCGGCCGAGCCCGCCCCCGTCCTGCCGCCCCGCACGTTCGCCGCCCCGGTGGCGCGACGGGTACCTACGACCCCAAGCGGCGACGTACGCCCTGCCACCTGGGCGCGCGACCTCTTCCGGCGCGACGACTGGGTGCTGCTCGACACCGAGACGACCGGCCTCGACGGCGACGCCGAGATCATCGACCTCGCGCTCCTCGACCGCGACGGCACGGTGCTCCTCGACACCCTGCTGCGACCGCAGCGACCGATCCCGCCGGTCGTCTCGCGCGTGCACGGCCTCTACGACCACCACGTCCGCACCGCGCCGACCTTCCCCGCGATCTGGCCGCAATTACGGGCGTTGTTGGACGGGCGGACCCTGATCGCCTACAACGTGGCGTTCGACGCGCGCCTCTTGCGGCAGACGGCGGCGCGTCACGGCATCCCCCTCGCCGTCACCGCGCAGGAGTGCGCGATGCGCCGCTACGCCGCCTGGCGCGCGGCGAACCGTCTGGCCGCCGGACGCGCGGGCCTGAGCCTCGAACGCGCCTGCCAGGCGCATGGCATCGCGGTCGGCGGGCACCGGGCGGCGGCGGACTGCCGCGCCACCCTCGCCCTGCTGCGGGTGATGGCCGGTTCCTCGTGACGCGCGACTACACCGGGAATTCCTCGCGGCGGCGGTGACACAAGCGCGCGATGCTGCGGGCGGAAGGCTGCCGCTGCCGCTGGTGGAGGAGCTGCTACAGTAGCTGCTACAGTGAGGGGCGTGTTGGCTATCCCACAGGAGGTGGCCACCGCGTCTTTCCGCATGCTGCTGCGCTTTTTCGTGGAGCCGACCAGGGGACTCGAACCCCTAACCTGCTGTTTACAAAACAGCTGCTCTGCCAATTGAGCTAGGTCGGCAGCGATGTATCCCGTCCTGATGCAAGAAACCATAATCTCGTCGGCTTGCAACGCCTTTTTCTTGCGACTATCCCCGCTGTTTTCTGCTTGTTACATTGTTCCCTACCACCAGAAGTGTACAAAAGCCCACGGGAAAGTCAATGGTTGCGTCAGAAATCAGACGCCTGGCTGGGGACATTCGCCGCACTACGGGATGCGACTTCTCACCGAGCGGGTGCAACGCGGGCACACCGTCGCGCGGTGCTGCGAAAACAGCCGGGCCGAAGGTCAACGATGCGGTAAAAACCCGGGGTGAGGATGAGCGCCATGATGAAACGATTAGAACCTACGGAGTTGAGCACGAATCAGGCGCGACTTCGGCTCAACTCCACGTTCAACTCCGTACGTCCTAACCCGCAGCCGCGCTCGTCGTACTCGACCGACGCGCGACCGCTTACGGCTCGATCTCGACGCGTCCGATATAGATTGTCTTCGCGTCATTGGCTGGCACGAAGAGGCCGAGCTCGTGGTAGAGGCCCGGCTCGGAAAGATCCCAGGTGAGCTCGGTCCAGCGACCGAGCGGCACCGTCTGCTGGAAGCCGTCATCGCGCCATTGCCAATCGCTGTTGAAGCCCAGCATCCCGAGACGCACTTCGGTCGCTCCTTGTTCCGCCGCCGGGATATACACCTGCATGCGGACACGCTTCGCCGACTTCTCCCAACTCGTCCCGACGCTCTCCGTGCCTTGCGCGCTATCGAAGCGCATGGTGGGCTGGCCGAAGAGCGTGCGGTCCTGCGCGATGGACACATGGAGGTTCGGCTGGATCGTGGTGTTGTCCGGCCTGGCCCCCCAGGTGCCGGTCCCGTTGCCGAATGAGAGGACGGTCGCACCCGCTGCGGGCGGGCGATCGATCGCCTCGCGCGCGCGGTAAATCGCCGTGGTGTCGGCGTTCGCCGTGGCCGGATAGATGCGCTCGTAATACAGCGGGATGAGTTCATCGATCCCGGCGCGAACCTCCTGCGTGATCGGGCTGACGCCGCCATCGAGTACGAGCATGTCGAAATAGCGGTCGGTGATCGCGCGGCGATATGCCGCGACCCCCTGCTGGCCGCGATAGTCGAGCCAGAACGGGCCGGTCACGCGGGTATCCGCGATCCGGGGATACAAGTAGTAATTCATGGCGGTGTCGTCGATGAAGAGGCGGTTCGCCGTGACGGTGTTCGCGCGGATCGCGCCGACCGCCGGGTTGAGATTCGGATAGAACGTCACCATCTGACGAGCTTGCACCAGCGAGTAGCCCAGGATCAGTGGCACGACCAAGGCCATCAGGATGCCGAGAAGCGGCCCGGTCGCGCGCGATCGCGAGCGGTTGCGCGCCTCCAGGAACATCTCGATCGGCGGGGCCAGGATCAGCCCACCGAGTGAGAGGACGAGGAAGATCAGCGGGAGATGCTCGCGTAACGCGGCCAGCCGCGTGGACAGATCGATGCGCCCAGCTGCAGAGCGGGCGAGCAGCACGCTCCCCGCGCCGAGCAGCGGCCCCAGCAACCCGATGGCGAGCGCGATGCCGAGCCGGAAGCGCGGTTCGCGCCGCCCCCGCCAGCGCCCGGCGGGGGCGGCGATGCGCGCGGCGAGCGGCCCCAGCGCCACGCCTGCCAGGGGTGCCAGGAAGAAGATCGCGTAGATCGAGTGTTTCCACCAGTCGTGGTCCGGTCGCCCGATGGCCTGGGCGGCGGCGATGACGCCCACACCGCCCGCCGTGATCAACCGCTCGCGCGCCGCGAGTTGGCGCCAGCCGAACACGGCCACGGCGACGATCAGCCAGATCTCCGGGCGCTGCCACACATACTCATTCAGGGGGGTCGCGCTCCGCAAGTCGTTGTAGGGGTGCTCGAAGAGGAGGGTGAACAGCGAGGCCCGGAACGCGCTGAAATAGGCCACGCAGAGTATCCCGAGCGGCAGGACGCACCAGAAGAGGTTGCGTGCGCTGATGCGGAACGCCCTGGGAGCGCGGAACAGGGGTTCGATGAGGAGGTAGAGGCAGATGAGGGGGAAATAGATCGCGACGATATATTTGCCGAGAAAACCGATGAAGAGCAGCATGGCCGCGAGGAGCAGTTGCCACCGGCGTCCGCTGCGCCGAGCGGCGAGCAGCACGGCGACCCCCGACATGAAGGCCGCCCCCGCCAGGGCATCGTAGGTGCCGAAGCGACCGATCGCGATCGCGGTCGGGGCGATCGCCATGATGGCACCGGCCAGCAACGCCGTGATGCGACGTTGCGCGGTGGTGAGCGCTGCCGGGGCCAGTTGTAGCGCGGCGTAGGTGGTCGCCGCGACCATCGCCACGCCGCAGCAAGCGGTCAGCGCGCGCACCAGCCGGAGCCCACCAACCATATCTGCGGCACCGGCCAGCAGCGGCCAGAGATAGGAGCCATAGGTCCAGTCCAGCGCGAAGGCGTAGATGCTGTGCTGCTCGATGAGGGAGCGCCCGATCAGGATGTAGTTACTCTCATCCATGAAGACGCTTTGCTGACCGCTGAAGAGGAACCGCAGCACGAATGAGCCGAGCAGGAGGGCCAGGAATGCCGGGATCGACAGCCCACCGACCAGGGCCGCGCCGCCGGTTGTATCGGCGCGCGCACCGGGTACGGAGCGACTCGCCCCGTGGCCGACATACGGGACCGCAGCGCGATACTCGTGATACTGCTTCTCCATTGTCTGCTCCTCTGTCGGATGCGCCACGCGGGCGGACGTATCGCGCGCGATCGTTCCCCCGCCCTGATCCGCTGCCGCCGCGACCGCCAGGGTACCCGGCGCGCTACCGCCCGCACGGCGTGCCGCCGACCAGGTCCAGCGGCGATTCAGGGTGTAATTCCAGAGGGTCACCGGGCCGATCGCCAGGAGATTGGCGACCAGGTACTGGACGTGACCCACATACATCAGGGTGGTCAGGATCGTGAGCGAGAGCACCATGCCGCTCGCCGCGATGGCGTTGTACCGCCCCACCCGCCGCAGCCACCCGCCGGGCCGGGCGGGCAAGCACCGCCGCTGGTAGCACTGCGGGCGGCGCTTTCCAGACATGCGGGGCGCGAGTACGCACCAAAAACCGGCCAAGCCTCATCGCGCTAGCCAGTTGCACCAGTAGCTCAACGCGGGCCAGGTGCCCAGATACAGCCCGCGCGTCAACGCCTCTTCGTCTTCAGTTGTGTCGTCGGGGGTTGTCGGGCGGTAGGTGGTGCCGTCGAGTCCGCACTATTCTCCGAAGTGGCATCGCCGATGGTGTGGGAGCCTGCCCGTACCATCCCGATTCGTCGCCCTCTGGTAGTGTGCCGATCCGCCCGTACCAGCCTGACTCCCTGAGAGAAAGTCTAATCGCTGCGGGTGCAGAAGTTGGTTACGTCCGGTGACAAAGTTTGTGACGAATGGTGACAATGCTTATGCCGCCGCGCCACCCCACGAGCGGCGACGCTACGCTGCGCCATCCTGGAGCGGTGCGCCATCTGCGGTGGGGATGAAGCGATAGCCCACCCCCCACTCATTCTGGATATAGCGCGGTCGCTCGGTCGGATCGCCAAGCTTCTGCCGCAGGCGGCGGATGAAAACCTTCAAGGATTGCAGGTCGCCGGTATAATCGTCTCCCCAAATCTCTTTCAGCAGGGCGCGATGACTCAGGACCGTCCCGGCCTGGCGCGTCAGGGCTTCTAACAGGCGGTACTCGGTGGAAGTCAGGCGTAGCGGCACGTCGCGCAGGTACACCTCGCGGGTGGCGAAGTTCAGCGACAGTTCGCCGATCGTGAAGGTATTCGTCAGGGGCGACACATTGGCGTTACGCGACCAGGCGATATCCGGCGAGGCGCTGTCCACCGCCCCGAGCGGGCCGGGCACCGGAGCGCGCATCGTGGGTCGCCGGAGCATCGCCTGGAGCCGTGCGAAGAGTTCGAGGGGGTCGAAGGACTTGGTGAGATAATCATCGGCACCGAGTTCGAGGGCGCGCACTTTGTCGAGCATGTCGCCGCGTGCGGTGAGCATCAGGATCGGCACCTCCGATCGCGCGCGCAGCCGGCGACAGATCTCGAAGCCATCCGGCGGGGGGATCGCGATGTCGAGGACGATCAAGTCGGCTCCGGCGGTCAGGAAGTGGCGGAGTGCTTCCTGACCGCTACTCGCGATCGTGATCGCGCACCCCGGCCAGGAGAGGCACGCCCCGAAGGCGATGTTCTCGGCGACATCCGAGGCATCCTCGACGATGAGCAGGCGGGGTGTCATCACTTCGTCCTTTCGCTGCACGATGATCGCAGGCGTAGTACCGTGGGATTCGGCGGGCCAAGGAGAGCCCCACACCATGACGTTTGCTATGCAGAGAACGCAACTTCGCGCGGCGGCGCGATTCACCGTGTCAGCGTACGCCTACAACACACGCTCCCGCTATAGCAGCGGCAGGACGACAACGTACGCTCCCGCTATAGCAGCGGCAGGACGATGTGGAACGTCGCGCCATGTCCGGGCGAACTTTGCACCAAGATACGGCCCTGATGCAGCTCGATGAGGCCCTTGGCGATCGCGAGTCCGAGGCCCGAGCCCCCATCCGACGTACTGGTTGTCGAGCGCACGCGATAAAAGCGCTGGAAGATCGCCTGCTGCTCCTCCAACGCAATACCCGGGCCGTTGTCGCTGATCGTGAGTTGTATCTCCGTGGCGGTCGCTCGCCCGATGACCGCGATGTGCGTTCCGCCAGGGCTATGGTAATGGGCATTCGCCAGCAGATTTGTCAGCACCTGCTCCAAACGCCACGCATCGCCCTGGTTATGCAGCGGCGTGGGCAGATGGAGCGCGAGCGTTTGCCCTTTCTCACGCACCAGCGGCATGACCGCTTCCACCGCTTGCGCGACGATCTCGCGCAGGTCGATCGGTTCCACCGCCAACCGCACCGTCCCCGCCGTTAACTGGTTCAGCGCGAACAGATCGTCGATCAGTAAGCTGAGGCGCTCGGTATTGCGGAGTCCATTCTCCACCAGTCTGCGCTCATCTGGTCGTAAGCGCCCGGTGGCACTCGTCTCGATCAGGCGGAATGCGGCGCGGGCGGCGGTGAGGGGCGTCCGCAACTTATGGGACATCGAGGTGAGGAAGTCGGCGCGCAAGCGGTCCAGCGATTCGAGCCGCATGGCCTCATCGGCACTGGAGCGCGCGACCCGATGCTCCATCTCTAAGCGTTGGGTGAGTACCGCCATCCCGGCTGCTACCAGGGTGAGTATGACGAGGCGGGTGGCGATCATCCTCCATTGGCAGCCACGCCGGGCTGCCAATGGAGGATGATCAGATCGTAGATCACCGCGACGACCGCGACAGCGGCGGTATACAGCAGCGTCCCGCGTAACGTCAGCGTGACGGCGGCGGAGTCGACCGCGAAGAAGAAGAGGATGAACAACGGCCCACCAAAATCGGCGGCGAGGAGGTAGAGGAGCCCTCCTACCACCAGATCCAGCATCGCGACGATGGCGAACGGGCGTAGCGCCGACGGGCGATTACGCATGAGGCCGATCAGGAGGTTATAGGCGGCGAACAGCGCCACCAATACCCAGGCGGGGATAGTTACCGTACCGGATGTCGGGAAGAGGAGCGTGATGATTAACAGCGCGCCGAGCGTGGCCCAGCGGATCTGCGCGATCGCGCCGCGCAGATAGCCGTACATCTCCGGCGACGCGGGCCGACCGCCAACAGGCGTCAAATCAACCCCCGGTGTTGTTAGCGCGGTTTTCATTGCGGCGGGGATATACTTGTTGTCGAACCGCATAGGCCGCAGCGCTGCGGCCTGACGCGAATGCTGTGAACCGCTGAGCACCGGTGAGCACGAAGAACTGCGGCGTAACGTGTCCCTGGCGCAGAGTTGTATATACCGAACGTATATGCTGATGCAGTATACACTGGCTTGCTACGTATGCGCCCTGCTTTTTGCTCATTCGCCGCGCCTGCCACCCGACGCGCGACGCGGGCGAACGAGCGAGAATAACCATGTACCGCTACCGTTTATCTTGAGCGCATCGCGTTCGGTACCCATGCGCGGGCGCACAAAGGGTGGTGCGCTCATGGTGGCGATCGTGGCATATCCCTACGTGCTGCGTTGCGCGGGGCGATGCGGCATACGGGATACGCGCGTACTCGGCCTGCAAGCCCTGGAATGGTCCGGTTTCCTTCGGTCCGCCGAAGAAGGCCGTCCCCGCTGCGGGGACGTTGGGGTTGGCCGTGTCGCACTGGCTGCTGTAGCCGGCACGGCAGTAGGCGCAGTAGCCGCACGAAACCGTGGAGGCGATCACCACCCGGTCGCCCGGCTTGAAATTCCGGGCATCCCTGCCGACCGCCTCGATCACGCCGACCCCCTCGTGGCCGAGGATCGTCCCGGGGACCATCGGGGCCAGCGAGCCCCGGCCATGTGCGGATCGGTCCCGCAAATCGCCGACGCGGTCAGGCGAACGACCGCGTCGGTTTGCTCCTCGATCTTGGGGTCGCGTACGTTATCGAGGCGGATGTCGCCCGCCCCATGCCACACGACGGCTTTCATTGGTTCTGCTTCTTTTGGTCACGACCACTCGCCGTACACGATATAGAAGCGCTGTCAGCGACACGAAAACAGCGCCGCCCCTCGGTAAACACAGCATCGAGGGGCGGCACCGTTGATTTGACTTCGCTGCCACGCCGCCTGATGCGAATGGTGGCGTACTCGCCAACGCGCTCGTTGGCCCTTCAGCTGCGCGCGGCGGGCGTAGTCATTCGGTGAAGCCGCGCTGCGAGCGGGTGAGCGGTCGCCTCATCGCGCGGGACCGGCCCGCCAGCCAGGCTGCGGTCTGCTGAATGATTGACAGCCGCCGCCCCGCCCCACGATACTCCGGGAGGAGGCCGTGCCCCGACTGATCCGCGACGCGAGGGTGCCGATGAGTCCGATGGTCAAATTGCCGCTGACGATGGAACACGCCCTCCTCGGGCTGGTCCGCCAGCGCCCGATGTACGCATACGAGATCCATCAGACGCTCGCGCAAGCCGAGGCGCTGGGGTTGGTCTGGCAGTTGAAGCAGAGCCAGACCTACGCCCTGCTCGCGCGCCTGGAGGAGGCCGGATACCTCGCCAGCACGCCGGAGGCGCAGGACGCGCGCCCGCCGCGCAAGGTGCTGCACCTCACCGCGCCGGGCGAGGCGGCGTTCGAGCGCTGGTTGGTGGCCCCGATGCGGCACGGGCGCGACTTCCGCCTCGAATTCCTGGCGAAACTCTTCTTCGCCGCCCAGGAGCAGCCGACGGTATTGGCCGCGCTCCTCGCGGTCCAGCGGGAGGCGTGCGGCGAGTTGATCGCCCGGATGCGCGCGCGGATCGCCGCCGTGTCGCCCGAATGCCCGTACGATCGGCTGGTCCTGCAATTCCGGCTCGGCCAGCTCGATGCGACGCTGGCGTGGCTCGACACCTGCGCCGACACCCTCCTGGCGCACCCTCACGCGCATCCGCTCTCCCCCCTCGACCCGCCCCGCGACTGAGCGGGCCGCACCGCTTGACGCCCCACGACCGGCCAGCGATACTCGCGCACGGTATGCTTATTCCTTGGGTATTGTGCTGTTGTAGCCCGAGCAGCGGCAACGGTAGGTGCGCCTGGCCGCCGATCGACAGATCGAGCCGGACCGGCGGTTCGCGCAATCGTCGCTCTCCTGGCCGCAGGGGGGCGTAACCCCTCGATAGAATGAGGAGACGTACGGATGGAGCGGCGATGCGCGCACGGTGCTGAGCGTGGGTGCCGCGTCCACGCGCTTTGCGTCTGCGTCCTAAGTTTGTAACCGGTCGGGTGCGGTCGGTCGAGAGAGGGATCGGAGTTCGTCATGGACATGGTACGGTTCGGCAATACGGGGCTGACGGTGTCGCGGCTCGGCCTCGGCGGCTACCCCTTCGGCGGCGTCAACAGGGCCCACGACTGGGATCCGTTCACCGCGACGGGGGGCGCGGTGGCGCTCGCCACGATCCACCGCGCGCTCGATCGCGGCATCAATTACATCGACACCGCGCCGAGCTATGGCGACGGCAACAGCGAACGCCTCATCGGCGAGGTCATGCGGACCCGGCGCGACGAGTGCGTGCTGGCGACCAAGGTCGGGTGGCAGGGGCTCGACAAGCAGGCCGTGATCGCCAGCGTGGATGCCAGCTTGCGGCGTCTCCAGACCGACCATATCGACGTGATCCAGTTCCACGGCGGCATGTTCACCGACGCGGATCGCGACCACATCCTCAACGGCGGCCCCCTGGCGGCGTTGCGGGAATTGCGCGCCGGCGGCAAGGTGCGCTTCGTCGGGCTGACCGCCGAGGAGCCGTGGACGGCGCGGCCCTTCCTGGACACCGGCCTCTTCGACATGGTGCAGATCGCGTACAACCTCATCTATCAGGCGGCGGCGTTGCACCTCCTCCGCGACACCGCGCAGCGCGGCACCGGCGTCGTCTCAATGCGCTCGATGACGTCCGGGATCTTCCAGCGACTGGTGCGGCAACTCGCGCCCGAATGGCAACAGGGCCGGGACGTGTACACCGTCTGCCTGCAATTCCTGCTCGCCGATCCGCGGGTGCATGTGGTGAACGTGGGGATGCGCTGGCCGGCGGAGGTGGATCGCAATGTCCGCATCGCCGAGGAGTTCGTGGCCCCGCTCGACGTGGCGCAGCTCCCGCGGCTGACGGCGGGGATCTACCGCCTGGAAGACAGCGAGCGGACGCCGCAGGGCTGATGCAGCGCGTGATAGTGGCGACGACGATGCCCGTGAGCGCGGTGGCTCGATCGGGGCATCGCCGTCGCCACTTTGCGGATCACCCTACCCGTGCGCGGTGGGTAAGGGTTCGCCGCGTGGGCGCACTCGCCATCCAGTGGCGAATGCGCCCACGCGACACCGAGGGGCGGTGACGGTGCCAGCCGCCTGGCCCCTGGCGATTACGGCGGTCGTTGCTTACCACCGGGCGATGACGGCATCCAGGCGCTCCAACTCGTCCTCGCTCAGCGCCCCCGCCGCCGCGCCGGCGTTGCTCGTGATCTGGGCGACATCCTTCGCACCGGGGATGGCGCAGGTCACCGCCGGATTCGTCAGCGTCCACTGGAGCGCGGCCTGCGCCAGCGTACGGTCGGGGCGTTCCAGGAAGCGGATCTGCTCCACCTGCTCCAGCCGCCGCAGGAACTGCTCGCGCCCCTGGCCCTCGTTCCAGCCGACGCGCACGATGTCGTCGAAGTGCGCGTCTGGCGTGAATTTCCCGGCCAGCACCCCCTGCGCGATCGGCCCGCGCAGCAGCGTGCCGATGTCATTCGCGGCGCACCAGGGGAGTAATTCCGCCTCCGCCGCGCGATTCAGCAGGCTGTAGTTGAGCTGCACCGTCGCGCAGGTGCCCGCACGATTGAATGCCTGAGCCACCGCCAGCGAGTCGGTGGAGATGCCGTAGGCGCGGATCTTCCCGCGCTCGACCAGGCCCTCGAACGCTTCCAGGAAGATCGACGGGTCTTCCAGGCTGCCGATGTGGCACTGATAGAGGTCGATCGTGTCGAGCTTCATCCGCCCGAGGCTGGCGTCGCAGCAGAGCTCGATGTGGAGCGGCGAGGTGTAGCTGAGCGCCGCATCCTGCCGCCGCCCGAAGTTGCCGACCTTGGTGGCAATGTAGACGTCGGCCCGCCGTTCGCGTAGCGCCTTGCCGACCAACTCTTCGCTGACGCCCGAGCCGTAGGCGTCGGCGGTGTCGAAGAAGTTGATGCCGAGGTCGAGCGCCGCGTGGATCGTGCGGATCGCCTCGGCCTCCTCGACCGGCCCCCACTGCCCGCCGATCCCCCAGCAGCCCATCGAGATCGCCGAAACCTGCCAGCCGGTCTTCCCCAATCGTCGGTATTCCACTCTGTACCCCCATTCACGTATTCCGTCCATCACGACGCAAGCATCATACGCGACCGTGCAGCAGGATGCGGAGCGGGACAGCCTGCCGCGCTCCGTTGTCAGCGCGTCTGGGGTTGTGGGCATTGCGGGACGGGATTGTGCGCGCGTGCTTTGGGGTCGGGCGGGCGATGGCTGCCCGTCCGACCGGTGTTGCCGCGTTAGGCCTCGTCCTGGCCGGGCTGCCAGGCGGCGAGGCGCTCCAGCAGGCGGATGTAGGCGTGCTGGCCGCGCGCGAAGCTGCTGAGGCGGTAGTATTCGTCGGGGCCGTGGATCCCCTCGTCCGGCAGGCCGAAGCCGAAGCCGACCGAGTAGACGCCGAGGCTCTCGTGGAAGAAAGCGAGGATCGGCACGCTGCCGCCGGTGCGGGAGGGGAGCGGGTTGCGTCCGTACAGCTCCTCCAGCAGGTCGCCCACTACGGCGTTCGCGCTGTAGTCGGCGGGCAGGTGGTAGGCGCGGGCGAGGTTGGCGAACGGAGTGATCTTGGCGACCACGCCCGCCGGGGTGTGCGCCTCGATGTGCGCGATCACGCAGTCGAGCACCCGCTGCGGATCCTGGTTCGCGACGAGGCGGCAGCTGATCTTGGCGCGCGCCTCGTGCGGGATCACCGTCATCGGCCCCTGGCCGGTGTAGCCGCCCCAGAGGCCGTTGATCTCCAGGGTGGGACGGATCGTGGTCCGCTCGCGCGGGGTGTAGCCCGGCTCGCCGAAGAAGGCGGGGATGCCGATCTTCGCGCGCTCCTCGTCCTCGTCCCAGGGCTCGGTCGCCATCGCGGCGCGCTCCTCGTCCGAGAGTTCCCGCACGTCGTCGTAGAAGCCCGCGACCGCGATCGTGCCGTCCTTGTCGTGGAACGAGGCGATCACTTCCGCGATGGCGTGCAGCGGATTCTGGATCGCGCCGCCCTGCTGGCCGGAGTGGACATCGGCCCCCGGCCCGACGATGGCGAACTCCAGGCCGCAGATGCCGCGCGTGCTGAGCGTCTGCGTCGGCTGCTCCTCGGAGCGCTGGCCGCTATCGGCGTTGAGCACCAGGTCGCAGGCGAGGAGGTCGCGCTGCGCGGCGACGAACTCGCCCATGTGCGGGCTGCCCATCTCCTCCTGCCCCTCGAAGATGAACTTCAGGTTCAGCGGCAGTTCCCCGACCGTCTGGAGCAGCGCCTCGGTCGCCAGGATCGGGACGAACATGTTGCCCTTGTCGTCGGTCGCACCACGCCCGTAGAGGCGTCCGTTGCGGACTTCCGGCGCGAACGGGGGCGAGGTCCAGAGCCCTAGCGGACCCGGCGGCATCACGTCGAAGTGGCCGTAGATTAGCACCGTCGGCTTGCCGGGGGCGTGCAGCCAATCGCCATAGACGGCGGGGTGCAGCGCGCTCGGCACGAGCTTGACGTTCTCGATCCCCGCCCGCATCATCCGGTCGGCGACCCACTGCGCCGCGCGCCGCACATCGTCGGCGTGGTCGGATTGCGCGGCGATGCTCGGGATCGCCACGAATTCGCGCAGTTCCGCGATGGCCTGGTCCTGTCGCTGATCGAGATAGGCGTGCGGATTACTCTGACTCATGGTGCTCCTTCTCGGTTTGTGGCTACGGCGTCGTCACCGTCGCGGCACCCCACCGCGCGCGGGGCATCATACCCGATGCGTGGCACTGAAGGGGGGCGGAACAGGAGACGCAGAGACACAGAGGAGGGGCAGGGAGAGAGGGCTGATATTGGTCCAGTCCGCGTAGGCGGACTTCGTGGCCGTAGGCCATCCAGCCGGGGCTTCAGCCCAACGGCACCACCCACATCTGTGGTGATTTGTGTGCGCCGGTGCGGCCCGCACCCCGGCTCGTGCGCCCAGCGGGCACCCGGCTCGCCACCCCTCTCCCTATCAAGGAGAGGGGTGGCGCTGTGGGGTGGGTGGGAGCATGGCGAGCACCCTCACCCCCCTGCCCCCCTCTCCCCATCCGAGGAGCGGGGGCATCGCCGCTGCTGGCGCGTCTGTTAACCGTACTATCACAGAACGTTGCAAGCGCGAGCGCGTTGCCAGTCCCCGAGGGGACTTCGTGGTGGCGCAGCCGCCCCTCGCCGGGAGAGGCTGCCCTTCAGGGGTACAGTGTGCCCTTCATGGGTAGCGGCTGCCCTCCGGGGTATTCCAACCCAACAGCCCTCCCACGTACACAGCGCCGCGCAGTCCTTCTCCCCACGTACGAGCACGCTATGCTACTCGATCGTCGTACTCAGCATATGCGGCGGTCGTGCCTCTTCTGCCCCTATGAATAGGACCGCCCCTGACCGTTCCGAACAGTATGATTACCGCGATGTGACATTGAGGGACGTTGCGCGCGGGGGACGACGGTGAAGCAGCTTGACGTAAAGCTAGTGACCGAGCAGACGCAGGAGGAGCGGGAGGCGTTGCGCGCCCTCACAGCGGCGGTGTATCCGCCCGCCGAGAGCGCCGCCGATCCGGTACGGCAGATCGCCTGGGCGAGCCCGGAGTGGGGGATCCTGGTGTGGGACGATGCCGGGGCGCTGGTCGGGTACGTCGGCATCGTCGTGCGCGACGTGGCGCTCGATGGGCGGGCGGTGCGCGTCGGCGGCATCGGCGGCGTCAAGACGCATCCGGCGGCGCGCGGTCGGGGCTATGCGCGCGCGGCGTTGCAGCGCGCGGCGATGTTCATGGCCGATGATCTGGGCGCGGCGTTCGGGGTGCTGGTCTGCCGGGAGGCATTGCTGCCCTTTTACGGCGGGCTCGGCTGGCAGCCGTTCGCGGGGACGCTACTGGTCGGGCAACCGGTCGGGACGGTGCCCTTCACCTTCAATCGCCCGATGGTGCTGCCCGTGCGCGAGCCAGCGCCGCAGGGAGGGACGCTCGATCTTTGCGGCCTGCCCTGGTAGTGTCGGTGATCCAGCGCCGTCGCGTGAATGGAAGGCGCTGATTGGAGACATACGCCAGTCAGCGCCTTCGTCCCGGTTGGGGCGCTCAGTAGCCTGCCTGCTTGTCGATCACGTTGACCAGTTTCTGGCCTGCCTGATAGCGCCGCAGATTCTCCACGAAGATATCCATGCCGCGTTGCCGGGTCTGCGGCGTCGTCGCGCCGTTGTGCGGCGTGACGATCGCGTGCGGCAGCGACCAGAAGGGGCTATCGGGCGGCAGCGGCTCCTGATCGTGCGCGTCGAGCCCGCCCCCCGCGATCCAGCCCTCTTGCAGGGCGCGCAGGAGCGCCGCGTCGTCGGCGATGCCGCCGCGCGAGAAGCAGATGTAATGCGCGGTCGGCTTCATCGCGCGGAACTCCGCCTCGCCGAGCATCCCGACCGTCTCCGGCGTGCGCGGCGCGGTGACGACCACGAAGTCCGACTGTGCCAGCAGTTCGTGCAGGCGGTCGTGCGTGAACAACTCGTCGATATTCGGCGTCGGGACCGGGGTGCGGCGCAGGCCGAGGGTCCGCATGTGGAACGCCTTGCACTTCAGCGCCAGGTCCTGCCCGGAATAGCCGAGGCCGATGATGCCGCAGGTGAGACCGTTCAGTTCGCCGTGCGGGCGATGCTCCCAGCGGTGCGCCTCCTGCGCGCGATGCCAGCGCAGCGCGTCGCGGTTGAGCATCAGCATCAGCATGATCGCGTGCTCCGCGAGCGGGATCGCCCCGTTGCTCTTGCAGCTGGTGCAGAGGATATCGCTGGCGCGCATCTCGGGGTACATCAGCGCATCGGGGCCAGCCGCCCAACTCTGCACCCACTTCAACCGCTCGGCGCGCGCGAGCGCGGCGGGCGAAAGGTTCCCCGCCACCACCTCCGCGTCCTCGATCTGCGCTTCCAGCGCTTTTTGGCTGGCGAAGTGGCGCACATCGGCACCCGGTGCCGCCGCGCGGACCTGCGCGAGTTGGTCCGGCGTCACCTGGCCGGACATCCATACCGTCAGCATCGATCCGATCCCTCCTCTGGTGCGTCGTCGCACAGGATGCGAGCCGCGCCCGCGCCCGCAGTCTAGCACAGCGCGCCGGGTCGCCGTTCCGGCCTTCTGGTACGGCGCTTGCTCAGTCTCGTGGTGCGTGCGCGGTGGTCGCGGCGCGCGGCGAATGGGTAGCGGGTGAGGAGGCGACGATGGCGACGAGTGAACACGCGGTGCGCGACGAGGTGCTGTTCCTGCTACAGCGCGGCAACGCGCACATGTCCCTCGACGAGGCGGTGGCCGATTTCCCGATGGAGCGGATCAACGAGCGACCACCCCACGTCCCCTATTCGTCGTGGCACCTGTTGGAACACCTGCGACTGACGCAGCGCGACATCCTCGATTTCATCCGCGATCCGCACTACCAGGAACGCAAGTGGCCCGACGATTACTGGCCCGCGTCCGACGCGACGACCGATGTGGCGGGCTGGGAAGGAACCCGCGCCGCGTTTCATGCCGCCGCGGCGGCGCTCGGGGCGCTCGCGGCCGACCCCGACCGCGACCTCCACGCCGCGATCCCCTGGGGGGACGGCCAGACCCTGCTCCGCGAACTGCTCGTCGTCGCCGACCACAACGCTTACCACACCGGTGAGTTCGCTATCCTGCGTCAGGTGATGGGGGCATGGCCGGCGAGTAGGGCGCGGTAGATGAGTAGGCGAGTAGTGCAGGACGAGTGTCGAAATACGAGGTTGTGCCCCTTCTCGCTGACGACCAGCAACGTCGTACCGGACTACTCGCCTACTCGCCTACTCCGCCCCTCGCCCCTGGCATATCCTTTGCATTTGCCATGTACGTGCGCTGCGCGACGATGCGGCCACGGCGGGCAGGGTGACGATCGGGAAAACAAGGGGTGGGCGGTGTCGGCGCAAGAATCGGCGATCAGGCGGGTTGTTCACCGGCGTTTCGGGTACGAGGCATTGCGTCCCGGTCAGGAGGAGGCGATCGCGGCGGTCCTGGCCGGGCGGGATACGCTCGCGGTCTTGCCGACCGGCAGCGGGAAGTCGGCGATCTATCAGATCGCGGCGCTGTTGATCGATGGCCCGACGGTCGTCGTCTCGCCGCTCCTCGCGTTGCAGCGGGATCAGGTGACGGGGTTGGAGGAACAAGGGGTCGCGGCAGCCGAGATCAATTCGACGCGGAGCGCCGCCGCGCATCAGGAGGCGTTGGACGAGGCGGAGCGGGGCGCGATCGAGTTCTTGTTCCTCGCGCCGGAGCAGTTCACCAATACCGAGACGCTGGCCCGGTTGCGCGCCGCCAAGCCCTCGCTCTTCGTGGTGGACGAGGCACACTGCGTCAGCGAGTGGGGACACGATTTCCGTCCGGACTATCTGCGTCTCGGCGTGGTGATCGATGCGCTGGGTGCGCCGGTCGTGCTCGCCCTCACCGCGACCGCCGCGCCGCCGGTACGCCGCGAGATCGCGGAGCGCCTGGGGATGCGCGAGCCGCAAGTCATCGTGCGCGGCTTCGATCGCCCGAACATCCACCTCGGCGTGGAGCGTCACGAAACCGCCGCGCGGCAGCGGCGGGCGCTGCTCGCGCGCTCCATCGAGGCGGAGAAGCCGGGGATCATCTACGCCGCGACCCGCAAGGATACCGTGGCGATCGCCGAGGCGCTGGTCGCGGGTGGCGTTTCCGCCGCCGCCTACCATGCGGGGCTGCGACCCAAGGAGCGCACGGCGACCTAGGATGCCTTCATGCAGGACGAGATCGCGGTGGTGGTGGCGACGGTCGCGTTCGGCCTGGGGATCGATAAGCCGAATGTGCGCTTCGTCTTCCACGCCGCCATCAGCGACTCGCTCGACTCCTACTATCAGGAGATCGGGCGGGCGGGGCGCGATGGCGTGCCCGCGCGGGCGCTCCTCTTCTACCGGCAGGAGGATTTGGGATTGCGCCGGTTCTTCGCCGGTGGGGGCCAGGTCGATGCGGAGCAGATCGCGCGGGTGGCACGCATTGTCCGGCGCTCCAAGGGGGCGGTCGCGGCGAAGGCGTTGCAGGAGAAGCTGAAGCTGTCGCAGACGAAGTTGCTGACCGCGCTCAGCCGCCTCGAAGGGGCGGGCGTGATCGCGATCCAGCCCGATGGCGATGTGACCGTGGCGGAGATGCCGCAGGATATCGAGGCGTTGGCGATCGAAGCGGCGGGGGCGCAGGAGCACTACAAGGAGTTCGAGCGCTCGCGCCTGGAGATGATGCGCGGCTATGCCGAGACCATCGACTGTCGGCGCGGCTATCTCCTCAACTATTTCGGGGAGGGGGACGAGGGGCCGTGTGGCAACTGCGACACCTGCGAGGCGGGGCTCGCGACACAGGAGCGTACCGAGCAACCCTTCCCGCTGAATAGTCGGGTCTGTCACATGTCCCTCGGGGGTGGACTGGTGATGCGCTATGAGGGGGAGAAGATCGTCGTCCTCTTCGACGATACCGGCTACAAGACCCTCGATCTCGCGGTCGTCACCGACGCGGGGCTCCTCTCCGCCGCATGACTCCCCGCAGTAATTGACGATAGTGCCTCTCGCGCGTTAGCCTCCCCGGCAAAGGTCGCCGGGGAGGCGACTTGCTTGCGGGGAGGGTGATGATGGCGACGAATGGGCGGGCCTTGCGGGAGCGGATCGCCGCGCGGACGATCCCGGCGGGGGCGGTCGGGGTCTGGTGGCTGGGGCAGGCGAGCCTGGTGTTGAAGTTGGCGGGACGGACGATCTACGTCGATCCGTATCTGGGACCGAGCGCGCAGCGTCTCGTGCCGCCCGCCTTCACGCCCGAGCAGGTGACCGACGCCGACCTCGTCCTGCTGACCCACGACCACCTCGATCACATCGATCCGGCGACCTTGCCGGGGATCGCGCTCGCCTCGCCGGGCGCGCGCTTCGTCACGCCGCACCCGACCGTCGAGCGGGTGGCGGAATTGATCGGCGATGACGCGCGGATCGTGGCGGCGACGGCGGGCGCGGCGCTCGATCTGGGCGGGCTGACGCTGACGCCGATCGCGGCGAAGCACGAGGAGTTCGACGAGGATCCGGCGCGCGGCTTCCCCTACCTCGGCTACGTGATCCAGGCCGAGGGGCTGACGATCTATAACGCCGGGGATACGATCCCCTATCCGGGATTGGTGGAGTCGCTGCAAGGGTTCGCGATCGACCTCGCCTTCATCCCGATCAACGGGCGCGATTTCTTCCGCACCAACGTCGGCACCATCGGCAACTGCGACTACCGCGAGGCCGCCGAACTCGCCGCGCTGCTCGCCGTGGACACGGTGGTGCCGGTCCACTACGGGATGTTCGCGGGGAACACCGTGCCGCCGGGCCACTTCGTCAGCTATCTGGCGGAGCGCGCGCCGGGGATCAACGCGCACATCATGGGGCGTTACGGGGCGTTCCTCTACCAGCGCCCGTAACGGCGTGCGAAATAGGAGCGGGATGGCGCCCGTTGGGGGTGATGCGATAGCCGCTGGTAGCTGTTCGGTGCGCTTGTGACGGCAAGGGCCGTTGAAACGTGGAGTAAGAAGCGTGCTGAACTATCCGCTGACCATGTCCTTCAAGATCGTGGCGATCAACCCGCAGGTGACGGTCACCGATGCTAACGGGCAGACCGTCGCCTACGTCAAGCAGCGGGCGTTTCGCCTGAAAGAGGATGTGACGATCTTCGCCGACGAGGCGCAGACGCGCCCGCTCTACCGGATGAACGCGAATCGGATGCTCGATTTCAACGCGAACTACGCGATCACCACGCCGGATGGCATGCCGGTCGGCTCGGTCTATCGCCCCGGCGCGCGCTCGATCTGGAAGGCGAGCTATCACCTCAAGGACACGCAGGGGCAGGAGATCGGCCTGATCCACGAGGAGAACGCCTGGATTAAGGTGCTCGACGCGCTGCTCGGCGAGGTGCCGGTGCTGGGGATGTTCTCCGGCTATCTCTTCAATCCGGCCTATCTCGTCGAGCTGCGCGGGCAGTCCGCGTTCTACCTGAAGAAGCAGCCCGCTTTCCTGGAAGGGAAGTTCATCCTGGAGCCGCGCGGCCCGATCGCCGAGCAGGACGAGGGGCTGGCGATCGCGGGGACGATCATGGCGCTGATGCTGGAACGGATGCGGGGGTAGGGTGAGTTGGAGGACTGGTGAAGGCACCCCGCCGGGGCGTTGGTGGAGATTGACCGATTATCGCTTCATCGCTGTTTGCGGGCATGGGGTGCCGTTGGACTGAAGTACCCCGGAGGGCAGCCACTCCCCCGGTGGGCAGCCGCTACCCCGGAGGGCAGTCGCTACCCATGAAGGGCACACTGCCCCGGCGAGGGGCTGCGGCCACGAAGTACCCATGAAGGGCATATTATCCCCGCTGCGGACTGGAACATCCTCACCACAATCTCATATGCCGATAATGGCTCATTCCCCCGCTCCTCGGCGGGGTGGGTCCCCCGGAGGGGAGCTACTGCCCCCTGGGCGGCGGGGTGGCGCGTGAGCGCCCCGGGGTGAGGGTGTCCGCCATGCCCTACCTACCCCACAACAAGCCCCCTCTCCTTGATCGGGGAGGGGTGGAGAGCAGTTGCGAGCCGGGGTGCGGGCCGCGCCGCCGCCCGCGCCACCTACCTCGTCATCTGGCGCAGGCCGTCGATGCTATACGGGGCGACGCGCGGCACCTGACGCCACTGGGCAAGGCGTGCGAGGCGTTTGTGGAGGCGGGTGCTGGCATTGCTGCCGCGCAGACGGCCCTGTAACGAGCCGCCGCTGAAGAGATAGGCCGCGCCGCTCGGGTCTTCGACGATCAGCGCGGTGCGCCCGCGACGATCGTCGCAGCGGTAGCGGATGATGTATTGGTTCAGGGCTAGCGGTGTCATTGCTCGTTGTTCGCTCCTCATGCCGGATACCGCGTGTGAGTCGCGCCATGCGATCGGCACGATCATTTGTCCGTCCGCCAGTCTATCGGTACGTTTACATGGTTACCCTTCGACCGGGTATTGACAGGCTCGTGGTCCCTTCCTATACTGCGGCTATCGCTGCTCCTCGGTCGGACCTTGCGGCAGCACCCGTAATCGGAAAGGGGTTTTGACCATGACAATACTCCTGCTCGTGGACGTGGCACGGCGTGCGCGCGACGATCGCCGGGCGATCCCTCTTTCTTAACGCCCCGACACAGTCCAGCGCGTCGCGATTGGCCGAGATTCGCTCTCTGGCGGTGTTCATTCGCCACTGCTAGATACGTATTCCCCGTACCCGCGTTCCACTCGCCCCCCGTCACGGTCGCCCGGCTGGCGATCCGTTTGCCGCGCGCCCGCGCGGTTGGTGAGGAACGAAGGGATAACGCACGATGTCTCGCGATCGCGGCCCGGCCGGGCGACGCCCCGGCGCGGCCCCCGTTTACCTGTTGCTGGAAGGGAGCTTGGGCTGCTGCTTCGCGCTCGCCTACACGATCAACCTCGTCTATCAGTACACCGTCGTCGGCCTGAATCCTTTGCAACTCGTCCTTGTCGGAACGGTGTTGGAGGGGACCGCTTTCCTCTGCGAGATCCCGACTGGCCTCGTCGCCGACACCTACAGTCGGCGGCTCTCGATCGTCATCGGCTGCGTCCTGCTCGGCCTGAGCCTGATCCTGCAAGGCGCGCTCCCCACCTTCGCGGCGATCCTGCTCTCCCAGGTGGTCAGCGGCCTCGGCTATACCTTCCTCAGCGGCGCGACCGAGGCGTGGCTCGCCGATGAGGCCGGCGAGGAGGCCGCCGCGCCACTCTATCTGCGCGGCTCGCAGATTCAACAGGTGGCGGGCTTCGTCGGCACCTTCGCCAGCGTCGGGCTGGCGAGTGTCACGCTGGCGTTGCCGATCATCGTCTCCGGCGTCGGCATCCTCCTGCTCGCCCTCGCGCTGACGGTGCTCATGCCGGAGCGCGGTTTCGTGCCACTCGCGCAGGCGGAGCGCAACAACTTCGGCAAGCTCGGCGGGACGTTCACCGAGGGGTTGGCCGTGGTGCGCGCCAGCCCGATCCTGCTGACGATCGTCGCGATCGTCCTCTTTCGTGGGGCGTCGAGCGAGGCGTTCGACCGCCTCTGGCAGGCGCACTTCGTCGCTAACTTCACCTTCCCAACCCTCGGCAGCCTGGAGCCGATCGTCTGGTTCGGCATCATCGCCGCCCTGGGGCGACTCGTCAGCCTCGGCTCGACCGAACTCGTGCGGCGGCGGGTCGACACCGCCACGCAGCGGGGCGCGGCGGGGGCGCTCCTCGTCGTCAACGCCGTGCTGATCGCCGCGATCCTGGCGCTGGCACTGGCCGGGAATGTCGTGTTGGCGATCGGGGCGTACCTCATCGCCGCCGCCTGCCGCACGACGAGCGACCCGATCGCCATCGCCTGGATCAATCGGCAGGTCAGCTCGCGCGTGCGGGCCACGGTGCTCTCGTTCACTTCCCAGGCCGACGCCCTCGGCCAGGTCGCGGGCGGACCGGCGATCGGCTGGGTCGGCACCGCCTTCTCGCTCCGCGCCGTGCTCATCGTCGGCGCGCTCGTGCTCGCGCCGATCGTGCCGTTGCTCAGAAAGAGTCGTGGGTCGTGAGCCGTGAGAGAAAGTCTGTGGTCCGTGGTCCGTAGTCTGTAGCGGGGGCGCTGATGGGCGATGCTTGTTACCGGCACCGCACCCCCTCTGACGCCCGACTTGTTCGCTACGCGGCGGGGCAACAGGGGGAGCAATGCCGCCCTGGCAGGCACTATTCCTGCGTCGTTCCTGCGATGTACCGGTGCGCCGACCGCATTTGGTATCCTACAGGGGCGGTACAGGGGTGCCAGTCCGGGGGCGAGTCGGTGCAGGAGCGGGGCGAATGGCGGAAATCGTGGCTGCGCGCGCGGACGGGCCGACCGCGCGCGCGCTCTTCTGGGCCTGGGCGCGGATCGGCGCGTTCTCGTTCGGCGGCGGGTCGAGCACCCTCTTCCTGATCCGCCGCGAGTTCGTGGAGGTGCGCGGCTGGTTGGACGAGACGGCCTTCCGTGAGGATTATGCCCTCTCGAAGCTGGTGCCAGGGATCAACATCATCGCCCAGGCGATCCTGATCGGGCGACGCATCGGCGGTGGCCGGGGCGCGGTCGCCTCGGTCTTCGGACTGCTGCTCCCGGCGGTGATCGTCACCACCCTCCTCGCCGCCACGATCGCCTGGGTGGAGCGTTTCCACGCTGCGCAGGCGGCGCTCGGCGGGGTGATCCCCGCGACGGCGGGGCTGACCCTCGCGCTCACGGTGCAGCTCGTCGGGCGCGGCGATGTGAAGACACCGCGCCTCGCCGCGCTCGCCGGCGTCGCGATCGTCGTCGCCGCCGCGTTGATTGGCTTCTTGCATCTGCCGGTGCCGGTGGTGCTGATCGCCTTCGGGATCGCCGGGGCGCTCTTCCCGCACGCGATCGGGATCCCGCAGCAGCAGGCCCCGCCGCTCCCCTCGGCGGACCCCGATGTGCCGGTCGCCGCGCCACCGCCTGCGTCGGGTCCGGTCGGCGGTTTGCCGCGCGCCGAGAGGGGCGACTGATGGATCTGCCGACCCTCTTCTGGGAGTTCCTCAAGGCGGGGCTACTCTCATTCGGTGGCCTCGGCAACCTGCCGATCCTCCTGAATTCGCTCGTGACGCACCACGGCTGGGCGTCCGAGGCGACCTTCTCGGAGGCGTTGGCGGTCGGGCGACTCAGCCCCGGCCCGAACGGCCTCTACGTCGTGGCGCTCGGCTACCTGCTGGCGGGCCTGCCCGGCGCGCTGATCACGACCCTGGCCGCGATCATCCCCTCCCTGCTGGTGTTACCCCTCTCGTTCGCCTATAGCCGCGTGGCGGGGCATCCGCGTGTGGCGGGCATGATGCGGATGATCGTCTTCGCGGTGGCCGGCTCGCTCGGCCTGACCGGGCTGCAACTCATCCGCTCCTCGATCACCGCGCCGATCGACCTCGCGATCGCGGTTGTCGCCCCGGCGATCGTGCTGCTGCGCCCGCGCTGGAATCCGGTTTACGTGCTGGTGGCGGCGGGACTCGTGGGGCTGGCGGTGCATTGGTAGGGAAGGTACCTACAGGCGCGGCTGCGTCACTACCACCCTCACCCCGGCGCTCACGCGCCACCCCTCTCCCCATCCGAGGAGAGGGGAAGGGTGTTATAAGGGCGATAGATCGCTGCGTGCGCCGGTGCGGCCCTCACCCCGTCGCGCATTCGCGCGCCACCTCTTTCCCCATCGGGGAGAGGGGGATGCTGAGTGAGTGTGCGGATTATTCCAGTCCGCGTAGGCGGACTTCGTGGCGGCGCGCGCCGCCTTCAGCCGGGACTTCAGTCCATCGGCAACGACTATTCCAAAGGAAGATAATCATGGATACGCAAGACCAGTCAGAAATAATTCAGGCACTCATCATGGAGAAATACAAGTCGTTGGAAGAGCCACGCTTCTCTTTTGTGGACGAAGCGCTTGCCGCTCGACCGTATGATCCTGTTGCGCTCGAATTGCTCAGCTGGTTTTGGGTCTTCGAGGATACCGATACGAATTACGACGTTGCGTTTGAATATCTGTTGCGCGATCAGGAGCAGACGTGGCGCTTGGAATTATCGATGCTCGGGCGTTACGCGGCGTTGCTACGTACTGGCGCGGAGAATCTGAGCGTGGTCATCGCCCCTGGTCGCGACGATTTCTTGCCTCGGGAGGAGTGGCTACTCGGCTTCTTGCAGCGGAAGTCGATCACGGTGTTGCCGCAAGAGATACTTGCCACGCCGTTACCGATCAATCTGACCAATGCTGAACTCGATGACGCCTGTATTTACCATGCCCTTTTCACCGACATCGCTGCCAAACCGTGGGAACCGTGGCAGCCTCGAACTGAAACGGCGTCACTCGACTCCCAATAACCGCCGCACTTCCTCCACGATCACCGCCCAGGCAGGCGTGGTGGGATCGATGACAGCCATGTGATCAGCGGCGGGGATGGCGCGGAGGCGGATGTCGTCGCCGGCCTGCGTGGCGGCGGCGAGGTAGAGTTCGCTGATACCTGGGGGGACGATGTCGTCGCGGAGGCCGTGGACGAGCACCTGCGGGACGCCGAGCGGGAGCGACAGGGCGGGATCGGCGACCGCGTAGCGCTCCGGGAACTCGTCCGCGCCGCCGCCGATGAAGTCGCTGACCGCGCCGTTGCCGAGCTTCTGTCGCCACCCGGCGGTGAGATCGGCGACGCCCGCCTGGCTGATCGCCCCGACGAGCGGCAGGGCATCGGGGCCGGTCAGCGCCGCCGCAGCGCCGGTGCCGAGCGCGCCGACCGGCAGGCGCTGCCGCGCCGCGAGCCAGAGGGCGAGATGCCCGCCCGCCGAGTGGCCGAGGGTGACCACGCGCCCCAGGTCGAGCGCATGATCGGCTGCCACCGCGCGCAACATCTCAGCGGCGGTGGCGACATCGATCAGCGTGCCGGGATAGCCGCCGCCCGGCTCGCCGACACGGCGATACTCGATGTTCCAGGTGGCGATGCCGCGCGCCGCCAGATCGTCGCCCAAGCGATCCATCAGGTCGAGGCCGTGGCGCGCGCGCCAGAAGCCGCCGTGGATCAGGATCACGACCGGGTGGGGACCGATGCCAGACGGCAGGCGCAACTCGGCGAATCCGGTCGGTGCCGGGCCGTAGGTGAAGCGCTCCGCCATCATCCCTCCCGCGTCGTGACGCGCTTTACTGCTGCTGCGACTTCTCGACCGCTTCGCTGTATGCCTTCGTCACGTCCTCTTCCTCGGAGCGCGCCTTGTCGCGGGCCTTGTCGGCCTTCTGCTGGGCCTCCGCGACCTTGTCCTGGTCCTTCTGCGCCTGTTCCTGGGCCTTGCGTACCCCCGCCTGGGCCTTGCGCTCGGCGCTCAGCGCCTTCTCGGCCTCCTTGCGCTCTTTCTCCAGCTTCTCGGCGGCCTTCTCGGCCTCGGTCTTCTCGCGCTTGCTCGGATCGAGCTTGCCGGTCAGGGCGGTCGGATCGGACACCGTGGCGCGGAAGACGTTCTTCAGGCGCTCGGTCTCGATGATCTCTGCCTCCTCACCCGCGCGCAGGGCCGTTTCCTTGCGATCCTGGAGGGATGCTTTCAGCGCATCGCCACGCTGCGGTGCCAAGAGGACCGAGATGGTCGTGCCGACCGCCGCGCCGAGGATCAGACCGCCGCCGAAGCGGAGTGTGCGCCGTGCAAAGCCCATCGGAACCTCCTCAGTGAAGTACGAAGTACGAACGACGAAGTACGAACGCTAGGGCGGAAACGGGTATGCGGTGAGCGCCGCCCACTCCGCTGTTATCACCCGGTCTTGCCCGCCTCGGCGGCGTAGCGGATGGCACGGGCGGCATAATTCGCCGCGCCCTGTCGTCCATGCCCGGCGCTCGCCTCGTCCAACTCGCGGACGAGCTTGGCCGGTACGCCGAGGATCAAGGAACGCGCCGGGAACTCCTTGCCCTCGCTGACGAGCGCATTCGCCCCGACGATCGACTCCGCGCCGATCGTGCAGCCGTTCAGGAGCGTCGCGCCCATCCCGATCAGGGTGCCATCTCCCACGGTTGCGCCGTGGACGATCGCGCCGTGCCCGATCGTGACGTTCGCGCCGATCGTGGTCGGGAGGCCGATATCCGCGTGGACGACCGCGTTGTCCTGCACGTTGCTCCCCGGCCCGACGATGATCGCCGCGTCATCGCCGCGCAGCACCGCGCCGAACCAGACGCTCGCGCCCGCCGCGATCGTCACAGCGCCGATCAGGGTCGCGTTCGGCGCGATATAGGCGTCGGCGGCGATCTGCGGCGTCTTGCCGTCGTAGGGCAGGATCAGTGCCATCGGTCCTCCTGAGTGAATGACGAGTGACGAGTGACGAGTGACGAGTGACGGATAAGGACGAAGTACGAACGACGAAGTACGAAGTGGGCGTGACGGCGAGTTGTGGCTCATACGGTATGCCGCTCGGTGATGTGTTTCGTCGGTTGTCTGCCCCAGTGGGGCAGGCGTTAGTATACGCCACAGCGTAAAGCGCGCGGCGGGGCTGTTACAAGCCCCGCCGCGCCAGGAGCGGTCGGTTGTGGTGCCGACGTTAGGTCAGGCGACGTTGGCGTTGTCGCCCCAGGTGAAGACGACCTTGCCGGTCTCGCCCCGGTCGCACGCGGGGAAGATGTCGGCGGCGGCGGCGAGGGGGAGGCGGTGCGTCACCAGCGCTTCCAGCGGCACGTTGTGCTCGCGGACGAAGCGCAGCATCGGCGCGTAGGTATCGAGGGTGAAGACGAACGAGCCCAGCAGGGTCAGTTGCTTCTCGATGAAGGTGCTGGGATTGATCGCCGGCTCCTGCGCGCCGAAGCCGACGAACGCGACGCGCCCGCCGCGCCCTGTCGCCGCGATCGCGCTCGCCTGCCCGACCGGGTTGCCGGAGGTCTCGAAGGCCGCATTGACCCCGTCGCGCCCGGTCCAGCGCCGGATCGCCGCGCCGACATCCTCGTTGGCCGCGTCCACGACCGCCGCCGCGCCGAGCTGGCTGGCGAGGGCAAGCCGCTCCGGGCTGCGGTCGATGCCGATCGTCGGGACGCCGAGCGCCCGCGCCAGGATCAGCCCGGTCAGTCCGACCGGCCCCAGCCCGAAGATCGCCAACGTCTCGCGCGGGGTGACGCCGAGCTTGCCGAGCGCGGCGTAGGCGGTGCCGCCGACGCACATCAGCAGCGCGCCGGTCGTGAAGGAGACCTCGTCGGGCAGGGGGAGGCAGTTGCGCGCGTCGGTGAGGAGGAGATCGGCGTTGGAACCGTGGATCGGCCCGCCGTAGCCCCGGCGATCGGGGCACCACATCAGCCGCCCGCCGCGACATTCGGGGCAGAAGCCGCAGCCCCGGAAGTGGTAGATCGCCACGCGGTCGCCGGGGACGACGTTCGTCACGCCCGGCCCGACCGCGCGGACGACGCCGCTCGGCTCGTGGCCGGGGATGATCCCCGCCGCGCCGCTCGCCTGTCGCGCCCGGGCGGTCGCGCGATAGCCGTGGAGGTCGCTGCCGCAGATCGCCGCCGCCCGCAGCGCGACGACGACCTCGCCCGGTCCGGGTTCGGGGTCGGGGAAATCGGTCATGATCACCCGGCGGTCGCCGGGGAAGAGTAAGCCGCGCACGTCGCTCATCCTTTCGTCGGTCCATCGCTATACGGCGTCTCTCTTGCTTCCACGGCCAGCAGGCGTGCCGCCACTTCTTGTGCAGAGAGCGCGGTATTGTCGAATCTATAGTCATAGTCGGTGAACGCTTCTTGCGACTGATACTGCGTGCGGATTTGCTCTGCGGTCAGTCGTGGCGGGCGCAGATTATTGCGCCGTTCGATCTCCTCGAATACGGGCAGGAGCAAGACAATTTTCGGCTCGTGAGCATGGAGTTCTCGGCGATAGAGCCGCGCAGTCGCCGCCGATACCACGTCGTGGATGACCACCAGAAAGCCGTGCTCGCAGAAATTGCGCGCGAGCCAACAAGTGTTAAGGATGCTGAGGTGCTGCTGTCGGCATCCTTCTTCCCCCTCCCACGGTGCCTTGTGCGGTTGTAGCACCATCCAGCGCACCAGATCAACGTCGATGACCGCGCAACGGGTCTGCCCGCGCGCGAAAGCGGCGGCGATAGTGTTCTTGCCTGCACCTGGGGGACCGGTAAGGATCAGCAATGGCATAACGTCACCCACCATGATCCATCGCAGGATGAGCGTGGCGCAGGTTGCGCCGCATTTGTTGGCCGTCAGTTCGCGCGCGCCTCGGTGGCCTGCTCGCGCTCGGCGGGGATCAGCTGCGAGCCGAGGATCTCGTTGTAGAGTTCGCTGTCCTGCAAGAGCTCGTCGTGGGTGCCGCGCGCGGCGATCGTGCCGCCATCGAGGATCAGGATCAGGTCGGCGTCGCGCACGGTGCTGATCCGCTGGGCGATCACGAATGCGGTGCGGCGGGCATCGCGCATCAGCGCGTCGAGCGCCGCCTGGATCGCGATCTCCGTCCCGGCGTCCACGGCGGAGGTGCTGTCGTCCAGGATGATCAGGCGTGGCGCGACAAGCAGGGCGCGAGCGATCGCGATCCGCTGGCGTTGCCCGCCGGAGAGGCCGACGCCCCGCTCCCCGACGACCGTGGCGTACCCCTGCGGCAGCGCGCGGATGAACTCGTCGGCCTGGGCCGCGCGCGCCGCCGCCTCGACCTCCCCCTGCGTCGCTTCCGGGCGACCGTAGGCGATATTGTCGCGTATGGTGCCGCTGAAGAGCAACGTCTCTTGCAACACGATCCCGATCTGGCTCCGCAGGGAGTTGAGGGTCACGTCGCGCACGTCGTAGCCGTCGATCAGGACCGCGCCTGCGCTCACATCGTAGAAGCGGGGGAGGAGGTTGACGATGGTGCTCTTGCCGGACCCGGTCGTGCCGAGGATCGCCACCGTCTGCCCCGGTTCGGCGACGAAGCTGACGTCGCGCAGGATCTCGCGCTCGCTCCCCGGATAGCGGAAAGTGACCGCGCGGAACTCGACCCGCCCGCCCCGCACCGGCAGCGGGACCGCGCCCGGTCGGTCGCTCACGTCGATCGGGGCGTCGAGGATCTCGTAGATGCGGAGGGAGGACGCCGCCGCGCGCGGGACCATGCTGGAGAGGAAACCGAGCGAGAGGAGCGGGAAGACGAGGAGCGCCAGGTAGCTGTTGAAGGCGATCAACTCGCCGATCGTCAGCGCGTTGCCGATCACCTCCAGCCCGCCGACCCAGATCACCCCCAGGGTGCCGAGATTGGCGAAGAAGAAGACGAACGGGAACATCTCCGAGAAGATCTTCACCGTCTGGAGGTTCCGCCCGAAGAGGGCGTCGTTGGCCTCGCGATAGCGCGCGGTCTCATAATCCTCGCGCGCGAAGGCACGGATCACCCGCACGCCGGACAGATCCTCCTGGAGGATCGTGTTGAGGCGGCTGAGCTGCATCTGCACCAGCCCGAACAGGGGGCCGATCCGCGCGGTGAAGCGGCTGAGGACCAGCAGGATCGGCGGGATGATCAGCAGGGCCACAAGCGCCAGCCGCCAGTTGATGGTGAAGAGGAGGATCGCCGTCCCGAGGAGCATGGTCACGGCGGAGATGATCTGCACCAACCCGGTCCCGGCGAAGGTGCGGATCTGCTCCACATCGCTCGTCAGGCGGGTCAGGAGTTGGCCGGCCTGCTGCCCGTCGTAGTAGCTGAAGCTGAGGCGTTGGAGCTTGGCGAAGAGGGCGTCGCGCAGCTCGTACGCGACCCCCTGCGATGCGCGCTCGGCCAGATAGCCTTGCGCGAAGGAGAAGAGGCCGCGCAGCACCGCCACCAGCACCAGCCCGACGACCGCCGCGACGATCGCGTTCGTCTGTCGCCCCGCGACGCCGGTATCGATCGCCAGCCGGATCAGTTGCGGCGCGGCGAGGTTCGTCACCGAGACGAGGAGCAGCGCCACCAGCGCCCCCGCCGAATCGCGCCAGTAGCCGCGCAGATAGCCGATCGCGCGGCGCAGGGACGCCATCGCGCCCGGTTGGGGCCGCCGATCGCCCGGTTCGCCCGGCCCGCCACGTTGCCCGCTCGCTCGTGCCACCATCGTCGCTCGTCCCTCCCCGCGTGCCGCGCCTGTGCGGCCCCTATCGTAGCACTGTGGACGGTGCGCGGTCACGGTATGGGGAGCATCCGGTAGAGGGTGACGCTGCCATCGGGGTAGTCGGCGTCGGTGTCGACCGTTTCCAGGCGGGCGTTGTGCGCGGCCAGGAAGCGCTCGATGTCGCCGGATCCCTGGCGACGGATCGGCGCGAGGCTGTACTCATCGAGATAGACCGGCGTCCCGGCGCGCAACGCCGTCAGCAGGAGACGCTGCCGATCGGTGACCGGCGTGGTGTCGCGCAGCGGAGCCTGACCCCAGTATTCGCCTCGTGTCAGCGGCACGACCTGATAGCCCTTGCCGAAACCGCTCGCCCCGAGCAGCGGCGGCAGGAGATCGGTCACCAGGATGCTGCCCGGCGTGGCGATGGCCCGGTAGGCGGCGATCGTGTCCAGCGCGGGCGCGGCACGTTGCAGGGCTGTTGCATCGCCGCGTACGAAGCGCCGGTAGAGGTAGCTGTCGTCGCGGGCGGCGGCGGCGGCGGGGAGGAGATTTTGCAGCAGGACCGCGAGGATCACCGCGCCGAAGGTCGCGCGCGGCAGGGCCACGAGGGGACGACGGGCGCGGAGGCTGTCACGTACGCACGCGAGCCCCAGTCGCCCGGCGTTGCCGACCGCGAGCGCCGCCAGCGGGGCGAGCGGGGCGAGGAAGCGCACATCGGCCAGGAAGTACGGGACGTAGACGGCGCAGGTCAGCGCGGCGAGCGCGAGCCCGAAGACGACGACCGCGCGTGCCGGACGATCCCGCGTCGGTAGCGCGGCCAATGTGCCGAGCGCCGCCAGGGCCGCGAGGCCGCTCGTCAGCAGCAGGGAGCCGCGCGCGGGGAGGGTGCCGGTGAGGCTGCGGGCGTAGTAGGCGAGGTTCGAGAGCCCCGCCGGGGCGTTGAGATCGCCGACAAGGGGGGGCGTGCGGAAGGCATACGCGAGGGAGAACGTGGTGCCGAACTGGCTGTACCACTCCGGCACCCAGTAGCGATAGCCGGTGGCGAGCGGCCCGCCGAAGGTCCGGGCGTTGTAGAGGGCGAGCGCGAGGAGGGCGCAGGCGGGGCCGACAGCGAGCGCGAGCGCCGCGCGCGGCGTGATGCGGCGTGGCCCGATCCCGACCAGCCCACCCGCCACGAGCGCGCCGAACAGGGCGACGTTGTTCAGGCGCACCAGCAGCGCGACCCCCGCGCCGAGCCCCGCGCCGAACAGCAACAGGTCGCGGCGGCGCGTTGTCATGCTCGCGCAGGCCGCGTGCAGCAGGAACGCCGCCGCCGCCACGAGCGCGACCGTCGCCGTCTCGCTCATGATCGCGCGCGACCAACCGAGGTAGGGTGGCAGGAGGAGGAGGGTCAGCGCGGCGATAAGGCCGCCAGGACGCCCCAGCAACCGTCGCCCTAGCAGATAGACGAGGACGAGCGCCTCCTCTGCTCCGCTTGTCGCCATTTCGCCGGATTGTACGCGATCGGGGGTGGGGGCGAGAGGAAAGGACGGTAGCCACAGAGACACAGAGAACGGCAAGGAGAAGGGACGGTTAACGGGAGTCGCAGAATCACCGAGGACGCAGGGAGAGCGGGGGATGGGACAGCAGTTTAGCGAGGCACGGCGGAAGAGGGGAGCGAGGCGGCGGAACGCAAGCAAGCTGCGCGGTTATATGCGCCCGCGTCGGCTAATTCGACGCGGGCGCGTGCTTCGTGGTGATCGGGCGTGGTGCGCGGTGCGTTACGCCTCCGGGTTGGGGTCCGGCAACGCCTCGATGTCGCTCTTGACCACCGTGAGTCGGACCTCATCGCCATTGACCGCGTCGACCAGGTCGGCGGGGACCATGTGCTCGTGGCTGAAGACCAGGCCGGTGTCGATGACGATGTGCGTCAGCGAACCGCTGAGCGAGTCCGAGAGGACATTCTTGACCTTACCGATTTTGCTGCCATCGCTGCCCACCACCGTCATGTCCTGGTGGACCTGATAGACCGGGGTCTGAATGCCGGCGTCGGCATCGGAGAGGGTCTCGCGCATCTGCGTCGCCGATGAGCCGACTATTTCCGCATGGGAAAGGGCGCTGCGTGTCAACTCGCCGACGATCGCGCCGCTGCTATCGACGACCGCGAGGCGATCGACGTCGTACTCGGTCATCAGGCCGCTGACCTCGGACAGCGCCTGATCGGGGGTGACGGTCGGCACACCGGCCACGGTCACCGCGCCGACGGTGCCGCCCGCCTCGGCGGTGCTGATATCGTTGTAGCGCACCGCGCCGATCGGGCGATCGTCATCGTCCACGACGACCAGGGATTTCACGCGCATATCGCCCTGCATCCGCTGGCGTGCGGCCACGAGGGTCTGCGAGGACCGGATCGCCTGGGTCATCTCCACCATCACGTCGCGCACATGAGTCTGACCGGTCATGATGCCTCCTTCGTTGCGTCAAGGCACACGGCTACCTCGTGCTGAGAAACGCAAGGATAATGCCAGTGCATCAGGAAAATGCTTTCCTGATGCCCGATCGCTCCCGCGAAACCGCTAGCGGGCGGCGAATCGAAGCGGCAAGTGTGCCGTCGGATGCAAAGGGACGGGCGGCACAACCGCGCCGCCCGTCCCGGGATCGTGGTCGTGTCCGCTGTGCGGCTAGCGCTTCGCGGCGGCGTAGCGCTTGGCGACCGCGTCCCAGTTGATCGTGTTGAACCACGCCGCGAGGTAGTCGGGACGCTTGTTCTGGTACTTCAGGTAGTAGGCGTGCTCCCAGACATCGACGCCGAGGATCGGACTTTTTCCCTCCATCAGCGGGGTGTCCTGGTTCGGGGTGCTGGTGATGCTGACCGTGCCATCCGGCGCGGCGACGAGCCAGGCCCAGCCGCTCCCGAAGCGGCCCGTACCGGCGGTGGTCAGTTGCTGCTTGAAGGCGTCGAACGAGCCGAAGGCGGCGTTGATGGCGCTCGCCAGCTCGCCGGACGGCTGCCCGCCGCCGTTCGGCCCCATGATCTCCCAGAACATGCTGTGGTTCGCGTGGCCGCCACCGTTGTTACGGACGGCGGTGCGCGCGCCCTCCGGCACCTTGTCGAGGTTCCGCATCAACTCCTCGATGCCCATGTTCAGGAGTTCCGGGGAGTCCTTGAGCGCGTTGTTCAGATTGGTGACGTAGGTCGCATGGTGGCGATCGTGGTGGATCTCCATCGTCTGCGCGTCGATGTTGGGCTCCAGCGCATCCTTCGCATACGGCAGCGGCGGCAACTCGAAAGCCATTCCTCACACCTCCACAGTGGGGTCTTCGTCATTGGCGCACGGCAACTCGCCGACGCCGGGCCATCGTAGCACTCGTATAGCGGTCTAGCAAGACGGATGCCGAGGCTGCCCGAATCATCAATGCAGGCGATGCCGAGCGCAGCGACAGAAGGGACACCGGACACAGAGCGAGGCATCGCCTGCGGCGGTGGCGATCAGGATGAGGTCTGAGGAACCTACGGCGCGGGTGGCTCCCGGCGGGTGATACCGGGAACCCGATCGAACCCCCGGTCGTAGCTCGCGAGCGTGCCGATCCCCTGCTGCTCGATCTGCGCGACCGTCAGGCAGTCCTCGAAGTCCAGGTGTGGATAGGTGCTGTAGCGATCGAGGGCGCGCAGCAATCGGCGCTTGTTCGGCAGCTTCAGGCCGCGCAAGAGCAGGATCGGACGGAGACGGGCACTCACGTCGGCATGGCTCAGCTTGTACTGGCGGGGCGAGGAAAGAACGTAAGCGACCTCGGCGAGGACGACCTCGGAGGTGGTCGCCTCCTCTCCGGCTTGGCCGCGCTGCAAGAGGGCGAGACACACGGCGCTCTTCTCGGCATCGTCCCGCGTCAGGTAGCGGAGGAAGATGTTGGTATCGAGGAAGATCATTGCGTTCCCCGCTCTCGCTCGGCCTTCTCCTCCTTGGCCTCGCGAATCAACTCCTCGGTATCGACCATGCGCCCGAGCGGCTGGACCGACCCCGCCGCCGATTCCAGGGTGAAGGTCGCCGACAAGAGCCGCACCTGATCGTCCTCGATGGCGAAGATCACCTTGTCGCGTGCCTTGATGCCCAGGAGACGGCGCACCTCGGCGGGCAGGGTGACCTGGCTGCGCTGCGTGACCATCGCGGCGATCTCTTTCATGCTGAATGCGCCATCGTGTCTCTGCATCCTCATTGTTTTATAGCAGTTGCATTGTTTTCCTGTCAAGCGACGCAAGCCCTCGCCGAGGCTGCGCCTTGAGTCCGCCCGCGCGACCCACTATACTCCTACCATGATGGTGTACGTATACCAGGAAGGCGTTGAGGGGCGATGACGACGCCGGTACGGCAGCAATATCTGGCGATCAAGCGCCAGTACCCCGATGTCCTCCTCTTCTTCCGTCTCGGCGACTTCTACGAGATGTTCGAGGAGGACGCCAAGATCGCCGCGCGCGTCCTCGATATCACCCTCACCTCGCGCGAGATGGGGCGTGGGCAGAAGCTCCCCCTGGCCGGGGTGCCGTACCACTCCGCCGAGGCGCACATCGCCAGGCTGATCGCCGCCGGGTACAAGGTGGCGGTCTGCGAGCAGATCGGGCAGCCCGTCAAGGGGCGCGAGCTGGTCGAGCGGCGGGTCACGCGCGTCGTCACGCCCGGCACGGTGGTCGAGCCGAGCATGTTGCCAGGCCACGCCAACAACTACCTCGCCGCCGTCCTCGTCGAGGGGACGCGCGCGGGGATCGCCTACGCGGACATCACCACCGGCGAGTTCGCCGCCACGCAACTCATCCGCGCCGACGCCGAGACGACCGAGGGGACGGTCGCGCAGGAACTGTTGCGCCTCGGCCCCGCCGAGATCCTGCTGCCGCGCGGCGAGGAGCCGGACGGCGATGCGCTCCCCTGGCTCCCGATGGGCGCGTTCACCAGCCGCACCGACGCGCGCGAATGGCGACTCGACCTGGCGGAAGAGGCGCTGCTCGGCCACTTCGGCGTCCCCACCCTCGATGGCTTCGGGGTGGCCGGGCAGCCGCTGGCGATCCGTGCGGCGGGGGCGTTGCTGCACTACCTCGGCGCGACCCAACTCGACGGCCTGGGCCAGATCACCGAGCTGCACGGCTACAGCACCGACGCCTACATGCCGCTCGATGCGGCGACGCGCCGCAACCTCGAACTGACCGAGGGGAGCCGGGGCGGGCGCGGTGGCTCGCTGCTGGCGACGATCGACCGGACACGGACGCCGCTCGGGGGGCGCTTGCTACGCCGCTGGCTCGGTCAGCCACTGGTCGAACTCGCGCCGCTGCTGGCACGGCAGGAGGCGGTCGCCCTCTTCGTGCGCGACGCCCTCCTGCGCGCCCGCGCGACGCCGTTGCTGGCGCGCGTGGGCGACCTGGAACGCCTGATCAATCGGGCGGTGACCGGGGCGGCGACCCCGCGCGATCTCGCCACCCTCGCCCGCTCGCTCGGCATCCTGCCCGAACTCCTGGCGGCGATCGGCGACGACGTGGCGGGGCCGCTCGTCCCCTGGCTGCCACCCCTCGGCGCGGCGCGGCTTGGTGAGATCGCCGCGACCATCGCCGCCGCGATCGCCGACGATCCCCCCGCCGCGCTCGGTCCGGAGGTACACGCGATCCGCGCCGGGTTCGCGCCCGATCTCGACGAGTTGCGGCGGAAGGCGCGCGAGGCGAAGGCGTACATCGCGGGGTTGGAGCGGACCGAGCGCGAGCGGACCGGTATCCGCGGCCTCAAGGTCGGCTACAACAAGGTCTTCGGCTACTACCTGGAGATCAGCAACGCCAACCGCGAGGCGATCCCCGCCGACTACATCCGCAAGCAGACCCTCGTCGGGGCGGAGCGCTACATCACCCCCGAGTTGAAGGAGTACGAGACGCTGGTCAGCGGCGCGGAGGAGCGGATCGCCGCGTTAGAGGGGACGATCTACCGCGAGGTGGTGGGGCGCGTGGCGGGCGCGGCCCCCTACGTCCTGCGCGCGGCGGAGGCGTTGGCGCACCTCGATCTCTTCGCGGCGCTGGCGACGGTCGCGACCGAGCGCCGCTACGTGCGCCCGACCCTCACCGACGACCCCGAGCCGACTATTTGCATCGAGGGGGGGCGGCATCCGACGGTGGAGGCGTCCCTGGCGGTCGCGAGCGAGGGCTTCGTGCCGAACGACACGAACCTCGATACCGCCGAGCGCCAACTGATGCTGATCACCGGGCCGAACATGGCCGGGAAGAGCACCTACCTGCGTCAGGTGGCCCTGATCGTCCTGCTGGCGCAGATCGGCGCGTTCGTCCCCGCCGACCGCGCGGAGATCGGCCTGGTGGACCGCATCTACACGCGGATCGGCGCGCAGGACGATCTGGCGGCGGGACAGAGCACCTTCATGGTCGAGATGTTGGAGATGGCCGCGATCCTCAACTCGGCCACGCGCCGCAGCCTGATCGTGCTCGACGAGATCGGGCGCGGCACCAGCACCTACGATGGCCTCTCGATCGCGCGCGCCGTGACGGAGCACATCCACAACACGCCGCGTCTCGGCTGCCGCACGCTCTTCGCGACGCACTACCACGAACTGACCGCACTGGCCGAACTGCTGCCGCGCGTCCACAACGAGCGGATGGCTGTGTTGGAGGAGGGGGATCGGGTCGTCTTCTTGCGGCGGGTCGTGGCGGGCGGCGCGGATCGCTCCTACGGTATCCACGTCGCCGGGCTGGCCGGGATGCCGCGCGCGGTGGTGCGGCGGGCGGGGGAGATCCTGGCCGAGTTGGAGGGGGGCGGTGAGCCGACACCCCGACGCGGTGGAGGCCATCGTGCGGCCACGCCACCGCCGCCGCAATTCCAGCTCTCGCTCTTCGGCGTGCCCGACCCGGTGGTGGACGAACTGCGCGCGCTCGATGTCGAATCGCTCTCGCCGCTCGAAGCGATCACCAAGCTCTACGAGCTGAAGCAGAAAGCGACCGGCGCGGGGAAGTGACCGGCGAGGATAGGGATCGCCGCAGAGACGCAGAGACGCAGAGCGACGAGAGAAAAGAGAGCGGGAACGAGGGGAAGGAACAGGAGGCACAGAGGCACAGAGAACGACGAGAGATATAGGGTCAGAGCGTTCCAGTCCCTGGAGGGGATAGTATGCCCTTCATGGGTACTCCGTGGCGGCGGAGCCGCCCTTCGCCGGGAGAAACTGCCCTTCAGGGGTACAGTGTGCCCTTCATGGGTATTGCAACCCCGGACTCGCGGCGGCAGCGCTACCGATTCCGCGTTTGCTTTTGGCGTCCGCAACACTCCAGTCTGCGGAGGCGGACTTTGTGGCCGCAGGTTATTCAGCCGGGGTTTTAACCCAACGGCTATCCCACGCTTAACGGCACCACCTACGTTTGTGGCGATTGGCGTGCGCTGGTGCGGCCCGCACCCCGGCTCGTCGCCCACTGCGCGGGCACCCGGCTCGCCACCCCTCTCCCACTCTGGGAGAGGGGCTTCGTTGTGGGGTGGGCGGATGCCGCGACCACCCTCACCCCCTACCCCCTCTCCCCATCCGAGGAGAGGGGCCGGGGCGTTGGTGGGGCTGGCGGCTGTTGCCTTGCCCTCAGGCGCTGCCTGAGTATTGGCACCGCTCCCTCAAATCGTGCCTTTCTCCCGTCCGTTCTCTGTGCCTCTGTGTCTCCTGTTCCGTTCTCTCTCTTGTTCGTTCTCTGCGCCTCTGCGTCTCTGCGGCGACCCCGTTCCTCGTTTCCCTCGCCGTGGCTTGTGGTGTGCGCCGCCGCGTGCTATCACTGTAGACGATCATGGGTGCTGGCGCGGGGTGGCCGCGCCGGATGATCGCCGGGGGTGAGGGGGCACGATGAGCGGGGCGGGCTGGGGGATCGAGGCATCGCAGGTGCTGGCGCGCATCGCCGAGCGGGCACCGCTGATCCATCACATCACCAATATCGTCGTCACCAATGATGTCGCCAACATCACCCTCGCCTTCGGAGCCTCCCCGGTGATGGCGTATGCGCCCGAAGAGGTGGCGGAGATGGCGGCGCTCGCGGGGGCGCTGGCGCTGAATATTGGCACCCTCTCGCGTGGCGAGATCGACGCCATGCTGCTGGCCGGACGCGCCGCCGCCTCGCGCGGGGTGCCGATCGTCCTCGACCCGGTCGGCGCGGGCGCGACGACGTTCCGCACGGAGAGCGCGCTGCGCCTCCTCAACGACCTGCCGATCGCGGTGCTGCGCGGCAATCGCGGCGAGATCGGCGCGCTCGTCGGCTCCGGGCAGATGCGCGGCGTGGACGCGGTGGGTGGCGAAGACCCGCGCGCCGTCGCGGAGGCCGCTGCCGCGCGCTTCGGCCTGACGGTCGCGGTGACCGGCGCGGTCGATGTGGTCGTCGGTGGGGGCAAGGTCTACGAGATCCACAACGGCGACCCGTTGCTGGCGCGGATCACCGGCTCCGGCTGCATGGCGACCGCCGCGATCGCGATCTTCCTCGCGGCGGGGGGCGACCCGGCCACGCAGGCGGCGCTCGCCCTCGGCACCTACGGCCTCGCCGCCGAGCGCGCCGCCCTGCCGCTGGACGGCCAACTCCCCGGCCCCGGCACCTTCCGCGCCCGCCTGATCGATGAGGTCGCCGCCCTGCACGAGCGGGGAACAGAGGGCGTCAGTATTCGCAACGTCTGATAGAAGTACGAACGACGAAGTACGAAGTACGAAAGCGCGCGGTGCCGTCCCAGTTCGTACTTCGTCGTTCGTACACCGTACTTCCCGTAGGTGGTGTATGACATTCCGGGCGACGCAGGACGTGGTGCAGCGGGTCCGCCCGCTCCTCGAACGGTTGGCGACGCGGACGATCGACAAGGCGCGGCTGCTGCAATACCTCTCCGCGATGGCCGGGGTCGATTGGGGTGCCTTGCGCCTCGTCGCGCGCGGTGAGGCGATCGAGGAGGGGGTGGCGCAGGAACGCCTGACTCTGGAGGATGTGGCGAGTGGCGCGCTCTACCACCTCCCGTATCCGGTTTGCCTCCCGCGTAGCATCGAGGGGGCGGTGCGGGAGGAGTACAAGCGCCTCGCGCTCGACCGCCGCCTGACGGTGATGAACCGGCCGCTCTTCGACCACCTCTACGCCGCGAGCCATTGCGCGCGCTGCCGCTGGGCGGGGGCGCAGCACGCGCAGATTCACCTGGAGTGTCAATTCGCGGGGCATCCGGTGAATTTCGAGGCGGCGGGGCTACCCTCTCAATGACGCTCGTAAATTACCGCGAGATCGAGGAGCGTTTCTCGCACATCGATGCCGAGTTCGTCAGTGCCCATGTCGCGCTGCCAGAGCGCGAGGCAGACTATAACGTGCGCTTCTACCCCTGGTGGGAGCACCCGCGTTACATCGAGGCAAGAGCGCAAGGCAAGCCTTGGCGCTTTCGATACGATGAGGACGCCAAGCAGCCCGTGACGGTGATCGCTCACGAGGTCTATGAAGCGCGTCTGTCGCAAAACGCCGGAGAGGTGACCGATTGGTCCTTCCACAATGATCACCCACTGCTGTGGGCTCATTACCAGAGTCATCAAATTCTGTGTACTACAGCGCTTATGCCGCAACAGATTACCGCGATCATCGATCTGGTCCGCGCCGAGGCTAGACATTACGAGAATCCGTATCTGTTCCTCAACGTGCCGCGCGATACAGCGACGTTCTACGAGTGGGCTGCGAGTGGTGCTTTCGTGCTCGGCGAGTTCCCTGTGCCGCTCTTCCGTACAGTGATCGCCTTCCTTGATCTGATCGGGGTAGGGTATCTCGGTCGTGGGCGGGCCGAACCTGTATCGGACGGGCCGGTTCTGTTTCTCATCGACGATGACGATTACATCATCGCCGCCGATTTTACGATTGATGTGCCAGAATTTGTCCATCAGTCTGAGTGGTTTGTTGGCGAGGAGCAGGTCGAGGACAAGGGCTAACGATTCGGCATTATCCTGTCCAATACTCAGCGCGAGGACATCAGGATCGTGCCGACGACGATCCCGATCACGACGCCGAGGCTGATCGCCGAGGCGACGTTCCCGATCAGCAGCCCCACGATGGTGCCCGCCAGCAAGCCGCAACTGATGCCCCCACCGATGTACTGCGCGATTCGTTTGTTCTGCTGCTGCTGATCCATCGCCGCCACCCCGCCACCTATAACCAACAGCAGTCTCTATGTCCGGGGCGGCGATCGACCGACCGCCGCCCCGTTGTCGTATCGCCGGGAAGGGATGTGGCTCAGAAGACGCGCTTCAGCAGTCCGAGCGCGCCCTGTTTCCAGGGGACGCGGTGGGAGACGCCCGATTGCGCGGCGAACTGCTCGCGGTGGGCGGTGTACCAATCCAGGTTGCGGAGGAGCGCGTCCTTGTTGGAGTGCTGCGGGCGGTAGCCGAGCTGGCGCTGCGCCTTCTCGATCGACACGAACGAGTCCCTGGACGCCGTCTCGTAGACCCACTTATAGAGCGGGGAGACGTGCAGCAGTTCGAGGAAGCGGAGGCCCCAGATCGCCGGTTCGGCGGGGAAGCCGATGATCCGCTTGCCGAAGCCCGCCTTGTCGAGGACGGCCTGGTAATCCTCGCCCATCGTCGTGAACGCCGCCGCGCCGATGTTGAAGGTGTCGTTCACCTTGTCATCCGGCAGGGTCAGGCAGAGGTGGATCGCGGCGCAGAGGTCTTCCACGTCGAGGAATTGATAGCGGTTCTTGCCATTGCCGATCATCGGGAAGTTGCGCCCGTCGAGCGCCCAGTCGTAGAGGAGCGCGAAGACGCCGAGGCGCTCCGGGCCGACGAACGATTTGGGCCGGATGATCGGCACGACCAGCCCCCGCGCGCGAAACTCCTGGCAGACCGCCTCCGCGTCGATCTTCGCCTGCCCATAGGGGCCGACGCCATCGAGCCGGTCCTCCTCCACCAGCGGGTGATGGTCGGGGATGCCGTAGACGGCGGTGGAGGAGATGTGGACCGCGCGCGCCACGCCGTGCTTACGCGCCACGTCGAGCACCAGCCGCGTCCCGACGACATCGGTGGTGTAGATGTCCTCCTCTGAGTAGAGCGGGAGTGCCGCCGCCGTGTGAACGACGAAGGCCACGCCCTTCATGGCGCGCTCGACCGCCGTACGGTCACGGATATCGCCCCGGACGACGAAGACCTTGTCGCGCAGATCGGCGTAATCGAAGTCGGCCATGTCGAGCGAGACGAGATCGTAGCCGCGCGCGTGCAGGTAGCGCAGCAGATTGATCCCGAGGAAACCCGCGCCGCCGGTGACGAGCACGGTCTTGGTGGCGTTCTGGGACATCGATCCTCCCTTATGCGATGAGTAGCGCGCGATGGGGCTGGGAGCGCCTGGCGCCTGGCGGCTGCCGCTGCATCGGACCCATCGCCGGGTTATTGTACTCGTCGGGTGGAGGGTGGGCTATCGCGATGGTGGAGCCTGCCCGAGAAGGACGTCGGCCTTGGCCCCGGCGAGCGAAGTTCGCCCGCACCGTTGGCATCGGCACTGCGCGTTCGTCGCGGCGCGACCCTGCCCTGCGACGGGGTACGGGCCGCGCGATATGGGAAAGTGTCCGGCGTTACGCCGCCAGATACGCCGTCAGCAAATCGGTGCCGGTTAGCCGAGCATCAGTAGGTTCGGAACAAAATACCAATAGCGTGCTTTTCCACTTGCCGCTTAGTGCATCGTTCCCCAACTATGGTGCAGATCAAAAAACGCGCCGTTCTTATGCTATTAGCGAGCAACTGTAGTACATTGCGGCTGCCTATTTGCACCGTACTTCAGGAACGGCGCACTAAGCGGCGCGATCGGACAACAGCAACATCTCCTCCTCGAAAGCAGCAGGGGGCTGGTAGGCGAGCGCCGAGTGGAGACGCTGGCGGTTGGAGAAGATGAAGATGGCCGTCCGCGCCGCCACTCCGCCCTCGGCTATCGCGCACCTGTTGCCCATGAGGAGCACCGCGTGTTGTTGTTGCAGGATCCGGCCGCCTGGCGGTAATGTGTCCCTGTCAACCGGCTAACCCCACCGCGATGCTTGTACCTGAGAACGCACCTTATCCTACCGGTGGCGGCGCTGCTAAAGGTGATCCCGCAGGAATAAGGAGCTTTGCGATGAGCGAGACATGGATGGCCGGGTTGCATGACAGGTGAAAGGACCGCCGCCCGCGCATTGGCACTCGAAGTGCTCGCGGTGCCGAACGACAGCTTCATGAGCGATCAGCCGACGAACGCGATCATTGTCGGCACGGATGAAGTCTTCATCGTCGATCCCGGCGATCAGGCCGGCATCGCGATCGTGCAGGCGGCGCTGGACGCCCGTGGCACCGTCCGGGTGAAGGCGATCCTCCTCACCCATTGCCATCCCGACCACGCGGTCGCCGCCCCGGAGTTGCGGCGACGCTACGATTGCCCGATCATGCTCAACCCGAAGGAACAGCCACTCCTGCGCCAATTCCCCGACTGGTCGGCGATCGATCTCCCGCTGATGGGCGGCATGACGCTGACCGTGGACGGCGGGCGCTTGGAGGCGTTGGACACGCCCGGACACTCCCCCGGCCACGTCGCGCTCTATGAGCCGGTGGCGCGCACGCTGCTGGCGGGCGATCTCGTGTCGGGGCATGGGACGGTCGGGATCTTCCCGCCGCATGGCAAGATGAGCGAGTACTTCGCCTCCCTGGCGCGGATGCAACAACTCGGTGCGCGCCTCGTCATCCCCGGCCACGGCCCGGCGCAGCCGCAGCCGCCGGATATCTTCGGGCGGTACATCGAGCGCCGCGCGAAGCGAGAGCGCGAGATCTACGCGGTCGTGGCGCGCGCGCCGACGATGATCGCGGCGATCCTCCTCGAACTCTACCCCGACGTGCTGCCCCAGTTCAGGCGGGCGGCGGCGGCGACGATCCTCGCTCACCTGGAAAAGTTGCGGACGGAGGGCCGCGTCACGTCCGACGCCGACGATCCGTTCAGCGCCCGCTGGCACGCTAGTGCATAGAGCAAGGGTGAACCCCTCCCCTCCAGGGGCGGGGCCGGGGGAGCGGCCCTTACCCCTCGCGCGGGCGGAACTTCGGCAGCGTCACCCCGTCCGTTTGGGCCTCGTAGACGACCTCGACCGGCATACCGACCGTGACCGCCGCCGGGTCCGCCGCCACCCCGACCAGGTTGGACAGCATCCGCACGCCCTCATCCAGTTCGATCAGCGCCACCACATAGGGGATGCCCACCTGGAACGCCGGATTCGGGTGCCGGTACACGATCGTGAAGGCGTGGACCACGCCCGTCCCCTTCACCTGCTGCCAGGAGAGGTCGTCCGCCAGGCAGTGCGGGCAAATCCCGCGCGGGTAGAAGATGAACTGGTCGCAGGCGTTGCAGCGCTGCAACGTCATCGCCTCGCGCTTGACACTCTCCCAGAATGGCTGCGTCACCGGATCGGCCACCGGCAACGGCTTCTGCGGCGCTGTCGTCCCACTCACGCTTGCCCCCTCCTTCGTCGTCGGTCGTCGGTCGTTGGTCGTCGCTCGTCAGTAGAAGTGCCGGGTGCCGGGTGCCGGGTGGGGTAGCGAAGAAAAGCCAGCGGCAGCAGCGCCCACCGTCCCTATTCGTCACTCGTCACGCCCTGGCGAGGATCGCCGTCCCCGCCGACGAGAGGACGCCGCCCGTGCCATGCACCACCGCCATTTTCGCGTCGCGTACCTGGCGGATACCCTGCTCGGCGTAGTCGTGGCGCAGCTGGCGCACGGCCTCGATGATCGCGAAGATACCGTACATCCCCGGGTGGGTGTAGGAGAGGCCGCCGCCATTCGTGTTCATCGGGAACGGACCGCCCGGCGCGGTCCGCCCGCCACTGACGAACGCGCCGCCCTCGCCCTTCGCGCAGAAGCCCAATTCTTCCAGGGTCAGCAGCACGGTGTAGGTGAAGGAGTCGTAGATCATCGCCAGATCGAGCTCGTCGTGCCGCACGCCGGCCATCTCGAAGGCCCGCCGCCCGGAGGTTTTCGCCGCGAACGAGGTCAGGCTGGGCATTTGCGAGATCAGCGCGTGGTCGTGGCTCTCGCCGACGCCGAGGACCGCCACCGGCGTCTGGCGGCAATCCCGCGCCCGCGCGGTCGAGGTCAGCACCACCGCGCCGCCCGCATCGGTCACCAGGCAGCAATCGAGCAGGGTGAAGGGGTAGGCGATCGGGCGGGCATTCAGCACATCCTCAACCGTGATCGGATCGCGCATTAGCGCCTTCGGGTTGAGCGTCGCCCACTTGCGCGTCGAGACCGCGATCTCGGCCAATTGCTCGTGCGTCGTGCCGTAGAGGGCCATGTGCCGGGTGCCGGCCAGCGCGTAGGCTCCCACCGGCTGCGGCAGCCCGTAGGGAGCCTCGAACTGGTTTGCCAGACTGTCGGGGGCCATCGCCCGCGCCGGCATCCCGACGCGCGACCGCCCGCTCTCGCCGTGCGTGATCAGCGCGACGTCGCACCAGCCGTTCATGATCGCCAGCGCGGCGTGCGCGAGGTGGATCACGAACGATGCGCCGCCGACCGCCGTGCCGTCGGTGTAGACCGGCTCGATCCCCAGGTATTCGCCGAGTTCCAGGGTCGAGACCCCCGCCGTGAAGAGCCCGTCCACATCCTGCTTCGTCAGCCCCGCCTCGGCGAGCGCCGTCCGCGCCGCCTGCGCGTGGAGCAGCAGCGCCGGTACATCGGGCACCCTCCCGATCCGATCCGACTCCGCCACGCCGACGATCGCGACCTTCCCCTCGATCCCTCGCCTCATCAGCGTCCTCCCACATCAGCGGTCATCCACGCCAGCAGGCGTGGAACGACCCGCGCCCGCTTGCCTCTTGATAGCACAACCCCTCCCCGCCGCCTGCGGGCGGCGACCCTCCCCTGAAGAGGGAGGGTGGGGCAACGGCACGTCGCTGGCTTCCCTGTTCGCCGTTGCGCCGTGAATGCGTCACCCCTCCCCCTTCAGGGGGAGGGGCCGGGGGAGGGGTCAACCCCCCCCGCCCCTACCAGACCTGCACCCCGTATGGTTCCAGCCTCGTCCCCCAGAAGCGCAGACCCGGCCCGACCTCGACCCACCGCTCGTCCGCGATCCCGCGCATCTGCTCCCCGAAGCCCGGATCGTTCGGGTTCTCCGCCAGTTCCGCCGCGAACGCGCGCGGCACCACGTCGCAGAGTTCCTCGACCGTCCAGCGGTGATCGGCGCGCACGGTCTTGATGATCTTCGGCTGCGACAGCAACCCGATATTGTACCCGTAGGCGGCGAAGAGGTGGCCGGTCACGTCCCGCCCCGCGTCGCTCGCCAGGTAGGCGACGATCGGCGCGACGTTATCCGGGTCGCGCTCGGTGCCGATCGCGAGTTCGCTCGGTAGCTTCCCGCTCTCGGCCAGCGCCGCCTCCCGCGCGCGCGGGATCGAGTCGATCATCCGCGTCGATGCTCCGGGCAGGATCGCGTTCGCGGTCACCCCATAGCGCGCCAGGGCGTTCGCGCAGCTCAGGGTCAGCCCGATGATCCCCGCCTTCGCCGCCGCATAGTTCGGCTGCCCCGCCGCCCCGAACGCCGAGGACGAGGAGAAGTTGATGATCCGCCCGCCGGTCCCCTGCTCGCGGAAGCGGATCGCGGCCCAGCGGCAGGTGTTGAATGTCCCCTTCAGGTGGACATCGACCACCGCCTGCCATTCCTCCGGCGTCATATTGAAGATCATCCGGTCGCGCAGGATGCCGGCGACGTTGACGACGATGTCGATCTGGCCGAACTCGTCGAGCGCCTGCTGGATCATCGCCCCGGCCCCGTCGAAGTCGGCGACCGAGTGGCTGTTGGCGACCGCGCGCTCCCCGCTCGGGTCGAGTTCGCGCGCCACCTGCTCCGCGACCGACACGTCGGCCCCGCTCCCATCGAGAGAGGAGCCCAGGTCGTTGACGACGATCGCCGCCCCCTCGCGCGCCAGCAACCGCGCGATCCCCCGCCCGATCCCGCGCCCCCCGCCCGTGACCAGCGCGACCTTGCCTGCGAGTAGTCCCATCGTTCCTCCTTTGAGTCGTGAGTCGTGAGTCGTGGCGCGGTGCTGGTGGTAAGCAGTCCCTCGCAAACTCTTCTACGGACCACGGACCACGGACCACGGACTTTTCTCTGCCGATTGCCGACTGCCGCTTACCCCTTCGCGTCGTAATACGGCTGCCGCAGCCAGAGGTCCACGCCCGCCGCGAACTCCTGCCAGCTCGCCGGGTCGGCTTGCAGCGCCGCCGCGCCTTGCAATGGGCGCTCCTCGCCCGGCACCTGGATCGGCGCGGGGATCGTGATCGTCTGCCCGAAGGTTGCGGGGAAGACCGCCGCGATCGCGGCGGGCTCCCAGCGGTGCTCGGCGCGCAGAACCCCGGCCAATTCCCAGTGCGAGTAGAGGGCGATCGTGTTGCCGCGCACCCCGAAGAAGTGGCCGTTGATCCCCGCCGCATCGTCCGTCGCCAGGTAGGCGACCATCGGCGCGACGTTCGCGGGGTCGCCCTCGGTCCCCGTTGCCAGTTCGCTCGGCGGCTTGCCCCGCTCCTCGGCGATCGCCCGCCCGCGCGGCGTCGAGTCGATCATCCGCGTCGTCGCGTAGGGCAGGATCGCGTTCGCCGTGACGCCGGAGCGACCGAGGCTGTTCGCCAGGGTGGCGGTGAAGCCGAGAATCCCGTACTTCGCCGCGCCGTAGTTCGGCTGCCCCGGACTCCCCCAAGCCGAGACGCTGGAGAAGTTGATAATCCGCCCATGCCCCTGGCGTCGCATCACCACCGCAGCATGGCGGCAGGTGTTAAAGGTGCCGGTGAGGTGGACCGCCGTGACCGCGTCGAACTCGGCCTCGGTCATGTTGTAGATCATCCGGTCGCGCAGGATGCCAGCGATATTCACGACGATGTCCAGGCGACCGAACTCGTCGAGCGCCTGCCGCACCATCGCCCCCGTCGCCTCGTAATCCGCGACCGAGCCGGTGTTCGCCACGACCTGCTCGCCGCGCGGGTCGATCGCCCGCGCCGCTTGCAGCGCGATCGACTCATCCTGCCCGTCGCCGCCGAGCCCGGCCCCGAGGTCGTTGATCACCACCGCCGCGCCCTCGTCCGCCAGCAGTTGCGCCACCGCCCGCCCGATCCCGCGCCCCGCGCCGGTGACCAGCGCGACCTTGCCTGCGAGTTTGCCCATCGGTCCTCCTTGTGGTCAGTCGTGGGTCGTGGGTCGTGGGTCGTGAGTGGTGGCGCGGTGCCGGTGACAGGCAATGCCAGCGAGCTGACCACTACGGACTACTCGCCTACTCGCCTACTTCTCTCACGACCCACGCCTCACGACTCCCTTCTCAACTCCTCGATCACCGGCGCGAAACGCTCGATCCCTGCCAGGTTGTTCGGCTGTAAGGCGACCTGGATATGCGTGATCCCCTCGGCGGTGAATGCGCGCAGCGCGCGGGCGATCTCGGCGGGCGAGCCGACGATCGGCTCCGGGGCCGAGTCGGGGCGGATCAGCCGCACCGGGAGGTCGGGCGTGCCGACGAAGTCGACCAGCACCGTCAGCGTCCGCCCGAGCGTCGCCGGGTCGCGCCCGACCTCCCGGCAGGCGGCGTCCACCGCCTCGCGCAGCGGCGGCACCGCCGACGGGCGACTCGTATCGAAGGCGACCCAGCCGTTCCAGAGGTCGGCGTATCGCGCCGTCAGCCGCAGCATCCGCGCGCCCTTCGTCCCAATCATGAGGGGAGGGCCACCGGCGCGCGGACCGCGCGGGCGTAGTTCGCACTCCCGCGCCCGGTAGAATTGGCCGGCGAAATCGACCTGGCCCGTCTTCAGCAGGCCCGAGATGATCCGCACCGCCTCCTCGAAGCGGCTGACGCGATGATCGTACGGATAGCCGAAGGCCCGGTACTCCGGCTCGTGATAGCCCGCGCCGATCCCGAGGATCAGCCGCCCGCCGCTGATCTCCTCGATCGTGTCGGCGATCTTCGCCAGCAGCGCCGGATTGCGGAACCCGGTGCAGACGACGAGCGTGCCGAGTTCGACGCGGTTCGTCGAGGCCGCCAGCGCCGCCAGCAGCGACAGGCACTCCCAGCCGCCGCGCGATTCGATCCCCGCGAAGCGGAAGAGGAGGTGATCGGCGATCCAGATCGAATCGAACCCCACCTCCTCCGCCCGCCGTGCGAGCGTCGCGATATCCTGCCAGCGCGGCATGGCCCCTGCATCTGGCGCTCGCTGAATGGCAGATGGACCCCGATCTTCAGCGGCGCGGCACTCGCAGACATCGCCCCTCCCCTTCGTCAATACCGCAATATCACTCGCCGTCCCTACCGACCCTTGCGTTGCCCCGTACCCCGAACACAAATCCGATGCTGTGTGGTACGCCGTGGCGATCACGCAGGGTTGATGTCGCCATAGCGCATCCCCTGCTCACACCTCCCGGAACCGCACCACCGCTGCTGCCCGATCCCAGATCGCGTACTGCCCGGCGACCAGCGCGCCGGGGTTGATCAGGTAGCGCCGCGTCGGGGCGAGCGTGAGGACGCCGCGCCCGAGATCGAGCGGGCCGCGCTCGTCGCGGGCGGCGCGATGGTGCGTATGCCCGGCGAAGGTGATCCGCGCGTGGCCCTGATCGGGCTGGAACTCGCCCCGCGCCGTACCCCCGGAGAGGCGTGCTAGGGTCGCGCCGCGCCCCCACTGCGCCGCCTCGTGCGTCAGGCACACGTCCCCGACGATGACCTGTTCGCCGAGTCCGTTCAGCAGGCGCACCGTCTCCGGGGCCAGCGCGCCGCCCACGGTCGCCGCCTGCGCGATCTCCCGCTCGTGATTGCCCCACACCCCGATGGTCGGCCAGCCCGCCAGCGCCCGCGCGCAGCCATCGGCCTGCTCGGCGCGATCGAAGAGATCGCCGAGCAGTGCGATCTGCTCCGCGCCCGCCGCCCGGCAGCCCACCAGCGCGGCGAGCAGCGTCCTTTGCGCGCCGTGGACATCCGCGAAGAGGCCGATGATCCGGCCAAGCGGCGAATTCGGCGGCACGTCACCGGGCATGGACCCGCCCTCGCTCCTCGTCCGGTTCGCCCCCCGCGCCGCCGGTCGGCACGATCAGGCAATCGACCACTCGCGCGCCCTGGCCGCGCGGCAGCACCAGCAGCGGGTTGATGTCGATCTCGGCGACCTCTGCGCGTAGATCGACGCAGAGTTGCGCGAAGCGGGTGAGGATCTGCACCACCGCCTCGGTATCCACCGGCCCCCTGCCGCGCGATCCGCTCCCGTCGAGGATCGCCGCGCCGCGCAGCCGACCGAGCATCTCGCGCCCATCGTGCGGGGTCAACGGGGGGATTCCGAGCGCCACATCCTGCAACGCCTCGACGAAGATGCCGCCGAGTCCGACCGCGATGGCCGGGCCGAAATTGGGGTCTTGCGTCATCCCCAGGATCAGTTCCTGCCCACCGGTGACCAGCTCTTGCACCAGGACACCGGCGATCGCGGCGTCCGGCTTGTAGGCGCGCGCGCTGGCGACGATCCGCGCGAAGCCCGCCCGAACCGCTTCATCATCGGCGACGTTGAGCAGCACGCCCCCCGCCTCGGTCTTGTGCGGCAGATCCGGCGACTCGATCTTCAGGACGACCGGGTAGCCGATCGCGTGCGCCGCCGCGACCGCTTCCCCCGCCGTCGCCGCCAGGCGCTCGCGCACCATCGGGATGCCGTAGAGCGCCAGCAACGCCTTCGCCTCGCGCTCGACGAGCGGTCGCCCGCCCGCAGCGCGCACGAGCCCGCGCGCTTGCTCGGCCAGCGGGCCGACCACGGCGTGGCCGCGCGGCTCGCCCGCCCGCGCCCGCTGGAATTCGGCGTAGCGGATCAGCGCCGCGACCGCCTTCAGGCTATTCTCGGTCCCCTGGAGGAACGGGATGCCATCGAGTTCCGTGGCCGGATCGGCGGGGAGCAGCGTCGCGCTCCCGCTCGCCTTCGTCTCCCCCGCGACGAGCGACATGACCAGGAAGACCTTGTCCGGGTACTGCTCCGGCATCTGCCAGATGATCTTGCCGGACGCATCGGCCCGGTCCATCCGCGCGGGGAACGCCCGCCCGTAGATGATCGTGTGGATCTCGGGGTCCTCGGCCAGCGCCGCCAGCGAGCCCTCCAGGATCTCCGGCTGCTGCGCCGCCTGGCCGGTGTAGTCGAGCGGGTTGCCGACCGTCCCGAAGACGGGGATGACCGCGTTCAGCCGCGCGACCGTCTGCGGCGCGAGGGCCGGGAAGTCGAGCCCGCAGTCGGCACCGAGGTCCGCCGTCAGCCCCGCCGCCCCGCCCGACACGAACGCGGAGGCCACGCCACGCCCGCGCGGTAGCTTCTTGGTGTGGAAGATCGCCAGCGCCTCGGCCATCTGGTCGAGGTTGTGGACGCGCGTGATCCCGTACTGCCGCATGACCGCGTCGGCGATGCCGTCCGACCCGACGAGCGAGCCGGTGTGCGCCAGTGCCGTGCGCCGCCCCGCCTCGGACCGCCCGATCTTCAGCATCACGAGCGGCTTCTGGCGCTCCGCCGCCAGCTCCGCCGCCGCCAGGAACTTCTCGGGCGCGCGGAACTGCTCGACGAAGCAGCCGATGACGCGCGTTTCCTCGTCGTCGGCGTAAAAGCGGATCATGTCGGCCACATCGACATCGGCCTCGTTGCCGAGGGTGACGATGTAGGAGAAGCCCATCCCGCGATCGTTGGCCGGCAGGACGATGCTGTAGGCGATCAGGCCGCTCTGGAGGGCCAGGGCGATCGCGCCGCGCCGCAGGGCCGGATAGGGGCCGCTCGACGCGGTCATCTTCGCCGGGGTGCTGATGTTGCCCAGGCAGTTCGGCCCGACGACGCGGATGCCGGTGCGCCGCGCGAACGCGCCGATCGCCGCCTGCCGCGCCGCCCCGCCCGCATCCTCCTGCTGCTCCCCGAAGCCGCTGGTGATGATGTTGACCGCGCCGATCCCGGCGCGCGCGCAGTCGTCCAGGACGTCCGGCACCAGATGGTTCGGCACGACGACGATCGCCAGATCGGCCCCGCCGGGGATCGCCGAGAGGGTCGGATAGGCCCGCAGCCCGTGGACCTCGTCGTAGCGCGGCGTGACCGGGTGGATCGTCCCTGCGTAGCCGCAGCGCACCAGCCCGGTCAGGATACTGGTGGCGAAGCCCATCTTCGGGGTCGCGCCGACGATGGCGATGCGTTCCGGGTGGAGCAGGCTCCGCATCGCCCCCTCGAACGCCCCCGGTGCCTGCCGTGCGTCCTCCCCTGCGCCTGCTCCGATCGCTCGCGCCGACCGCATCGCCTTACCCCCTCCCCTACCGGAACAACGGCCCTCACCCCGGCGCTGCGCGCCACCCGCCGCCCAGATCGGAAGCGGGGTCTCGTCGGGGGCGGTGAGGATGCCGCCGCCACCCTCACCCCCGCCTCGCTGCGCTCGACACCCCGCCGCCCAGAGGGCACCCGACCATCCGAGGAGCGGGGGAGGGGGCGTTGCAGGCGCTTCTGCGACAAGGTGAAGGGCCGCATCGTTGCCGGCGGCAGCATGGCCCAGCCCGCGCAGGCGGGCTTCGCCGGTGCCGCAACACCCCCAGCCGGGGGCTTGTACCCCCTCGCGGGGTGGTGGCTGCCCTCCGGGGTGGTGGCTGCCCTCCGGGGTACTTCACCCCCCGGTCTATCCCGCGCCCATACCCACGCCCGCAACGGCACCTCACCCCGACTTGCTCTAGAAGTACGTGCGGCTGACCGTCTCGGCGACGCAGGCCGGGCGCTCCTCGCCTTCCACCTCGATCGTGCAGAGATTCGTCAGCTGCACCGCCTGCGTGCCGATCTCCTCGACCGCCAGCAGCGCGACCCGCATCCTGATCCGCTTGCCGACGCGCACGGGCGAGACGAAGCGGACCTTGTTCAGGCCGTAATTGACGCCCATCCGCCCGCCGAGTTGGATGTTCACGCCCGTGCGCGTGTCGCTCAGTAGCGGGATCAGCGACAGCGTCAGGTAGCCGTGCGCGATCGTCCCGCCGAAGAACGTCCGCGCCGCGCGCTCCGGGTCAACATGGATATACTGGTGATCCCCGGTGGCATCGGCGAAGCGATCGACGCGCTCCTGCGTGATCTCCAGCCAATCGGTCACGCCCAGACTCTGCCCGACCAATTCCTTCAGCTCGGCCACACTCGTGACGGTTCGTTCCTCGACGGTCGTTGCTTCGTCGCTCACGGTATCCTCCGTAGTGCGGGGGCGTGCGGGCCTCATCATCTGCTTGGCCCGCCGATCGCCCGCCGCCCGCCCTCAGCCCGCCACGCGCCCGGCCAGCACCTCTTGCAGCACCCGCTCCCGATGATAGGCCGTATCCCCGTAGAGCGGCTCCAGATGCTTCGCACGTTTCCAGTAGAGGTGGAGATCGTATTCCCAGGTGTAGCCGATCCCGCCGTGGACCTGGATCGCCTCGCCGGTGATCATCCGCGCCGCCTCGTTCAGCGTCGACTTCGCCACCGAGGCGGCGAGCGTTGCGTCCGGCGCGGCGGCATCGAGCGCCCAGGCCGCGTAGTAGACCGCCGCCGTCGCGTTCTCCGCCGCTTCCAGCATCTCCGCCAGCCGGTGCTTGATCGCCTGGAAGGAGCCGATCGGCTGGCCGAACTGCTCGCGCACCTTCGCGTAATCGACGCTCATCTCCAGCGCCTTGCGCGAAGCCCCCAGCATCTCCGCCGCCGCCGCCACCTGGGCACGCCGCAACGCCGTCTCGACCGCCGACCAGCCCTCGCCCGGCACGCCGATCACGCCCTCGCGCGGCACGCGCATGTCGTCGAAGCGCAGCGTGGCGACCTTCTCGTTCGGGTCGAGGCTCTCGTTCGGCTCGACCGTCAGCCCCGCCGCCTCGCGCGGCACCGCCAGCAGAGTGATCCCCGCCGACCCGGCCCCATCGCCCTCCCGCGCCACGACCACGATCGTCTCCACCGCCGCGCCGAACGGCACGACCCGCTTCACGCCGTGCAGCCGGTAGGTGTCGCCATCGGCGGTCGCCCGCAGCCGGATCGCGCCCGGCCCCCACGCGATATCTTCTTCGAGGAAGGCGAGCGAGGCCGTCAGCTCGCCGGTGGCGATCCCCGGCAGGTAGCGCGCCATCGCCCGCTCGTCGCCGGAGGCCGCGATCACCCCGCCCGCCAGCACCACGCTCGCGAAGTACGGCCCCGGATAGGCCACGCGGCCCATCTCCTCGAAGACGAGCGCCAGCTCGACCAGCCCCAGCCCCGCCCCGCCATACTCCTCCGGGAATGGCAGGCCGAGGAGGCCCAGATCGGCCAGCCGGCGATAGATCGTCGGATCATAGCCGCGCGGGTCGTCGAACATCCTGCGCGCGTGTTCCGGCGGGCACTGCTCCGTCAGGAATTCCCGCGCCACGTCGCGCAACATCCCCTGTTCTTCGCTGAAATCGAAGTCCATCGTATCCTCCGAGTCGTGAGTCCGTAGTCGGCAGTCCGTAGAAGGAGCTGCGGCGATAGAAAGGCAGATGCTTTCACACACCATCCCATTACTACGGACTACCGACCACGGACTACCGACTACTTCCCCGCCCGCGCCTTCAATTCCTGGCGGTCCGCGCGGACTTCCTTCGGCAGGCCAAGCACCCGCTCCCCGATGATGTTCTTCTGGATCTCGTTCGAGCCGGCGTAGATCGTCCCGGCGCGCGACCAGATGAACGAGTAGACCCAACTCCCGCCCTCGCCATCCTCATCGCCCACGAGCGCCAGTTCCGGCGGCGCACCGGCGAACAACTGGCCGAAGGGGCCGAGGATCTCCTGCATCAACTCCTGGGCACGCTTATCGAGTTCGGAGTAGTAGAGCTTCGCGATCGAGGCTTCCGGCCCCGGTCGCTGCCCCTTCTCCAGCTTGGAGAGGAGGCGAAGCGCGCTGTAGCGCAGAACCTCGGTCTCGCTGTAGATCTGCCCCAGTCGCTGCCGCACCAGCGGATCCTCGAGCGCGGGGCGACCGTTGCGCTCCAAGGTCCGGGCGACTTCCAGCAGCCGCGCGGACATCGCCTGCAAGCGCGTGACCCGGCCCAGCAGATTGCCGCCGCGCTCGTAGGAGAGGGTCGTCTGCGCGATCTGCCAGCCCCGGTTCATCTCCCCGACGACGTTGTCCGCCGACACCCGCACGTTGTCGAAGAAAACCTCGCAGAACTCCGAACTGCCGCTGATCTGCTTCAGCGGGCGGACCTCCACGCCCGGACTGTGCATGTCCAGCAGGAAACAGGTGATCCCCTGATGCTTCGGGGCGGCGGGGTCGGTGCGGGCCAGCAGCAGCCCCCAGTCGGCGTTGTAGCCGCCGCTCGTCCAGACCTTCTGCCCGTTGATGATGAACTCGTCGCCAGCGGGATCGGCGCGGGTCCGCAGGCTGGCGAGGTCGGATCCCGCGTTCGGCTCGGAGTAGAGCTGGCACCAGAGATCCTGCGCCGTGAGGATCTTCTGGATGAAGTCGCGCTTCTGCTCCTCGGTCCCGTGATGGATGATCGTCGGGCCGACGATGCCGAGCCCCAGCCCGTTCATCGGCGCGGGCGCGTTGACCCGCGCCATCTCCGCCCCGACGATCGCCTGCTCCATCGGGCGGGCCTCCTGGCCGCCATACGCCTTCGGCCAGCCCATCCCGATGTACCCGGCCTCGTACATCTTGCGATGCCACGCCTTGCGCTCTTCCAGCGTCTCCAACTTCTTGCGCGGCAGGTTCGCCTGGAGCCAGGCGCGCACCTGATCGCGATAGGCGGCATCCTCGGGCGTCAACTGGAGATCCATCCCCCCGTCTCCTTTGCAACGTTAGCGATCCTGGACGAAGCTGCGGCGACCAACGACGGCGGCCCCTCGCCCTCGGCTGTGCCTCCCGCCCGGTGTCCCCCGCGCTCATTATGCGGACTGCCCTGTACGCCACGCACGTTAACGCAACCGGGCCGACCTGTCAACCGACAGCGAGTACGACAGGCGGTAAGGGTGGGCGGACCTCCCCGCCGCCTGCGGGCGGCGACCCTCCCCTGAAGCGGGAGGGCGAGGGCGCTGGCACGCCACAGGCTTTCCCAGTCGCCGCCGCGCCGCTGATGTGTCACCCCTCCCGTTTCAGGGGAGGGGCCGGGGGAGCGGTCCGTGGCAGCCGCGCCGCGACGAGTTCCGCGATGTCCTCGACCTGCACTTGCTCCGTGCTGCCGGTCGCGCCGATGGCGTCCTCGAACATGGTGATACAGAACGGGCAGCCGGCGGCGAGGGTGCCGCAGCCCGTTTCGAGGACATCGTTGAGGCGGTTGTGGCTCATCTTCTCGCCGATGCGCTCCTCCATGAACGCCCGCCCGCCGCCCCCGCCGCAGCAGAGCGACTTGTTGCGCGAGCGGCGCATCTCCGTCACCGCCACGCCGAGCCCGTTGATGACCTCGCGCGGCGCGTCGTAGACATCGTTGTAGCGCCCGAGGTAGCAGGGGTCGTGGAAGGTGATCGCCTTCTTGTCCGTCCCCTCCTCCAGCGTCAGCCGACCGGACTTCAGCAGCTCGGCGATGAACTGGCTGTGGTGGACGACCGCGAAGTCGCCGCCGAATTGCGGGTACTCGTTCTTGATCGTGTTCATGCAGTGCGGGCAGGCCGTGACGATCTTCTTGACGCCGTAGCCTTGCAGCGTCTCGACATTCCCCCGCGCCAGCACCTGATAGAGATACTCGTTGCCAGCGCGCCGCGCCGGGTCGCCGGTGCAACCCTCCTCCGTGCCGAGGATGCCGAAGTTCATCCCGGCGGCCTGGAGGATGCGCGACAGCGACCGCGCCACCTTCTGATTCCGCTCATCGAAGGAGCCGTAGCAGCCGACCCAGTAGAGGACATCGACCGGCTCGTCGGGGTGCTCGCTGAGGATTTTCAGGCCGAGGCCCTTCGCCCAATCGGCGCGGGTGCGGGCGCGGAGGCCGAAGGGGTTGCTGTTGCGCTCCAGGCTGTTGAAGACCTTGGTCAGCTCGGCCGGGAAGCGCGCCTCTTCCAGCACGAGATTGCGGCGCATATCCACGATCTTCGGCACCTGCTCGATCGCGACCGGGCACGCCTCGATGCAGGCCATGCAGGTCGTGCAACTCCAGAGTTCGGCGTCCTTGATCAGCCCCGCCTCGCCGATCAGCGGCGTCGCGGCGGTGATCTCGCGCGGCTCGTGGCGCGCGGCCATCGCCATGCCGGCCTGCGCGTAGGTGGAGAGTCGCATGTCCACGATGATCTTCTTCGGGTCGAGCGGCTTGCCGGTCAGGTTCGCCGGGCAAGCATCGGTGCAACGCCCGCACTCGGTGCAGGCATAGCCGTCGAGGATGTCCTTCCAGGTGAACTGCCGGACGTTGCCGACGCCGAAGTGTTCGGCCTCCTCGATATTCTCGATCGTCGGCAGTTCGCCCTTCGGCTTGGTCCCCTTCAGATAGATGTTGACCGGCGCGACGAAGACGTGGAGGTGCTTGCTGAGCGGGATGTAGACGAGCAACCCGAGGACGAGCAGGATGTGGATCCAATAGAAGCCGACGAATCCGACCCGCGCCGCCGTCTCGCCGAGCGCGCCGAGTGGGCCACCGAGGACCGCACCGGCGAGCGACCAATGCGGCTCAGCGTTGCCGAACGCCGCCGCCGCGAAGCCCTCGGCGAGGAGCAGCGAGCTCAGATGCCCGCCGATCATCGCGATGATGATCAGGGCGTCGGGCTGCGTCGTCAGGCCGCGCGGGCGGAGGCGGAGGCGGCGGTAGGCGGCGTAGAGGAGCGCGACGATGACGACGGCGGCCAGGATGTCGTTGAGCGCGATATACGCGCGCGAGCCGACGAGCGGCAGGCGGACGCCGTGGATCAGCCCATCCGCCAGCACCTGGAGGAGCGCGAGGGTCAGGATGAGGAAGCCCCAGAAGATCAGGAAGTGCGCCGCCCCGATCGCCGGGCGCTCGAACATCTTCGACTGCCCGAGCACCATCGTGACCGCATGCCGGATACCCGTGCCCTCGTCGCCGCGCCGCACGGTCGGACGCGCGGCCAACAGCGGCTGGTAGAGCCGCCAGAGGCGATAGGAGAAGAGCCCGCCCGCGCCGAGCAGGACGAGCAGGAGCAGGATTTGGCCGAAGATGTTGACGGTCGGTGACAATTGACCCCTCCCCTGGCCCCTCCCTGAAAGGGAGAGGAACGTGCTTATTGGGCGATTGCCTGGATGCGATCGAGAACAGCAGGTAAGTCCCGCAAGACCTCATCGTCGGTGAAGCGCAGGATGGTCAGGCCGCGCCCGAGCAGCACATACTCGCGTTCGCGATCATCCTCGGCCTGGTGATCATGGATGGGGCCATCAACCTCGACGACGAGTTTAAGTGTATGGCAATAGAAGTCGACAATGAAACCATCGATGATCTGCTGACGACGAAACTGGACCCCATCGAGGCGATTCGCGCGTACGTGCTTCCATGAGCGACACTCCGCAGGAGTCATCTGGCGGCGTGATCGTTTGGCCCGGACGCGCTTCTCAGGGGTGATGTGCTGGGTGGTGATGACGCTGTCCATGACCCCTCCCCCGACCCCTCCCCCGAAGCGGGAGGGGTCGGGGGAGGGGTCATGGCGCGGCGGCGAACAGGGAAGCTGACGGCGTGCCAGCGCCCTCACCCTCCCGCTTCAGTGGAGGGTCGCCGCCCGCAGATGGCGGGGAGGGGTTCACCCCTTCTTCACCTCGCCGATCAGTTGCGGCAGCACTTTCAGCGCGTCCCCCACGATGCCGAGATCGGCGCTCTTGAAGATCGGAGCATCGGGATCCTTATTGATCGCGATGATCGTCTTCGCGCCCTTCATGCCGGCGAGATGCTGGATGGCACCGGAGATGCCACAAGCGATGTAGACATCGGGCTTGACCGTCACGCCGGTCTGCCCGACTTGCTCGCCGTAGGGGCGCCAGCCCGCATCCACGACCGCGCGCGAGGCTCCGACCGCGCCGCCGAGGGCCGCAGCCAACTCCTCGACCAGCGCGAAGTTGTCGGCATTGCCCAGCCCGCGCCCGCCCGAGACGACGATCTTCGCGTCGGAGAGCAGCGGCCCCTGCGTCGTCTCCTCGACCGTCTCGGTGACGCGGATCGTTAGCGCCGCCGCGCCGAGCTGGCCGGTGAATTCCTCGACCGTGCAGCGACCACCGCTGCTGACGGCGGTGAACGCCTTGGGCCGGACCAGCACGAACCGCGTCCCCGGCGTCGTCAATTCGCAGACGGCGATAGTGCTGGCCCCCCAGGGCGTCAGCAGGCGAAACGTGTCGCCCGTCGCCTCGATATCGGTCGCATTGGTGATGACGCCACGGTCGAGGCGCGCGGCCAGCCGCGAGGCGACATCGCGACTATCGTAGGTGGTGGCGAAGAGGAGTAACGCCGGCTGACGCTCCCGCACCAGCGCCGCCAGAGCCTCGACCGCCGCAGGTGCGAGGTGCTCGTCGTAATCGGCGCGCGCATCGATAATCGCGTGCGCCGCGCCATACTCCCCGGCCACGCTCGCCGCACCCGCCGCGTCACGCCCCAGGAGAATCGCCGTCGCTTCGCCCAACTCGGCGGCTTTCGTGATCAGTTCGAGGGCGACCGGTGCCGGACGCCCGGCAGAGATTTCACTATAGACCCAGATGGCACGCATGTCCATTCCTCCCGCTAACCGCTTCCCTCCGGGGAAGGGGGCTAGCTGTGTGATGCGATAGATACATCGCCAGCACCGCTGCCTGCTACAGCCATCAACCCCTGGCCCCGCCCTCTTTAGGGAGGGGTGACACGTTCATAGCGCGGCGGCGACGCGAGCGACCAGCGGCGTTCCAGCAAGTCACCCCTCCCCGCGTCGGGGAGGGGCCGGGGGAGCGGTCGGCTTAAATCACCCCGCGCTGCCGCAACAGGGTGGCGATGCGCTCCGCACCGGTGCCGGCATCCTCGACGATGACCCCGGCCTGGCGTTCCTCGACTGGTCGTAATTCCAGCACGCGCTCGCGCGCGCCGACCGCACCCGCGTCGTCGGCCATAAGGCCCAGGTCGGCGAGGGTGTATTCCTCGACCTTCTTGCGCCTGGCGGACATGATGCCCTTCAATGCCGGGTAGCGCGGCTCGTGCGAGCCGCTGGCGATCGCCACCAGCAGGGGTAAGGGGCATTGCACCGTCTGATAGCCGCGCGCGACGACCCGCTGACCGATCAGGATGTTATCCTGGACTGCCAGGCTGCGGATGAAGGAGAGGTGCGGGATGCCGAGCAGTTCGGCGACCATGCCGGGAACCATCCCGGTGTAGCCGTCGGTGCTCTCGGTCGCGCAGAAGATGAGGTCGAAGCCGATCTCCTTGATCGTCGCCGCCAGCGCCTTCGCCGTGCTGAGGGCGTCGGAACCGGCCAGCGCGTCGTCGGTGATCAGCGCGCCATCGGTGGCCCCCATTGCGAGCGCGCGGCGCAGCGCATCCTCCGCATCCTCCGGTCCCATCGAGACGACCGTGACCGTGCTCGCGTCGTCCTGCTCGGCCAGTTGCAGCGCCGCCTCGAGCGCGACCTCCGTACCGGGATCGAGGATGTTCGTCACGCCATCGCGCACCAGGCGTTTCGTAGCGGGATCGATCTGGTAGATCACGGTGTTCGGATCGGGCACCTGCTTCACACAAACGAGGATACGCATTGTTTCGCTCCGTGTAGTAGTCGGCAGACGGCGGACGTGGGGTTGATCCGATTCGGTGGATGGGTACATGCTAGGCGGCGAGAGCCTGCGTTGTCCACCTCCTCTCATACGCCGCCGCAGAGTAATACTGGAGTGTCGAGTGCCGACGATGGGAGTTGCAGAATCCTTCGATGTAGTTGAAGAGGGCGAGAAGGACGGCGCGGCGGGTCTTGAAGGGACATCGGGCGAGCAATTCGCATTCGCGCGTGGCGAAGAAGCGCTCCGCCACGTCGTTGTCGTGGTGCTACAGTTGTACGTAGGCGATTGGTCGGCGGTGCCCATAGTACGGACGCTGCCCATGACTCACGCCCCGCGCCACGGAAGCTAGCCCGAACGTCGAACTACAACTGTAGGACTGGTGCCTATGCATCACAAGATCGCGATAGGTTGGCTTCGCCAGTTGGGTATGAGGGGCGTCGCGGCAAGTTTGCCTTGCTGCGATGCCCCCCCCCCGCTGTTCTCGTTTGTTGGCGTTCGGGGATCTTTCCTGCCAACCTGGGACCAGCCTGCCTACAGCACGTGGGCGAGCGCTTCGCGCGCGGTCATGAGCGCGTGCCAGACCCGGTTGCGCTCGCGGACGAGCTGCGTCCGCAGGAAGTGATACCCGTCGCTCCGCAGCTCCAACGCGGCGAGCGTGACGAGCGGCGCGAGGCCGGGCAGCGCGGGCTGATCGAGCGCGGGATCGACCTCGTATGGCCCGGCTGCGGTGTAGTTCACCGGGATCAGGGCGTGCGCCACCGCCAGCAAGGCGGCGTTCAGTGCTTCCGCGCGCTGCGGATCGTCGCCGATGGCGGTGTCCAGCCGCGCGGCGTCGGCGCGGAAGGCCGCCAGCGCCTCGACCAGCGGGGCGAGGTCGAAGCGCGCGCCCGCCGTGTCCGCGAGCGTGCTCAGGCGCTCGCCCAGTTCGTCGGCGGTCGCCACGAAGTCGAACGGCAGGACCGGCAGGGTGCAGAGTCGCCAGCAGGTCGCGAGATAGATCTGCGTGTCGCGCACCAGCCGTGCGGGATCGATCTTGTCCAGCGTGTCGTCCGGGGTGTGCCACCAAGGGCCGAGGCCACCGCCGGGTTGCGCGGAGAGGCCGCTCAGCGCCGTGGGCACGCCGATCCCGGTGAACGATTGGTCGCTGTTGCGGCCCATCCGCCGGTAGCGGAGTTCCTGCCCCGCGATCTCGCGGATCGCCCCTGCGGCGAGCCCCCAGGTCTCCGCCATGTTCCCCGGCCCGGTCAGGTCGTCCGCGCCGAGTCCGCCGGTGGACTCCGCGTTGACGTGGCAGACGCAGCGCGCCCGCAACTCGGGCCAGAAATTATCCGCGTACCAGGCCGACCCGGCATAGCGGGCGTGGGAGTGCCCCGACCAGAAGGCCAGCCGCAGGCCGCGCCGGAGTTCGTCGCGGTGCGCGGCGAACACGCGCCCGATCTCCAGCATCGTCGCGTTGGCGCTCGCATTGTCCATCGCGCCGTGATACCACGAATCGACGTGGCCGCTGAGTAGGACGAAGCGATCCTCGTCCACACCGGGGAGTTCGGCGGTGAGGACCGGGATTGGACGCCAGCGCGTATCGACGGCTGTCTCCAGGCGCACCGTGACCGGATCGGCGGCGAGCAGCGCCTTCAGGGCGTCGCCGACCTCGCGGCGCACCGAGATCGCGGCGATCTGCGGGCGCTTCGGCGCGGTCGCGGGGGTCGGCGTCCCCCAGACCGGCGAGAAGTTCATCTCGTGGAGCCCTGCCGGGTTGATGCAGATGATCCCCAGCACCCCGGCGGCATCGGCGTCCGCCGCTTTGGGGGCCATCGCCAGCCCTTCCACCAGGGCGATCGTGCCGCGCGCATCGACGCGCGCGTAGTCGTCCGCCAGCCCCGCGCCCGCGTAGACGAGCGGCGCGATCAACCCGTCCGGGCCGGTGGCGCGCGAGGCGGAGTGGGTGAGACATTCGAAAGTTTGTGCGTCCGGAGCGGTGACGGCGAGTGAGGCCGCACCGGGCAAGCTGACGAGGGCATCGACGGCGTAGCGCCGTACATCCAGGCCGAACGCCGCGCACTGCGCGGCGATGTAGTCGAACGCCGCCGCCTCTTCCGCGCTGCCGGAGAGGCGCTCCCACCTGGCGATCGCCGCGTTGTGCGCCTGCAACCGCTCGACCGCGACCGCCTCGCGCAACGCCACTTCGGTTGTCTGCATGGATATCATGCTCCTTCCCGGTGTTTATCATCGCGCGGCGCGGCGTGGCCGATCGCCGCACAGCGCCACACGAAAAGGCGATCACCTCTCGGTTGTGCGGCGGATCGCCCCCGCCCGGCAACGCGCCACGAGCGAGGGGGATCGGGAATCCTTGCCCCGCCGCACCTGCCGATCGGTCATCGATCATGCACGAGTCGTGGTCGCCGCGTCAACTCGGCACGCCTTCTGGCGTGTATCCCCGCAGGATCGGGCCGAGCGCCACGCTCGTCAACCGCACGGGGCGGTGCGGGGAGTGCAGGCCCACCTCGGGATGGGCGCTACCGACTTCGACGATTTCAGCCGCGAGCTTGCATCGCTGGCGGAGGGCGGGCTGACGCCGTTGGAAGCGAGCCACGCGGCGAACGGGCGCGCTGCGGCGGCCTGTCAATTGAGCGGCGTTGTTGGTATCCTCGAAGCAGGTGTGCGGCCGATCTGCCGGTCGTCGCGGGCGACCCGACGCGCGACCTGACCGCGCTCCGCACCCCGGCGATGGTGCTGCAAGGGGGCACGATCGTCGTCGACCGCCGCTGATCGCTGATTAAGGTCGCCCCGCCGGATCACGAAGGAGCGTGAAGACCATGCCCGCCACGATGCCCCGTTTCGGCGTGCCCGGCGAGCGCATCCAGGACACGCTGGTGTCCGATGCGCCGCTCCTGGCCGGGTGGTCCTGGCCCTACACGACCATCGTTGGCCGCGAGGCTGGGCCGCAGTTGACGATCATCGCCGGGATCCACGGCTGCGAGTACGTCTCGATCCACGCCGCGATGCGCCTGGCGGCGGAGCTCGATCCGAGCGAGATTCGCGGGCGCGTGCTGATCGTCCCGGTCGTCAACCTGCCGGCCTTCGAGGCGCGCACGCCGTTCGTCACCCCGCTCGACGGCAAGAACCCGAACCGCTACTTCCCCGGCGACCCCGAGGGGACGTTCACCGATGTGTTGGCCGATTTCATCTTCACCACCTGCGTCGCGCCGAGCGACGCCTTCATCGACCTGCATGGCGGCGACATGGTCGAGGCGCTGGAACCATTCGCCATCCTCGCCGCCGACGCCGCGCCGGAGGTCGTCGCGCGCTCGCGGGCGCTCGCCGAGGCGTTCGGCCTGCCGTACACCGTGAGCCAGCGCGGCGCACCGGCGGGGCAACGCGCGGGAATGACCTATGCGGCCGCGGCGGCGATCGGCATCCCCGGCCTGATCGCCGAGGCGGGCGGTATCGGCCAGCTGACCTTGCCCGATGTCGATCTGCTCGTTAACGGCTCGCGCCGCGCCCTCCGCGCCGCCGGGAACCTCGGCGGCGCGGCGCTCGCGCCGGGGACGCGCTATCTGGCGGAGTTTGACTGGTGTTACACGACGGTCGGCGGCTTCTGGATCGCCGAGGTCCGCGCCGGGGATGACCTCGTCGCGGGACAGCGGATCGGGCGCGTGCTGGCGCTCAGCGGCGAGGTGCTTGAAACGGCCCTCGCGCCCGCCGCCGGGGTGGTGCTCTTCCTGACGACGAGCGCGGCGGTGCAGCCGCAGGGGCTTTTGCTCGGGCTCGGCGTCTGGCCGGAGGCCGCTGAAGGGGCCTGACGAGGCCACGCCACAGATCAATTGCGTAAAAGGCCCGCGCCGGCGAGTCCGGTGAGACTCGTCGGCGCAGACCGGCGATGCCGTTATGGCTTTGTCGGATTATGCTGGCGCGGTGCGGCGGAGCGTTCCGCCGCACCGCGCCGGTGACCGCGCCTAACCCTGGGCGAAGCGCGGGATGATCTCCTCGGAGATGCGCCGCCAGTTCTCCGTCAGCGCGGGGCTGCCGCCGCTGACGAGGAAGTAGGTGATGCCGAGCGCGATCAGTTCGCGCAGCCGCGCCTCGATCTGCTCCGGGGTGCCCTGGATCATCCCCTGGCGGATCTGGTCCGTCGGGCGACCGCTCAGGCGCGCGATCTCCGCGACCGCCGTATCCGGGATCGCGCCGCCGACCCAGATGCTGGCGTTGGTCGACTTGATGATCGCCTGCGGGTCGCGCCCGTAGCCGCGCGCGTATTCGTCGATCAGGCCGATCTTGCGCGTCAGGGTGTCCGGGTCGCCGAAGCCGTGCCAGATGTCGGCGTGGCGTGCCACGACGCGCAGCGTTAACTGCTCGCCGCCGCCGCCGATGAGGATCGGCGGGTGCGGGCTTTGCACCGGCTGCGGGTTGAGGAAGCAGTCGGTCACGCGCACGTAGGTGCCCTCATAGGAAACCTTCTTGCGCGGGTCGCCGCTCCAGAGGAGCTTGGCGACATCGAGCGTCTCGCGCAGCATCCCGATCCGCGCCTTCGGCTCCCGAAAGGGGAGGTCGAACGCCTTGAACTCCCGCTCGGCCCAGCCCGCGCCGATCCCGAAATCGAAGCGCCCGCCCGAGATCACGTCGATCTGCGTCGCCTCCTTGATCTGCATGGCCGGATTGCGATAGGCCACGCCACTCACCAGCGCGCCGATGCGGATGCGCTTCGTGGCGGCGGCGATGGCGGCCATCGTGGTGTAGCACTCGAAGTTCGGCCCTTCCATGTCGCCGAAGATCGGCATCAGGTGGTCGAAGCCCCAGAAGGTCTCGAAGGCCAGGGCGTCGGCGGCCTGCGCGGCGGCGAGATAGTCTTCCCAGGTGGCGTGGGTCGGCGGCAGGGCGATCGCGAAGCGGATTGCCGACATCGATGTTCTCTCCTCTGCGTGGTACGCGGTGCGCCGGACGATCCGACGCACCGCGTATCAGTGTACTTGATCCGGATTGTGTGGCACATGCGGGCGACGACGCAACGGCTCCCTTGCCGCCGCCACGCCGTCGCGCCTGCGCGTCTTACCGCCCGACCTCTTCCTGCGCGCGCCGCAACAGCGCGCGCATGTAGCCGATCGTGTAGGCGGTGCCGAGGCGCGGGTCGTCGGCCATCTGCGGGATGTGGTCGGGTATGGCGACGCCCCGGAAGCCGACTTCCTGCAACGTCTTCATGATCCGGTACATGTCCTGGTAGCCGTCATCGATGAACGTCTCGACGAAGTGGGGCAGGGGCGCATCCACGTTGCGGAAGTGGACCTTGAACAGCTTGTTCTCCCCGGCGAAGTAGCGGATCGCCTCGACCGCGCCGACGCCCCACAGCTCGCCCCCTTCGAGCCAGCAGCCGATGCAGAGGCAGATGCCGACATTGGGGCTAGCGGCGATCGCCAGGGCGCGCTTGTAGTTCTCGAAGGTGCTGAAGATGCGCGGCACCCCACCCAGGCGCGCGATCGGCGGGTCGTCCGGGTGGATGCCGATGAAGACGTTCGATTCCTCGGCGGCGCGTGCGGCGCGCGTGATGAAGTACGTGAAGTTTTCCCAGACCTCGTCCTCGGTGTACTCTCGCCCGTTCGTCAGCGGCAGCTCGAAGGACTTGCTGTGCCACATCCCGTGGGTCGCCTGCGCCTCGTCGAAGCCGCGCGCGGAAGCCCCGCCGCGCGTCTCCTCGCGCGCGGTGCTCCAGATGCCGTTCGGCATGTGCGCGTAGGTCGTGTACGGGATCCCAGCCTGGCCGAGCGCGCGGATGTGGCGGACGTACTCGTCCACCTTGGCGTCGCGGTTCGCCAGGTTGAGGACGATCGCCTCCTGATTGTGGACATCCGAGTTGCCGAAGCCGTAGACATCGAGGCCATTCGCCGCGAAGAACGCCTTGCGCTCGGCGTAATAGGCGGCGCTCGATTTGGTGCTGTCGGTCCAGAGCACCACATGCTCGACGCCGAGCTGGCGAATGAGTGCCAGATCCTGCTCGCGCGGTTCGGGCGCGATCTGCGCCGCGATCTTCACGCCCGACGCGACCCGATCTGTATATGCCGCACCTTGGGTCTCGGTGATCACCATCCCTTACCTCCCTACCATTCCGAGCGCGGCGTGACGGCATCGTTGCCCCCCTGCGCCTGGGCCGACCTCGAATCTAGCACGGCTTTCCGCTCGCCACAAGCGGGGGCCGAAGATCGTGTGGGCACAGCAGGCAATGGCGTGTGCCGTTTGCGCCGCTACAAGGGCGAGGGGGATGGGGAATAGCGCGCGCGCTGTGTGCCCGAGGTACACCAGGGGCGGGGATGAGGTTGATCGCTCGTGAATGGCCCGGTATCGATCCGTGCCGTGCCGTGCCACACATGTCGTGCGACGGCGTTTTCTGCCCAACGGTAGTGGTGCGTGCCGCTCGGAGCCCCTGCTCGACCATCTGGTAGGTGTCGTTCAGAGCCCCTGCTCGACCATGTCGATCAGGCGTTGCCCGATCGCGGCGGTCTGGGCGCGGTCGAGGCCGCGTAGCGGGCCATCGATGGCGAGCATCGACAAGCCGTGGACGGCGGACCAGGCCAGGAACTCCGCACCCGGGCGTCGCTCGCGCGGCAAGGCTCCCGCCGCGACCAGCGCATCGAGCGCCGCCGAGAGGAGCTTGAATGGACTCAATCCGGTTTCCCCCACGCCGACCGGGATGACGGGGTCTTCCAGGATCGCCGGGACCGAGAAGGCGGTGCGAAAAAGCCCCGGCTCATCCTGCGCGAAGCGCATGTAGCCGGTGCCGACCGCCCGCAATTGCGCGCGCGCCCGGTCGGCGGGATCGTCCGTGGCGGGGAGCGCGGCCAGCTCGGCCTCGATGGCTCGCGCCAGCGCCGCCTGTGCCGCCGCGCAGACGGCGTAGAGGAGCGCCTGGCGATCGGCGAAGTGCCGGTAGGCCGCGTTGGGGGCGACGCCCGCGTGGCGGGTGGCCTCGCGCAGCACGACCGCCTCCGGGCCACCCGCGCGGGCCAGCTCGATGCCCACGGTGAGGAGCGCGCGGCGTAGATCGCCGTGTCGATAGGTGTCGCGGTGGGCGGGGTGCGGATTGGTCTGCATCGATGCCTCGTGATGTGGACATCATCCACTTGCTGTGGTAATATGAACGCATGTTCTAATGTGGACGGCGTACACAGGGAAGTATAGCAGGATAGTGGCGCTGCAACGGTCGGGTTGTCGGTGGGGGTATGATGGTCGCTGAACGATGGGGTGAGGTGGACGGATGGTTGAGCATTATCGGAGTATGTCCCGCTCGGAGCGTGGCCCGCCGCCACACGAGCGCGGGCGGTGCGGCGTGTTGCGCGGATGGTCGGCAAGGGAGGTAGCGCGATGTGCAGGAATATCAGGACGCTCTTCAACTTCGAGCCATCGGCCAGCGAAGACGAGATCCGCGCCGCCGCGCTGCAATTCGTCAGGAAGGTCAGCGGCACCACGAAGCCATCCCGGGCGAACGAGGCCGCGTTCGCCACCGCCGTGGACGAGATCGCGGCGGTCACGGCGCGGCTGCTCGCCGCGCTCGAATCGCCGGCCGCGCCGAAGAATCGGGAAGAGGAGGCCGCGCGCGCGAAGGCGCGTTCCGTGCAACGCTTCGGTGCGTGAACCCGCGCCGAGTCGCGTGTGTTGTCGGTGCGCGAGTACGCATCGGGCTGTATCGATCGCAAGTACGAAAGGGAGTATGGCGATGCGGAAGGTCATCCTGTCGGAGTACATGACGCTCGATGGGGTCATGGAGCAGCCCAGTTGGACGGTGCCATATTGGACGGACGCGATCGCAAAGTTCAAGTACGACGAGCTCTTTTCGAGCGACGCGCTGTTGCTGGGGCGCGTGACCTATGAGGGCTTCGCCGCCGCCTGGCCGTCCATGAACGATGAGCAAGGTTTCGCCGACCGGATGAACGGCCTCCCCAAGTACGTCGCCACGACGACCCTGACCGACTTCACCTGGAACAATGCGCGCCCTCGAAGGGGATGTCGCGGCGGCGGTTGCGGCGCTGAAGGAGCGGGAGGGGCGGAACATCCTGATCTACGGCAGCGCCGCGCTGGCGCAGACGCTGCGGCAACACGGCCTGATCGACGAGTATCGGCTGATGATCCACCCGGTCGCGCTGGGCAGCGGGAAACGCCTCTTCCAGGAGGGGAGCGCCACGACCGCGTTGCGGCTGACCGACACGCAGACGTTCGATTCCGGCGTCGTCGTCCTCACCTACGCGCCGACACCGCCCGAGTAAAGAGGGTATCACCGCGCTACGCCGAAGTTCGCGTCTTAACGGCCCCGCGCGCACGATGATCCCGTGCGAGGCCGACGCGACCACGATTTCGGATCATCGACAGGGAGGGTGCTCAACGATGGCAGCTGCGGAAACGGTACGGTCGGCTGACGGCACCGCCATCGCGTTCGCGCGCATGGGGCATGGCCCGGCGCTGATCCTGGTGGATGGGGCGCTCGGAGGGCGCGAGCACCCGCTGCACTCGCAACTCGCCGCGCTCCTGGCTCCGCATTTCACCGTCTTCAATTATAACCGCCGGGGGCGCGGCGACAGCGGCGACACGGCACCATACGCGGTCGCGCGGGAGATCGAGGATATCGCCGCCCTGATCGACGAGGCCGATGGCACGGCGTGCGTCTACGGCATCTCCTCCGGCGCGATCCTGGCGCTCGAAGCGACGAACGCGCTCTCGGCCAGGGTCGCGAAGCTGGCGCTGTACGAGCCGCCGTTCATCATCGATGGCAGCCGCGCCCCGCTGCCGGACGACTACGTGGCGCACCTCGACGCGCTGATCGCCGCCGGGCGGCGCGGCGATGCGGTCGAGTATTTCATGACCGCCGCGCTGCGAATCCCCGCCGAATACCTGGATCAGTTGCGCCGCGACCCGAGTTGGGCCGACATGGAAGCGTTGGCGCACACGATCGCCCACGACGGCAGGGTCGTGGGCGACACGATGTCCGGCAAGCCCTTGCCGCCCGCTCGCTGGACCGCTGTCACCATGCCGACGCTGGTGCTCGACGGCGAAGTGACCGAGCGGTTCATGCATGATGGGGCGGACGCGCTCGCGGCGATCCTGCCCGACGCGCGTCGGCAGACCCTGGCGGGTCAGCATCACGCGGTCGAACCGGATGCCCTCGCCTCGGCGCTGATCGCTTTCTTCACCGCTTGAGTCGCGGAACCCCTCGCCCCCACGATGGCGGTCGCACGCGACAAACGCGCCATTTTCAGCAATACCGACGACAACGGCCGGTCAGCCAGGTACGGCTCGCCCATACCTGCGGCACCGCGCCGCAGGTGCAGCAGCCACGATCGAAGGCCCGGCGATCGGCACGGGCTTCATCACAAATGACGGGCGATGGTGCGGTTGGATCGTGCTGGCAAATAAAGGAGGCTGTGAGATGGCGGACCGAACGCCCACCGATATCACCAATCTCGATGGCTACGGCGGTTCCGTCGTGCCGTGGAGCCGCGCCCGCGACCTGCTCGCCGCTGGCCCGCTCGGCCCCGAGATCCCATTCTTCCTCGGCACGATCCGCCCCGATGGCCGCCCCCACGCCGCCGGGATCGGCGTCGTCTGGCTGGATGGCGATCTCTACTTCACGAGCGGGCTCGGCGCGCGCAAGGCGCGTAATCTCGCGGCGAACCCCGCCTGCACGATCTCGATCAGGCTGGAAGGGATCGATCTCGTCCTCGAAGGCGAGGCGCGGCAAACCGCCGATCGGCCAACCCTGGAACGGGTGGCGGCGGAGTATCGGGCGGGCGGGTGGCCGGCGGAAGTGGCGGGTGACGCGCTGACGGCACCCTACAGTGCACAGAGCGCCGGTCCGGCACCCTGGCATCTCTTCCGCTTCGTGTTCCACACCGCGATCGGGATCACCACGGCGGAGCCATTCGGCGCGACACGCTGGCGCTTCGACCGCTGACGGCGTTGGTGCTCGGTGGTGGTATCGACCGGCACCGCGCGATCGATCGTGACCAGGTAGTGCGTCTTTTTGTTCGCCCGCTGGAGATGATCGATGCGGGTACTGTAACTGGGGGTATGGTAGTCATGACACGAGCGGAACAGTACGCGGCACAATTCGCGGCGATCGATGAGGCGGTACGCACCATGATCGCCGGTTGCTCCGAGGCAGATTGGCGGCGGGTCTGCGTGGATGAAGGGCGGACGGTAGGGGTGGTGGCGCACCATATCGCGACCGTTGAAGGGCTGTTCGCCGGGGTCATCCGGGCGTTGATGGCCGGCCAACCGGCCTCGCCCGGCTTCTCGGCGGAGGATGTGGACCAGATGAACGCGCAACACGCCGAGGCATTCGCCACGGTCGGCAAGGCGGCGACGCTCGATCTCTTACGGACCAATGGCGCTGCGCTGACGGACGTGATCGCCGCCCTCGACGACGCGCAACTCGAGCAGCTCGCCGGTGTTTTTGGTGGTCACGAGTTGCGTGTGGCGCAGGTCGTGGAGTGGGCCATGATCGGCCATTTCCAGGGGCACCTGGCGAATATCCGCGCCTCGCTCGCCGCTTGAAAACCCTCTGGTAGCGCCTCCCCTCGGGGGCGATCGCCGCCGACCGGCGGCAGGAGAAAGGATGATGCCCCGATGAATTGGACGCTGGAAGTCATCTGTGTCCCCGTGACGGACGTGGAACGTGCCAAAGTCTTTTATGCCGAACAGCTCGGCTTCAACGTCGATCACGACACGACTATGAGCGCGGAGTCCCGGATCATCCAGTTGACCCCGCCCGGCTCCGGTTGCTCGATCTGCATCGGGACCGGCATCGTGGCGATGGCCCCCGGCGCGCTCAAAGGGGTGCAACTGGTTGTCCCCGACATCCGAGCGGCCCACGCCGAACTCGTCGCGCGGGGCGTGGCAGTTACCGAGGTGCAGGTCTTCGACCGTGACGGGCCGCGCCCGAGTCGCGATGGCGATGCGCTCGATAACGTCGGCTTCTGCTACTTCGACGATCCCGACGGCAATAGTTGGGCGGTGCAGCAGATCAGCGCGCGCGGTGGGCCGGCCTGACGCTTCGGGACCGCACGTCTTACCGCGCGGAGGGTTCGCCACGATCCGCCCTTGAAGCGGTGAACAAATACGGATATCGCGCCGCCGAATGAGGGGGGCTGAGTCGGAATGAAAGTTGAGGAGAGTGTCATGCGCGCGATCACATATGCGGCTTCGCTGGATCCCTATTCGATTTCGGTGACGCGCCGCTGGATCGGGCGCGTCATCAGCGCCCTCATGGTCCTGTTCCTCTTCGTCGATGGGCTCACCAAGGCGCTGCAAGTCGCCCCGGTGGTGGAAGCGTCCGCGCAGTTCGGTTTCTCCGCCAGCGCGACGCTCGGGATCGGCGTCTTATTGCTCGTCTGCCTCGTCATCCATCTGATCCCGCAGACCACCCCGCTCGGCGCGATCCTGCTGTCCGGCTATCTGGGCGGCGCGGCGGCGACCCACGTCCGCTTCGGCTCGCCGCTCTTCTCGGTCATCTTCCCGATCATCCTCGGCGCGCTGATCTGGCTCGGTCTCTACTTGCGCGATGCCCGGCTGCGGACGCTCCTCCCGCTGTAGGAGTGTCACTTCTACAAGAAGCGAGAAGAAGCGAGCGGGTTGATTTGGCGCTGGTGCGCCGGAATAGGAGGGATGGAGCATGACGAGCGAGCAGCCGACGACGACCTTGCAGCCGGAGTTCAGCGGCGCGGATGCCGTGGCGACCCCGTGGGCGACCGTGCGCGAGGAGTTGGCGCGGGCCGAGATCGCCTGGCTGACCACGGTGCGCCCGGACGGTCGTCCGCACGTCACGCCGCTGCTCTTCATCTGGCAGGATGGCGCGCTGTACTTCTGCACCGGCGCGGAAGAGCGCAAGGCGCGCAACCTCGCGCAGAACGCGCACTGCGTCCTCACGACCGGCTGTAACGCCCTGAACGAGGGGCGCGATCTGGTGGTGGAGGGCGATGCGGTGCCGGTGTGCGACACGGCCATCCTCCAGCGCCTAGGCCGAGCGCTACGCAGCGAAGTACGACTGGCACTTCACCGTGCGCGATGGCGCGTTCCTTGGCGACGAGGGGAATACCGCCCGGGTGTACGCGGTGTCCCCGCAGACGGTGTTCGCCTTCGGCAAGGGCGACCAGTTCAGCCAGACGCGCTATCGCTTCTAACACCGCGTTGGTGCCTGATCTTGTGACCGAGACCGATGAGCAGGAGCGCAAACACCATGACCAGCAACACAGCACAGACGGGCCATGCCGCAGTGAACGGCATCAACCTCTATTACGAGATCCACGGCACAGGCCAGCCGCTGGTCCTGCTGCATGGTGGCCTCGGCGCGATCGAGATGTTCGGCGGGGTGTTGTCCACCATTGCCACCAGCCGCCAGATCATCGCGGTCGATTTGCAGGCGCACGGGCGCACGGCGGACATCGATCGCCCGCTGCGGTTCGAGACGATGGCGGACGACATCGCCGCGCTGATCGCGCACCTTGGCTTCGAGCGGGCCGATGTCATGGGCTATTCGCTCGGCGGCGGGGTCGCGCTCCAGACCGCCATCCGGCACCCCGAGGTGGTCGATCGGCTCATCCTCGTCTCGACGCCCTACAAGCGGGACTGCTGGTACGCGGAGAGTCGGGCGGCGATGGACCAGATGGGTGCGGCGACCGCCGAGCCGATGAAACAGACGCCACTCTATGATGCGTACACGCGGATCGCGCCGCGCCCGGACGACTGGGCGACCTTGTGGGCCAAGATGGGCGATCTGCTGCGGCAAGAGTACGACTGGTCTGCGGGTGTGGCAGGGCTGACCATGCCGACGCTACTCATCTTCGGGGATGCCGATAGCGTCAGCCCCGCGCACGCCGCTGCATTCTTCAGCCTCCTCGGCGGCGGTCAGCGGGATGGCAGTTGGGATCGCTCGGGCGTGACGCCCCACCGCCTCGCCATCCTGCCGGGTGCGACGCATTACGATATCCTTGGTGCCCCCGCGCTCGTACCCACAGTCGTGTCGTTCCTCGCCGAGCCGCCGCCCGCTTCGGCCTGATCATACGCTGTGCCGCCGTATCCGCCCCGATGGGCGGGGAGCGTGAACTGTACCGCGCGACGATGTGCGGCTCCAGATGAGCCGCCGGGAGGGTGACGATGGGTGACGGTGGACTGTCAACGGCGCGTCTCGCGCGGCTGCACGAAGTCATGGCTGACTACGTTACACGCGGCTACGTGCCGGGGTTGGTCACGCTGGTTAGTCGGGGCGACGAGGTACAGGTCGACGCGATCGGCACGCAGACGGTCGGTGGATCCGTGCCGATGCGCCGCGACACGATCTTCCGCATCGCCTCGATGACCAAGCCGATCACGGCGGTCGCGGCGCTGATCCTGATCGAGGAGTGCAAAATCCGTCTGGACGAGCCGGTCGATCGGTGGTTGCCCGAACTGGCCGATCGTCGCGTCTTGCGGCGGATCGACGGGCCGCTCGATGACACCGTGCCCGCGCAGCGCCCGATCAGCGTGCGCGACCTGTTGACCCTCCGCATGGGCCTCGGCCACATCATGGAGCCCACGGATGGCTATCCGATCCGGCGGGCCATCGACGAGCAGCAATTGCTCCAGGGTCCGCCGCAGCCACAGGCGTTGCCGGGGCCGGACGAGTGGATCCGGCGCGTCGGGACGCTGCCGCTGCTCTATCAACCCGGCGAGCGCTGGCTGTACGACCTGGGTCTGGATGTGCTCGGCGTGCTGATCGCGCGCGCAGCCGGGCAGACGCTGGAAACCTTCTTCCGCGAGCGGATCTTCGCGCCGCTCGGCATGGCCGATACCGGTTTCAGCGTCCCGGAGGGGCAGCGCACGCGGTTGGCGGATAGTTACCAGACCGACCACGCGACCGGCGGACCCACCCTCTACGATGGTGCCGAGGCGAGTCAGTGGGGCCAGCCGCCCCCCTTCCACTCCGGCTCCGGCGGGTTGGTTTCGACCGTGGACGACTATCTAGCGTTCTATCGGATGCTCTTGAACCAGGGGCGATATGCGGGCGGGCGGATCCTCTCGCGGCCCGCGGTCGAGTTGATGACCACCGACCAGCTGACACCGGGGCAGAAGGTCGGGGCCGACATTTTCTTCAGGGGCAATAGCGGCTGGGGCTTCGGCGTCGCCGTCACGAATCGGCGCGATGACCTATCGGCGACCCCCGGGCGCTTCGGCTGGGCGGGTGGCCTGGGCACCTCCGCCTACGCGGACCCCGCCGAAGGATTGATCGGGATCCTGATGACGCAACTGATGATGGATTCCCCTGCTGCCCCTAATGTCTTCAGCGATTTCTGGACCTCGGCGTACGGGGCGCTCGACGATTAGTGGCCGCACGGCTGGTGCGGGACGAATCGATGTGCGGGACACCTCTCGGGGGTGTCCCGCACCCGTATTGGCGGTGGCCGGATCGGGGTGGCGGTGCCTTCGCGTATACTTGCGGGCATGAGCGCTGCACCGTCGTCCGCCGCCGAGCCGAGCATCCAGCGGGTCAGCACCGCCTGGTCTTCGTCTTCGCGATCACGCAGTTGACGGGCCTGGTCGCGCACCCGCACGCCCCGAGCGACTACCTGCAAGCGCTCCTCGTCTTGCTGACCCTGATGTGGATCTATGCCGGTTATACCTGGCTGACGAGTGATCTCGCCATCGAGCGCCCGGCCCGGCGGCAATTGCTCTTCTTCGCCCTGTCCGGCTTTTTCATCATGGCGCTCGGTATCCCCGATGTCTTCGGGGCCGGGGCATTGCCCTATGCCCTCGGCCTGTTGCTGGTCACGGCCATCCACGCCTATCTCTTCACGACCGCGCCGACGAGCAGCGCACGGGCGATCCGGGCGATCGCGGGTTACAACTTCGCCGCCGCCCTGCTCGTCCTCGCGGCGGCATTCGAGCCCTCGCCGTGGCACTGGGCGCTCCGGGCGGCGGTGGCGGTGCTCGTCACGGCCACCATCCACCGTCGGGAGAGCGGTTTTCAGCCCAGTCCCGCCCACTTCGTGGAGCGCAACGGACTGCTCCTGATCGTGGCGCTCGGCGAGAGCATCGTGGCGGTGGGGGTCGGCGCGCGGGATCTGCCGATCACTCTGCCGCTGATCCTGATGGCGATCCTCGCGCTGCTCCTCTCCGCTGCGGCGTGGTGGACCTATTTCGACCGCGACGATCGCCGCGCCGAGCACCGGTTCATGCTCGCCACCCCCATCGAGCGCGCCCGGATGGCCCTCCTCGGCTTCGGCTACGCACACTTCGCCATGATTATCGGATCATCCTGCTCGCGGTGGGGCTGGAGGTGGGAATCGCCCATCCCACCGGGCCTCCCGAAGGGATCGGCCTATGGAATCTCGCCGCCGGGCTGGCCGTATACCTCGTCGGCGACACGTTGTATCGCCGCGTGCTGCGGATCGGCCCCGGTCGCCTAGTATTACAACGCGGGAACAGGTGTGCGAGAATGGCCGGGCGGGCGGCGTGACCACCGAGGTAGCAACGCGAGGGGGCCGGCGATGGCCACGATGACGACCGACCTAGCGGGGCAGCAGCCC
>JAABUM010000423.1_pt1 | contig 75930 bp, 72 predicted proteins | sample 5559161 | NCBI WGS metagenome assembly JAABUM01 (sample SAMN10711868, study PRJNA513369) | rock metagenome | isolation source: Antarctica rocks | place: Antarctica: Victoria Land, Siegfried Peak nord
TACATGTCCTCGCTCACCGCGACGAAGCACGCGGCGAGCCAATACGCGCTGCTGACGTCGCTCTGCGCCCTGCCCGGCAGCCTGCTCGCGGGCACCTCCGGCTTCGTCATCGAACGCCTGGGTTTCGAGTGGTTCTTCGTCGCGACCTCGCTGATCGGCGTGCCGGTCGCAGTCTCATGCTGGTATGTCTGGCGCCTGCAGCAGAGGACGCAGCCGCAACCCGCCGTTTGAGCCGGGATAAGGCGGCTGCCAGGGCCGTATGTTTCATGGAAGCCGTGGGCAAGTGGCGCTCCGTTCAGGCGGGCACGCGGTTCCGATCCGATACGATCTCGATAAGAATCGGCCGATGGTCAGATCTGCCATAATCGAGTGCCGTGGCGACCGTGCAGGACAACCCGCGCACCAGGCAGCGATCGAGCCGGAGCGGGACGAAACCATACGCCCAGTGGGTCGCGCGTCGAGGCCCGACGTCGGTAAAGCCAGGCAGGGCGGTCGTGCCCAGGGCATTATAGTCGCCGATCACCATGTCGAGCCGCTTATGGCTGTCCAGCAGATGGCGGAGCTGGCGCCGGTTGGCCAACTGGCCGTGGTCCAGATGCACGTTCGCTACCTCCAGGGAGCCGAGGCGTATGACCAGGGCAACGCGGGAGGCTGTGGCACGAAAGATCGGGACGGGCAGGTCGAGCCGGGTGGCCGGCGGCAGTGCCGTCGTCGCGGCCTCGAAGGGCTGCGCGCTCCAGGCGGCCGGACCGTGGTTGCGCCCATCCATCGCCCGGCGGACATAGTGGCCGCCGACCAGCCCAGGCAGTGCGTCGATGATTTGCGTCGCTTCCTGCAGCAGCACGAGATCGGGGCGGTGCCGCTCAATCAGGCGGCCGATGTCCATGGCACTCGCGCCGCTGCGTTTCAGCAGGTTCCAGCTCAGGACACGCATGGGGGCCATCAGCGGCTTGCGGCGCTCATCAGCGCCGCAAGCATTGACCACCGCTGCCGCCTTGGCTGGCGTGGCGGAGCGACCAGCCGCGATCGAGCGGCAGGCTCAGTGCGCCGCCGCCGTGGCCCCGAGTTCGGCGACCTCCAGCTGCGTATTGACCTTCAGCATCATGGCGACGATCCCGCCGACCAGGGCGCAGCCGCCGAGCACGAGCAGTCCGGCCGTGAAGTCCCCGGTCAGGTCCTTCAGGTAGCCCATCATGTAGGGGCCGGCGAAACCCGACAGGTTGCCGAGCGAGTTGATCGCGGCAATTCCCGCCGCTGCCGAGGTGCCGGTCAGGAAGGTGCTCGGTATCGGCCAGAACAGCGGCGGCATGGCGGAGACGCCGATCTGCCCCAGGCAGAGCAAGCCCAGCACCATGGCCGGAGAGGAGACGAGTCCGGCGCCGCCAACGCCGACCATGGCGAGTATCATCGCAAAGCAGACGTGCTCCCGACGCTTCAGCGTGCGATCGGAATTGCGGCCCAGCAGAACCATCCCAACCGCGCCGAACACGAAGGGCAATGCGGACAGCAGGCCGGTTTCGAAGTTGCTGGCGCCAAAGCCCTTGACGATGGTCGGCAGGAAGAAAGCCACGCCATAGCTCGCAGCGTTCAAGCAGAAATAAACGAACGCACAGGCCAGGACACGCCCGTCGCTCAGCGCCTTGCCGATGCTCAGGTGCTCCGCGGACTCTTTCTTCGTCTTTTCCGCATCCAAGCGCCCCTCAAGCCAGCCTTTCTCGTCATCCTTGAGCCAGGTTGAGTGCGCCGGCCTATCCGTTAGGTAGAAGATCACTCCGATGCCCATCAGCACCGACGGCACCGCCTCGAGGATGAACAGCCACTGCCAGCCATCGAGCCCGGCGCCGGAGATGTTCAGCAAAGCCCCGGAGATCGGCGCACCGATGATGGACGAGAACGGGATCGCCAGCATGAACAGGGAGACCACGCGGGCGCGATAAACGGACGGGAACCACAGCGTGAGATAGAAGATGATCCCCGGGAAGAACCCCGCTTCGGCGATGCCGAGCAGGAAACGCAGGATATAAAACACCCAGTGCGTCGAAATCCCGGTTGCCGCCGAGATCGGGCCGATAAAGGCAAAAAGGCCGGAGATGAGGCCCCAGCTCACCATGATGCGGGCGATCCAAAGCCGCGCGCCAAACCTGTCCAGTGCAAGGTTGGAGGGCACCTCAAGCAGGAAATAGGCGATGAAGAACAGGCCGGCGCCCAAGCCGTAGGCCGACTCGGACAGTCCGAGAGCCGACGCCATCTGCAGCTTGGCGAAGCCGACGTTAACCCGATCCAAATACGCGACAAAGTAGCAGGTGATCAGGAAAGGTATGAGCCTCCAGAGAACCTTGCTGATCGTTCTGTTTTCGATTGCATCCATATGACCGTCCTCCCCTAGTACGCCACGTTTGGTACGCCACGTTGGCATACGCATGTTTGCTGTCGTGCCCCCCATCTCGCTTGATGGGGTCGATCTCCGCTCCTGAATTGCCGAAACAGCCGGCGAACGCAATCCTTAGACGGTCCGATGGCGTTCGCGATCAGGAGCGGCTGGATTTTTGATCATCTATGCGTCCGGCATCAACGTCCGGTCCGCTTCCTCGGCATCGACGCCTTATCCGACTTAGGAAGCTGCCGGGGACGTCTGCACGATCAGCTCTTCGACCTCGCGCAGCCGGTCCTTGCCGAAGAATAGCTCGTCGCCGACAAAGAGGGTCGGCGCACCGAATGCGCCGCGTTCAACCGAGTGCTCCGTATTGCGCAGCAGCCGGTCCTTGACCTCCTGCTCCTGCCCGCGCGCAAGCAGCCGCGTGCCGTCGAGGCCTGCGCCATCAAGCACCGCGCGGGCCGTCTCCGGGTCGTCCATCTTGCGCCCGTCCTCCCACATGGCGCGGAACACCGCATCCACGTAGGGCCGGGCGACGCCACGACGGCCGTCGCATTGCGCGGCGCCCGATTGGCATGGGTCCGGGCCATAGGTTCGGCGTCTGGCAAGGTCGGATCACTCATGGGAGCCTATGTCCATTCATGACTGGTCCGGGGCGGCCTGCTCCCGTGCCCGCCGGGCCTCGTAGCTTTCCATGTTGGTGAGGGCGATGCGGAGCAGGGAACGGCGGTCCGCGGCCGCCTCCTCGCCGCCGCGGCGCAGCAGGTCGCCCAGGATGTGATCGGCCTCGATCCGGCCGCCTTGCTCGATGTCGCGCAGCATCGAGGCGGTGAGCGGCGAGCCGGACGCGGTGAACATCCGGCGGGTGCGGTCGAGGACCTCGGGACGTGGCCTGAAACCCTGGCGTGCGGCGATGGCGGCGCACTCGTCGAGCAGTCCGAGGGCCAGCTCCGCCCCGCCCGCCGCCACGACGTCACCCACCGCGGCGCGCATCAGGCAGGTGATCCCGGCAGCCGTGGCGATGAACACCCACCTTTCCCACATCTCCTGCAGGATCGCATCGCTGAGCCGGCCGTCGAACTTGGCGCCGGCGAAGGCCGCCGCGATGGCCTCCGCCCGGGCGGAGCGAACGCCGTCGCGCTCCCCGAACAGCAGCGCGTGGGTTTCGTTCAAATGGACCACGCGGCCGTCCGCGTCCAGCGTGGTCGAGATCAGGCATTCCCCGCCCAGCACCCGCTCCGGACCGAAGCGCGCGTCGAGTGCGTCGAGGTGGCGCATGCCATTGAGCAGCGGCAGGATCGCGGTGTCCGGGCCGACAGCGGGGGCAAAGGCGGCCATGGCGCCTTCGAGGTCGTAGGCCTTGCAGCTCAGCAGTACGACGTCGAACGTTTCCCGCAGCCCCTCCGCCAGCAGATGCGGCGGGGTGGGCAGCGTGGCGTCGCCATGCCGGCTGCGGATTGCGAGCCCTGTGCTGGCAAGTTGCGCCGCGCGCCGCGGGCGTACAAGGAAGGTCACGTCACGGCCGGCCTCGAGCAGCCGGCCGCCAAAGTAGCCGCCGATCGCCCCGGCGCCGACCACGAGGAAGCGCATCGCTATCTCCTTGCCTGTGTTCCCATGTCCGGCGGTCGGATCCTTCGAGGTCCGAGGTTATGACTTCTGGGCGGTCGGCATGCGGAAGACAACAATTTTAGCTGTCCGACCCCGACACTGCGGCGAACCAGGCCGAGTAGGGTGTGCTGCGGACCATATGCCGGTTGTAGTCGGGCGCGCCGTCCGTCCACCAGACGGGACCACGCTCGCCAAGCGCCCACTTCGCCGCGTCCACACGCTCCCGCGCGGCTTCACGTACTTCGGCGCCGGCCCGCCGTATCGCGTCCCGCTTAGCCCGCCGCGCAGACATCAGCTCTCGAATGAGAGCTTCGCGCGCTTGCATGGCGAGGCCAGGATTACTGCAGCGCCACAGCCGGCCGCGTACGACGAAGTAGCGGCCATCCGGCGTCACGGGATAACGCATGCTGCCGCGCCGTTGCTGCGCTGGTCACGCAGGCGTCCGCGTTTCCCGCTGGTCCAATCGCCGCATCAAGCGCTGCAGTTTAGGACGCACGCGCAGGAACCGCCGATACAGGGCTTCCAGCATGGCCAAGACATGCGGATTTCTTGCGGCGAGCCCAAGCGGCCGAAGCCAGGGGATTGCTCGCCACATGGCGGCGAAGGCAGCGGCACCGGACAGCAGCCGGTCATCCTCGAAAGCGTGGAAGCGCGCCAGCAATGCGGCACGGTCGATCGGACACGCCGTATCCTCCTGCGCCACATCCACGAAGGTGATGGCGTGCCGACGGTCGAGCCGGCGCATCAACGCGATCTCCCACCGGCAGAGCGGGCAGCCACCATCAAACCAGACGAGCACTTCAGGCATCCCCGCTATATGGGCGAGCGGGGCTCCCTGTCAGCCTGGGCCGGCTGCCTGGAGGCCCGCCCCAACCCGTTTCAGACCGTCCCGCCATCCGCTAGCGTGTGACGATGAACCTGCGACCCGTCACCGAGCCGCCATTCACGCTGCGCCGGCTCACGGCGTCGGACGCCGCGGGCTATCGCGATCTCCGGCTGGAAGGGCTTCGCAGCCACCCCGAGGCCTTTGGAGCATCGTGGGAGGAAGAGGCGGACAAGCCGCTTGCGTGGTTCGCGGCACGGCTGGAAGGCAGCGCGGTGTTCGGCGGCTGGCGCGGCGATCAGCCGCTCGCTGGTGTGGCGGGGCTGCTGGTGCCGAAGACCATTAAACTGCGACACAGAGGCACGCTATGGGGGATGTTTGTTCGACCGGAGGCACGCGGAACGGGTTTGGCAGCCGCGTTGGTCGAGCGCGTGATCGAACAGGCCGCTACCGTGGTCGAGGAGGTTCAGCTCACCGTTGTGGCGTCCAATGCGGCGGCGGTTCGGCTCTATACCCGCGCCGGCTTCAGGCAATACGGCCTGGACAGGCGGGCGTTGAAGATCGGAGCTCGATACCATGATGAACTGCTGATGGTGCTTTCGCTGGATCGAGGCGGCTAAAGCATGATTTGTTCGATCATGCTCTGCCTGACAATAGAGCAGCATGCATCACCCGCGGCGGCGCGAGCGGATGCCCTTACTCCTCCGCGATCTCCTTGTTCGTGTTATCCGGCAGCAGCGCGGTGGCGACCAGGCTGATGATCGCGCATACGAGGATGAAGCCAGCGATCACCCAGCCCGATTGATACTGGGCTAGCAGCCACGCCACGATGAGCGGCGCCGGGCCGCCGGCGATGACGGACGCAAGCTGGTAGCCGATCGATGCACCGCTGTAGCGCAACCGCCCGGGGAAGCACTCGGCGATCAGCGCTGCCTGCGGCCCATACATGATGTCATGCGGGATCAATGACGCGACGATGGCAAGGAACACCAGCACGGGCGACATCGTGTTCAGCAGCCCGACATAGACGAACCCATACAGCCCCGTGATCGCAGCACCCAGCATGTAAACCCGCCGCCGTCCGAAGCGGTCCGAGAGATGGCCGGCCAGCGGCACCGTCACCAGCGACAGCACCGAGGCGGTCATCACCGCAGTGAGCAGCAGGTCGCGCGAAAGCTTCAGCGTGCCGACCCCGTAGGAGAAGACAAACGCCGTGAAAATGTAGAACGGCGCCTGCTCGCCCATGCGGGCCAGCGCGCTGAGCAGAATCTCCTTGGGATACCGGCGCATCACCGTCAAAGCGGGCGTCTTCTCGATGCGGTTCTCCGAGGCCATGCGCTTGAACGTCGGCGATTCCTCCACGCCAAGCCGGATCCAGAGGCCAACCCCGATCAGGATAATCGACAGCAGGAAGGGGATACGCCAGCCCCAGGTCAGGAAGGCGTCGCCCGACCATGCGCTGAAGCCCAGCACGGCCAGGTTCGCGGTGAATAGCCCGGCGGGCACGCCCATCTGCGGCCAGGACGCCGCAAGGCCGCGGCTGCTTTTGCTGCCGGCCCATTCCATCGACATCAGCACCGACCCGCCCCACTCGCCGCCGACCCCGACGCCCTGGATGAAGCGCAGGACGGTGAGGATGACTGCGCCCCAGATGCCGATTGTGGCATAGCTGGGCACGACGCCGACGAGGACGGTGGCGACGCCCATCAGCATCAAGGTGGCGATCAGCGTGGACTTGCGGCCGATGCGGTCGCCGAAATGGCCGAAGATCGCAGCGCCGATCGGCCGGGCGACGAACCCGACCGCATAAACGCCGAAAGCGTTGAGGGTCGCCACCAGCGGGTTGTCATTGGGGAAGAACAGCGACCCGAAGACCAGGCCCGTGGCGGTACCGTATAGGAAAAAGTCATACCACTCGATCGTCGTGCCGATCGTGGCGGCGAGCGCCGCCCGGGTAAGCATCCTGCGGTGTTCCGCAGACGACAGTGTCGGGGCTGGAGCGCTCGACGACATGGTGGCTTCCTCCTGGTTCCCATGTTTTGGCCTAGGGTGCTGCCTTCTCCCGCACTCTGCAAGCCGGCGGTCCTGAAATTTGGCCGTTCCTGGTTTTATGAGCACGGCAATGGACGGCGGACCCCACTCCGCGCCGTTGCGGTCGCCACGCTGCCGATCGGCTGCCCGCCCTACTCTCCGGCAGTTGGATTGTCATTCAGCGGCCGGGCGTTGAACGCGACCGCGGTCGTGGCTGCAGGCCACGCCAGCGTGGGAGCGGCGGTTTGGCTGCGAGGATCAGCCGATTGCGCCTGGCCCGTCGCAGGGACACCCAATGCAGGAGCGCCTTGCTCGGCGGCGACGCCCAGCGGCGTCTTGAGGCTGAGCAGCGCCTCACGCCAGCTTTGCGGGGCACCGGTTTGGTCGACGGCCGTACGCGGGTCCGGCGGCATCCCGCCGGGGCTGACGCCACTGCCTGCCCCCGACATGGCTAGGACGCCCCGAGATATGCGGGCATGGGGCGCCTCATCCTGGCCGAGCGCGCGACATCGCCGCCGCGACCTGCTTGAACGCCGCTATGGGCAAAGCCATCGGCGAGTCCCTTGGAAAAACCAGGGTAACCCGAACGAAGCCCCCGCCCTGCCCGGTCGATGAACGTGTCATCCGGCCCGGGGAGGCCCGCTGTCTGTGCGGTCCAGGCGGCAGCGTCGCGCAGTACGAGCAGGCTGTGTTCGGTGACCAGGCGTTTCTGCGCAGCGTCGAGGATCACGACGGGATCGTGCGCCGCGATGATGCGCCGTTCGGCTGCCGCCAGCCGCCACGCCGCCCGCGCCGCCTCGGCATCCTTCCGGACGCGATTTCGCGACGATCGCGAGCTGTTTCGCCATCTGGCTCCCGAGGTCGGCCATGCGCGCGGGGGCGGCCCGCAACGCCGCCTAGACGAGTGCGGTCAGGTGCGACAGCGGCGCGAACCGGCCCGAGCCGCCAAACGCGCAGATCGGCCAGCTGAGGCCAGGACCGCGATCAGCAGGGCGCCGACGTGCGTACTCATGTTCAGCCCGTCGGCGACAAGCGTGATTGAGCCGAGCGGGCCATAGCATAGGGCAGGGATCTATGCTGCAATACCGAGTTAGGCGTTGCCCAGCTAGCGCGCAGGCGGAGCCGGGTGCTTGACCTGCCAGGCCTTGAACTCGCGGATCTCACGCTCCTGGTCGGCGATGACCTTCTGCGCCATGCGGCGGATCGCCGGGTCCTTGCCGTCGCGCAGGTAGATGCGCGCCATGTCAATCGCGCCCTGGTGGTGCGGCGTCATCATGCTGACGAAGTCCTGGTCCGGGTTGCCGGTCATCGGGGTGTCCGTCATGGTTTTGTTCATGACTTCCATCTGCCGCATCATTTCCATGTGGTTGGCCGATGCCGCCATGCCCTGGGGCGCTCCTTGGGACGTTCCGGGCATGGCCGGCGCGGGCGCCTGGGCGAGCACGGGGCTGGCAGCAAGGACAGCAAAGAGGCTGAGGCGAATCGTGGTGTTCGTCATCACAGTTTCCTTGCGGCTAAGGTGAGCCGAACCATCACATTGGATACGGGCGCCGACGATGGCCTAGTCAAACCTTTCGACTGCCGCAAGCCCCAGCCTACACGGGAGACTATTCCATCTCCCAATATCAGGTCCTCGGCACATAGGCCATCTACGCGATCTCGATCACCATGAACCGTGATCGCGCATGACGGCTGATGCCAAGGGCCTCATCTGGCGTGGAATGCAGCATTGTAGCCGGGCTCCAATCGCAATAGCTGTGGACGCTGGGACATTGCAGGGGTGTGAGCAGCATGGGCAGCCAAGAACACAGTGCGACTGGACCGAGGCTCCTTCACAGCCTTTTGCTGCTAGTTCCGTTGTTTTCCGCGTCCTGCGCCGACCTGGCCAGGAACGACCAAGGCCAGCTGCAGCCGCAAACGGTGCGCGGGCCATGCCAAGTAAAGAAGTTCTTCATCTTGAGCTTCACCTCGGTCCGGACCGAGATGACGGTCGGCAACGTCGGGCAAGCTTGCAGCTTCACGATCTTCAACCCCGACCTGCAGATCGTGCTCACCGCAGCCTTGGTGACACAACAGCCCGCTCACGGTCGCGCCGCAGCAGAGCTGATCACCGCCGGGCGCCAGGCAGCGGTCTCATACATCCCGGAACCCGGGTACACCGGGCCGGACCGCTTCAGCGTCACGCTCGAGCCGAACGCCATTGGCATGACGATGGCCGTAACGGTGCAGCCGTCCCCGCCAACTTTGTAACCGCATTGGATGGCGCCCGTGTCAGGCTGCGCGCTCAACTCGGGAAAGCAGGCAGCCGGGACGGGCCGTATGGACGTTGACAAAGGCTGTGCGGGGATCGGCGAGTGCGTACGCAAGCGGCGCGTTCACCTCAGCGCCCGCGCATACCTGGCCCAAGTCGTAAAGGCATTGGTCGGCCTCGTCGTAGGCCCGGACGGATATCAGGGCGCCGTGCTTGATGATCGGTGCGACCGTGTTCTCGGACATGAAGCGCGCGCAGGCGTCGGCGTGGAGGAAAATCGGACTCGGCGTCCAATAAATCCCCAGTGGCCGAGACAGGTTGTAGGAACCGAGCAGCAGCGTCTCGCCCGGCTCTGCGAACCGCAGGCAGTGGCGGCATGAAAACCCGCCGGCGTCCGACGCCTCGACGCGGCGAAGCGCGTTGCCATTGTCGTCCATGCCGGTTTGGCGGAAGCGGTCGGCTGTCTCGGTCGGGATTGGGACGCATCGGAAGTGGGTCATGGCGCTCTCCTATCGCCAACAGGACTGCCAGCGCGCGGCCCAGCACGCACTCCGCTTCTTGCTCCCGCATGCCATGTGGTTTCAGGAGCTATGGTCCGCTGCCGATGATGGTTGGACCCTAGGAGTCCAGCAGGTTCTCCCGTAGCGTCCGCCCGCGATACTCCGTGCGGAAGCGGCCGCGGCGCTGCAACTCCGGCACCAACAGGTCCACGATCGCCTGCAGGTCGCCCGGCAGCGACACGATATGGCCCAGCATGAAGCCACCGCGGCTGCCGGTCGCCTCGAATGTCTCCTCCAGCCGGTCGGCAAGCCGGGCCGCGGTGCCGGCGATCGTCGTGTCATAAGATGTCGCGTTGCGCAGGCCGTGCTCGAAGAACTCCGCCCGCGTGATCGTCGTGCCGGCCCCAAGCTTCACCGCAAGCTCATGCACGAACCCGGCCGGCGAGGCGTTGGACGCGACGATCTCGGCGTGCAGCTCCTGCAGCGAGAACCGCTCGGGCAGGGTGGAGAAGTCATAGCCCGCATTATACGACAGATAGGCGCCGACGGCCTCCGGCGGGATGGCGGTCAGCAGCAGGTCGCGCTGCGCCTGCGCCGCCGCGTCGGTTTCCGCGACCACGATGGGCGTCTGCCATAGGACGCCGACCGCCGAAGGGTCGCGCCCCAGTTCGGTCAGCGCCGCATCCAGCGCCTGCCGCTGCCTCACCTGCAGCGGCAGCGCCATGTCGGCTCCGAAAACGTGGTCCGCCACATACGCCGACGCCCGGATGCCGCGGGGCGAGCCGCCGGCCTGGATCAGCACCGGGCGGCCCTGCGGCGAAGGCGGCGTGTTGAGCGGCCCCTCCACGTTGAAGAAACGGCCGTGGTGGCTCATGCTGTGCACCTTGGCGGGGTCGCCGACCCGGCCGGTCGCGTAATCCCACAGCATGGCGTCCGCCTCGGTCGCGTCCCACAGCTTGCGGCAGACGTCGGTGAACTCCTCCATCCGGTCGTAGCGCGCGCCGTGCTCCATCAGCTCGTCGAAGCCGAAGTTGGCAGCGTCGGATCGCCGGGTCGAGGTGACCAGGTTCATGGCGATCCGCCCGCCCGTGAGGTGGTCGAGCGAGTTCATCAGCCGCGCCGTGTAGTACGGATGCATGAAGGTGGACGAGTAGGTCAGCCCATAGCCGATATGCCGCGTCACCCGCGACATCGCCACCATGATCGGGTTCAGGTCCTGCCGCGGCCAGTTCACGCCCCACTCGACGGCAGCGTCGCGCGAGCCGCGCCAAGTGTCGGGCACCCCGGTGCCGTCGCCGGAGAAGATCATGTCGAGCAGGCCCCGCTCGGCGATGCGGGCGACGTCCTCGTACATCTCGACGTCGGGAAACCTGCGGCCGGGCCACGACCCGGGCAGCCGCCAACGCCCGCCCATGTGCGTATAGGAAAAGTCGAACCCCAGGTGCATCTTCGGTCGCGCCATGCCTACCCCTATCCAGCGTTCAGTGTCGTGCAGTTCGCGAGCCTGCTGGAGTTCTGACCGATGGCTTGCTTAGCCATGTCGCGTCAGAAAATCGAGATGAGCGTGATGCCCAGGGCATGTTTGACACGCCCTCCGTCGTCGGCAGCGGACGCGGGATGCAGAAGAACAGCACAGCCAGGAAGAACACGATCGGCAGGAAGGAAACGATGCTGGCGAGCCAAGGGTCGGCCAGCGCGCCGTTCATCGGCGGCCCCCCATGCCTGGAGGGCGCCCGCGATAAGGATGATGGGATAAAGCCAAGCCGAGCTGATGCCGTCCAATGCTTTGTTCTTCGAATAAAGGGGGGATCAGCCGAACGCGAACACGCCGGCGATCGCGAGCACCAGCGCCGGCGGCATCACCAGCGCGCCGAGCTTGAGAAAGGCCCAGGCACCCACGCTTTGCCCCTCGCGCCGCAGCGCGGTCAGCCACAGTATGGTCGCAAGCGAGCCGGTGACCGATAGGTTCGGACCCAGGTCCACGCCGATCAGCACCGCGGCGCGCACGTGGTCCGGCACGTTTGCAATCTCGACCACGCGGCCCGCGACAAGGCCGGCCGGCAGGTTGTTCACGAGGTTGCATCCGACCGCGAGCGCCACGCCGGTCATCCAGGCGGCGAGTGTCGCCGAGCGCTGCACGACGTCGTGCAGCAGCCCGGCAAGGTCGTTGGTGACCCCCGTCCTTTCCAACGCCTCCACCAGCACGAACAGCCCGGCGACCAGCGGCAGCACGCCCCACGAGACGTTCTTGAGGACGTCCAGCGGCCCGCATTTCGAACGCAGCAGCACCAGCGCCGCAGTGGCCGCGCCGGCGAGGAAGGTCGGCAAGCCGAGCTGGATATCGAACGCCGATGACGCGAGCAGCACGATGGCCGTGCCCGCGATGCCGAGGGCCGCCAGCTTGCCGCCGGCGGAAAGCTCCGGCGTGGCGATGTTTGCCGAGATGTCCTGGCGCAGCGGCTCGCGCTGGGTCCATCGCAGTACGAAGTATGTGGCAAGGATGGAAAGCGCCGACGGCAATGCATAGCGCGGCAGCCAGGCGAGCAGCGGCGGCATGTGGCTGCCGTAGATGACGAGGTTCGCCGGGTTGGAGATCGGCAGCACGAAGCTCGCCGCGTTGGCGATGAAGGCGCAGATGAACAGGTAGGGCAGCGGCTCCTTGGCGTTCGCCGTCTTGACCACGGCGGCGACGGCGGGGGTCAGCACCACGGCGGTCGCGTCGTTGGACAGGAAGGCGGTCACGACCGTGCCGACGCAGAACACCAGGGTGAACAGCCGCGTCGCCGACCCCCTCGCGAGGCCGGCGGCCTTCGCGGCCAGCCAGTCGAACAGCCCCTCCTGCCGGGCCAGCTCGGCCAGCAGCATCATCCCCGTGAGGAACAGATACACGTCCGTGCCCTTGCCGATGCCGGTGAGCGCGTCGGGGACGGACAGCAGGCCGAGCAGCACGAGCAGGGCGGCGCCCGCCACGGCCCAAATGAACTCAGGCCAGGAGAACGGGCGAAAGATCACCCCTGCCGTGGCTGCGGCGGCGATCCCCCAGGTGGTCCAGGGCGAAGCGGCGAGCGCTTCCATTACGCCGCCACCGGGCGAACGCCGCTGGAGCGTGCGGCACCATCGGACGCGGCGCCCTTCGTTTCCGGCATCAGCAAGGCAAAGAAGGCGAGCGCGCAGCCAGCGATGCCGGCGAGATACAGGAAGCCGGCGGAGTAGCCGAACCACTGCACGGCGTAGCCCGCGGTCGCGTTGCTCAGCGCCGCGCCGATGCCCACGGACAGCGCCACAAGCCCCTGCGCCAGGTTGAACCGCCCGGTGCCGCGCATGAGGTCCGACGCGATCAGCACCGAGATCACGCCGAAGATGCCCGCCGCCACGCCGTCCAGGAGCTGGATCGCGACCACGCCGTAGGGGCTGCTGGTGAACGAGAACAGCACGCCGCGCACCGGCAGCACGGCGAGGGCAAGCAGGAAGATCGGCTTGCGGCCGACGCCGCGCGCCGACGCGCGTCCAACCGCCCAGGCCACGCCGACCATGACGAGCTGGGCCGCGATGATGCAGGCCGAGAGCGCGATGGTGTCGCTGCCGGGATGGGCGACGGCGAGCACCTGGCCGGCCATCGGCAGCATCGCCGCGTTGCCGAAGTGGAACAGCACCACGGAGGCGAGGAACACCAGCAGGTCGCGCCGTTGCAGCAGATCGCGGAAGGCGATCGGCTGGCCGCCCGTCGCGTCCTCGCCGCCACGCGCGCGCTCGTGGTCGATCTCGGCGGGGTTGATCAGCGTGACGACAGCGGCGCTGGCGACCGCGAAGCCGCAGACGAGATAGAAGATCCAGTGATAGCCGACGTATTGGCCCAGCACCCCGGCCAGCCCGGCGGCGATGAAGTTGCCGCCGTGGTTGAAGCTCTCGTTGCGGCTGATCCGCGCGTCGAACAGCCGCCGCCCGACCAGGCCGAGCGAGAGCGCGGCGATGGCCGACGGAATGACCGCCGAGGCCGCGCCCAGCAGCGCCTGAGCCGCGACCACGGTCGTGAAATGCGGGAAGAACACGATTAGCAGGCAGCCCGCGCCGACCATCAGGCCGGAAGCGGCGATCAGCAGCCGCTTTGCCCGCGTGCCGTCCACCAGCAGCCCGGCCGGCACCTGGCAGACCGCGGCGGCGATGGAAGAGGCCGCCATGGCGATGCCGATCGCGCCGGAGTCCCAATGCTCGCCGCCCTTGAGGAACACGGACAAGTATGGGCCCACTCCGTCACGCACGTCGGCCATGAGCAGGTTGATGCCGTCCAGGCCGCGGAGGGACCGTGCCGAGGGTTGGCGCTCGCTCGCCTCGGCCGGCGCCGCGGCGCTTACCACTTTTTCCCGTTGCGGTTCGGGCCGAGCTGCGTGTCCAAGATGCCCTTCTCCAGCCAGGCGCCGACGCGATCCCGGTCGCTGCCGTCCATCTGCGCCTCCACGGACGCGACCGGCGCGTCACCCAACACTTTCGCACGTGCCACGCAGCCGGAGCACCGTGCCATCGTCCAGCATGGCGCCGTTCGCCTCGCCGCGCGGCCCGTGCAGCACGGCGAGGATCTTGCCCGAAACCTCGGATGGCGGTCCGGCAGCGGGGCCGCTGGGAGACGGCGCCATGCCAACAGGACCAGGGCCACCTGGGTGTGGCGCGCCGGGCCCATGATCGGCCCTGCCGCCTGGGCCGCGGCCGGGTCCGCCGGGCGGCCCCGTGTCGACCACCGTTTGCCCGCTCGCGTCGCCGGTCACGGACAGCGCAGCGACCATTGGGACCGCCGCGGCGCGCAGGCCGCGCACCATAACCGGGTCGCCGAGCCTAACAGCCGCGGCGAGCTGAGCGGAAAGATGCGGCGGGACATGCACCTGCGTGCCGTCCGCGAGGACTGCTGGCGCTACACCGTCGACAGCAGGCTCGTATGTGCCGCCGCCGCCAGCAGCTGGTGGCCCGTAGCGGTCGGATGGATGCCGTCGAAGAAAAGATAGCCGTTTTGCGCCGCGCCCTTGACGACTACGGTCCCGCTCGCCGGATTGGTGAAATTGCCGGTCCAGACTGGCTGCGTCACATTGGTCAGGCCGAAAGCCGCCGGGTTGGCGATCCCCTGATCGAGCAGCGAGAACGTGTCCACCAGATGCAGGTTCAGGTGGTCCGCCGTCGCCAGCTTCTTCAGCGATGCGCTGAGCTGGGCGTCGTATAGCGCGGACAGCGAGGACGCGACCTGCGCCACCCCTGGGCCTCGCGCCGTCTCCGAAGGCGTCTTGCCGAGATCCGGCACGTTCAGCACCGCCAAGTTGCGCGCACCCGCCGCCGCTAGTGCCGAAATGAACGATATCTCGTTGCCGACCGCTTGCGTGATGTCCGCGATGGCGCCGCGTGGATTAGTCGGGTAGGCGGCAATGGCGTCGAACACATCGTTCGCGCCGATCGAGACCGTGTAGAGCGCATTGGGGGCAGGCGCCGCGCCGCTGGCCGTGAATTGCGCCAGCTGCGAAGGCAGGTCGGCCGGGCTCAGCGGGTGCAGCGGGTCGGCCCCGGTTTCAGCGCCTCCATAGGCGAAATCGGTTCCGCCGAGCGCACTCGGTGTCGGAGCCGGCAGGCCCAGTTGGACCGCAAGGTCCTGCACCCACACCGGCCCGTTGGTGAAGCGGCCGCCCACATACGGCGCGGCCGGCACGGTATGGAGGCTAAGGGTATAGATATTCCCCGCGTCCGAAAGACTGTCGCCGAACGAGTAGATCTTGCTGAACGGCGATGCGCTGGCTGCCTGCGGAGCCGGCGGGCTGAACAGGCTGCCGATATCGCTGCCAGCAGCGCCCATCATGTCATCGAGCGCACCGCCGAGAAAGCTTGGGAACGCTGCTAGGCCGAGGGTCTTCAGGCTCATCAAACTCACTGGGCATCTCCCGCGCATCGGCGTTGCGCCAGGAACATCCTCGACGCATGAGAGTTTCGCCGACGCGAGTCGGTTCTGGTCCAGCCTACCAAACGACTTGACCGCGCCGACGGCTTCTGCCCCGATCTGGCCCCATGACCGACAGCAATCCCCTCCTCGCCGCTTGGACCACGCCGTTCGGCGTGCCGCCCTTCGACCGCATCCAGCCGGAACACTTCGCCCCGGCCTTCGACAGCTCCATGCGCTGGCATCTCGAGGAGGTCGCCGCCATCGGCGCCGACCCCGGCCCGCCGAGCTTCGCCAACACGATCGAGGCGATGCAGCGCAGCGGCCGGGCGCTTGACCGGGTCGGCATGGTGTTCTCCAACCTGGTGGTGAGCCAGGGCGGCGACGCCTTGCAGGCGGTCGACCTCGAGATGTCGCCCAAGCTCGCGCAGCACGGCATGCGGGTCTCGCTCGATGCAGCGCTGTTCCGGCGCATCGACAACCTGCATGCGCGCCGGCATGAACTGGGCCTGGCCGAGGACCAGATGCGGCTGCTGGAGCGCACTCATCTCAATGCGATCCGCAGCGGCGCAGCGTTGGCGCCACCGGCGCAGGCACGGATGACCGAGATTTCGGAGCGCTTGGCGGTGCTGCACACGCAATTCGGTCAGAACGTGCTGCACGACGAGAAGGCGTGGCACCTCGCGCTGACCGAGGCGGACCTCGACGGCCTGCCGGAGTTCGTGCGTGCCGGGGCGCGACAGGCGGCGGCCGAGCGGGGGATGCCGGGCTACGCCGTCACGCTGTCCCGTTCGCTGATCGAGCCGTTTCTGACCTTCTCCGACCGCCGCGACCTGCGGCAGGCGGCGCACGAGGCCTGGGTCGCCCGCGGTGCTCATGCGGGCCCGCGCGACAACCGGGCGCTGATCCCGGAAATCCTTGCATTGCGCGCGGAGCGGGCACGGCTGCTCGGCTATGCGAATTTTGCCGCTTTCCGCCTGGCGGACACCATGGCCGGGACGCCAGAGGCCGTCGAGGGACTGCTCGCGGAGGTGTGGGAACCCGCGAAGCGCAAAGCGGCGGTGGAACGCGACCGGCTGCTGGCTGCGGCGCGCACGGAGGGCTTCAGCGGCGCGTTGGCGCCCTGGGACTGGCGCTACTACGCGGAGAAGGTGCGCCGCGCCGACTACGCGATCGACGAGAGCGAGCTGAAGCCGTATTTCCTGCTTGACAACGTGCAGCGCGCCGCGTTTGACACCGCCGCGCGGCTGTTCGGCCTCAGTTTCACGCCGCGTCCGGACGTTCCGACCTATCATCCCGACGTTACGGCCTATGAGGTGCGCGACGCGGCCGGGCACGTGGGCGTATTCCTGGCCGACCCGTTTGCCCGTGCCGACAAGCGCTCCGGCGCCTGGATGAGCAGCTACCGCGACCAAGAGAACCTCGACGCGCCGGTCTCGCCGATCATCGTCAACAACAACAACTTCGCCAAGGCCGCGCCAAACGTTGCGTCCGGGGCCGCGCCAAGCGTTGCGTCCGGGTCTGAGCCGACCTTGCTCAGCTTCGACGACGCCGAAACGCTGTTCCACGAGTTCGGCCACGCGCTGCACGGGCTGCTGAGCCAGGTGCGCTACCCCGCGCAGTCCGGCACTTCGGTCCGGCGCGACTTCGTGGAGTTCCCGTCCCAGGTTTATGAGCACTGGTTCGCGCTGCCGGACACGCTGCGGCGCTATGCGCTGCACTACGAGACCAACGAGCCGATCCCGGAGGCGCTGATTGCCCGGCTGCTGGCCGCACGCGGCTTCAACCAGGGTTTTGGGACGGTCGAATACACCGCCGCCGCGCTGATCGACATGGCGCTGCACAGCCACCCGGCGCCTGAGACGATCAGCATCGACGCGTTCGAGCAGGCGTTCCTTGCGAGCGTGGGCATGCCGCCGGCGATCGGCATCCGCCATCGGCCCGTGCACTTCCAGCACCTGTTCGCCGGCGGCGGATATGCGGCGGGCTACTACTCCTACATGTGGTCGGAGGTGCTGGACGCCGACGGATTCGAAGCATTCAAGGAGGCTGGCGACCCGTTCGACCCCGCCACCGCGGCGCGGCTGCATGCGGTTCTGCGCGCCGGCGACACGCGGGACCCGATGCAGCTCTACGTCGCGTTCCGTGGGCGGGCACCGAGCACGACGGCTTTGCTGCAGAGCCGGAACTTGGCGGCGTAGCAGGCTATGTAGGGCTTTCACCGGCTCCGTCGCGCGCCGGCTCCGGCATGCGAATTTCCAGCGCCACTACTGGACCGGGCCGGCCAGCACGCCACCACTCCCGACCAGCGCGGCTACGGCGGCGGTTTGCGCCAGCGTCTCACTTCAGGAGGGCCTTACTTCAAGTGCTGGGCGAGGAACTTGTTCATCTCGAACATCGTGACCTTGTCCTTGCCGAACACCTTGCGCAGCTTGTCGTCGGCGATGATCTCGCGGCCGTCGTCCGGGTTCTGCAGCTTGTTGGCCTTGATGTACTCCCAAACCTTGCTGACCACCTCGCCTCGCGCCATCGTCCCGCCTCCGACAACCGCGGCGAGGTCCTCCGAAGGCTGCAACGGCTGCTGCAGGGCGTTCGGCTTGTGGCCGGCCTTGGGCTTCTCGACGGCGGTGCCCTTCGGGGCCGCTTTCTTTACTGGTGTCTTCGTCATCAGTTCACTCCGGAAAACTGCATGTTGCCTTGCGGTGGAAAGTCCATAGGCCTAGGCACGCTTGGAAAGGACAGGCTGGCTTAGCGGCTGATCAGCCTGACCCCTGCGTCTTCGATACGACAACGCTTCGTGCCAACGATTTGTCGCATTCCGCGGCAATGCGCAACCAGCACTGCCAGTTGCGGTGTCGCCCAAGCGCCACAGCCGCTCACGGGCAGCAAGCTGGGCGGGTCGCTCCGATAGCGGGCGCACCAGGCCGGCGCCGGCATTTGCATCGGAACCGCGGGATGCGACGGTCATTCTAGATAGTCCGGGCATTCTGGATAGTCCGGGCACGCTGGGCCGTCGGGTTGAGCAAGGTCGAGTAGTGTTGTTTTGGGGATTTGGTGGCATGGGACGATGTGAGCGACTTGAATATCGGCCAACCCGCCGATGGAAGGAGCGCGTTTGAACATCGAGCAAGCACCTGCGGTCACCGTCGTCATACCGGTCTATAACAGTGGCACGACGCTCGCCCGCGCTGTCCATTCAGTGCTCGACCAAACGTTGCGGGCTTTCGAACTGCTGATCGTCGATGATGGATCCACCGACGACAGCCTGGCCATCGCTGAAGCCCTCGCTGCCGCCGACGCCCGGATCAGGGTCGTCGCTTTGCCGAAAAACGCCGGCAAGGCGCGTGCCATGAACCATGCGGCCGCCATCGCGCACGGCAGGTGGATCGCCGTACTCGACGCCGACGACCGCTATCTGCCCACCCGCCTTGCAACCCTGGTCGAGGCCGGCGAGGCCCACGGCGTCGATCTGGTCGCCGATAACCAGCTCCATTCCGACAACGCCACCGGCATGGTGTTCCGTCAGGCCTTCACCGCGCCGGGCGCCGGCAGACTGGTCGGCATTCCCGACTTCATCGCCCACTCCGATCCCGGAGCGACGTTCGACTTCGGCATCCTTAAACCGATGATCCGTGCGGATTTCCTGCATCGGACCGGCCTCGCATACCATCCGGATGCCAAGCTCGCCGAGGATTTCTACTTCCTGATGGAATTCTTCTGCGCCGGCGGACGCGCATGGCTGACGCATGAACCGCTCTATGAATGGACCCTGCCGTTCAGCCCGACCGCACGCCGCTGGACCGGAACCGGCAGCGGCGCTTGGCGGTATGACTACCGGAATGCGTTGGAAACCAATCGGCACTTCCAGGATAAGCTAAGCCGCACGGGCCGACCGGAGTTGCTCGCCCTGCTGCAGCAGCGAGAGCGTGAATACACCGTCATGGTCCACTACCTCGAAGCCCAGCGCATCCTGGCCGACACGGGCAGCCGCACCAAGGCGCTGGCGATCATCGCCGCCCATCCCAGCACCTGGCCCCTGCTGGCCCGGCGCGTCAGCGGCCGCGTGGCACGCCTCGCAGCCCGAACGCGCGCGCCTGCCGCTTGATGCCGATCGCAACGGCTAAGCCAAGGACGATCATCGTCACGGCGGGCGACAGCAAGGTGATGCCGACCTTGAAGGGCCTGATACGCTCGCTCGAGCAGTTCCCCGAACGCCAGGATGTCGAGATCGGCTGCTTGGATGTCGGTCAGACTGACGGGGACCGCGCCTGGCTCGCCGCCCACCATGTGGTGGTCGCGGAGCCTACCACCCACCTCGGCGTGCCGATCGAGCGCCTCAAGCCATACGAGCGCGCCTTCGTCGCCCGTCCGTTCCTGCGCGACTACTTTCCCGGACGCGACATCTACGTGTGGATCGACTCGGACGTTTGGCTGCAGGGCTGGTGGGTGATCGACGCCTATTGCCAGGGCGCGCTGCAAACCGGCATGGCCATCGCCCATGAGCGCGAGCGCGCCTATGTGTTCCAGGGCTGGCTGCTGGCCTGGTTCGCCAAGCACATGGTGCTGGGCTATGGCCCTTGGGACGGCGCGTGGCTGCTCTCGCGTCCGCATCTGAATGCCGGCCTGTTCGCGATGCGGTCGGACAGCCCGCACTGGGCGCTCTGGGTGCATCACTACCAAGCCGCCTGGAACCGAACTGGCACGTTCAACCCGCACGACCAGTTCTCCATCAACCGCCTGGTCCATGGCGGCGTCCTGTCGCGCCCAAAGGTCGAGACCACGATCCTGGCGCCGCGCTACAACTGGATCTGCGACCGCGGGCCGCCGATGTGGAACGACGCGGAGGCGGCGCTATGCGAACCCTATCCGCCATACCGCACCATCGGCGCCGTCCACCTCGCCGGGCCCGGCAAGACGAAGGCTTACGAGATCCGGCGCACCGGTGGCGGCAGCTTCAACGCGCTGCTGCTGCAGGGCGTCAAACCTCCTTGCGCCCATCAATAGCGATGCCGTTGCCCGCCCTGCGTCGAGTACGATGGCAGCACATAGCGAGCGGCGGCGCATAACGGTGCTCGTCACCGGCGGGAGGGTGTCGCTGCGTGCCGCGCTGGCTGCGTGCTTATAGGCTGAACGCAGCGGGCAGCGTCGTCCGGCCGCGGACGGCGTCCGCCATCATGCGGCCGATCACCGGACCCAGCGTATAACCGTTGCCGGTCACGGCGTGCCATAGCCCCGGCGCGCCCGGCGTCGTGCTGATCACCGGCGCCCGGTCCAAATGCGGCGCGAGCCCGGTCCAGGCCCGGATCACATGCACGCTCCGCAGCCCCGGCAGCGCCCGCCCGGCCAGCGCCAGATTGCCCTCCAGGCTCGCCCGCAGCACCCGCGTCGCGCCGTTCGCGTCGATGGCGCCGGGCCAGCCGCCGCCGATCAGCATGTGGCCGCCGTCGCCCTGCTTCAGCGAAAGATGCCGTCCGGTCCAGGCGACGAGCTGCCGCAGCATCGGCGGCGCCGCTTCGGTCGCGATGACCTGCTGCACCAGGGCGTGCATCGGCACATCGACATCCGCCAGCGCACCGATGCGCTGTGCCTGCGCGCCGGCCGCGTTCACCACCTGGCCTGCGTGCATGACCCCGGCGCTGGTCTCGATCCGCCACCCCGAGGCCCCGGGGGCCAAGCCGGTGACCTCCAGCCCGGGCACGACCCGCACGCCGGCCCGGCGGGCGAGCGCCAGCAGCGCGGCCGTGCCTCGCAGCGGGTCGCCCTGCCCCTCCGATGGGCAGAACGCGGCGCCGATGAAATGTCCATCGAGGCCGGGCGCAATCCGTGCGAGGTCGGCAGCGCCGATGACCTCGGACGGGATGCCGCGGCTGCGCTCGAATGCCGCCTTCGACCGCAGCAGGTCCAGCTCCGCCGCCGTCTCGGCGAGGACGAGCCCGCCCTCGGTCCGCAGCCCAAGGCTCTCGTTCGCGTCGCGCGCGATCTCCCGCCACAGCGCGACGCTCGCGGGGCCGAGCGGCAGCGCCTCCGCCATCGGCCCGCCATTCCCTGCCGCATAAACATACGGCACGAGCTGGATGTGCAGGCTGCCGGCGTTGGCGGTGCTGGCGGCGAGGCCGGGCTCGCCACGGTCCGCCAGCACGACGTCCACCCCATCCCGCGCAAGGAACAGCGCGCAAGCCAGGCCGATGATGCCGCCGCCAATCACCAGCACCTCCGCGTCGTCGGGCAGCGTGGCAGGCACAGCGGTGATCCACTGCGTGAGCGGCGGCGCCTGGACCATCGCCTCATGCGGGTCCGGATGGTCCGCCATGATCGCGCCGGCCAGCACGGGACGCAGCGGCAGGCGAGGGGCGGCGAACTCCGCCTCCGCGGCGGCGCCGCACAGGCGGGCGATGGCGGCGCCGCAGAACCGCCCGCCGCAGCGCCCCATCCCAGCCCGGGTCGCCCGTTTCACCGCAGCGAGCGAGGCCGCGCCGCCCAGCCGCGCCTCACGGACCGCACCCGCCGTGACGTACTCGCAGCGGCACACGACCACCTGGTCCGATAGCGCGGCCGGGTCTGGCGGAACGGCGGCGAAGGCCCGCCACAGCGCGCGTTGAAAACGCTCTGCCCGGCGCACCGCCGAGCGCGGTCCAGCGGACCGTGCAAAGCCGAGGCTGCGCGCCGCGGCAAGCCCGGCGAGCGTGCCGCGATGCAGGGCGACCTGTGCGCCTCCTGGCCTGGCCCCGTCCCCGGCCGCATAAACGGTGTCGAGGCTGGTGCCGCCGGCCTCGTCCGTCACCGTTTCGAGCCGGCCATCCACGACGCGATGCCGGGCGCCGAGCGAACGCGCCAGCCCTGTCTCGGGCTGAAAGCCCCAATGCAGCGCGCAGGCATCGGCTGCGATCAGCCGTTCGCCTTCCGGCCCCTCGACACGCAGCGCTTCGAAGCGCCCACCGCCCTCCGCCTCGACCGGCCGGGTGTTCCACAGCACCGGCACCCCAGCGGCGCGCAACGCCGTCATCATGCGCAGGCCGGACAGCGCCAGCGCCGGGGATGCAGCCGCCATGGCCAGCCCGGCGGCCATGGGACGCCGTGCCGCCTCGACGACGGCGGCGACGTCCGCGCCGCCCCGCAGCAGCTCGACCGCAAGCTGCAGGTTCAGCGGCCCGTTGCCGGCGATGACGACGCGGCGGCCCGGGCTCACGCGATGGGTGCGCACCAGGCCCTGCATCGCCCCGGTCGTCATGCAGCCGGGCAGGGTCCAGCCCGGCAGGTGCACCGGCGCCTCATGCGCGCCGGTCGCCAGTATGAGCCGCCGCGGGCGGATGGTGAGCCGTGCGCCGAGGGCAAGCGCCACGAGCTCAGGCCCGTCCGCGCCGGGGAAAGCACCCCAGACCACGGCGTGCAATACTCGTATATTCATTGCGCGCGCGCGTGCACGCAGGCGGTCGCCTCGCCGCCCCTGCGCATCGGGTCTCGCCGCCGGCTTGTAATACTGGCCGCCAGGTGCGTCCCGTTCATCCAGCAGCAGCACCTCGGCGCCTGCACCGGCGGCGGCGATGGCGGCCGACAGCCCGGCAGGGCCGGCGCCGACGACCAGGATGCCCGGTGCGAGCACCGTTTCCGGCGCCGGGTCCGGCATCGGGGCAGCCGGCCCGGGCCCGATCCGCATGCCATCCGCGACCTTCGTCATGCAGGCCCGCTGCGCCGGGCGGCCATCGACGGTCACGATACAGTCGAAGCACACCCCCATACCGCACCACAGCCCACGCGGCGCGCCATGCGGCGTGGTCCGGAATGCGGCGTGGCCCGCCGCGGCCAGCGCGGCTGCGACGGTCTCTCCGGCACGGGCGGGCACCGGCTGGCCCTCGAATGTAAGCGTGACGGGGCGGGCGTCCGGTGGTGGATGGCGCAGTCGCATCGGGCGCAGACTTGCATGCATGCGCCTGACCCGCCATAGGACTGGCCATGCCCGAGCCGTTCCACGGCACCTACACGGTGCTCGTCACCCCGTTCACCGCCGACGGCGCCCGGGTCGACCTGGCGGCGCTGGAGCGTCTCGTCGCGTTCCAGATCGCGGAGGGGATCGACGGCCTGATACCGCTCGGGTCGACCGGGGAGTTCCTGTCGGTGAGCCGGGACGAGCGCACCGCCATCGTCGAAACCGTCGTCCGCGCGACGGCCGGCCGCGTGCCTGTCCTGGTCGGCACCGGCGCCAAGGACACACGCGACGCCGTCGCCCTGTCCCGCGAGGCGGAAGCCCTGGGCGCCGAGGGCGTCATGGTCATCCCGCCCTTCTACAGCGTGCCGACGGAGGATGAGCTCTATGCCCACTACAAGGCCATCGCCGACTCGATCGGCATTCCCATCATGGTTTACAACAATCCCACGACCGCCAACGTCGACCTGAAACCCGGGCTGCTCGCCCGGCTGTCCCGCATTGAGGCCTGCCGCTACGTGAAGGAGAGTACGCTCGACGTGACGCGGGTGCGCGACATCGTAGCGCTTTGCGGAGAGCGGATGGCGGTGTTCGCCGGCGTGCTGGGGTATGAAAGCGCCTGGCTCGGGGCCATCGGCTGGGTCGCCGTATGCAGCAATGTCGCGCCCCGCCTGTCGGCCGACATGTTCCGCGCCGCCGCGGCGGGCGACCGCGCGACGGCGCTGCCGCTCTACCGGCGCTTGGCGCCGCTGCTGCCTTGGGTCGGCGGCCCGCGCTACGTCAGCGGCACCAAAGCGGCGTTCCGCCTGATGGGAATGGACATGGGCCCGCCCCGCCCACCCCGCCTGCCTTTGCCGGACCAAGACCTTCCAGCCTTGACCGCAGTGATCCAGGCGCTTTGACGAGCACCGGCGATGTCCGCGCGGCTGGTCAGCCCATTCGGCGGATGACGGTGTAGATCAGGAACGCGAACAGCGTGCCGCCAAGCCCCAGCAGGAGCATGACAAGGATGATGTCCATCTGCGTCCCCCGGCCGGGTCGGACGTCAGCCGCGTCGATATCCCGTGCGACCTGGCGGAACCGCATCGTGGCAACGACCATCATGGCGCCGCCGAGCAGGATCAGCAGCAGCCCGGCGATGTCGCCGACCGCCTTGTTCAAGGCCGTGGGCTGCTGGCCGGACAGCGATTGGGCGGCAACTTCGAGGAACAGGTCGAACTTCTCGACCAGGAAGCCGAACGCCATGACGGCGATGGCGGTCCGCACCCACGCGAGATAGGTCCGTTCGTTGGCGGCGTGGTCGGTGTAGCGGTTGATCACCGCAGCAGCGCCAGGGTGGGCATAGTCATGCGCCTTTATCCGCTCAAGCGGCCGACACGTGCACCCGGTGCCAGGCGGCGCTGAGGTAGCCCTTGAAGTTCCAGGTGTCGTCCGGCAGCGCCGGCTGGGTTTGGCCGGTGGAGTCCCAGGCTCGCACCGCCAACTCGTGCTCGCCTTTGGGCAGGTCCACCGTCGCGGTCCAGAGCGTCCAGCTCCAGGGTGCGCCGGCGTCGTGCTCCAGTTCGGCCTGCTGCCAGTTGCGGCCGCCATCGATCGAGACGTCCACCCGCATGACCGCACGGGCGGTGGCGACGGCGTAGCCGCGCAGGGTGGTGCTGCCGGCCGGCAGCCTGGCATGGGGCGCCGGCTCGCAAATCGCAGAGTTGAGCGGCATGTCATAGATCGTGAGCCCCTGCTCCCAATCGACCGTATCCTCGGTCACGTGAGGCGGCAGCAGCTTGTAGTCCCGCTGCTGCATGTGGTTGTCGGACGGCTGGTCCTGCACGGTGACGGCGGCCAGCCATTTCGGGCTGCGCACCCCCGCGAAGCCCGGCGCCACGACACGGAGCGGAAAGCCGTGCTCCGGCGCCAGCGGCTCGCCGTTCATGGCGAAGGCCAGCAGCACCTCCGGCGCCATCGCCTTGGCCATGGGGATGGACGCGCCATAGGTGAAGCGCCCCTCGTTCGGCATCTCGATCTCGTCGCAGGCGTCGAACGCGGCATGGAGCGCCGCACCCGTCTCCGCCCCCGCAGCCCGCAGCACGTCGGCGAGCGCCACGCCGGTCCATTCGGCGTTGCCGATGGCGCCCGGCGCCCAGGGATCGCCCAAGGTCGGCCGCACCGGCTGCATGTCGGCGCGGCGGTTGCCGGCGCACTGCATCACCGCCGTGACGCTGCGCTGAGGAAAGCGCTGCCGCAGCTCCGCCATCGAAAGGTCCAGCGGCGTCGCCACCCGGCCGCCGGCCCGCAGCCGGTGCGTGGCCGCGTCCAGATGCGGGATGCTGCCGTGGCTGCGGACGTAGAAGTCAGCCTGCGCGGTGGTGAAACGCGCCCGCAGCCGGCCGAGCGGCGGCTCGGCGTTATACGGCGTCTCGGAATGGACGATCAGGTCCGGCTTGGAATGGAAAGGATTGAACATGGCGGTGGTCCCCTGGCGTCGCGTTGGCCAAACGCCGCCCAAGCGAGTTAGTCGCCCGAATGGTTGGGATCGCGCCAGGACCGCTCGAACGGCAGCCGCCAGGCATGCGGGGCGACGAGCTGATGAACCGATTTCGGCCCCCACGAGCCCGGCGCGTAGAGGCGAACCGGCGGCGGCGCCTCCAGCAGGGGGATTGACACCTCCCATAGCCGCTCGATGCCCTCGGCGGTCGTGAATAGGGTATGGTCGCCGCGCATCGCGTCGAGGATCAGGCGCTCGTAGGCCTCGAGCACGTCGCCGATCAGGCCGGTGTCGTGCATGGCGAACTGCAGGCTGAGCTTGTCGAGCCGCATGCCGGGCCCAGGACGCTTGCCATAAAAGGACAGCGACATCTTCGAAGCGTCGGCCAGGTCGAACGTCAGGTGGTCCGGGCCTTGCGCACCGACACCCGATCCCACGGGAAACATGCTCTTGGGCGGCTCCCGGAAGGCAATCGAGATGATGCGCTGCCCCTCGGCGAGCCGCTTGCCGGTGCGCAGGAAGAACGGCACTCCGGCCCAGCGCCAGTTGTCGATCGAGCACTTCAAGGCGATGAAGGTCTCGGTGTCCGACTCGGGATCGACGCCCTCCTCGGACCGGTAGCCAGTGTATTGCCCGCGCACGACGTCCTTCGGCTGGATCGGCGACATGCTGCGGAAAACCTTGTTCTTCTCCTCGCTGATCGGCGCCGGCTCCAGGGCGGTCGGGGGCTCCATCGCCATGAACCCAAGGATCTGGAACAGGTGGGTCACCACCATGTCGCGAAATGCCCCAGTCGCCTCGTAGAACCCGGAGCGTTTGCCCAAGCCCAGCGTTTCCGGCACGTCGATCTGCACATGGTCGATGAAGTTGCGGTTCCAAATCGGCTCGAACAGCCCATTGGCGAAGCGGAACGCCAGGATGTTCTGTGCCGGCTCCTTGCCCAGGAAGTGGTCGATCCGGAAGATCTGGTCCTCCGCGAAGACCTCGTGCAGCCTGGCGTTCAGCGACACGGCGCTCGCCAGGTCGGTGCCGAACGGCTTTTCCATGATGATCCGCGACCGGTCGACCAGATCGCCGCGCGCCAGCATCTGCACCGCCGACAGGGCTGCATTGGGCGGCACGCTCAGATAGTGCACGCGACGGCTCTCGCCGCCCAGCGCCTGCTCCGCCCGCTCCACCGCCGCCTTGAGGACGTCGGCGCCAGCGGCCAGCGGCACGTAGTCCAGGGTCTCCGCAAAGGCGGCCCAGTCGGCCTCGTTCACCTTGCGGGTGGAGAACTGGTCCAGCGCCTCGCGCGCGATGGTGCGGAAGCTGTCAGGGGTAAGGTCATCGAGCGAGACGCCGATGACCCGGCAGCCGGGGATGAACCCGGCGGTCGCCAGGTGGAACAGGCCCGGCAGCAGCTTTCGCCGTGACAGGTCGCCGGTGGCGCCCACGAGAACGACGACCTGCGGATATTTCGGGCCGACGCCTGGGCGAATTTTCTTCAACATGTCCATTCCATTGTAATAATACCTCGGGCACCGCCGGTGGCCGAACTTACCCCGGATTCGTTCCGGACGCCTGTTCTGAAGGTTATGAAGGCGGATCATGGCCAGGGTGACCACCGCGGCGGAACTTCGGTTATGGGGGGTGATCCGCGTGGAGAAAGAGCAAGCGGCACGATTGGCGGAAAAAGCCTATGATCACCGTCACCGCGACACTCGGCCAGCCGCCAAACGGCGGCGGTATCCACGTCCGCTCGCATAACCTTCCGCGTGAGAACAGGCGGCCGGACCATCAACGAACAATATCGGGAGCAAACACCCATGACACTGCGCATTCCAGCGGCTGCATCGGCCGGACGACGTGCTTTCCTAGGCGGGCTCGGGCTTGCCGGCGTTGCCTTGTCCAGCCGGGGGGTACGAGCCGAAGACACGACGACGCTGCCGCTGCCCGGCGGCCCTGGAGAGCGGGCGATCACCACGGCGTTCCCCGGCAAGGGGCCGATGATCCTGCAGCGCACCCGGCCGCCTTTGCTGGAAACGCCGTTCGAGGTGTTCGACCCGGTCTCCAGCGGGGGCGTGTTCACGCCCAACGACCGGTTCTTCGTGCGCTGGCATTGGTCGGTGATCCCGACCGAGGTGGACGTGACCGCCTTCCGCCTGGGCGTCACCGGGCACGTCAACACGGCGCAGTCGCTGACCCTCCAAGATATATTGACCCTGCCGCGGGTCGAGTTGGCCGCCGTCAACCAGTGCTCGGGCAACTCGCGCGGCTATTTTGCCCCGCGGGTGCCCGGCGGCGAGTGGGCCAACGGCGCCATGGGCAACGCCAAGTGGATAGGGGTGCGGCTGCGCGACGTTCTGGACCGCGCCGGGGTGAAGGCCGGGGCGCAGCGCGTCCGCTTCGCCGGCATGGACGACCCGGTCGTGGACACCGCGCCGAAGTTCATGAAGTCGCTCGGCATCGACCACGCGCGGGATGGCGAGGTCATGCTGGCCTACGCCATGAATGGCGAGCAGCTGCCTTTGCTGCACGGTGCGCCGCTGCGCCTGGTGGTGCCGGGCTGGTATTCGACCTACTGGGTCAAGATGCTGAACAGCATCGAGGTGCTGGACGGGCCGGACGAGAACTTCTGGACCAAGGTCGCCTACACCATCCCCGACACGCCGGGCGCCGACATGAAGCCGGGCCAGGCGGGGGTGAGGATGGTGCCGATCAACAAGATGGTGCCGCGCTCGTTCGTGACCAACCTGGCCGACGGTGCCCGGGTCAAGGCCGGACCCGTCCTGGTGCGCGGCATCGCGCTGGGCGGCGCGGTCGGCGTGCGCGCCGTGGAGGTCTCGACCGATGGCGGCGCGAGCTGGACGCCCGCCGCGCTCGGCGCCGATGAGGGGCGCTACAGCTTCCGGGCGTGGCAGACGACGCTGGACCTGCCGCCGGGTGACGCCACGCTGATGGTGCGCGCCGCCAATACGGACGGGCTGATGCAGCCGATGACGCCAAACTGGAACCCAAGCGGCTATATGCGCAACGTGATCGAGACCACCCGCCTGACTGCCGCCTGATCCTAACCTGTCCGGAGATTTGTCCCGCCATGAACATCACCACCGTCGCCTGCAATATCATCGTTGCCGGGGGGCTCGCGCTGTTCGGCTTTGGTCACCCGACTGCCGCAGCTTCGCTGTCCCCGACGACGCCGGCTCCCGCTGCTGCTGCCAACTCGGTCTCGGGCGGTGGCGTCACCCTCACGTCCCTCAGCGTGGACCTGCCTGACGGCGACCGCGCGTTCCCACCCGGCCCAGGCGTCGAGGTTGCCCAGGCCAACTGCACCGCCTGCCACTCGGTTGGCATGGTGATGACCCAGCCGGCCCTGAGCCGCGCAACATGGGAGACAGAGGTGCGCAAGATGGTCGCCGTCTACAAAGCGCCGGTGTCGGACGAGGACGCGAAGACCATCGTCGCCTACCTCGACAGCATCAAGGGCGCGAGGTGATCCAACGGCTTTCCAGGCCGGATGACATGGCGATGGGCTCGCCACAAAACCCCTACCCGAGCAACAGCCAGCGCAGCGCGTAGGCGACCAGCGCCGTTGCCGTCGCACTCGCCGCCCAGAGTCCGCCGAACCACAGCCACCGCGACGCTGCGCCGCCCATGGTCAATGGTATCCCGCATCATGCTGCACCTTGCCGCGGAACACCCAGTAGGCGTAGCCGCTATAGGCTATGATGAGGGGGATCATCACCGAGGCCCCCACCAGCAGGAACACCTGGCTGTCGCGCGGCGCGGCCGCGTCCCAGATAGTGACCGTCGGCGGCACGATCATCGGGAACAGGCTGATGCCCAGGCCCACGAAGCTCAGCACGAACCAGCCGAGCGCGCACAGAAAAGGCGCCAGCTCGCGTCCGCGCGCCAGGCTGCGGAAGAAGCCAAATGCCAGCAGGCCGACCAGCAGCGGCACCGGGCTGGTGAACAGGATGCCGGGCCAGGAGAACCACCGGTCCGCCAGCGCGCCGCGCAGGAAGGGGGTCCAAAGGCTGACGGCGCCGATCATGCCGAGCGTCGCCCAGCCCAGCCAGTAGGCCTGGCGCTGCGCCCGGTCGTGCAGCTCGCCCGAGGTCCGCCAGACCAGCCAAGTCGCGCCGAGCAGGGCATAGCCGACCACGACCGCTATCCCGCACAGCACGGTGAACGGGGTCAGCCAATCCCACCAGCCCCCGGCGTAGGCGCCATCGACGACCCGGACACCCTGCAGCAGCCCGCCCAAGGTCAGCCCCTGGCACAAGGCCGCAGCGGTCGAGCCGCCGAAGAACACCAGGTCCCAAAATGCCCGCCCGCGCTCGGTATCGGCGCGGAAGCGGAACTCGAAGGCGATGCCGCGGAAGATCAGCGCCAGCAGCATCCCAATGACTGTGGGATACAGCGCCGGCAAGATGATCGAGTAGGCCAACGGGAACACCGCCAGCAGCCCGGCGCCGCCCATCACCAGCCAGGTCTCGTTGCCGTCCCACACCGGGGCGATGGAGTTCACCATCACATCCCGATCCTGCCGCCCGCGCTCGAAGGCGAACAGGATGCCGCAGCCGAGGTCGAACCCGTCCGCGACCACATACATCAGGATGGCGAAGGCCAGCACGCCGGCCCAGATGGTCGAGAGATCGACTGAGATGCCCATCGTGCTACTCCGCCGGCTGCGGCTGCGCGTCGCCGTGCTTTGCCGCCGGGCCGGGTGTTATGCCCGCGGTGCGGATCGGTATATGCGGCGGATGCTCCGGCTCCCCAGCCTCCGGCGTCTTGCCCATCATGCGCAGCAGGATCAGCACGCCCGAGCCAAATACGGCGAAGTATACGACGGCGAAGACAGCCAGGCTGGTGGCGATGCCGGGCAGGCCGACCGGGCTCAGGCTGTCGGCCGTGCGCAGCAGGCCATAAACCGTGTAGGGTTGCCGGCCGACCTCGGTCGTGACCCAGCCGGCCAGGATGGCCACGAAGCCAGCCGGACCCATCAGCACCGCGGCCCGCTGCAGCCAGGTGCTCTCATACAAACGGCGGCGGTAGCGTGCCCAGAGGCTCCAGGCGCCGATGCCCAGCATGGCAAAGCCGATGCCGACCATGGCGCGGAAGGACCAGAACACGACGGCGGCGTTGGGCCGGTCCTCCGGCTTGAACTCCAGCAGGCCGGGCACGCGGCCGTTCCAGCTATGGGTCAGGATCAGGCTCGAAAGATGCGGGACCTCGATCGCCCATTTCGTACGTTCCTGCTGCATGTCGGGCATGCCGAACAGGGTCAGGGGCGCGCCGTTCATCGGCTCCCAGTTGCCCTCCATGGCGGCGATCTTGGCGGGCTGGTGCTCGAGCGTGTTGAGCCCATGGATGTCGCCCATCGCGATCTGCGCCGGGGCGACGATGGCGGCCATCCACATGGCCATGCTGAACATCACGCGCGCCCGCGGGTTGGCGCGGTCGCGCAGCAGGTGCCAGGCGCCGACCGCGCCCACCACGAAGGCGACGGATAGATAGCTGGCCAGGATCATGTGCGGAAAGCGCACGAACACGCTGGGGTTAAAAATGATGTCCATCCAGCTGGTGGGCAGCAGCCGGCCGTCGGCCGCGACCGTGTAGCCCGCCGGGGTCTGCATCCAGGAGTTGACCGACAAAATCCAGAAGCCGCTGAGCAGGGTGCCGCACGCTACCATGCAGCTCGCGGCGAAGTGCAGCCGCGGACCCACCTTCTTCATGCCGAACAGCATGACGCCGAGGAACCCGGCCTCTAGGAAGAACGCCGTCAGCACCTCGTAGGCCATCACCGGCCCAACGACGGGTCCCGCCAGCTTGGCGAATACGCTCCAGTTGGTGCCGAACTGGTAGGACATGACCAGGCCGGAAACGACGCCCATGGCGAACCCGACGGCGAAGATGCGCAGCCAGAACCGGTAGGCGTCGAGAAACACCGGCCGCTTGGTCCAAAGCCATAGGCCCTCCAGCACCGCAAGATAGCTGGCCAGTCCGATCGAGAAGGCGGGAAAGATGATGTGGAAGGCCACGGTGAAGGCGAACTGCGCGCGTGCAAGGTGGAATGCGTCCAAGGCAAACGGCATGCTGGCATAGCGGCGTAGCCGCCCCTCTCCGGTGTTGCCCGAGGCCAGGATGCGCTCATGCAATGCTGGCCGAGGGCTGGTTCTGCTTCTAGAACTAGGTCTGCTTGACTAATCTAATGCGTTGCCGGGGCGATCCATCCCCGCTTCGCTAATATACGCACGGTGTTTGGAGCCTGCCAAATGGGTGATGGACACTTTGGCTGGGCTTGCCCCAGCGAGGTCGGGAGTTCCGCCTAACGGATGAGGAGCCCGGTGACGCGACAGCCGCGCTTCGCTGCTCAATCAGGGCTCTGCGGCGTCCAGGATCCGACGAGACATGACGCCCGAGACCTTGCCTGTTGACGCCGCCATCACGCGCTGCTTCGTTCTTAATTGACGAACGGTGGCGAGATCTCATACAGGACATCAAATTAAAGCAAGTCGGATTCGGCTGTCTCGATCTGCGCTTGAACATAGTCGGCGGCCTTGCCGGAGGCGGCCTCGCTGGCGCGGGCGGTGATCGCGTATCTGGCACGTCAGGGAACTCGATGCTGTTTAGGTTTCGTGATGGCGATACCCGGGTCGAGGCGCTCGTTGGGGCACGCAGCATCTATGCCGTCCAATCCCAGATCGATGCGTTTCGGGAGCGGCTCGGGCAGGCCGAGGACGTGATGACGTCGCTGCACCGCTTCCTGCCCTGGGTGTCGATGTCGAATGAACTGCCTGTCGCCTTGCTGCTGCGCCGGTCCCATGAACTGTATGGCGTCGTGCTGCTGTACTATCGTCAACGATACGGCATCCCGATCGGGCTGGCGCAGGCGGGCAACCTGGGCGGCCAAGGCGGCGTCATAGCCGCGGCCGCCGATCGGGTTGCAGCGATGGAAACGGCGTCCCGGGTCCTCTTGAGAAGCTCGCTTGCCCACACGGTGGTTCTTTCCACGTTATGGACTGACAAGACAGTCCCCGGCCCTAACCTGCCGGTCGCCGGCGTTCGGGGGCAGTGGCACTTTCGAGAGGTGCGCCTCCGCCTGGACCTGAGCGGAGGACTGGAAGCGACGATGGGACGGCTGGGACAAAAGATGCGCCGCAACCTGCGCTACTATCGGCGGCGGGCAGAGAGTGAGTTTGGCTGCCGCTTCTTGCCCGAGCTGACCCCGGAGCAGCGGCAGCAAGCGGTTGGAGTGCTGTTCGACAAGGGAAGGTATCCGACCAAAGCCCGGCGCGCCTGGCGGTTGGAAGCCGCTTTGCAAGCCATACCGGGCCATTTTGCCATGGGACTGCAAGACGCCCAAGGCGATTGGCTGAGCTACGTCACGGGATGGCGCGATACCGACGGCACTTTAATCGAATGGCAGCTCAACCGCGACCACCACGAGAACGCCTCGATCTCGACGGTCATGCGAAGCTACCTATTGGAGCATGAGGCGGAACGCGGAAGTCCCGCGATCATCTTCGTTGGCGAGACGGCTCCGTTCTGGAGTCGAGTTTGTGAGCCGAGCATCTGCGGAGACCTGCTCGCGACCCGCGAGGGCGTCATCGGCAATATCGCCCAAAAATTGATGTGCCGGGTCAGTCCGATGGGCCAGGTTGCCAAGCTGCATGCGCGGGCGACTTCGGCCATGGTCTGATACCGGCGGCCCTGAGCGATGACCGATCCGCTGTTATCGTCTTCGCTTGTCTTTGCGAGAAGCGCAGCGACGCGGCAATCCAGAGCCGCATCGCCAAAGCCTCGTGCTGGAGGTCCTGGATTACTGCGCCAAAGCCGGCTCGCAATGACAGCACGCCTTCGCCGGACAGTGGCGGACGGTCAAAGGTCAGGACCGCTGGTATGAAACGGTCACCTTGACCGGTATTCCATGAACCAGTCCACGAACCGCGGTATCCCAAGCTCTAGCGGCGTCATCGGCCGATAGCCGACGTGCTGCTCGATGGACGAAAGATCGGCACAGGTCTCCTCCACGTCGACCATGGGGCGGGGTTCCGACTGCAGCACCGCCGATCGCCCGAGATGCCGCTCCAACAACCGCACCAGTTCGGACACCAGCTCTCCGCGGCTGTTGCCGATGTTGAATATCTTTGGGGCTTCGCCCATGACCGGAACACGGTCGAGGCACGCCACCAGGCCAGCGACGATGTCATCGATGTAGGTGAAGTCACGCTTCAGCGTGCCGCTGTTGTATAAAGTAATCGGCTGCCCTTGGCTGATCGCCTCGGCAAATTTGAAATAGGCCATATCGGGCCGGCCCCATGGCCCGTAAACCGTGAAGAAGCGCAGCCCGGTCTGCGGAATGCCATGGAGGTGGCCGTATGCGTGGCTGATCAGCTCGTCGGACCGCTTCGTCGCCGCATAAAGCGACACAGGAGTGTCGACCCGGTCGCCCTCGGCAAACGGCAGCTTCGTGTTCCCGCCATAAACGGAGGACGAGCTGGCATAGACCAGGTGCTCGAGCCGGTTCAGCCGCCGGGCCGCCTCCAGCACCGTGACGTGCCCCATGACGTTCGAGGTGACATAGGCGTAGGGATCGACCAGCGAATGGTGGACCCCGGCCTGCGCCGCGAGGTGCACGACGCGGGTCGTACCGGGTTCCCCGTCGAACAGGGTGAACATCGCAGCTTTATCGGCAATATCGACGTGCCTGAAGCTGAAGCCGTCATGGGGCGCCAGCTGCGCCAATCGAGCCTCCTTCAGGCGCACGTCGTAGTAGTCGGCCATATTGTCGACCCCGACGACCCGATCGCCCCGGCCCAGCAGCGCGCGGCAAACGTGATAGCCGATGAAACCCGCCGCCCCGGTCACGATCGTCGCCAAGCATTCCCTCCAAAATTCCAGCGCACCCGGCAACTTTTAACCGACGGTCGATCCGCTATCGATCGGACATGACGCTCTCGTCACCGTACACGCTACAGGTGCCGAGTCGAGTAGCCCCAGTTTGGAGGTCATGGGCGCATCATGTCATGAAGCTGCTTTGCCCGCGAACCAAGCTGCGGTCGAGGCGGTCGCGCCACCAGCCGATGGTGCGCATCAAGCCGTCCCGCAAGTGCGTGGCAGCCTGCCATCCCGTTTCCGCACCAAGCCGGGAGCTATCGGCCAACAGGGCGCGGACTTCAGAGTCGCCGGGACGCATGCGGGCCGGCACTTGGCGGATCGGCTTATCACAGCCGGTGAGTTCCGCCGCCAGTTCGATCAAGTCGCTGACCGACACCGCCCTGCCGCTGCCGGCATTGTATGGCCGCCCGAATGCCACGGCCGCAGTGGCGCCAAGCGCCAGGAAGGCCGCCACGGTGTCCTCGACAAAAGTGAAGTCGCGGACTGTCGAAACGTCGCCGACCTCGATCGCCGTGCATGCGGGATCAAGCATCTGGCGAATGAGCGTAGGGATCACGGCGCGTTCGCTTTGGCGCGGCCCGAACGTATTGAACGGGCGCAGGATGGCGACTGGAAGCTCGAAGGACCGGGCAAAGGCTTCGGCCATCATGTCGGCGCCGATCTTGGACGCAGAGTACGGCGACTGTCCCTGCAGCGGATGGTCTTCGGTAATCGGCATCGTGAGGGCGGAGCCATAAACCTCGCTGGTTGAGGTATGGACGATCCGCCGCACACCGGTATCCCGCGCGGCCTCAAGCACGTTGAGCGTGCCGATCACATTGGTTTCGACGTAGGACTGCGCCGCGATGTAGGAGTGCGGTATCGCGATCAGTGCGGCAAGATGGAACACGATATCCTGCCCCTTCACGATGGCCCGGACAAACGCCGGATCGCGCACGTCGCCGCGCACAAGCGTCAGCTTGTCACGCACGGCACCGGGGAGGTCGTCGAACTCTATCGAGAAACGGCGGGTCTGCTGCGTGCGGCGTGCGGCGAACATGCCTATGCCGCGGACGCCGAGCGGCTGCTGCCGGCATCGCCCTGCGTGCTGCAACGGACGCCGCGTCGCTATGGCTGGGCGGTGGCGGCTGCGCTGGCCGCTAGCGTGGCCGGGTTTGCCGGCGGCGCCGGCTGGGCGGGCTGGCCGACGTCGGATCAAACCGCGCTGGCCGACGAGGTTGCGCAGTATCACGCCGTTTATGCACGTGAGGAGCGGCATCTGGTCGAGGTGCCTGCCGATCAAATGGATGAAATCACCGGCTGGCTCGGAAAGCGGCTGGAACGTCGCCTCAAAGTGCCGGATCTCGCCGCCGGTGGCCTTCGCTTCGCCGGCGCACGCATGCTCGTGGTCAGCGGCCGTCCCGTGGCGCAGCTGGTTTACACACGCGACCAGGGAGGGCCGCTAGCGTTGTGCGTCGTAAAGCTTGCCGGCACTGCGGCCCCGGTTCAGTTGGAGAAGCATGGCGCACAGACGACCGCCTTGTGGCAAGACAGCGCATACGCCTACGTCGTCGTCGGCGAGATAGGCGACGAGAAGCTGCGCACCATCGTGGAGCACGCGGCCCAGCAGCTGCGGAGCTGACGCAGAGGGCAAAACGGCCCCGCCCAGTTCTAACCGCAAGCACGCAACTGGGCCGACGTTCCTCCGCTAAGACAAAGTAAGTCCCGTCACATCATCGTCCGTATCTTGGACGTCAGGACGTCCAAGGCGAACGGCTTCGTGAGCACTTGCATGCTTGGGTTCAGCACGCCGTTCCCGAGTGCAGCGTTCTCGGCGTAGCCAGTGATGAACAGCACTTTCAGCCCGGGCCGGTGGACCCGCGCCGCATCGGCGAGCTGCCGCCCGTTCAGGCCGCCCGGCAGGCCGACGTCGCTGACCAGGAGATCGATGCGCTGCTCGGATCGTAGGACCCGGAGCCCCTCGGCGCCATCGGCTGCCTCGATCACGCTGTAGCCCAAGTCCCGCAGCACGTCGCCGACCAGCATGCGCACGACTGGCTCATCGTCCACCACCAATACAGCCTCCCCGGCTTTGGCGATGGCGACCGGCAAGTGGCCCGGGTTGCTCGCCTCCGCCTCGCCATTGCCGAGCTGACGAGGCAGATAAAGGCGCACGGTGGTCCCGCGGCCCGCTTCGCTGTAGATGCTGGCATGGCCGTTCGACTGCTTGGCGAAGCCATAGACCATGGACAATCCCAAGCCGGTGCCTTGTCCAGCCGGCTTGGTCGTAAAGAACGGCTCGAACACGCGCGCGACCACATCGGGCGCCATTCCAATCCCGGTGTCGGTCACCGACATCGCCACGTATTGCCCGGCCGCTAAGTCATGGTGGCGGCCGGCGTAGGCGTCATCCAAGCGGGCATTGGTCGCCTCGATCGTCAGGCGCCCGCCCTCCGGCATGGCATCCCGCGCATTGATGGCGAGGTTGAGCAGCGCGTTCTCAAGCTGGTTCGCGTCGCAAAGCGTCTTCCAGAGGCCGCCCGAGATCACCGTCTCCACGTGGATAGCGGGACCGACGGTGCGGCGGATCAGATCCTCCATCGAGGTCGTGAGCCGGTTGATGTCGACGGTCCTCGGATCGAGCGTTTGCCGCCGCGAAAACGCCAGCAAGCGGTGGGTCAGCGACGCAGCCCGATTGGCGGACGTCACGGCGGCGGTGATGTAGCGGTCCACGTCGCCGAGCCGCCCCTGGGCGACGCGGGCCTGCATCAGCTCCAGGCTACCGAGGATCCCGGCCAGCAGGTTGTTGAAGTCGTGCGCGATCCCGCCCGTGAGCTGGCCGACCGCCTCCATCTTCTGGCTTTGGCGCAGCCGGTCGTGCAGCTCGGCAATCCGGCGCAGGCCGCGCACCATGACCTCGGTGATGCCGTGCCGGAGCGTCTCGGCCATCTCCAGCTCCCACTCGACCCAGGGCCGTGCAAAGCCGTGCCGCGTCTCGGCCCATCGCTCGAAGGGCGCCCGGGACAGCGTGGGAGCATTCTCCGGCGCCCGCATGTGCGAGCCGCTGCCCCAGCTTAAGAGCTCTGGCTCTTCCGGCCGGAACCAAAGCAGCATGTCGGACCGGTCGGCGGACAGGAACACCGCAAGCAGGCCGCTGGCGACCGCGGTATGCCCTTCCCAAGGCGGGTAGGCGGCAGCGAGGTTGTTGGTTTGGAACAGCTTGGCCGTGCCGCTATGCGTTCGCAGCCAGGCCGCGAGGCCTTGCACCTCCGCCTCGGGTGGCGTGTTCCCCACCAGCGAAACGGTGTCTTCGTACAGAACGGCGGCGCCGGTGGATGCGAACAGGCTGGCGACGGTGACATCGCCTGTCGTGAGCGCTGCCGCCACGACATCCGCCTCCGCCATGTGGGCCAGCAGCGCGGACAGCCGAACCAGGTCGTCCCGGCGGGCCTGCTCCGTATTGGTGCGCTCGGCCGGGCCGACGCGCAGCGCGAACGCATCGGTCAGCGCCGTGGCCGCCGACCGCTGGCTGGAGGAGAGATGATGCGGCTGGCGGTGATGGCACACCATCAGGCCCCACAGCCGCTCCCGATGCAGGATCGACAGCGACATGAAGCCGTTGATGCCCAGGTTGCGATGGATCTGCAGGTGCACCGGGGACGGGCTGCGCAGGCGGGCGAACGACAGGTCGATGGCCCGGGGCTGCTGCCCGCCGGCTGTCCAAGACGGGTCGAAGTCGAGCGGCATCGGCGGCGCATCCCGGTCGGCGACCCAACGCATCGGGCTGCGTCCATACAGCGCACGCGCCTGGGCCTGGATGTCCGCGGCAGGAAAACGCAGTCCATTCAGGGAATTATCCCAATCGGCGGCCTTGTCCTCGGCGATCGCCTGCCCGTTCCACTCGGTGTCGAACCGGTAAACCAGCACCCGTTCGTAGCCGGTCAGGCATCTGACGCCGGTGGCTGCGACCTGGGCCAGCTTTTCAAGCTCGTTCCCGGTTTCCCGAAGATCGACGATAGCCTGCTGAAGCCAGCGCAAAGCGGCCTGCGCGTCCGCCCCATTCTGCGCACCAGCCCGTTCCAGCTCCACGAGTACCAAGCCGGCATGGCTGTAGACGGTCACGTTGACCGCAGGAGCGTCGCCGGCGGACGCGAACGTGGACTGCCAAGGCGACTCTCCGCGGAGCTTGCCATCCCTGAGGCGGCTCTACGCGGTCTCGGCGAACTGCGGCCCCAGGACGCTGGCGGCGCTGCGCCCGACGATCCCGGCCATGGACTCCGGGACAGCCAGCACCTCCGCCGCGTTGCGGCTCGCGGCAACTATGGTCCACTCACGCGAGGGCTCAATTACCAGCAGCGCACCATGCGGCTGGATGGTCCCTGGGACATGAATAGGCTCCTGAGAACACACGAGCTTGGCCGCTGCCGCAGCGGCTGCGCGGCCTTTGGCGTCGTCGGCTATGACAGGTGCTTGGGGCGGATTGACCGCAATGAAGGTATCCAATGGCAACCTCACTGGCAGGAACGCAGAGGCAAACTGCGTCTGTTATGTAACGGACGCTAGCGGCTATGCAACCATCAATAGATATATAGTGCGGCCTCTCGACGACAAGTTGACGATGTTTTCGAGGTGCCATCTCCGCTTCAGCGTGCTTTGGCAAAGAAAATGGGCCGCCATTCTGCTTGGAGGGCAGACGTTACAGGACGCGTGCCAGGAAATCCTGGGTGCGACGCTCTTGCGGGGCGCTCAGCACAACCCTGGGCGAACCGCGCTCGACGACCGTGCCGGCGTCCATGAAGGTCAGCTCGTCACCGACCTCGCGGGCAAAGGCGAGTTCGTGCGTCACCACCACCATCGTCATGCCCGACCGTGCCAGGTCCCGCATGACCGCCAGCACCTCCCCGACCAATTCCGGATCGAGCGCGGACGTCGGCTCATCGAATAGCATGAGCTGCGGGTCCATAGCCAGTGCCCGTGCGATCGCCACCCGCTGCTGCTCGCCGCCCGAGAGCTGGGCCGGGAACATCGCGTGCTTCGCCGCGAGCCCCACGCGGTCGAGCAGCGCCATCGCCCGCTCGCGCGCCTGGGCCGGGCGCACGCGCCGCACCTGGATCGGCGCCTCGGTGATGTTCTGCAGCGCGGTCATGTGCGGGAACAGATTGAACTGCTGGAACACCATGCCGACCTTCTGCCGCATGCGCGCGACCTGCCGCTCCGGCAGCTCATACAGGACGCCGTCCCGCTCGCGATAGCCAACCAGCTCGCCCGCTACCCAGATGCGCCCGGCGTCGATGCGTTCGAGATGGTTGATGCAGGACAGCAGCGTGCTCTTGCCGGAGCCTGACGGGCCGATGATGCACATGACGCTGCCGGCGGCGACGTCGAGGTCGATGCCGCGCAGCACCTCCCGCCCGCCATAGCGTTTCGACAGGCCCCTGATCCGGACCATGCTCGCGTCTGCTGCCAAGACGTCACCGCTGCCGAAAGCGGTGCTCGAGGAATTGCTGCCCGACCGACAGCACCGAGACGATGATCAGGTACCAAAGCGACGCGACGATCAGCAGCGGTATGGTCTCGTAGGTGCGGGCATAGATGAGCTGGGCGGTGTAGAGCAGCTCCGCCAATGCAATGACGCTGACGAGCGACGTGCTCTTGACCATCGAGATGACCTCGTTGCCCACCGGCGGGATGATCACCCGCATGGCCTGCGGGAACACGATGCGGCGGAAGATCGTGAGCGGCCGCATGCCGAGCGCCAGCGCCGCCCGCGTTTGGCCATGCGGCACCGAGGCGATGCCGCCGCGGATCACCTCCGCCGTGTATGCCGCCTGTGCCAGGCCAAGCCCGGCGAGTGCGGCGAACATCGGCGTGATCAGCGTATTGGTATCCGCGCTGAACAGCGTTGGGCCGAATGGGATCTGCAGCGCGATCGTTGGATATAGCGCGCCGAAATTATACCAGAAGATGAGCTGCACCAGCGCCGGGACGCTGCGAAAAAACCAGATGTAGCCCCAGCTCACCGTGGACAGCAGCCGGTTCGCGGACAGCCGCATCATCGCCAGGATCGTGCCGAGCGCCAGCCCGATCGCCATGGCGATGACCGTCAGCTCCAGCGTGCGTGCCAGCCCGAGCATGATCTGCCGGTCCAGCATGTATTCGGCAACCACCGGCCATTGGAAAGCCGGGTTGGTGGCGACGCTGGCCAGGACCGCGGCGGCGATCAGCGCGACGATGGCGCTGGCGAGCCACGTCCAGGGATGGCGCAGCGGCACGACGCGCTGGGGCGGCACCGTCTCGTCCAGACCGGACGGGAAGGTTCCGCCTGTTGAGTTCAACGCGGCGTGCCGGTTGAGTTCAACGCGGCGTGCCGGTCGGGTTCAGCGGTGCCTGCTTGATGGCGTTGCCCTCCAGCCCCCATTTCTGCACGATCTTACCATAGGTACCGTCGTCGATCACGTGCTGGATGGCGGCCTGCAGCGGCATCGCCATGTCCGAGCCCTTCGGCAGAGCGACGCCGAGGTAGCTGGTGTCGGTGTAGCTGCCGACGACCTTGGCCTTGCCCTTCGATTGGGCGACGAAATAGCTGATCGCGGTCGATCCGAGCCAGAACAGGTCGGCCCGGCGGCTCATCAGCGCCTCCGCCGCGCCGTTGCCGTCGCTGAACGCCAGCGCGTTGATCGGCTTCTTGCCGGCCGCCTCGCATTTCGGGTTCTGGTCGGCGGCGAACACCATCTCCCGCGAGCCGCGGGTGGTTCCGACCGTGAGGCCGCACAGGTCCTCCAACCCATTCACCTTGATGTCGGACGCGGCCAGCGCGGCGAACAGCTCGTTGCCGGTCAGCGTGCCGATCATGTCCACCACTTTCTCACGCGCGTCGGTGATGCCCATCTGCCCGGTTGCCGCGTCGAAGCGTTTCGCCTGCAGGCCGGGGATCAGCGTATCGAACGTCGTCGGGCGCAAATCGAGCTGCAGACCCAGCGCCTGGGTGGCGGCGCGCAGGATGTCGATCTCCCAGCCGGCGATCTCGCCCTTCGCATCGCGAAAATCGTCCGGCGGCGAGCCGAGCGCCACGGCCAGGGTGAACGTCCTGGACGCAGCCACCTGTGGCGGCAGCAGCTTCACCAGGTCGGGCTGCGGTGCCTGCGCGGGTATAATGTCGGCTTGCGCTGCGGCAACTATCGGATGGCACAGCGCAGCGGAGACGAGTGCCACGGCGAAAACAGCGCAGCAGGCGCGCCGACGGGAAGGCTGGGTCATCTCGGTCCTCTATGTTCAGGCTCTGCGGCGGTGGCTGCCATGCGCCGGGCGCGCCAGACCAAGGCTGCCGCGCAGCGTGCCGTCGCCGCCGTATTCCGTCTGGAACAGCCCGCGCCGCTGCAGCTCCGGCACCAGCCATTCGAACGCCTCGATCGCCGGTGCCGGCATAAAAGCGGGCATGATGTTGAATCCGTCGCAGCCATACGCGGTGAACCAGTCCTCCATCACGTCGGCCACGTCGGCCGCGGTTCCTACGACGACGTTGTGGCCAGAGGCGCCGGCCATGATTTGATAAAGCCGGCGGATCGTCATCCCCTTCTGCCGCCCCATGGCCGCCAGCTTCTCGTGCCCGCTCTTGACGGCGTTGTTCCCCTCCAGCGCCGGCGGCAGCGGGCCATCGGGATCGCAGCCGGACAGGTCCCCGAACGTGTCCGCCAGCATCGGCAGGCCCACCCGCGGATGCACCAAATCCTGCATCTGCTCATAGCGGTCCTGCGCCTCCTGGCGGGTGCGGCCCATGACTGGCAGGACGCCCGGCATCACCAGCATCGAGTCTGGCGCCCGTCCCGCCGCCGCGCCGTGCGCCTTCACGCTGCGGTAGAATGCCACGGCGTCCTCGCGGGTCTTCTGCGCGGTGTAGATCAGGTCGGCGATGCGCGCGCCCAGGTCCTGGCCCGGCCCCGATGAACCCGCCTGCGCGATCACCGGATAGCCCTGCACCGGCCGTGCCACGTTCAGCGGTCCCTTGACCGCGAAGACCTGGCCCTTGTGGTCCAGCGTGTGCAGCTTGGCCGGGTCGAAATACCGCCCGCTCGCCTGGTCGCGAATGAAGGCGTCGTCCTCCCAGCTATCCCACAGGCCGAACACGACGTCGACGAACTCCTCGGCCCGGCGGTAGCGCAGGCCGTGCTCCATATGCGCGTCGCGGCCGAAGTTATACGCCTCCTGCTCGCTCCAGGACGTCACGACGTTCCAGCCGACCCGGCCCTCGCTGATATGGTCCAGCGAGGCGAACTTGCGGGCGACGTGATACGGCTCGTTATAGGTCGTGGACGCGCTGGCGAGGAAGCCGATCCGCTCCGTCACCGCCGCAAGGGCGCCGATCAGCGTCAGCGGCTCATACACGTCGATGCGCGGGTTGTAGCTCAGCTCGTCGTCATCGCGCGCCGAGTGCCGCACCGCGATGCCGTCGGCCCAGAACATGAAATGGATGCAGGCCCGCTCCGCCGCCTGCGCCATGCGCTTCCACAGCCGGATGTCGAGCGCCGCGTCCACCTGCGCCCCCGGCATCCGCCACCCAGCCGCGTGCGCGCCATTGGCGACGATGTTCAACCCAAGTTTCATCTGCCGCGGGGAGGCCAAGTCATGCCGCTCCTATGCTGCGCCGCATCATCTAGGAGCAGAATCTAAGCAACGTCAAACCGCGTCCTGCCCGCGACTTCCGTCAGCGCGACTCCCGCTGCCAGCGGCTGACGTAGGCAGGCAGGCCGAGGTTCTCCCGCAGGGTCGCACCCTCGTATTCCGTGCGGAAGCGGCCCCGGCGCTGGAGTTCCGGCACCACGGCCGCCACGAAGTCGTCGATCCCCTGCGGCAGATGCGTGGGCGTGATGTTGAAGCCGTCGGCCGCGCCGGCGTCGACCCACTCCTCCATCACGTCGGCGATCCGGCTGGCGGTGCCGACCAGCCGAAAGCCCTCGCCGACCGCGTATTCACTGTACATCTGCCGGATCGACAGGCCCTCTCGCTTGGCCCGTTCCCACCAGCCATAGGCGATGCTGCGCACCTTGGCGCCCACCGGTTCCGGCACCGGGCCGTCCAGGTCGTGGCCGGACAGGTCGCCCATCAGGCCGTAGATCCGCGAAAGCCCAACCAGCGGGTCGATCAACTCCTGCAGCTGCGCCAGCTTGCCCTGCGCCTCCGCCTCGGTGCGGCCGACGATCGGGACCAGCGCGGGCATGATCTTCAGATGGTCGGGATCGCGCCCATAGCGCGCCATGCGCCCCTTCACCGAAGCGTAGTAGGCCTGCGCCGCCTCGAACCCGTTGGTCGAGGCATAGACCACGTCCGCGTCCGCCGCCGCGATCTCCTGCCCCATGGCGTTGGCGCCGGCCTGAACCAGGATCGGCCGCCCCTGCGGCGTGGGCCTCACGCTCAGCGGGCCGCGGACCGAGAAGTGCTTGCCCTTGTGGTGCAGCGTATGGAGCTTCGCCGGGTCGTAGAACTGGCCCGACGCCTTGTCGTGGACGAAGGCGTCCGCTTCCCAGCTATCCCACAGCCCGGTGACGACGTCGACGAACTCCCGCGCCCGTTCATACCGCGTATCGTAGTCGAGGTGCGTGTCCCGGCTGAAGTTCCAAGCCTCCTGCTCGGACCAGGAGGTGACGATGTTCCATCCTGCGCGGCCGCCGCTGATGTGGTCCAGCGAGGCGAACTTCCGCGCGATATGATAGGGCTCGTTGTAGGTGGTGGACGCCGTGCACACCAGGCCGATATGCCGCGTCATCGGCGCCAGGGCCGACAGCAGGGTCAGCGGCTCCAGCTCGACGTTGCGGTTGGAATGGCTGAGCGAGCCCGGCGGCTCGTCGTTGGCGCGCACGCCGATGCCGTCGGCGAAGAACACCATGTCGAACTTCCCCCGCTCCGCCGTTTGGGCGCAGCGCAGGAAGTGCTGGTAGTCCGAGGACCCGCCGGACGGTACGTCGGGGTGCCGCCAGGCGGCGTCATGGTAGCCGAGGTAGCGCATGGACAGGCCGAGCCTGATCTGCCGCGCCGCCATTGCCGCTCTGGCGCTCAAGCGGCCCAGCGCCAGGTGTTGAGGTTCCAGGCATTGAGCCGGACGTTGATGTTCGGCTGGTATCCGGTGAGGCCCGCCTTGGTCCCCTCGACCGTGACGTATTCGAAGATCGGCAGGAACGGCAGGTTCTGGCGCAGGAGGGACTGCACGCCCCTGTAGGCCGCGACGCGCTTGGCGCGGTCGAGGGTCGTCGCACCTTGCTGCAGCAGCTCGTCCAGCTGCGGATTGACATACTGCATCGTGTTCGTGCCGGAGCCGCCCTGCGCGACGATCGCCCTGCTGCTGAAATAGTCGGCGGCCGCGGGGTCCGGACCCGTCATGAAGTTGATGCCGACGATCGCCGTTTCATACTGCGACTTGATCCAATATTCGCCCCACATTACGGCCGCCGGCAAGTTCTTGATCGTCATGCCGACGCCGATCTCCTGCCAGTTCTGCTGCAGCAGCTGCTGCGCCTGCTCGCGCAGGTGGTTGCCTGCGGTGGTGGAGTTGCTGAACTGGAGCCGCACGCCGTCCTTTTCGCGGATGCCGCCGCTGCCGACCTTCCATCCGGCGCCGTCCAGCAGTGCCTTGGCGCGGGCGGGGTCATAAACCTGCTTCGGCAGGTCGGGATCGAAGGCCCAGGAGGCCGGCGGAAGATAGGACTCGCTCGGGCGCGGCAGCCCGTAATACAGCTCATTGATGATGCTGGTCTTGTCGAGGCCGAGATACAGCGCCTGGCGGACCACCGGGTCCTTGAACTGCGGCAAACCCAGGTTGAAGTAGAAATTCTCGATGCTGGCCGTCGGGATGGGCATCACCACCCGGTTGGGCAGCGCCTTTGCTTCCTGATAGTGGTCGGCCGAGATGCCCTGCAGGCTGATGTAGTCGATGTCGCCGGTGCGGAACTGGGTATAAAGCACCGTCAGGTCCGGGATGTACTTGAACACGACGCGTTCAAGGTAGGGGCCTTCGTCGAAATAGGCCTCGTTGGCGGTCAGGGTGATGTGGTCGCCGGGCACGCGCTCGCTCCATTTGAACGGTCCGGTGCCGACCGGCGACCGCAGGAACGGCGAGCTGCGCGGGTCGGCCTGCCCGGCGAGCAGATGCCGCGGCACGATGAAGGTCCAGGCCAGGATCGAGGCATAGGGTGAGAACGGCCTCTCCAGCCGCCAGGATATCTCGTTCGGGGCGATCACCTTGATATCGTGCACGAGCTCGTGGCCCGACCGGGTGCCGGCCGGGAAGTTGGGGTCGTTGATCAGGTCGAGGGTGAACTTCACGTCGTCGGCGGTGAACGGCTTGCCGTCGTGCCAGGTCACACCATCCCGCAGCTTGATCCGCCATTGCAGCCCGTCCTCCGACACGCCGCCGTTCGCCACCGTCGGGATTTCGGCCGCCAGGCGCGGCAGGAAGCTGCCGGCGGGGTCCACCGCCCAAAGCGGGCTGAACAGCGACATGTAGATGCCATCGTCCACCTCGATATGCGGCAGCAGCGGGTTGAACACCGTCGGCTCCTGCGAGATGCCGATGACGACCTGCCCGGCCGGCTTCGGCCTGCCCTGGGCGCGCGCACCGGTCCCCAGCAGCGGCAGGGCGCCGCCGGCCAGCGCGAGTTGCAGGACCGAACGCCTCGGCAGGCTGGCGGCGGCTTGGGCGCGATGCTCGGTCATGGTCGGCTCCTTGGTACGTTGATGAACGGAACGGTCCTAGGCGGGCGCCTCGACGATGATCGGCGAGCCATCGCTGAAGCGGGAAAAGCGGAACGGCGTCGGGTCCACGATCGGCGCGGCCCCGGTGACGAGGTCGGCGGCGAGCCGGCCCGCCGCCGGGCCGATGCCGAAGCCGTGGCCGGAGAAGCCGGTTGCGACCACCAGGCCCGGCACGGCGTCGATGGGGCTGATCACCGGCACGGCGTCCGGCGTCACATCGATCATCCCGGCCCATTCCTGGACGATGCGCATGTCGCGGAACACGGGGAACGCGGCCTTGATCGCCTTCACCGCCGCGCCGTTGATGCTCGGCGTCGGCGCCGGATCGAGCATACGCGCGTCCTCGAACGGGCTTTTTGCGTCGAGCGCCCAAGTGCGGGGGGTGCGCGCCTCAGCCATGAAGCGCCCGTCCAACCGCGGACGCAGGCTGCGCCGCGTCGCCCGGATTGCAGGGATGAACTCGCGTAGGAACCGCAGGCTGTCCGGCACCAGCGGCACCACATTGGCCGAGCCGTTGGCGATGGTGTAGCCGCCGTCCATTCGCTTGCGGTAGGCGAACTGGCTGGTCCAGGCCGACACGTCCGGGCCGCCGGCGAGCGGCGCGGTGCGCAGCACGGAGGAGCGCACCTTCAATTGCGGCAGGCGCAGGCCGAGGCTGCCGCAGAACAGCCGCGACCAGGCGCCGCCCGCGAGCACCACGCCGTCGCAGGCGATGCGGCCGTGCTCCGTCACCACGCCCGCGACCCGCCCGGCCGCCATGTCCAGGCCGCGCACGGCGCATTGGGTCAGGATGACGGCGCCGGCGCGCTGCGCGGCCCTGGCGATGGCGGGCCCGGCCTGCTGCGGCTCCGCCCTGCCGTCGTCGGCGGTGTAGAGCCCTGCCTTGTAAGGGTGCGCGGCGCCGGGCACCAGTGCGGCCAGCTCCTCGCCCTCGACCATGCGCGAGCTCATTTGATAGGGCTGCGCGCGCTCCAGCCAGGCCTCGTGATGGGTGCGGTCGGCGTCGGTCTCGCTGACATACAGCACGCCGCAGTCGCGGAAGCCGGTCTCGGCCGCGACCGTGCGGTTCATGTCCTTCCACAGCCGCAGGCTCTCGATGATCAGCGGGATTTCCCGCTCGTCGCGCCCGGTCTTGCGCACCCAGCCCCAGTTGCGGCTCGACTGCTCGCCGACGAGTTGGCCCTTTTCGCACAGCGTCACCGCCACGCTGGCGCGGGCGAGCGCCAGGGCGGTCGAGATGCCGATGATGCCGCCGCCGATAACGACGATCCCGGTCCGGGCCGGCTGCCGGTCGTCGGCCTCGAAACTGTCAACCTGCGGTCCCAATAGCGCCTCCTAAATGGCTGGCCTCGGCGGTAAGGCGGGCCGGCACGGGCGCCGCAAGCTCCAGGTCGTCCCGCAGGCACGCCTTCCAGTGCCCTTCGCCGACCTGGCGCATTTCCGGCACCGTCGCAGCGCAGCGCGGCTGCGCATAGGGGCATCGCGTCCGGAACGTGCAGCCGGATGGGGGCGCCACCGGGCTCGGCACGTCGCCCTGCAGCAGAATGCGCCTCGGCCGCGCCGCCGGATCGAGCATCGGCACGGCGGAGAACAGCGCTTCGGTATAGGGATGGCGCGGCCCGGTGAACAATGCCGCCGTTTCCGCCAGCTCGACGATGCGGCCGAGATACATCACCGCGACCCGGTCCGAGATGGTGCCGACCACCGCCAGGTCGTGCGCCACGAACAGGATGGTGAGGCCGAGCCGCTCGCGCAGGTCGAGCAGCAGGTTCACCACCTGCGCCTGCACCGATACGTCGAGCGCGGAGACGGGCTCGTCCGCCACCAGCAGCTTCGGACCCGCCATCAACGCGCGGGCGATGCCGATGCGCTGCCGCTGGCCGCCGGAGAATTCGTGCGGGTAGCGGTCGGCGGCCCCGGGGAACAGGCCGACGAGGTCCAGCGCCGCCTCGACCCGGACGCGGCGCTGCCGGGGCGACAGGCCGGGTTCGTGCACCAGCAGCGGCGTGGACAGGATGCGCTCGACGCTCATGCGCGGGTTGAGCGAGCCGTAGGGGTCCTGAAATACAAACTGCATGTGGCGGCGCACCGGCCGGAGCTGCCGGCGCGAAAGATGGGTGATGTCGTTGCCCTGGAAGTGTATCTCGCCCCGCGTCGGTTCCGTCAGCCGCATCAGCGTGCGGCCGACCGTGGTCTTGCCGGAGCCGGATTCGCCCACCAGCCCCAGCACCTCGCCGCGGCGGATATCGAAGGAAACGCCGTCGAGCGCGCGAAGCTGCTCGCGGGGGCGAAACAGGCCGCGCCGCGGCAGCGGATACCACTTGCAAAGGTCACGGACCCTAACGAGCGGCTCGGTCATGCCGCTATGTCCCGCCAGCGTGCGCAGCGCACCTGGTGCTCGGGCGCCGCCCGCTCCAGCACGGGCCGCGCGCGCTCGCAGGGATCGGGCCGGGCATGGCCGCAGCGGGGATGGAAGCTGCAGCCCACCGGCCGCTGCCGGGGGTCGGGCACGTTGCCGGGGATGGCGATCAGGCGCCTTCCCGGGTCCAGCGCGGCGTCGAGGCGCGGCACCGAGCGCATCAGCCCGGCGGTGTAGGGCATCATCGGCTGGCCCAGCAGCGCCGCCACCGGCGCGTCCTCCACAACCTGGCCGCCATACATGACCACCACCCGGTCGGCGATCTCGGCCACGACGCCGAGGTTGTGGGTGATGAAGATCACCGACATGCCGGTCTCCCGCTGCAGCCGCCGAAGCAGGTCGAGGATCTGGGCCTGTATGGTCACGTCGAGCGCCGTCGTCGGCTCGTCCGCGATCAGGATGCGCGGGCGGCAGGCGAGCGCGATCGCGATCATCGCACGCTGCCGCATGCCGCCGGAAAGCTGATGCGGATAAGCGGACGCGCGCCGCGCCGGTTCCGGGATGCCGACCTCCGCCAGCAGCTCCACGGCCCGCTTGGCTGCGGCACGGGCCGAAAGCCGTTCGTGGCGGATGAGCGACTCGCTGATCTGGTCGCCCACCGTGTGCACGGGGTTGAGCGAGGTCATCGGCTCTTGGAAAATCATGCCGAGGGCGCGGCCGCGCAGGTCGGCCATCGCCCGCTCCGGCAAAGCGAGCAGGTCGGCCTGCCGGCCATCGGGACCGCGCAGCAGCGCCCGCCCCGCTACGCTGCACGTCCGCCCGTCCAGCAGCCGCATCAGCGCGAGCGCGGTGACGCTTTTCCCCGAGCTCGACTCGCCCACGATCGCCAGCGTTTCGCCGTGGCGGAGCGTGAACGACACGTCCTCGATCGCCGGCACGCCGCCGAACCGCACCGTGAGGCCTTCGACCCGGAGCAGGTCCTCGGTCATGCCGAGCGGTCCAGCCGCGGGTCCAGCGCATCGCGCAGCCCGTCGCCGATGAGGTTGAAGCTGGTGACGGCGAGGGTGATGACGGCGCCGGGCAGCAGCGCCAGCCAGGGCGCGCTTTCCAGGTACTCCTGCGCATTGTTCAGCATGTTGCCCCAGCTCGCGGTCGGCGGCTGGATACCGTAGCCGAGGTAGCTGATGTAGGATTCGGCGAGGATGGCCCGCGCGACGTTGAGCGTGGCCGCCACGATGATGGGCGCCATGATGTTGGGCAGCAGCTCCCGCAGCATGATGTAGCCGTCGCTGGCGCCAATCGCCTCGGCTGCGACGGCGAAGTCGCGTTCGCGGAGCGAGATCACCTGGCCCTGCACGACGCGCGCGACCTCCATCCATGCGGTCAGCGCGACAATGAGGGTGATGGTCGCGAGGCTGGGGCTGATGAGTGCGGCGAGGGTCAGCAGCAGGAAGATGGACGGGAAGCACAGCACGGCGTCCACCAGCCGCATGAGAGCCGTGCCGATCCAGCCGCGGTAGAAGCCGGCGAGCAGGCCCACGGCGACGCCGACCGCGGTGCTGATGCCCATGGCGACGAAGCCGACGGTGAGCGAAATGCGCCCGGCCATCAGCAGCCGCACCAGCAGGTCGCGCCCCAATTGGTCGCTGCCCAACGGATGCGGCCCGGCGAGCGGCGGCTGGAAGCGGTGGCGCAGGTCGATGGTGAGCGGCCCGTAGGAGCTCAGCATCGGCCCAAAGGCGCAGGCGGCGATCAGCAGCGCCACGGCGACCAGCCCCGCGACGGCCAGCCGGTGGCGCAGGAAGCGCGACGCCGCCCCGGTCGAACGCGCCGGCGGGAAGGCTGCGGCCGGGCTGCCCGCTACGGCTGAGCCCACGACAGCCTCGCTCATGAAAGGCGGATCCGCGGGTCGGCGACGACATACAGCAGGTCGGCAACGAGGTTGCCGGCGAGAACCAAGACGGCCGAGAACATCAGCAGGCCCATCACCACGGGATAGTCCCGGTATCCCAGCGAGTCGAGGAACAGGCGGCCCATGCCGGGCCACGTGAACACCGTTTCCGTCACCAGCGCGCCGCTCAGCAGGGTGGGAAGCTGCAGCCCGGCCACCGTGATCATCGGCAGCAGCGCGTTGCGCAGGCTGTGGTGCACCAGCACCTGGAGCCGGCGCAATCCCTTGGCGCGGGCGGTGCGTACGTAGTCCTGGTTGATCACCTCGAGCATCGACGCCCGCATGTAGCGGCTCCACGTCGCCACGGTGACCAGGCCCAGGACGACGCAGGGCTCGATCAGGTGGCGCGCGTAGTCGAGCAGCGAGCCGTCGCCCACCGTCGCGATGTTGCCGGCCGGCAGCCAGGCGAGGCGGACGGAGAACAGGTAGATCATCACCAGCCCGAACCAGAAGGTCGGGATCGACAGGGCGATCATGGCGCCGATGGTCGCGGCGTAGTCGGCCAGCGAGTAGCGCCGGATCGCGCCCAGCACGCCGACCCAGGTCCCCAGGATGACCGCGAGCAAGGTGGAGCTCGCCATCAGTTCCAAGGTCGCGCCCAGATGGGAGCCGATCACCCAAAGCACCGGCTGGCTGTCGCGATAGGATCGTCCCCAGTCGCCGGCGAGCAGATGGCGCAGCCACGTCACGTATTGCACCGGCAAGGGCTGGTCGAGCCCCATCTGGTGCGCGATCCGCTGCATGGCTTCCTGCGACATGCCCGGCGTCAGCGCGAACTGCGCCAGCGGCCCGCCCGGCGCCAGATGCAGCAAGGCGAAGCCGATCATGGAGACGAGCAGCAGAAGCAGCAGGCTTTGGCCGACCCGGTGCAGGACGAAGCCGGTCACGCGGGGACGCCCCGATTATCCATGCAGCGCCATGGGCTCGGCCGGCGCATTCCAACGGTTGAACCGAGCAAGGGCAAAGGGCTCCAGTGGCAGGTCGATGGGAAGATCCTGCGCCATAGCTGCGGCGATCTGGCCGGTGACGGGACCTAGGCAGAACCCATGGCCGGAAAAGCCCATGACGACGACCAGGCCCGCCGGGTCGTCGACCGACTGCAGCACGGGCAGCGCGTCGGGCGTCTGATCGATCAGCCCGGCCCAAATCTCGTCGATCGGCGTGTCCAGCACCGCCGGAACGACGCCGCCAAACAGGCCGATCGCGCTGGCCACGCCGCGTGTCGATGGGCGCACCCGCGGCCGCGCGCCGTCCTCCATGGCGCCGGTCCACTCGGTGCTGCCGCCGGTGAAGCGGAAGCGGCCGGTCACCTCCTGCCGCCCGGCGCAGTCGGCGTTGGCGACGCCGATCACCTGGTCGAGCACGGGCGCTGTCGGGGCGGTGCGGACGGCCGTCACCATTCGGACCGCCATCGGCACCGCCAGGCCAAGCGGCTGCAGCAGCGTGTTGCCGAACACGCCCGTCGCCAGGATGACGCGCCCGGCCGCGATATGCCCGGCGCTGGTCGTCACCCCGGTGACCCGGCCGTTAGCCGTCTCGATCGACAGCACCGTCTCGCCAAACCGCGTTTGCGCGCCGGCGCGGACGGCCGCGTCCACGAAGGCCTGCACCGTCGCCTGCGGATCGGCATGCCCATCCGTCGCACAATACGAGCCGCCGAGCACCGCGGGCGAAACCGCCGGGGCGAGCGCCGCCACCTGCTTCGCGTCGAGCAGCGACAATTCCAAGCCGGCCGCGTTCTGCTCCTTCACCAGCTGCGCGATGATGGCCATCTCGCCCGGCGTACGTGCGAGGCGGAGGTTGCCGCGCCTCGTATAGTGGGTCGGCGCCCCGAGCCGCTCGGCCAGGTTCTCCCACAACGACACCGCCCGTCGCGCCAGCGGCAGCTCGGCCGGGTGCCGCCCCGATTGCCGCACGCCGGCGAGCGTCCATCCCGACGCCATCGCCGCCGGGCCGTAGCGGTCGATCAGGACCACATCGAGGCCGGCCGTTGCGAGCTCGTAGGCGGTGGCCGCGCCGCTGATCCCAGCACCGACCACGACGACATCTGCCATCACCGAACTCCCTGCGTGCAGTGGACGGGTGCCTTCAAGAACCGTGCCGCTCCTGCCGCCGCTTCCATGGTGCCGCTTTAGAACGAGCTCTCCAAGCGGCAATTGACCAGCAGCTCGGCGACGTTGGCAGTCCCGGGCAGCAGCAAGGCCATCGCGATCAGCGCAGCGATGTCGGCGGGCTTGGTCATCCCCTCGCGCGGGAACGCGGTGACGCCGGCCGTCATGTCGGTCGCCACGAAGCCTGGGCAGATCGCGGTGGCGCGCACGCCGTGATCCCAGCCCTGGCGACGGACGGCGTGGGTCAGCGCCGTCAGGGCGAATTTGCTCATCGCATAGCCGACATTGGCGTTGGCCACGCGCTTGCCCGAGAGCGACGAAACGTTGACGACCCGGCCATCGCCGCCCTGCTGCAGCGCCGGCAGCAGGAGCCGGATCAGCCGCAGCGGCGCCTTGACGTTGATCAGCCACATCGCATCGAGCGCGTCCTCCTCCGCATCGGCGAGGGTGGCGCCGGGAAGCGACACGCCGGCCGCATTGACCAAGCCGTGCAGCGTGCCGAAACGACCGAGGGTCGCGTCCCGCCATGCCTGCGCGCTTTCCAGGCTTTCGGCGTCGTAGCGATGCACCAGCAGTCGGTCGGATGGCGTCAGATTGGCGGTGCGGACGCCGGCAGACACACGGAACCCGTCAGCGAGCAGCCGTTCCACCACGGCCCGCCCGATGCCGCGCGCGGCGCCGGACACCATCACCACGCGGTCGGCGGGATCAAGCATTAGGCCGGAGCCTCGCCGATCGTGGCGATGGAGAGTCGATCTTTATTGCCATGGATTGCTCCCAGGCTACGCAGGCGCAGCTTAGCTTGCGTGACGCTCATCGCCAAGGTCGTGGAGAGCCGCATCGGATAACGCCTTGGGCAGCGACCTAAATAAGACATCTTATGATAAGTATTCTTGTTGAATGAGCCCGATGGCGAAACAGGCTGCCCGTTCGGACCTCGCAGTCCCGTCCGCAACGCGCGCGCATACTCGAAAGAGAACGGGTTTTTCTCGTCGAGCCCCGCCGTGTCCCGTACCGCGATACAGGCTTGCCCGACCCGGCGCAGCCCCTGCTCGATCAGCGCGCCGTGTCCATCGTGAAAGGGCTGATACCGGCCGATGAATAGCGCCGCGGGGCCAGGGCAATCGAGTGAGTTGACCCAAATGGATTCCTACGCGGCCTGAAATAGGTTTCACAGGACGCCTCATACGGAGGCGTTCAATGGTTCAGCCGGCAGCACTGCCCTTCTTGGCGCATTTCACCGCGTTGCAAGACCCTCGACAGGCGGCCAAGGTGCTGTATCCCTTGCCGGAGTTGCTGCTTCTGCTGCTCTGCGGCACCGTCGCGGGCGCCGACGACTTTGTCGAGTTGGCGCTGTGGGGCGGCGAGCACCTGCCGTTCCTGCGTCGTTTCCTGCCGTTCGCGCGCGGCATTCCAAGCCACGACACGCTTTGCGAGGTTGTCGCGGTCCTCGACCCGGCGCTGTTCAAGACCTGCTTCACGAACTGGGTTGAGCGGCTGCGCGATCCCGGGCCAGAAACGATTGCGGTCGACGGCAAAACCTCGCGGCGCAGCCATGCCCGGTCCAAGGGCCGCGGCCCGCTGCATACGGTTTCGGCCTGGGCGACGGTGCAACGGCTCGTGCTGGGGCAGGAAGCGGTGTCGGAGAAGTCCAACGAGATCACCGCCATCCCGCTGCTGCTGCAACGCCTGGAACTGGCCGGCGCTTTGGTCACCATCGACGCCATGGGAACGCAGACCGCCATCGCCCGAACCGTTCTCGACGGCGGCGGAGATTATGTGCTCGCGCTCAAGCAGAACCAGCCCGGCCCATGCGCCAAGGTCGCGGCGCTGTTTGCCGCACCATCGGCCGCGATGGCAATCGGCACGCATCGAACCGTGGAAAGCGGGCATGGCCGGCTTGAAGCCCGCACGCACCACGTGTGCCATGACGTTAGCGGGCTGCCCTCCGGCTGCGGCCGCCCTGGCGACCTAGCCTTTCCGGGCCTGGCCATGGTCGGCATGGTCGAAAGCCAGACTGACCGCGACGGCAGAATCGGGCGCGAGCGGCGTTATTACCTTTGCTCGACCAAGCTCGATGCCGAAACCTTCGCCCGCGTGGTGCGCGGCCATTGGGGGATCGAGAACCGCCTACACTGGGTGCTCGACGTGGTGTTCCGCGACGACCTGGCCCGGCTCAGGACAGGCCACGGCCCCGCGAACATGGCCGTGGTCAAGCACATGGCGCTCAACCTGCTCCGGCAGGCAAAGCCGACCTTCAGCCTGAAAAACCGCAGAAAACGGGCGGGATGGAATACCGAATACCTCGCCGCCCTCGTCCAACAAACCGGTTAGACGTTCACTCGATTGCCCTGGCCGCGGGGCACTTGGGATCGAACAGGGGACGCAGCTGGAGAGCAACCTGCTCCGCCCAGTACTCGACGCTGCCGTCGCCGGTGACACGGATGTCGAAGACCTCCGGCTGCACGAAGAGCCGGTCGGTGTCCTGGAAGTGCCCGGCTCCGATACGGTCCATCCAGACAATGAAGGCCGGGCCGCCCGCTTGGAATGCGGCGCGTGCCTCGGGCGTGGGACAAATGAAGTCGGCGCCCGCAAAATCTGGGCCGACTTCTTGGACCATGGTGGTCGGACAGTTCCTAAAGGGGAAGCACCGATGCTGGTGTATAATCGGCAATCCGGCAGCCGGCGTCATAGGCTTCCAGTTACCGCCATTACCTGCCGAGAGCGGACGCCCTGCGTTCGAGCACCCGGACGCGTTCGCGATGGGCGGTATAAAGGCCGCTCAGGATGACGACCGCTGCGCCCACCAGCGTCGTCCGGTCCGGCACGGCGCCGAATACGAGGTAGCCAAGCGCCGTCGAGGACAGGATCTGGGCATACGAGAACGGCGCCAGCAGGGAGGCAGGCACCAGACGGTAGGCGAGGATCACGAGATACTGCCCGACCGATGCGCAAAGCCCGAGCACCAGCGCGATCCCGGCCTGCCCGGGCGTGGGCGGCACGAAGCCGAATGGCACCAGGGCCGTCAGCACCGCGAGTCCGGTCAGGGCCGACCAGAACAGGGTCGTCTCCGTTCGGTCCGTGGCGCCCATGCGGCGTGTGATGATGATGGTCCCCGCCCAGCACAGCGCCGAGAGCAGCGGGAACGCCGCCGCGGCCTGGAGCGCCCCGGCGCCGGGCCGGATCACGATGAGCACGCCCGCCAAGCCGACCAGCACTGCGGCCCAGCGCCGGATGCCGACGACTTCACCCAGGAACGGGATCGACAGCGCCGTGATGAAGGCAGGCGAGATAAAGCTGATCGCCGTCGCCTCGGCCACCGGGAGGTATCCCAGCCCGGTGATGAAGAGCACCGCCGACCCCACCAGGCCAAGGCCGCGCAGGACCTGCAGAACCGGGCGCCTCGGGCGCAAGCCGGCGAAGCGGCGACGCCCCGCCAGCAGCACCCCGAACCCGGCAAAGACGATGTAGCGCAGCCAGGCGATCTCGACGGCCGGCAAGGACTGGCGCAGCAGCTTTGCCAGCACGTCGGACAGCGAGAACAGCACGACGGCGCACAGGACGAGCAGGATGGCCGGCAGCACCGGTTGCGCCGGGGCAGTGGCCTGCTGCTGGCTCAAGGCCGTTTCCGACGGGCTGACTGCGTCAGTTATCAGGCCCTGCGCCTTGCGCTTAGTAACGGAGCTGGGCCACTGCGCGCAGTTCGTCGGGCGTGCTCGTGCCGAAGCCGAAGAACTCGAGGTAGGCTGGGATCATTTCGAACAGCATGTCCGTGCCAACCTGGACCGGGCAGCCCTTCGCCATCGCGGCGCGGAGCAGCGGCGTGAACTCCTCCTTCATCACGACCTCGCCGACGAACGTTCCCGCGGCGATGCGTCCGACATCGACCGGCAGCGGATCGCCCTCCCGCATCCCAAGCGGCGTGGCGTTGACGACGATATCGAACCCGGCTGGGTCGTTCGAGCCGGTGCCGACATCCAGCGCTGGGTAGTGCGTCCGCAGGCGATCCCCCAACGCCTCGGCAGAGCCTGCTGTGGCGTCGAACAGGCCGATCCCGGCAAGCCCGGCCGCGGCTAGGGAGGCAGCGATGGCCGAACCGACGCCACCGCAGCCCACAACCAGCGCGCGAGCGCCGGAAACGCTGCGCCCTTTGCGCTCCATTCCGCGCACGAAGCCGGTGCCGTCGAACATATCGCCCAGCAGCGACCCGTCGGCACGGCGCAGGATGGCGTTGCTCGCCCCGGCGATCGTCGCCGTCGTCGTCAGCTCGTCCACCAGGCGCGTCGTCGTCACCTTATGCGGCATGGTGACGAGGGCGCCATGCAGGTTGGTGATGCGAAACAGCGTTCTGAGCAGGTCTGGATAGTCGCGCGCCTCCATCCCCATGGGAACGACGACCGCTTCGATCCCCTGCTTCTCGAACCATGGATTGTAGATCATTGGGGCTTTGAACGCTTCAGTCGGAAATCCGAGATGGGCGATGACCTTGGTTCTTCCGGTGATCATGATCGGGCCTCCAGACCGGGCGCTGGGTGCCTCGGCGAGTGTTGTGGAATGGCAGCCGCGGCGGGCGACGGCCTCAGCAACGTGTTGTACCAGTTCCGCGCCGCCCGCCGCCAGGGCATGATCTCCATGACGATGGCGGTCACAAGAAGGCGGTTTCGGCCGGGTGCTGCCGGGCCTGGGCGGCAGCGCGGACCGGGGCGTTGGCCGCGCCGAAGCCCGCGTAGCCGCCCTGCCGCTGCACGGCCTCGAAGAAGAAGCGGTCGTGAAAGGCGTCGGTGTAGAGGTGCCGGAACTCACCCTGGCCATCGCGGTCGTAGAGCAGTCCGTGCTGCTGCAGGGACGCCAGCATGGAGTCGTCCAGCGCCAGCCGGGCTGACAGGTCGTCGTAGTAGTTGGCGGGCACCGGCAGCAGCGGCGCAGCGGCGTCCTCCCATCCCTGCGCCGTTTGGACGATGTCCGATGTCGCCAGCGCAATGTGATGCACGCCCGCTCCGGCGTAGGCTGAAACGAACCGGCCCGTCGCCGTGGCGCGGCTTTCCGACGCGTTCAGCGCCAGCCGCACCTTGCCGTTCGGGCTGACCAGGGCGCGGCTGCGCACCAGGCCATACGGGTCCGGCGTCTCCAAGCGCTGCTGCGGCACCAGCCCGAACACGGCGCGCCAGAACAGCACGAACGTATCCATCCGGCCCTCGGGCAGTGCCTGCACGATATGGTCGACGCTATCCAAGGCGGCCGCGCCGTCCGCAACGGGAAGCTGGCTGGGAAGGAGGTGGAAGTCGTCCTCCCAGAAGCCTTGGCCGCTCGTTTCCGGCTGCACGAGATAGATCAGCGTGCCATCAGGTGCGCGCACCGCGGGGATGCGCCGTTCGCCTGCGCCGATCTTCTCCCGCCACTCCGGACACAGCAGGGCGTCCGCCCGCGCCAGGGCACGGGACGCGTCGTCCACCCGCAGCGCCATCGCGCACACCGACGTGCCGTGCAGCTGGAAGTGCTCGGCCGCCGCGCTGTCCTGCTCCGCGTTCAGCACGATGTTGACCCGTCCCTGCCGATGCAGGTCGACGTTTTTGGACCGGTGTCGGCCAGCGTGGCGGAATCCAAGCCGATGGAGGAACTCAGCGAGTTCCTGCTTTGCCGGCTCGTCCACGGCGAACTCGATGAACTCGACGCCTTCGAGCTCCGGGGCGGCGGGGAGGGCTGCTGGCCCCGTCGCCTGCGCTTCTGCCAGAATAAGCGAGCGCAGGCCGTCGCGGGCGATCATGCGCGCCGGCGCCGAGCGGAAGTCGTCGTTGAACACCTCGAGCGACAGTGGGCCTTGATACCCGCTGGCCAGCACCGCGCGCACGAAGCCGTCCACAGGCAGGTCTCCCTGGTAGGGGAAGTTGCGGTGATGGCGGCTCCAGGACAGGACGTCCATCGACAGGCTGGGGGCGTCCGCCAACTGGACATAGAAGATCCTGTCGCCCGGTATATCCGCCAGCCCGGCCGGGTCATCGTTCAGCGCCAGGGTATGGAAGCTGTCCACGATCAGGCCGAGCGCCGGGTTGGCGGCCTGTTGCACGATACGCCAGGCGTGGCCCCACCGCCGGACGTGCCGTGCCCAGGACAGGGCCTCGTAGCCGATCCGCAGCCCCCTTCGCGCGGCCCGCTCGGCCATTTCGGCGAGGTCCGCCGCCGCCCGTGCATCGTCGTCCAATGCGGCGGCGTGCGTGCTGCTGCAGACCAGCACCAGGTCGGTGCCCAATGCCTGCATGACGTCGAACTTGCGTTCCGCCCGGTCCAGGTTGCGGCTGCGCTGCGGTTCGGGCATCGCCTCGAAATCGCGGAAGGGCTGGTAGATGTCGATGCTGAGGCCGAGGTTCTCGGCGATGCGCCGGACATCCGACGGCGAGCCGTCGAACATCAGCAGGTCCGCTTCCATGATCTCGACGCCGTCGAAGCCGATCGCCGCCGCCGCCTCGAGTTTGTCAGGCAGGGTGCCGCTGAGCGCCACCGTTGCGATGGACTTACGCAGCGAATGCATACTCTGGGACATGGTGCCACTCACCTTCTGAAGTATTGATTGCCCTGACCGTCGCCATAGCTTGCTTGATCGCGGCGATGACCCTGAGCGTGTTCAGGCCTGCCGGCCGGGATGCGACCGGTAGGGGCTCGCGCTGGCTCGGCTCCCGCCAGCCCGGCTTGGTCGGGTTGTGCCAAAGGTCGGGATAGTCGGCCTGTAGAACCAGCAACTGGCATGGACCGGCACGATACGCCCGAGCCGGCCGGCGGCGATAGGGTTCTTGGCTTCCTGGACGAAAGGGCGGCGGCCAAGACCAGCGGCATGCAAGGTCAGCACCTCCATCACGGCCAGCGAGCGTTCGATCTGGCCATGCGGCCCGGCGGCTTCCTGCGTCGCCGGCGGGGTGCCTGGGTCATGGCTGTCCATCGCGCTCAAGGTTTCTCGGCGCCACACCCAAGACCGACTCCCGGGCTAGTCGCGGCCCGGCTGCATTGGAGCATAAATCCCGTAGCGCGAGAATTCGATTCCACTCAGGAGCTTTCTAGACGCCGGTTCCAATTCTAGTTATAGGGGCGATGAGCCTCGACCGAGATCAATCTGCGGAGGAGTGCGACAGAAATTCCGCACTTTTCCCTCGCCCACCTCACCGCCATCGGCCTGCCGCCGCCGGAACTGGTCCGCGTCGCGTCGCGCACCGGCTACGGCACGGTCGGCCTGAGGCTGATCGCCGTGACGGCCGACAGCCCGGGCTATCCGCTGATGTCCGACCCCGCGCTCATGCGCGAGACGAAGGCTGCGATGGCGGAAACCGGGGTGGGGGTTCTCGACATCGAGTTCGTGAAGATCACCCCTGAGATCGATGTGGCCGGTTTGGAGCCGTTCGTGGCAGTGGGTGCGGAGCTCGGGGCTAAGTTCGTCATCACCGCACCGTACGACCCGGACCTGTCGCGGCTCGCTGACCGGCTCGGCGCCATGAGTGACCTGTGTGGCCGGCATGGGATGCGGGCAATGCTGGAGTTCTTTCCTTGGACCGAGGTGCCCAGCCTTGGAGCCGCTGCTGCCGTGGTGGAGGCCGCCGGCTGGCCGGAGTGCGGCATCCTGGTGGACACCCTGCATTTCGCGCGGTCGGACAGCACCGCCGAGCAGTTCCGCGGTATCCCACCCTCTCGCTTTCCCTTCGTCCATGTCTGCGACGCGCCGGCGGGCACGTCCTGGACGCGGGAGCAGCTGTTCCATGCCGGGCGCATCGAGCGGCTGCCGCCCGGCGAGGGCGGGATCGACATCAGAGGCATCCTTGAGCACGTGCGGCCGGGCATCCCGATCGCGCTGGAGGTGCCGATGACGGCGATGGCCGCAGCTCAGGGCGAGGAAGCGGTCGCGCTGCGCGTCCGCCAAGCCGCCGAACGCCTGTTTGCGTCCTGAGCGCCGTCTTGGACCGGTAGGAACAGGAAAAGTCGAGATCATCAGCACATGATGATCAGCGACCCGACCGAGGCCGTTACGCTGCCCGCTGCTGAAGGTAGGCGTGCACGAAGCCGGGAAGGTGGCTGCCGAGCCAGTCGCCCATTTCCTGCTCCTCCTTCATCGACTGCTCCAGCACCGTGCTGTCCTCCGACGCGCCTGCCGCCGCTGCCAGGGTGAGCAGCACCTTGTAGGAGCTGATCTCGTAAGCCTTGAAGCCGATGGCCGCGAGGACGTTCTTCAGAACCTCGTCGTCCGCCCCGGCATGGGCGAAGCCAGCCACGGTGGCGACGGCGCCGGTCACCAGTTCTTTCGTTACCGATTTGCTGGTGCCGTGCTTCGCCAGCAGGCTGTCCAAGCGAGCGGCCTGGGTGGTCGAGCGCTCCATCTCCTGCTGCATCCTCGCGTGCAGGTCGGGATAGGGCTCCATCCGGCTCAGCTCGTTCTTGACGGTCCCGATTGCCTGGGTCTCGACGGCGTGCTGGTTGCGGAGGCCGGTTAGGTTGCGGAGGCCGGTTAGATAGACGTCCATCACCGCGTTTGATCCACTCACGTTACTCTCCATTTATAGCTGCGGCTCAACGCCGCTTCTGCAGGACGGGATGCAATGGGCGCCATCAGGATAGATTGAACTTGCCATCGGAAAACATGGTTGCATCTATACTGATCGGCGAACCGAGGCTTCGGAGGCGTTTGGCCGAGTTTTCGGTACAGGCTCTCTTGGGCGGTAATCAGACCATTCGCAGATCGAGCTTCACTTCGTGTTCGTGGATTGATACTGCCGTTGAACAGCCTGCCGTTGGAGGCGTCATGGGTTCCGTGAGCGAGCGATTTGATCCCATGCAGGCAGGGCGCCACATGGCTGCCGAGGTGGCAGAGCAGCCGCGGATCTGGCGGTCCGCGCTGGAACGCCGGAACGGGTTGGCCGATGTCGCATGCCGGGTGGCGGCCCAGGGTCCTCGGTTCGTGCTGCTGGCGGCCCGCGGCACGTCCGACCACGCAGCGCTGTATGCCAAATACCTCGTCGAGATCCTGCATCGCCTGCCGGCCGGACTGGTATCGCCCTCGACCATGACCGCCTATGGCGCGGAGCCGTCCTTGACCAACGTGCTGCTGCTGGCCATCAGCCAGTCCGGCGGCTCGCCTGACCTGGTGCAAACGGTCGAGGTGGGACGGCGCAATGGGGCGCTGACGCTCGCCGTCACCAACAATCCGCACTCTCCGCTCGCGCAGGCGGCGGAGCTGCATCTAGATGTGGGAGCGGGGCCGGAACGGGCCGTCGCCGCGACCAAGTCCTACACGGCGCAGCTGCTGACGCTCTATCTGCTGCTGGACCATCTGCGCGGGGGCGCTGGAGCTGACGCCGCGCGACTGCCGGACCTGGGCGAGGCGGTCCTGGCGCAGGCAGAAAACCAGCTCGCCGCTTGCGCTTCACGCTACCGGTTTGCACAACGCATGGTGGTGACCGGACGCGGCTATGCGTATCCCACGGCTCGGGAGGCCGCGCTGAAGCTAATGGAAACCAGCTACGTCTCGGCCCAGACGTTTTCGGGCGCAGACCTGCTGCACGGACCGTTGGCGATGCTGGACCGACAGGTCCCGGTCCTGGCCGTCGTTCCCGATGGGGTGGCAGGCAGGGCGATGGGCCAGGTGCTGCCGCGGATCCGGCAGGCGCGGGCAGACCTGTTCGTGGTCGGCAATGCGGCGGCGGTAGCGGCAGCGGACGCCGGCTTCGTCCTGCCGCGTGGCGTGGCGGAGGAACTCTCGCCATTGCTTGAGATCCTGCCGTTCCAGCTTCTCGCGCTGAAGCTGGCGGTCGCGCGAGGCGAGGACCCAGATGCACCGCGTGGCTTGCGGAAAGTGACCGAGACCGTGTGACCGGCATGCACGGGGCGATTGAGAATGGGGAGAGCGCGGCGGGTGGATGGCGGCTAGCGTCCTCGCCATAGACCTGGGCAAGACCGGCTGCCGGGCTGCGCTTTGGGTTGGCGCGAGCCGCACGGACGCGCAGGGCACCGGGGCGCCAGGCTTGGCAGCCGCGGAGGGCGCCGGCCTCGCTCAGGCGGCCATCCTCGCGTTGGTTGTCCCTCTTTTGCGCGCGGCAGGGCTGGCGCAATTGGAGGCGGTAGGCGTAGGCGCCGCCGGGGCGCTCGCCGCGCCCGAAGCAGCGCAGGAACTCGCGTCACGCCTCTGCACCAGCTTGCCCGCGCGCAGGGTCGCCGTCGCCAGCGACGCCTCCACCTCCCACGCCGGGGCGCTCGACGGCGAGCCGGGCGTCGTGCTCGCCGTCGGGACTGGCGCGGTCGCCATCGCGATCGGTCCGGACGGCACGCTGCATCGGGCGGATGGGTGGGGTCCATGGCTGGGCGATGAAGGCAGCGGAGCGTGGCTTGGGCTGCAGGGCCTGCGCGCGGCGCTTCGCGGCGCCGATGGGCGTGGCCCGGCGACAGCGCTGCAAGCGGCTGCGGAGGCGCGCTACGGTCCCCTGCTGCGCCTCGCGGCCAAAGTCGAGGGGCACGAGAGCCCCCCGCGCCTGGCTGCGAGCTTTGCGGGCGACATCGCGCAGGCCGCCCGAGCCGGCGATGCGGTTGCCGCTGCGCTCATCCGGCAGGCGGCCGCGATGCTGGCCGGCGCCGTACGGGCCGCAGCGTCCCACCTGGCCGGCGCCGGGCCAATCAGCACTGCCGTGACCGGCGGGTTGATGGGCCTGGGTTCGATCCTCGCCGATCCGCTGTTTGCGGCGCTGGATAACGGCATGCCGCCGCTTTGCCGGGTTCACGCACTTGGAACGTCGTTGGACGGCGCCCGGCTGCTGGCGCTGCGCCTGGACACGTTGCACGAGGGGAGCATCGTGCGCGAGGCGGCCGACGCTGCCGTGCCGCCCGGCACTGACTGAGGAGAGGACCCTCCCATGCGCCTGCTCGACCTAGCCGTGATCCTGGCCTACCTCGTGGCCATCGCCGCCATCGGGCTTCGCATGTCGGGCCGGCAGGATACCGCCGCCGCGTATTTCGTGGGTGAGCGGGATTTGCCGTGGTGGGCGGTATGCTTCTCCATCGTCGCCACCGAGACCAGCACCCTCACGGTGATCTCCGTGCCGGGCGTCGCCTATCTCGGCGCCTTCGGCTTCGTGGAGCTGTCCATCGGCTACCTGCTGGGCCGTTCGCTCGTGGCCTTCGTCCTGCTGCCCCTTTTACATGCGCGGCGGGTTCGTCAGCGCCTACCAGTATCTCCAGCAGCGCTTCGGCGGCGGGCTGCAGATCGTCGCCTCGGTGACGTTCCTGGGCACCAGGCTGCTGGCTGAGGGCGTGCGCCTGTTCGCCTCCGCCATCCCGATCAAGCTGCTGCTGGATGCGATCGGCCTGCCGACCGGCTATGTCGCGATCATCGCCGTGATCTCGCTCGTGACTGTGCTCTACACCTATGTGGGCGGTATCCGCGCGGTGATCTGGACCGACGCCATCCAGATGCTGCTCTATATCGGCGGCGCCGTCGTCTGCGTCCTGGTCCTGCTGGGCGAGGTCGGGACCGCCGGGGTCGGGCAGGCATACGCCGCGGGCAAGTTCCAGGTGCTCAACTTCACCGCGCCGATGCTTACCAGCCCGTTCAACGCCGTGGCCGCGATCGTCGGGGGCGCGGTGTTCTCCATGGCGTCGCATGGGACCGACCAGCTCATGGTGCAGCGCGTCCTGGCCTGCCGTACGCTGAAAGACGGGCGCAAGGCGATGATCGGCAGCGCGGTCGTCGTCGGGATGCAGTTCGCGCTGTTCTCGATGGTCGGCGCGCTGCTGTGGGTTCACCTGGGAGGCAAGACGCCGGCGGAGCTGGGCCTGCGCTCGTCCGACGACCTGTTTCCGCGGTTCATCCTGGACGAGCTGCCGCCCGGGCTGTCCGGACTGCTGATCGCCGGCATTCTGTCGGCTACCATGGGTTCGCTCTCCTCGGCGCTGAACTCCATGGCCAACTCGACCGTCGCTGACTTGTGGCGCGCGATGGGACGGACGGCGGGTGACGGGGCTGCAAGCGACCAGGCCGCGCGTAACCGGGCGACCCTGCGGTTGTCGCGCGTGCTGACCGTGGTCTGGGCGGTGGTGATGGCGGGGTTCGCCAGCCTGTTTACCGACACGAAAGGCCAGGTCGTGCTGCTCGGGCTCGGGATCGCCGGCTACACCTATGGCGCGCTGCTCGGCGCGTTCCTGCTGGGCTTGGCCGTGCGCCGGGCCAACCAGCGGGATGCGATCGTGGCCTTCCTCGCCACGGTCGCCGTCATGGCCATTGTCGTCGGCAACTACAGGCTCGCATTCACCTGGTATGTGCCGCTCGGCGTGCTGGTCACGCTGGGGGTCGGCGGGCTGCTGTCGCTTACCCATGCGCGCATGCTGCCGGTGCAGGGCGCGCCGGACCGCCCGGTGCGGACATGACGGGTGTCTTGGGAGCGCCGCCGGCCTGGGCCGTGGGGCTGATGACCGGGACCGTGCTGGACGGGATGATCGACATCGCGCTCATCCGCACGGACGGCGAGGCGGTGCAGGAGTTCGGTCCCTGGGCGCTGGCGCCCTACCAGCCGGAAACCCGCGCGCTGCTGGCGCACGCGTTGGCAGAGGCGCTTCGGTGGCAGTTCAGCGGACCCGAGCCGGCCGTGTTCCGAGAGGCCGAGGAGGCGCTGACGCGCGCCCAGTCGGCCGCGGTGACGGCCTTCCTGTCCGACGCCGGCATTGCAGCCGCGGACGTGGCCGTCATCGGGTTCCACGGACAGACCGTGCTGCATCGTGCGCCGCAGCCGGGCCGTCCTGGCGACACCCGCCAGCTCGGGGACGGAGCGCTGATGGCTGGGTTGACCGGCATCGACGTCGTGCATGACTTCCGTACCGCCGACGTCCGCGCCGGTGGGCAGGGAGCGCCACTCTCCGCGAGCTATCATGCGGCGCTGCTGCGGCTCCTGGACGCGTCGGCGGGCACCGCGGTGCTGAACCTCGGCGGTGTCGGCAACCTGACCTGGCAGGGTTCCGACGGCGGCCTGATTGCGTTCGACACCGGCCCGGCGAATGCACCGTTGAACGACTGGGTCGAGCGCGCGACCGGCAAGGGGATGGACCGGGGCGGCGAGCTGGCGCGCCAGGGACATGTGGACGAGGAGCGGCTGGTGCGGCTGCTCGGCCACCCCTACCTTTCGGCGCCGTATCCGAAGTCGCTCGACCGGTTCGATTTCCGCGCTGCCATGGCGGACGGCCTGAGCCTGGAGGACGGGGCCGCGACGCTCACGGCGTTCACCGCCGGTGCGGTGGGCCGCGGCCTTGACCTGCTGCCGGCGCGGCCGACCCGGCTGATCGTTTGCGGCGGCGGACGCAAGAACCCCGCGATCATGGAGGCGCTGCGCAGCCGTGCAGGCGTGGAGCCGGTCATGGCCGAGGACGCAGGCTGGCGCGGCGATGCGATCGAGGCCGAGTGCTTCGCCTTCCTTGCCGTGCGTGCGCTGCGCGGCCTGCCGATCAGTTTTCCGACGACGACCGGGGTGAACGAGCCAATGACCGGCGGCCAGGTCTCACGACGTCCGAGCTGACTCTTGCGCGTTCGTTCAACAGCATCGATGCCGAACTCAGAAGCGTTGCGAGTCGGTATCGGCGCAGCGATCCCGCGCCACATAAGGCACGGAGCTCACTGTGCTGCAACCAAACCTGTCCCTCGACCGGGGTCATCGGCTTTTCTTACCGTCAGGCTAGATCCGTGCCGCTGCCGATACGACGAGGCATAAGCGCCGCACGGCGTCGCGATAGGCGGCCTCGGTTTGGATCTCGTGTTTGAGCCCTGCTGCAACGGTCGCCAGGAACGCGCCAAAACCTGTGGGACCGTCGAATGCGGCTAGGTCGGCGCCTTGCTCCGACACCTCGCGCGCCCGCCGCTCCAGCAGGGCCGCAAAGCCCGCATCCAGCCGTCGCGCGTGGTCGCGCGTGAGCTCCGCGTCCACGGCCAGCAGCTCGGCCCCATGCGGCGAAGCGTGCAGCATCCGGTAAAGCGGCAAGTCCTTGGCCAGGATCGTCGCTTCCAGGTTCTCGGCCAGCCGGGCCTCGCCCCGCCAGGCGGCCTCGGCCATGCTCAGCGCGTTGGCGACGAGCCAGTCGGCCAAGGCGTCGAACAGCGCACGCTTGTCACGAAACCGGAGATAAAGCGTCGCCCGCGCGATTCCGGCCTCGGCGGCCACGTTGGCCATGCTGGTGCGCTGCAGGCCGTGGCGACCGAACAGGGTCAAGGCCGCTTGCAGCACGCGTATGTTGCCGTCGTCGGACGATATGGACATTGTTTATCCAAAATGTCTATAATGAGCAGCAACGCAAGGAGGATCGCATGGCGGATCGGGGTCTCGTGCTCGTCACGGGTGGTTCGGGATACATCGCCAGCTTCTGCATGGCGCAGTTACTACGCGAAGGCTGGCGCGTGCGCACCACCGTCCGCAGCCTCGCGCGCGAGGCGGAGCTGCGGCGAACGCTGACAAAGCTGACCGACATCGGCGATCGGCTGCAAGTTGTGACCGCCGATCTCAACGCCGATGCAGGCTGGCGTGAGGCCGCACGCGGTTGCGACTACGTGCTCCACGTCGCGTCCCCGCTGCCGTCCAGCAACCCAAAGGAGGACGACGAGCTGGTGCGTCCAGCGCGGGACGGCGCGCTGCGCGTGCTTGCGGCGGCCCGCGACGAGGGCGTGCGGCGCGTGGTGATGACCGCCTCGACCGCAGCCGTCGCCTATGGTCGCGGCGGGCGTGAGACGCCGTTCACCGAAGCGGATTGGTCCGACGAAACCAATCGCGCCGACAGCTCTGCCTACGAGCGGTCCAAGGCCATCGCCGAGCGGGCTGCGTGGGACTGGCTCAAGCGGGAGGGCGGGGCGCTGGAGTTGGTCACGATCAACCCCGGCGCCGTCCTGGGTCCGGTGCTGGGACGGGATTTCTCCGCCTCGATCGACATCGTCAAGAAATTGATGGACGGCTCGCTGCCGGGGCTGCCGCGGTTCGGGTGGCCGCTGGCGGACGTGCGCGACATCGCCGACCTGCATTGCCGCGCGATGCTGGGGGAGCGGGCGAGCGGCCAGCGCTACATCGGCGCCGGGCCGTTCTATTGGATGGGCGACATAGCCCGGATCCTGCGGGAACGCGTGCCGCAGGTTGCCAAGCGAGTGCCGCGCCGATCCTTGCCGAGCTGGCTGGTCCGTTTGTCGGCCGTGTTCGATCCGGTCGTGCGGGACCGCCTGTTCGAGCTCGGCAAGTCGCGTCCGGTATCTTCCGAGAAGGCCAAGCGCGAGCTCGGCTGGAGCCCGCGCTCGAACGAAGATTCGATCGTTGCCACCGCCGAGAGCCTTTTGGCCGAAGGCGTGGTCAAGGCCGGCTAGCAGCCTCCCTGACCGTATGGCTTCGCGCCGAGAAGCCTTCTGACCCCAGGCGGCGAATAAAACCTGGCTTTCTCCGCGGGCAGCGGCTGCTTCACCCGACATGGGGCGGGATCGCGCCGTTCGGCGCCGGCTTCGCCTTGGCGGCGTGCCGTGCGCTCGTGCGGCTACAACGTCCAGCGTTGGAACCGGGATGGCATGGCGTTCTGGGCCGTGTCCGACCTCAACGCCCAGGAACTGGCCGAATTCGTCCGGCTTTGGCAAACAGAGTGACGGCCCTGTCCATGACCCAGCGGCACGGTTCCGCGACGGGGTTCGTTTGCGCCTTCTTCCGGCTTATTTCATCTCAATCTCGACGAATACGAACTCGTTCTCGTTGTCGTTGATGACGTCGTGCTCGACCCCCGCAGCGCGCGTGTAGCTGACCCCCGCCTTCAGTTCCGCATGGCGTGTCGCACCGCCGGGTTCTTCGAGCAGCAGCCGGCCTGTGGTCATCGGCACGACGACGTAGTCGTAGGCATGCGTGTGCCACCCGGTGGCGGCGCCGGGGGCGAACCGCCATTCCACGACGCGGCAGCGGCTGTTGTCGATCTGCACTGTTGGAACGGCGGCGGGCCTTGTCATGCGTCAATGCCTTTTTCTGGGTCTTATTCGGGGATGATCGGATGGTTTCAGCAGACCAGGCGCGTGTCGTCCATGGGCCAGGTGACCGGCGCCGGCTCGCCGGGCCGGAAGCGCGTGGCCTGAGCGTTGGCGCCAATGGGTGTTTGCCGTCGTGGTCCGCGCCGCGTGCTGGAGGCTGTCACGGTTATTCAATGTCAGCGGCCTGCTAGGCCCGGACCGGACGATCCACTTCAGTTATGGAGGACGGGATTATATTTCGATGCCTTACACGCGACTTCAGTGGACATGACGCTGCAATCTGTCGTTCAACCTGATCTCCATCAACACGGCTGCCGGGAGTTTGAAATGACTGATCCGATCTTCACCGCCTGGCAACCGGAATACGCGGCGTTATGGGGGAATGTACCGCTGCGTCTTCGGCATAGGCTGCACCAGCATGAGCTGTTCAGCCGCCCTGCGTTGGCCCGGCTGATCGAGGCCGCGCCGAAATCGAACTACATGCTGATCGAGACCGGGCGGCCGAACGAGCGTAAGCTGTGGCGCGAGGGCGAGATCGGTCAGCTCGGCGGCGCCGAGGTCATAGAGGCCATCGCCAATGGCCGGATTTGGCTCAATCTCCTGCGCGTGAACGAGATCGACCCGCGCTATGGCAAGCTGCTGAACGAGATCTTCGCCGAGCTTGAGGCCAACGTTCCCGGCCTGAAGACGTTCAAGCGCATCAACGGCATCCTGATCTCGTCGCCACGGGCCCAGGTTTACTATCATTTCGACACGGCCGGTCAAACGCTATGGCAGATCGCGGGGAGCAAGCGCGTCTATCTCTATCCGCCGGCGCCCCCGTTCCTGACGCCGGAGAGCCTGGAGAACGTGATCCTGTATAACAACGAGACCGGCATCAAGTACGAGCCTTGGTATGAGGACTACGCGTCGTGCCTGGAGCTGAAGCCCGGCGACATGGCGCAGTGGCCGTTGAACATGCCGCACCGGATCGAGAATGCCGACGAGCTCAGCGTGTCCATGACCATCGAGTATTTCACGACCGATATCCGCCGCCGCATGTTCGTCAGCGGCGCCAACGGCCTTTTGCGTGAGCGGCTGAAGCTGAACCCCAACCGCAATGTGTCCGGCCCAGCGTTCTGGGCCAAGACGGCGATGTATGCGGCCGCGTCGAAGGGCGGCCTTCTCACGCGCGAGCGCAGCAAGCGCCGGCCGATCACCTTCAAGCTTGATGCGGCTTTTCTTGCCAAGCCCTCCGCATCCGCCGATGAACGGCCGAGCGCGAGCGTTGTGTCTCATGCGGAGCCGGAAGCGCATATTGTCGGAGGGGACTGAGGCTGGGGCGCCGCCCTCCCCTGGGGATAGATGCGAACGAAAGCGGCCTGCGGCTGACGCGTTTATGACCATGTGCAGGACCGCGGCGCTCCGATGCTGCGGGCCGTGGGATGGGCGTCTTCGACTGGCGGCCTAGAACCCGCCGCGAAGGCCGCCGCCGAACAGCAGGAACAAAATCAGAAGCAGCAGGATCAGGCCTAAGCCGCCGCCAAAGCCACGACCGCCGTAATAACCTCGGTTGTAACCATAGTAACCGCCGCCACCGAACAGCACAAAAAGCACGATGATCAGCACAAGAAGGGTCATGGGTATCCTCCATTGCCAGCGTCCCTCCCTATGGGACCGCATTGCGCGTCGGCCGAGCTGAGACCGATGCGCTATCAACATAGTGCCAACTCTGTTTGCTCGCTAGAGGGTATGTGGCTGGGTGGATTGGACGGTGATGCAGCACTGCATGGCGCACGCGGCCGGAAAGCCGGGCTTGCAGGCGCTCTCGTGCGAAGGGCCGCCGGCGGACGCGTGCAACCGGACCGACACCCTGGACAAGGTCACGCGGATCGTCGAGCGCTACATGCCCCGAGGACTAACGTCGGTTCGGCTCGAGCCCAACCGCTATCCTTGGCTGCCAAATGTGCCGCTGCATCAGTAATGATGGGGCCTATCAAAATGCGGCTTGTCGAAATCGAGAGTCACTAACTTTCATAGGCGGGTTCGCAGCCGCTTCCCGGTCGCTCGACGCCGCTCATCGCGGCGCCAGCCAGGCCACGCCCGCCATGGTCGCCAACGGCACCAAGATCGTCGCCTCGCGGCCATACCCAGCGCGGACCAGCACGATCTCGATCGCCAGCAGCGTGGCGACCACGGCGACGTTGCGCACGTCGCCAAAGAGCGTCTTGAGGAACGGCGCCATCACGCCGCCCCCCGGCGCACCCGCATGCGCATCACCGTCGCAATTGCCAGCCCGGCGAGCAAATAGAATGCGCCGAGGATCGGCAATGTCCAATCCGATAATGGCCAGACCTCGGGCCCGCCGACGCCCTCCATCGTCCAGAAGGTGCCGAATGCCACGATCATCGCGCCCACCGTGAACTTGATGGCGTTCTCAGGCACCTGCTGCAGCGGCGCACGCACCGCAGCACCGACCGCGCAGGTCAGCAGCAGCGCTGCGACCGCGGCCCCGACGCTGCTGACCATGCCAATGCCGCCCGTCTGCATGCCGAGCGCCACCACGATGAGCCATACCTCGAGCCCCTCGAGCAGCACCCCCTTGTAGGCGATGGTCCAGCCGGCGACCCAGTCTCCGGTGAGCTTGGCGCCAGAAAGCTTGGCGCGGGTCTGCTCGAACTCGAGCGCCTCGTCGTGCAGCGCCTTCAGCCCGGCATAGCGCGCCATCGCCTTCGCGAGCCAGCGCACGCCGAACAGCATCAGGAACACGCCGACGACGAGCTGCACCCAGCCGATGTCGATGCCGGTGGCCAGCAGCCGGCCGGCGACGAGCGTCAGCACCGCAAGCGTCGCAAGCCCGGCCAGCGCCGCGCCGATCGCGCCGCGCCAGCCGATACTCAGGCTGACGGCGAGCACGATCGTGAAGGCCTCGACCCACTCGACAAGCGCGGTCAGGAAAGTCGGCACTGCGATCGACCAGTCGATCATCGGGTTGGTTCCTTCATCGTTTGGGCGTGACCCACCTGCCGCAGCAAACCCTGCGGGCGCACCGCGTTGGTAGCGGAACTTCCCAGTACTGCCGAGGCTGTCCAGTGGCAGGCAGCGAAGCGCCGACGCTCTGGCCGCGTTCGTCAAAGCCTTACGGTTCCGATCGGCGCAGGTCGAGACGCATTAACAAGAAAAGGCCGATTCAGATGACCAAGCAGCCCGGCATCGAGCGTCAGGCCTCCATGACGGCCGGCGCTGCTTGTGCGACGCGCGCTGCAGGCGCTGCGAACAGCCCGGCAAGCTTGGCGCCCATCGGCGAGCCCAGCCCGGTGCACGGATCGGGGCCGATGCGTGCCCGGTAAAAACCGTTGTCGCCCCGGGTGATGTCGTTGAAGCATAGATGATTGCTCCAAAGCTTTGGCGACACGAAGCCAAGCCTGGGACCGAACGCCGCGAACAACCCTGCACAGAGCGGCGCCACGGCGCTCGTGCCGCCCATCTCGAGCCGGGTCCCGTGCACAAAGATCCGGTAGCCGGTGTTCGGGTCGGCGTTGGCCGCCACGTCGGGGACCATTCTCCCGGGACCGTGCGACGCGCCCGCCTGCCACGGCTGCTCCGGAAACAGCTTGGAAAAGCCGCCGCCGGTACCGTGCCCGTCGGAGCGGCCCGGCTCGTCGTTCCACACTGTTTCCGAGTCCCGCGTTTTACGGGTGCCGCCGCAGCCGACGACGTGCGGGCAGGCGGACGGCAGGTCGACGTTAACCGGGTCGGACCCGCCGTCGGACGCGTCGTTGTCGCCGGCGGCGGCGAATACGATCATGCCGGCAGCGGTCGCGGCCTGCGCTGCGGCCTCCATCTGGCTCGCGTAGTCATGCCCGGTCTGCGCGCGCGCCTCGTTCCAGCGCCCCTCGTCCGCGCCCCACGAGATGGAGCACACGTCACATCCGTCGGATGTGGCGGCCCGCACCGCGGCGGCGAGCCATAGGCGGCGCAAAGGTCGGGCACGCTCCAGGAGGCGGCGGCGAGGCGGCCTTTTTGTGGAACCAGGCATCGGCCGCGAGCGTGGGCAGCAGGCCGACCGCATTGCCGGTCTGCGAATAGTCGAGGATCGAGGACTGCAGCGTGATGCCGTTGAGGTCTACGCCGTCCTCGTGCAGCAGCCAGGCGAGCACGCAGCTGCGGGGCGTGCCGTAGGATTCGCCGAACAGGAACTTGGGCGAGTTCCAGCGGTCGAACGCGGTGAGGTAGCGCTTGATGAACTGCTTGATCGAGCGCGTCCTCGTCCACGCCCCAAAAGCCGCGGTTTTTGTTGGGCGCGATCGCCGCCGAGTAGCCGGTGCCGACCGGGTCGATGAACACGAGGTCGCTGCGGTCGATCAGGCTGTCCGGGTTGTCCTCGATCGTGTAGGGCGCCGGCGGCGTGAAGCTCGGCAGGCTGGTCTTGATGCGGCGCGGCGCGAACGAGCCAAGCAGCACGAACACCGCCGACGAGCCGGGGCCGCCATTGTAGAAGAACGTCACCGGGCGTCCGACGGGTGCGATGCCGTCGGCGGTGAAGGCGACGTAGAAGAACTTGGCCGACGGCTGGGCGTTCGAGGCGTCCACGGTTACGAGGTGCCCGGCGCGCGCCGTGTAGGGAATAGCCCGGCCGCCTACGGTCGCAACGTGGTGGGTCACGGCGGCGGCCTCGGACGTGTCGGTGATCGAGTCGTTCGGGCCCGCACCATACGGCGTCGTGTCCATGAGCGACTGGTCAGTTTGGACCGGCGTCGATGACGGTTCAACCATGCGATGTCCTCTGAAGCGGGCACAGACACTATGGCGCGAGCCGCGCAGCAGATAGTACGCAATCGCGCGAGCCATCGCCTTGGCCGGGCGGCGTCGGCATAGTGCGTGGCCCCATGCCGTCCGTAGTCGCGACATACAGCGTGCTGGCCCGCAAGCGCTCCAGCGCCGCCGGTCCAAGCCGCTCATGCAGTGATGACAGCCCCGACCCTACTTGCATTCTGACCTGGCCCGGAGGACACCGGCCCCATGAGCCCGGGCTACCTTCCCTTCGCCGGTGCGCTGCGCCTGCCGGCCTTCCTTTGCGACAACTGCGGCTATTGGCAGCGTCACTTCACCACGCCGCCCGCCTGCCCCATGTGCCTGGACGCTCGCCACGTCGTGCCCCAGCATGGCTGGCAGTTCTGGACGCGGGCGGAGGCGCAGGCCCGCTTCCCCTGCCACTGGGCTGAGGTCGAGCCCGGCGTGTGGCGGTTCTGGAACGAGCCGGTGGGCGGCATCGGCCCCAGCGCCTACCTGATCCAGACGCCGGGCGGCAACATGGGCTTCGAGGGCTGCCCGGTGTTCAGCGAGGCGGCACTCGACCACATCGCCGCCCTGGGCGGGATGCAGGTGCTCGCCGCCTCCCATCCCCATGCCTATGGCGCCCTTTGGCAGCTGCAGGACCGCTTCGACCCCGAGCTGGCGCTGCATCCCGGCGACCTCGAATGGTCCGGCGCGCTGCAGGTGAGCTGGCCGTTCGACGACGTGCTGGAGCCGCTGCCGGGGCTGCAACTGCACCTGACCGCCGGGCATTTCGATGGGCATACCGTGCTGCATGACCGTGCCCGGCGCATCCTGTTCTGCGGCGACGCGCTCAAGTTCGAGCTGGACCCGGCGAATCCGCGCCGGGCGCTGACCATCTCGGCGCACAAGGCTTTCGTGCGCGGCATCCCGCTCACGCCGGGCGAGCTGCGCCGCTATCGGGAAGTCTTCGCCGCGCTAGACTTCGTGCAAACCTGGACACCGTTCGAGCAGGCAGCCAATAGCGGCCGGACGGAGGCGCTGGCATTGATCGACGCGATGCTGGCGACACGGCCCCACGCCGCGCCGGTGCCGCTGGAAAGCCTGCGGGCGAGGTAAACCGCCTGCTGCCCTGTTCGTGGAATAGCCTCAGCGACCCGGAGGAACGAGTTTTGGAGGACGACGAGGAGGGCCCGCCGCGGCTGCCCGGAGGCAAGTTCTACATGACGCCTGAGGGCCACGAGCGCTTGCAAACCGAACTCGCCGTTCGCAGGACCGAGCGCCACCGAGTTGTCGAGATTGTCGCATGGGCTGCCGGCAACGGCGACCGGAGCGAGAACGCGGACTACAAGGAGGGCAAGCGCCGGCTGCGTGAGATCGACCGCCGTCTCCGCTTCATCACCCGGCGGCTCGCCCATGCCGAGGTCGTGGACCCCAGCGCCCAGACCGGGCGCGACCGCGTGTTTTTCGGAGCGACCGTCACCTATCTGACCGAACGCGACGAGAGGGTTGCCGTCACCATCGTGGGCGTCGACGAGGCCAGCATGGCGGAGAGCAAGATCAGCATCGGCTCGCCTGTGGCGCTCGCCCTGCTCGGCGCGCGCGTGGGCGACGAGGTGCTTGTGAGGACGCCGCGTGGGCCGGAGCGGATCGAGGTCGTCGGCATTTGCTATCCGGAGCAGCGTCTCGGCGGCTGATGCGCATTCGAGAACGAGCGACCCCGCTCAGCGCGGAAATGCCGTTGTGCGCCATATCGCACGCCGCCGTGCAGGAACTAGGCCCGGGGTAATTAGACATATGTTCTTAGTTCCCTAGCACTCTCGTAGGGCTGGATGTCTGAATGCTGCAAGCGCGCGAATGAGGCTCGATCAGCAATTATGAGCTGTGCCATTCCCGTCGCGGCCATCGCACGCAAGCGTTGGCGACAGGATATGTAGAGGAGCAGCCGACCGACATGAGCACGACTCCCTTTAATCTAGGCGGATATTTTAACGGCCCCAATACTGGCGACCCAAATGCAAAGGCTGCCTTCGAGGCGGAGGTCAATAGCTTTACGCAATCGATGGGCACCACCCCCCAGTTTATCGACAGCTACGTGAACGAGTCGAAGCCCATCAGCGATTGGGTCAGCGACGCGAGTTGGCAAGCCTGGACGACCAGCCAATTCTCGGCGGTGAAGGGCGCCGCTCCGGTGATCGGCCTGCCGCTGACCTCGTCCGGGAACGCCGGGATGTCGGCGGACCAGCAGTATAAGGCGTTCGCGTCCG